>Ga0247765_1000677_pt1 | contig 23911 bp, 23 predicted proteins | sample UWRJL106311C6_FD_179949 | JGI IMG/M metagenome (GOLD analysis project Ga0247765, IMG submission 179949) | Plant litter microbial communities from Arlington Agricultural Research Station in Wisconsin, United States - UWRJ-L106-311C-6 | ecosystem: Environmental > Terrestrial > Plant litter >... | reverse complement strand
GGGGGGCACATGGGCGTGCATTGGGGCCATTGGTCGTTGTCTCTCGCCAAGGTTACCTCCCATAGGTGCTTGCTAGACGTAGCACATGCAACGCTCGCATGGTCGGAGTGATTCCATCGTCTTCGATTCCCATTCCCTCGATTGCCCTTCTAATGGCTTCTCCTGCAAGCAATACGAAGAACAGACAACCAGACAAACCCCGTCTCTCACACTATTCTTCGCTGCCGACGAACACCGCTGACGAACACCGCTTGCAAACTTACGAACCCCCGATGGTCCGGAACGACTGCAGTGACTCCGTCTTCACCACGCCCCTCCGTTCCGGCTCGAAGACAAACGCTATCCTTGGGATTTCCTATATCATCAAGCCTCCGCGCACCGAGCTTCGCCAGAGCTCGAATGGCAGTGGACCATAAACCACCTTGGGCGGACTCCAACTCCGAGTAACATGTAACTGGCATTATATTCACAACACAATACATCAATGCCGGAACTCCGGTTCCCGTAAATGTTGATCATGTCTCCCTCTGCACACTCCTCTTCTGAGGATACGATTCAACCAGAATATATTGTTTAGGTTCCACAAAGAGAATACGGAGCGAGAAGGACCATAGTATAAAGATCTGCACAGCCAGGGGTAATACCTACTAGAGGAACTTCTTCGGGTCTACAAGAGAGAACATGAAGCCAGGAGAGAAAAGCAACTCTAGCGCAGCCAGACTTTAGGGCGTACAGCGCTTGGAGGCAACAACATCTGTCGAGGAGACAGATTTGACATACCTCATAGTAACAAGAGAAAAAGACACAGCCTTAAGAATGCTCCCACAATCAATGCCTTAATCTCCGAGAGAAAGACTGAAGAGCCAGAGGTCAGCCCCACCACGCAAGGAGAGCACAACCCCATTCTCCCTTCATCAGCAATGGAGATGCTGACTTGTCCCGATGGCAAAAACAGGTTGATGCAGTTTGTGTGGATCGAACACACGGCCTTCAGATATCAGATATGTCCCGATTCGAGATTGACGTCAAGAACCGAAGTGCCACCTCGATCTGACGCTCTCCCAACTGAGCTAAATTCGCTCTCACTGTGGATATCTACAGCCTCACAGGTGTTGTGTCAAGTGTTCAATCCAGTCTAGCGCCATAGCGAGGCGCGACAATAAACTTTTTGGTGTCTATGGAGGCGGTTTGCACCCATAAAAGAGCGGATTGGTACATCTCGGAGCATTCCCACACAACGCCGAGATCGTTTCAGTGATACGTATACGTGTCGCGGTTCCCCCTTTTTCGTTGCCTAGGCGCCACCAACAACACCAACGGAACCCGACGGGGCCGACGAAGCTTGCGGTTCACCCGTGCTGCGCTGCTCAATCTTGCGGAACCTAAAGAACAGTCAGTGTAGGGACAGACGGTATAGTACAGTTATCAACATACTTTTCCAGGACTCGCCCAATGCCATCGCAGCCCATTTTAAGTGTCTCCATCTTTGGGCCGTACGAGAAACGCACAAAGTGATGGCACGGTGAATCAAAAAGATCGCGACGTCGAGCGGGATTAAGGTCAAAGAAAATGCCCGGCACAACGATCACCTTCTCCTCGAGACATGCCTGGAAGAAGTTGAGTCCATCGGAAATGGGACCAGGAAGGCCCTCGAGGTTCAGCCAGAGATAGAAGGTCGAATCGGGAACGAGCTTGATGTTGAACCCCATGGACCGCAGGCGTGAAACTACATAGTCACGCTTGTCGCGGAAATGGCGCTGAAGAGCCTGCATCTCCTTCTTGACGAGCTCAGGCTTGAGCATCGGCACAGCAGCCTCCTGGAATGGGACGTTGGTACCACCATCGAGGTAGGACCCGCAAGAGCCGATGCTGTTCGGCGTTAATTAGCACCAGCAACCACCGGTACTGACTGTGGGGACTAACGCTTTGATGAACTCCTTCGGGCCCAAAATCCAAGCCACACGCCAGCCTGGCAGACGGAACCGCTTGGTGAGGCCATCGATAATCAGGACATCATCTTCATCGACATCCTCAATGTTCTCCTGGTCGGTTTTCAGCCACCATTTACCATGCGGAGTTGAGTTAGTTAAGTCAGTTAAGTCAACGTACCGCAGCGCTGATAGTGGTTCCATCACAGCCGCCTGTGTAATTGTAACCCGAGTAGAATTCATCACTGACAAGCGTAGCGCGTTCGCGGCAGATGTCCTGGATCTGGGCTAACTCGGGATTCGCCACGACACGTCCAGTGGGATTGCGGGGATTGGATGTAATAATAACGCCAGTTCCTCTGGCAATCTCCTCTGCGATCTTGTCCGGGTGGATGTGATAACCATCCTCTTCAGAAAGGGGAACCGGGATCGCAGCAAACTGCAGCCATGTCAGATCACGGTCATTACATTTCTTGTCGGCTGCCCACATTCTTGAACAAAGAGAGCATTTCGTTGTATGCTATGGATATACCAGATCAGTCGACTACCTAGCCAAACTAGTAGAGCAGGCAAGTGACAACTCACCGGTGTAGTCTGGGATAAAGAAGCCAACGTATGCATTGTTTAGGACAGCTGCGATGCGGATGAGGCCAGCACGACCACCGGGGACAATGGCGACATTTTCCCAGGTATACTGGCTCGGTTTTCCCTTGCGGTGCATCTCGTTGTACAGGTTGGCAACCGCCTCTCTGAGAGGCTTGATGCCGGCGGTCGGACCATATTCGCGGCTATTGACGCTGATGTCGATGGTCTTGGGGCGAGGGAAGCATCCCTCGATGTCATCTTCTACCTGTATGAGTGTTTCTTGTAAGGAGCGGTGTTGTGGATATACCATGTTGACATCTCATACCTCGGGGGCACCCTCTACTCCAAGGTCAGTTCGGATCAGCGCGAAGAGCATGCTTGGTCACTAAGGACTTACGTCCAAGATTGGCCCACTTCTCGGGCTCGTCGAAGAAACCATGCTCGCCTGCTCTCTCGGTACACCACACAACGCCAGTTGATGCTCTAGTAGCGTCTAGGCCAGCATGTGGGAGGTGACTGTAGAGGGGTCAGCATGTCTTGTCAATGCCCAACGAGTTGGACGTTAATCAAAACTTGCCCTTCATGAGCCGCACGGAATTGGCGATGAACTTTGCTAGTGGCCTCTCGATGTCAAATCTGTCAGCGGAGGGCATGCACGGCCAGAACAGATGGCATACCGTTGACACTGGGCTCTCCGATCGAGAATCGGCGAGCAGGGCGAGGCACACCAGTGTTTCGGTTGATACTGAACTTCCGACCCCCAAACGAGTACATTTTTGGCGATTCCATCTTTGTTGTGTGACGCAACCTCGAAGGAAGTTGCTCCCGGAAGGACTGAGACAACGGACGCGAGGGTGTTGGTCCTGCTTAAATGATCTATTCCGCGATGCGTGTGGCACAAAAAAGCAAGCACTGCATAAGTTTCACCGCTACAAACACGTGCACGCTCGTTGGTGTCCAGTAAAGAAGCTTGGATGAGAATGCCCGATTGTGCCGCTGCTGTCGTTCATCGCCAATCCCAGCAGCTAGAAAAGCCATGAACACATACAGGCATGCAAGGTCGGGCAGTCTTAGCGATTTGAGTGGCTGATGGGGCAACCAGAGTGGCATTGTAATACTTCTCGCGTCCGCACCATGCTTTACATGCCCGTACCCTGCCTTACCTGCAAAACAGGCATCCTGTCTGCAGGCTTCTACCCTTCCTTCCACAACGACACGGGCCTTGTGACAAAGGGAGGGGTGACGAGACAACTGTCCAGGCTTTAGAGCCACATATATTCAACGGCAATTAACATACTATGACAGGAAGACTTCCGCGCAATAAGACTTATTTCAATCTCGATACACTACTAGTTCGGCTTCAAATATACAATAAGGCAATAAACTTAATTTTTTTTTGGCTCAAATAGCGACCTGTTATCAAGAGTTGTTGCTGGGCGAGCTACCCCGCCAAGGCCCACCACTATCGATAAGCCCTGACAAGCTCCCCTGCCAAGTGCCAAGCCATGGTCGCTTGAGTTGCTCCGTCTACCTCAACGACGGAGAGTTTTTTTGTCTAGAAAGTTTCCCATCCACCCCGCAGGTAGGATATGATGCAATAGAGGCCCGAGACTGTAACGTAACAGAATAGAGAGCGCAAGACGTAATAAACGCCGTGGATTAGAAGTTGAAAACAGTTTGTTTGTCCTGCAAAACTGAGCCTGTTGGATCGACTGTTCTGCTTCAAAACTGACTTGATCGAGATGCCTAGTCCAGAGCTGGGTGGGATCGAGTGTACTATGCATCCCAAGGAAGAGTCATGGGCACGGGGGGGTCCACATATCCAAAGAAGGAACATCGACAACAACTAGGAATACACTGAATTGGCAATGATGAGCAGGTGCAACCTTGCATTACGGGGCATCATTGTTTGACAGTAAGACAATCGTCTCGAGACCGGCACTGATCGCCGCGAGACTGATACCAATCTTGTTCGGATGCGTCAAACACGTTTGCCTAACCGCGTATACTTGCACTCTCGGAATGCATCAATCGGAGGGCAGCCGACACCAGAAACAGAGTGGCCAGGAACCGGCGGGCATCATGGAAAGGTTGCCCTGGCTTTTGATGCCAAGCAGCCGAAGGGTGCTCTGCATAGGTACATAGCTCGTTGACAACATTAGTTAACGCTCCAGGACGAAGTGCACCGAGGCGTGCATAAAGCGCTTGTAGCCTTCCATCAGCGGTCGCGCGGGAGAAAAAGTGAGTGATAATTGATCTTTCGATCTAGCGTACGCTTTCTGTAAGTCTCTTGTGTCCCTTGGGAAGTGGCACGGCAAATACCTACGTCAGCATTCGAGTTCAGGAGCCCACAAGGCGGACGACAGGATAAAGGCTGTGTTTGTCGTGTCAGAAAAGCAGGCGAGGCAAGTAGGTAACTTTTAGTGCGCCCCTCAGGACAAAAAAAGGCGAACTCACAAACTTGCCTGGCCTAGGGAGATCTCATGAACCATACCTAAACCACAACCAAAACGTATCAATATTAACAGAATGAAAACTCTTAGCATTAGCTTTACAATTACCAATTTGGTTTTGTATTTCTGATCCGTTTGAATAGAATATTCCTCTTGTTATCGGATGCACTTTTGCTGGGGATCGCCGCTGTAAGTGCCCTGTGGGGCCCCTTGGTGAGTTTGTGAGTTCGTTTTTTTTTGTCTTGATGGATGTACGGTTGTGCATTGTTCGTTCTCGCTGAGCAGAGCACAAACGACAAGGATCTCTGCAGGGTCCATGCGGCCATCCATCCGACCTCCCACCATGCGAGCCGCAGCAGACAAACAGATTCCAGCCGCCAAAAGTGGCAAAACAGATCACCTTTCCAGACCATTGAGCTGGCGGGCGGGCTGGCGAGCAGTGATTGCCGGTGCACCCAAGCTAGAATGAAAGGCGGGCGCATTCTGCCCAGCCCTCGCTGGATGACAACTACTCTACTCGCTGTGAACCTTGGAAGGAAATCACCCCACACTCTCTGTACTTTCTACTTATTCAGCTTCACCTGCTCCCTCACGCGACCACAGCATCTTCCAACTTTCCCCCCAACCACGCATCCTAGTCCATTCTCGCTCCACCCAATAGACCATCCGCTACTCCCGCATCCCCGAGATTTGATCTTCCTTCTTTGATTGTCCAGACGGGCAGCCTACATTCTCTTTCTGGGAATCCGATAAAATGGGGAGCCAACGGTAGACAAGGTCCGCCAACCGAGGCGCTGGGAACTCGAGAAAGTTCCCAACTCGAACTTGTTTTCCTCCTTTTGCTTTGCTAATCATTGACTCTGTGGCTTCTGTACCCAAAGCCACCCACACCGTCTCCGATTTATTTTCAGCGCAAGTGAAGTTTCAAACCCTCCCGCACCGCACCTCCGCCTGAACTCCAGTGTTCAACGACAACGGTATCCCCGGACTTGGTCGACCCTAGATGAATGCCCGAGATCAGCCCCGCATTTCAAATTTGATGCCGCGCCCCGAATCACTCGTTCCCTGGATCCCAATGGCAACCGGGCTCAAGGCTGTCTCCAAACGGAGTGCCAGAACATACGTCGAGGATGGTAGCGAGAAGGACACGGTCAGGTCCAGGAAGATGTCGACATACGAAGACGCAACAGGCGATGACGCAGGCAATAAGTCTTCAATCTCGACTGCAACAAGCCAGGGTAGCCAATCAAGCCCGCAGACAAGTCTTGAGGTCTCGCCCATGGTTCTTGCTGCAAGTGGGGACCCGTCTGTCGAAACCATTCCGCTTGATGCGCTGGATCGGAATAACGCACAAGACATAAACGGGATGTTTAGATCCGTCCAGGGCTACAACGCATTCAGAAGTCCCGGCCCTCATGAGGTCCTCCCTCCTGCTGGCCGGCCTCTCAATTTCGGCATCGTCGTCCCTGGCGTCTACAGGAGCAGCTTTCCCCAAGCTGGGGACCATGAGTTCATCGAGGCACTGAGACTAAAGACGGTTGTGTAAGTTTGGGCCATCACGGACAGCGTAGTGTGTTCCACCTACTGATTTGATATCTAGTACGCTGGTTCGGAAGGATTTTCCGGAGGGCTACCAAGCCTTCATCAACAAGAATGGTATACGACACCACGTTTTCGACATGAAGGGTACAAAGAAGGAAGAGATCCCCATCAAAACCATGAAGTCCATCCTGAGGCTGGTCCTTGACCGGCAAAATCATCCACTTTTGATACACTGTAATCACGGCAAAGTAAGTAAAACACACATTGCTAGAGGCGCGATAAGCACCAGCTAACGACCCTAGCATCGAACTGGTTGTGTAGTGGGTGTTGTACGCAAGGTATCTGGCTGGGACCTAAACAACATCCTCGACGAGTACAGAAGTTACGCTGAGCCTAAAGTCCGCGAGTGTGATATTAAGTATATCACGGGCTTCCAGCTGATCGAAATTTCGAATTTGTTCCGAAATCCTGGCTGGCAGCATCGCACCAGGAATTTTCTCAAGGCCACTCTCTTCGCCTTCGTGGTCCTCGCCATTTGGCTGTTCTCGGGGTCCAGAATGGTGGAAGGCCCCAAACGGAAACTTATTAAATAACGGGAGCGATTGCGTCCGCGTCTCAAATTTTCTTTGTAATATGGCATTGATATTACGCCCTCTACCTCAGACGGTATGTCGGCGGCGGGATCTATTTTTTTTTTGGGTTACCCTGGGCACCCTTTCATTTTATGGCGTGCACAATAGGCGCAACGGGGTTTGGTCCAAAGAAGATACACGAAAAGCGGCGAGTCTTTCTGGTACGGACCTGTTGAGCGATGGGCTACAAACTCAAGCATTACGGCTGGCAGGTCGTTTTCATCACCATGCATTGGTCTGGGATAGAGAGGGGGGCTTGTATGGAGACCATCAAGCGCTGAGTCGTCTCCCGGAGTTTCAATTGCCCCTCAGAAACGGCGGAAATTTGCTTTTACCCTTGCATAAACTATTCGTATTTGTGTAGTGCTAAGTTTTTGATATTAAGACTCTCCATGGTGCACATCGGCAGTAGCGACCCGCACGCGGCAGATGGGAACATAGATGAAGCCAGATGCCCCCCCAATACATGCTTCATTCGATTATCTATCACTCGTCCCTATACACACCCCATCGGTTCAGTTCTTTGCGTTCCTGTTCCTCCGCCTTACGGTCGCCGATAGCGTACGTGTAGCCCCCGGCGATGCAATTCGCCGTGCCCAGGCCCATGGCTGTCAGTCGAACAGCGCCGCCAACTGAGAACTTGTTCCGCAGCGACGCTGGCCGTCGTCGGGCAGCTAGCAGCACGTAAATGCCGCTCCAAGCTGCCGTCATGCCTGCGCTGTCAATCTTGAACCCGGCCACGCTGAGGTAGCTGCTAAAGACGAGCAGCGGGGTGAAAAGCATTGGCAGAGCCTGAAAGGGCCGACAGTGTAACGCCGTAATGAGCGTTGCGAGGCCCATGGGGGGCAGCGGGTTGTCTGGCAATTGTCAGTGACGTTTCCCTGTTATTTGTTGTTTGATTTGCTCAATTCGGAAATCTTGCAGCCAGACAACACCCAATGAGGTCCGCCGCTACGCATGTGGTTCAGGGGAGTCGAGAGAGGAAGACCTACTTCCCCATACCCAGAGACTTTCCAGGACCGACTTTGGCGATTCTTCTGGACCTGCCATGTTCAGTTCAGACCGTTAGGTGGACTGGTATTGCCGCAAATCGGTTTCAAGTCGCTGGCGGCAGTCAGCTCATGATGCTCCACTCGCGTCGAAAAATACTATCTGCTGCCAAAGCTGCGATGCACATGTCAAGTGACGTCGTTTGCAGCGAAAACGGGAGAGGGCAGGCCATGACTAAGCAATCCCCCTTATCCCTGAAGGGTGGGCCGAGTCACCGATGTACCTTACCTATTGTTCACTATGATCTTGCGAGGGCCAACCCAGCCTAATTTTTTTTGCGGCAGGTGAGTGGCTTGTGGCACCGCTTCGAAAACGCTGGAGCAGAATTTCATCTTGCGCTTGGACAGTTTCTGCCAATCGAGGTTGTCCTGCTGGCACGCTTGTTTATTTGTTGGGTTTCTTTCGACACGCCACAGCGGGAATGGATTTGGCGCTCTCGCCCTCCTGACTTTTCCATCGTCGGCTGTTAGCTTTCCTTTCCGGTGGGCAATTGCAAAGCCATCACCCCTCGAAGAGGCCACGCTTCGATTCGTCCCGGCGCAACACCTCGGCGTTCAGCCTCGACCGACGACTCTCGGTAGGCCAGCAACAGCGTTTCCATTAGCGTTTTGATCCGTTCCTCTTGCTTTTAGTCTTTGCTGCGATTCACTCCACCCCGAGACGAGTCTTTCGAACCCCCATTATCTCGGCCGAAACTTTGACCAACCAGCTCGCCCGGGGTCATCACCGGGCTGACAGCTTCGAGTCGTTCGCAGTGCAGATATCGCCGATTCGAAAAAAGAGTATCGCATACCGATTCGCCAGCGAGGTAGAGAGGCCACGATGCCCGACGCATCCTCCTCGGGGGCTGACGCCGGCAGTGGCGCCCGCAGCCGACAACATAACCAGGGCAACCAAGAGCGGAAATATACACAGGAACAAAGTCAGGCGGTGTTGCGCATTCGGGCGTGCAAGCCAACGGCATTCTACGAGATCCTAGAAGTCCATACGACATGTTCCGACGCTGAAATTAAGAAGGCTTATCGTAAACAATCGCTGCTCACGCACCCCGACAAGAACGGCCACGAACACGCCGATGAGGCCTTCAAGATGGTCGCGCGCGCGTTCAGCATTCTTGGAGATAAGGAGAAGCGCGACAAGTATGACCGATTTGGAACAGATCCTGATAGCCGGTTCGGCAGTGCTCAACAACAAAACCCATTTTCGGGGTTCGCAAATCGCGAAGGGGGCGGCGGCGGAGCCCGTGCTGGCGGCATGTGGGAGGAGGATATCAGCCCCGAAGAGATGTTCGCGAGATTTTTCGGCGGAGGCGGATTTGGCGGCGGAGGCGGATTTGGGGCCGGGCCATTCGGAGGGGGTGAGTGATATCTTTTCGGTGCTGCCAGGCTGACTTTACTAACTGCGCCACAGCGTTTGACGCAGGACCAGGGTTTGTTTTCAATCTTGGTGGCGGAGGCCCCGGTATTCGAGTGCACCAGTTCGGCGGAGCTAGACCCAGGGGACGCCCCAGGAATCCTGGGCAGGAGGAGGAGCAAAGCATCTTTAGCACTGTCATGAGCCTCCTGCCTATCATCCTTCTCTTCATCTTCCCTCTCTTGTCGTCCATATTTTCAGGTGATTCACAGCCCGCCACGCCGACGATGGCTTTCGATAGGCCTTACCCGCCATATTATACGATGGAGCGAACGATGCCGAATTTTCAGACGAAATATTATGTCAACCCGAAAGACGTATCAAACTACGGCCAATCGAAGCTGCATACGCTGGACAAGAAGGCGGAGATCATTTTCACCAACGAACTCAGGAGCAAGTGTGAGAGTGAGCAGGCGCACAAGAGGAGATTGACGGAAGCTGCCCAAGGGTGGTTTTCACAGGATGAGGAGAAGATGGCTGTGGCTAACAACTATGAGATGCCCTCATGTCGAAGGCTTAGCGGTCTGCCAGGAGTGCGCTTTTAGCTTGGCGTCTTATGCCGAGATGGGGTTGGATATGTTTTACGGCCACAGGCGTTGATGACGAAGGTGCATATGTTGATTATTGGTCATTAGCGGGTTTCCTCCATGTTTTTCAAAGAGAGGGCATCCTCTTTTTATTTACTATCAGCACCGTAGCTCAATTCTTGAGGGCGCTTAATCGAGTAGCATGTGACGATAGTTGATGCCTCCGTGTGTGTCGAGCAACCGCCCGTATCAGGGCAAAGCAGGGGTATTTGCGGAATACCTACCTACCTAGGTAGTCTGTATAGACCTATATAAATCACCAACTGCTCCGTACCTCGTTAGTTAGCAAATATTGTAGTATTAGGGTTTGAATCTCTTAACAGTTGGCGGGGTAGTCATCAATCCCATACCGCTCGAGTGGTGGGGGAAAGAAGCTTCCAAACGCAAGCTTTCTCTGCACACAGTACACAGCATGGTCAGGAAGCGAGGGGCGAAGCTAGCAATGAGTACTACACATAACCAGGACCAAGCCGCGCAAGCTCCTACGAAGTCTTAAATCATGTACATTGCTGCAACTTCAACTGAAGTGAGCCAAGTTGATAACTGGATGCCTGGCGACATTAGGGGAAGCTGACGAAGCCTGTGTCCCGCTGTGGCCGCCGCGGTGCTGATTGGCTCACTGGCTCCAAATTGTGGCCACCAGCAGGGGGTTTCCGCGGCGGGGTGTGATACGGCGCCACATTTCAACCGGACGAGAAGCGGCGGCATCTATGTTATCCATGCTTCTCCCGACGTTCCACTTGGGATCCCTCTCTGCCTGTCTCTCCGGCCCTGTTCTCCCCACGCTGCAATGCTGCTTCACAGAACCATGTAGCCAGCTGGTCCTGTTCATTGCGTTGCTTCTCAACTGGCCTACTTTTGCGCCATTTCTACTTTTTGCTTCCAAATCCTGTTTCTTCAATTAACCAATTTTTGGCCACGATTAGCAGCTTCGGACCTTGCTTTGCCCGAGCAGGCGCACCCAGCACTGAATGTGCACCGATGACGCAACGGCCTACGACGGCTTGCCAGCGAACACGATATTAGTTGCCGTGGACCAGCTGACAGATATCGCAAAGCAACCTTACCTGGTCTAATTCGAAGTTAAAATCCTTTATTTCAAGACCCGGTTTGCATTTGCGGGTGCCCGGAGCGTGCTACTAAATTCTCGGTCTTCCTCCAGACCAAAGTCGCCCCGCACGCACACAAGACAATTAAGCGGACCGTGAACCTCCCCACCCCACCATGGTCACCCGGAAACCTCTGCCCCTGAGTGCAACTGTCGGCCCTGTGGCGCAAGAACATACAAGAACGCAAGGGCCTAGACAGCAATCCGACCCAGAAAATATCTGGGGGGACGAGACACGGCCGGAAGGCCAACAAGGCGTTCCCGCGGCCCTCAGGCCCGGGTCAGCAACAAACTATACGGAGCTGGAGGAGGATAACGTTTGGGCGGATGCTAATGCGGAAAATGCCGAAGCGAAGCCCGCCAGCGGGCTGGGCCGGGTGCCTACCGTCCTCAAACCCGGCAGCGGCGGTGTCAAGAGTTCTGATACCGCAGCGGGAACAGGCGACGGTAGGGACATCCTAAGAGTACCCGCGGTGTTGAAGCCGGGCAGCGGAAAGGCCGAGACGAACCCATTCAAGAGATTGATGTCGTCCTCCTCGACCGTCGAGGATGAACTGAAGCCCGGCATGGTCGCACCTGATATGCCAGTCATTCCTGTGCAGTCCTTCTCCCAACTCAGCGTGAGCGACACGGGCAGGAACCCCTGGCAACCGTCAGCCGAGGAGAGTAAAGAAGCTCCGCCTGCCGTAACCCCAGCTCCAGATCAAGAGCTTGGGGGCAGTGTTTGGGATTCAGCCAAGTCTTCGAGGCAGGTCACCCCCGGCGCTCAAGGTGGTTCTCCGGCACTCTTATCGTTACCCTCAGACGCTGGCTCAGCAGGGTGGGAAGACGAAGTTTCACGAAAAAGAGCGGCGCCTGTAGTACCGGCCCCTAACGCGGGTGCGTTAGAGGACGCGCATGCCTGGGATGATGCCGGGAATTGCGACAAGGGCAAGGCGCCGGAAAGACCCCCGCAAGTTCCGCAGATTGGGTCGATAGACACGACTGACGAGTGGAATTTGATCGACTTTGAAGCACCACCCGGGCCTCCGCCGCCAAAAAAGAGCGAGTGGGACGAACTCATTGAGGGCGGCAAGACATCTGTCACCCCAGAGAAGAGGCTGCAAGGCCAAGCTCCAGAGCTCCCACCGAGGGGGTCGACGGAAGTACCACCAGCGCCGCCTCCCCGGGCTGTCGACAAGTCAGAGACTTATCAGATCAAGAATATTACTTGGCACGACATGGCTGCGGCTGAGAACCCGAGGACATCTCCTATTCTTGTCCAGAATGCCAACGGGCCATGCCCTCTAGTGGCCCTGGTCAATGCCCTTACTCTTACGACACCGGCAGACAAGACGAATACAGCATTAGTCGAAGGCCTCCGTTCCCGGGAGCAAGTCAGTCTCGGGTTTCTGTTGGATGCAGTCTTTGATGAACTCATGTCCGAAAGGCGGACAAATGCAGATATTGCATTGCCTGATGTCGGCGAATTATACGAGTTCCTGAAAGGGCTTCATACCGGCATGAATGTCAACCCACGGTTTATCCCCACCCCGGAAGTAATGACGGCGTTTAAGCGAACATCTCTTACACACCTACACCCTACAGAACGAGGCGACCTAATTCCGGGCACGTTTGAGGACACAAAGGAGATGGCTTTGTATGCCACCTTCTCGATTCCACTCATACACGGCTGGCTTCCATCCAAGGAGGATGCAGTGTACGAATCTTTCGCTCGCCAGGCGGCGTCGTATGAGGAATCGCAGAACCTTCTTTTCCGAGAGGAAGAATTGGAAGAAAATTTGAGCAATCCACACGGGGCTGGTCTCACTGAGGAGGAGCAGCAGATCTATCAAGACATTTTGACGATCAAGTCCTTTCTGAGTATATCAGCGACGCAGCTTACACAATGGGGTCTAGAAGTCATCCGCAAGTCAATGCGGCCTGGCTCAGTGGCCATACTCTTCCGCAACGACCACTTCTCCACGCTTTATAAACACCCACAGATGCAAGACCTTTTGACTCTTGTTACCGATGCAGGCTACGCCGGGCACGCCGAGGTGGTCTGGGAATCACTGGTGGACGTCAACGGAGAGCGTGCCGAGTTCTTCTCGGGCGATTTCCGGCTCGTCGGCGGTGCGTCACACACCGAGCATCATCACCCCCGATCGGGAAGCTACCAGGACTCAACTTCACACGGTGTGGGCGATGGCTGGACCACCGTCCAAGGCAGGCAAGGCCGGAGCCAACGGCCACAGCAAAGACAGAGTGGGTCGGGGGATGCCCCCCTGTCTCCTGGACATGAACAGGAGGATCGCGATCTCGCCTTAGCTCTGCAGCTCCAAGAAGAAGAAGAAGAGCGCCACCGCGCAGCACAAGAGCGTAGGCGGAGGGAGAGTATGCTGTCGGAACAATTTATTGAACAGCAAGCTAGGTTTAGTCCTCGCGGAGGATCTCGAGGCGGTGCTGCGCCTACCAGGGCAGGTCGTGGTGGTCGTGGCGGATCACAGACGTCGCTTGCATCTTCGGGCCAGTCGGCACCGGCTCGTCGCAGTTCGAGCGGGGTTAACATCCCCGTGCCTTCGTCGAGTCCCACGGGCCTTAGAACCCGGCCTGCAACACAACAAGTGCGGTCACTGATCCCGCCACGTACAAGCCGACCTGCTGAGGACGGGGTCGATGATGCCCCGCCGAGCTATGAACAGGCGGCAAAGCAAGCACCGTATGTTCCCCTGACGGAACATCCAACTTACCCTCTGGGTGCCCCGGCTTCGGTCGGTGAGGTAGGGTTGTCCAACCCCGCTGTCCCACAGCCAGGGCCATCATCGTTGGCGAACGCCCCCCGAAGAAATACGGGGCCGGGGGCCGCCGTGCCGGCGGGAAGACTGAGGCCCGGATTGCCACCGGCACAGGTAGCGGGAGGAAAGGATAGGGATTGTATTGTTATGTGACGGACGTATTCATGATTTCAAGGTTTAGACATGACTATGACTAGCGAGTGCGGTTTCGGGGATGGGAATTCAACAAAGAAATGGGAAACGGCACATTCCGGCTTAAATAAAACGGGGCATGAAATGTGAACATTGGCAATTTGTTCTGAGATGTCGTTGGGTCGAGGTGAATTGAGGTTATCTAACATTTGACCAATCGGCTTCTGATTCAGCGGGCATGAAGTCAAGTCCAATCCATCAGCTCAGTCTGTGCTCACAAAGATTAGGCGATTTCCTAGACTTCTGCCCTCACAAAATGCGCCCCAATGAAACAAATCATTCGGTATCTTAGCTGTGGGAATTATCGCTGAAATACAACCCTCCTGCATAGCGTTTTCATGTCTCCACAAGTAGGGCTCCAATGACATCCATTCTTAGAGAGACGGAACACGCCGCAATTGGGCACCGCACAGCTGCGCAACGCGGTAAGGACTGCAAATTTAGCGGCTTCTTTGGTGCACTGCAGAGGACCGCCTGCCCCCCCTGCAAGGGGGAAGTGTGAATCAATCGCTCTTGCCGGTCACCAGGGAAGTTTGCCAGGTTTTTCGATTCGCGAAACGGGTTGCATTGGTTGGGGATCACGCGCGCAGGAGTGCCATCTGAGGTGAGGGTGATCTCGGATTGAATTGTCGCGGGGCGGAACAGGGTAGGGAAGGAAAGAAAAGGAGGGAACAGTCCGAGTTTGGTTTGTCTTATTTTTCTCCGTCTCTAGCTCTAGATTCAAGAGTGGGTTTCGCCATCGTTTCCATCAACGTTTTGGCACCTGCTGTAGTATCCTTTGGAACCGGAACCGGAACCGGAACCGGAATTAGAATCCTGCATCGAGGTCGACAACGTTGACAACAGAGGTCAGTCGCTGCCGACGGAAGAACCGGCAACAACTTTAATTCTTCCGTAGGGATAGTTTTGCGATCGCAAATTCATCGCCAACGCCGTATTTTCGCTCAGAGGGATAAATTAACGACAACATCACCTAAACTACCTACCAAACATGACTTCCACGACCGCCCCGGGGCTCATCCCCAACTGGTACCCGCCCTCGCGTGAAAACTACGAATTCATTCTCTACCTCTGGAAATGGTTCCCCCTCTTCGCCTCCCTCCAGTGGCTCGTCTCTTGGTACGGCATGGGCAAAACCTCCGTAACCTCCCGCCTCAACCTCCCCGGCCGAATCGGCTGGCTCACGATGGAATGTCCCGGCTTCCTCACCCTCCTATACACACTCCGCGTCCTCTCCCCCGCAACGGGCCTCCCCTGGCAGAACCAAGTCCTCGCCGCACTCTTCGTCATCCACTACTCCTACCGCGCCGTCGTCTTCCCCTTCCTGCAACCTTCCATGTCGCCCCTCCACCTAACCATCTGGTTCTCCGCACTCTCTTTCCAAATCACCAACGGCCTCTGCATCGGCTCATGGCTCGCCGCCTACGGCCCGCTAACCGCATCCGACTGGCAGGCCCAGCTCTCTCCGTTCCCCACCCTGCAATTCACCGCAGGGATCGCCATCTTCTACCTCGGACTCGCCGCAAACTACTACCATGACGACGAGCTCCGCGAGATTCGCCGCCGTGAATCCGCCCGCCAGGCGCGTCTCGCCAGAGCCAACGGCGGTACGGCGAAGACGATCGACAAGCACTATGAGATTCCCAAGGCGGGGCTCTTCACCATCATGTTGTATCCGCACTATTTCGTCGAGTGGATTGAGTGGTTTGGGTTCTGGATGGCGGCGGGGTGGGGGTGCCTTCCTGCGAGGTGTTTCTTTTTGAACGAGGTGACGTCCATGCTGCCGCGGGCGGTGAGGGGGAAGCAGTGGTATATAGAGCGGTTTGGGGAAGACAAGATCAAGGGGAAGTGGGCAGCTATTCCAGGGGTGATCTAGATGTATCGCTGCCACAACTTCTACTACGACGCCAGGTCAAAGAATCTCTGACTGGATTTGGTCTTTTCTCATTGGGGGCACGGATGGTCAACACCTTGAAAGAAACAAGTCATTATCGAGTTAATATGCATTGTACAACATAAAAGAGTGGTATGTACGCAGTGAAATCTTGTGACGACATTGCCGATGCAAGATTAGTCGTACAGGGGACGCAAGAATCAATGAAAAATTACCCATCCATAACCGCCATGGGAGGAGAAGAGTCCCCAAACCCATTTCGCTGACCCGGCGCCATCAATGCCAATCCGCTACTGTGGTCGTGGAAGAAGTACTCAGTGGCATCCCTTCCTTCACCCAGGTTTTATTTGTTTTCATTTCGCTTGTCATCCAAATTCCCAAATCACCTCTCTGGCGTTTTGACCTCCTCCTTTGCTGCTGTTGGGGGTGGCGGTGGGGGGTTGGGACCATCAGTCCCTCCTCCTTGCATGGGTGGAAGTGGTAACCCCGTCTCGCCTACCGGTTCAGTCGGCCTAGGTACCGTCATCGGACCCAAAGGCACGGGAATCCTGTCCTTCAATTTCTCTCCCCTCAAAATCTTCTCAACCTCGGGCTTATCAAGCGTCTCATACTCAACCAAGGCCTTGGCTAGCATGTCCAACTCTTTCCTCCTCGACACGAGAAGCGTCCTTGCGCGTTGATACGAGTCGTCCAAAACTTTTTTGACTTCGGCTTCGACCATAGCGCGCGTCTCTGAGCTAAGCTGGTTATATTTGCGCAGGTACTCGACTGGACCCAACTTCTCTGACATGCCGAGCTGGCCAACCATTTGCCATGCAATCTTGGTGGCAGAATCAAGATCGCCGTAAACTCCATTGCTAACTTGATCCGTACCATAAACAATCTCTTCGGCAGCCTTGCCACCCATGGCACGGTCAATCATGTCCAGGTGATCCTTGAGCGTCATTGAGTACTTGTCCATCTCTGGGAGAAAAGCGGTGTGGCCCAATGTGTTGCCTCGCGGGAGAATGGTCACCTTGTAGAGCTCAGCCGATGCGCTGCCGGAAAAGTAAGCAACGAGAGCATGTCCGGCTTCATGGTAGGCTGTCATTTCCTTCTCTTTGGGGCTGATGACCATGCTCCTCTTTTCCGTACCCATGATGACCTTGTCCTTGGCCCATTCCAAGTGCTTTTGGCTCACGGCTGTGGCCTTGAGCTTGCTGGCGTGGATAGCGGCGACGTTGACAATGTTCTCGAGGTCAGCGCCCGAGAGCCCGGGAGTGCGAGAAGCAATGGCTTGGAGATTGACGTCAGCTGCGGCCTTAATTTTCTTAGCATGGTGACCCAGGATGGCAATCCGACCGCGAACATCGGGCAGCGACACAGCGACGTGGCGATCGAAACGTCCAGGTCTGGTGAGAGCTTCATCCAGAGATTCGGGGAAGTTGGTGGCGGCCATGACGATGACACTGCTGTTCTGGTCGAAGCCGTCCATCTCTGTCAAGAGCTGGTTCAACGTCTGACGGACGTAGCTGGCGTCTCTTGAGTGGCGGCGACCGCCAATAGCGTCCAGCTCGTCGATGAAGATGATAGAGGGCGACTTGGCTTTGGCGGCGGCAAAGAGCTCGCGAACACGCTTGGCGCCAACGCCGACATAGACCTCATCAAACTCGCTGCCAGACACAAAGAAAAACGGAACACCAGCCTCTCCCGCAACCGCGCGAGCGAGGAGCGTCTTGCCAGTACCGGGAGGACCGACAAGCAAGACGCCCTTGGGCATCTTGCCGCCGAGAGAGCTGTACCTATCAGGGTGCCGAAGGAAGTCAACAATATCCTGGACTTCTTCCTTGGCCTCGTCGCAGCCGTGAACGTCGGCGAAGCGGGCCTTTTGGTTTTCGGGCTTGACTTCGTTGTAATCGGACTTTCTGCCCGGTTGCCGTAAAGTGCTCGTTGCTTCCACAATCATAGTTATGACGACCAGAGACACGTAGGTGATAAAGCCAAACCAGAGAAGGAACTTGATCCAACGGAAGAAACTTGCGCCGAAAGTCTCATCAACGACCACGTGAAGCGGTCCATCTTTAGTTCCCATTCCCTTGACTGAGGCAGCCATGTTCCCACCTGTTTGGTGAGCCGCCACAGCTTGACCGACGGCCTGAACCTGGGTGGAGGAGAGTCCGCTGGCGCCAGTAAGCGAGTGGGTCTGCAACGCCGCGCCAGATGTACCGTTGATCATTGCCAGAGCCTTTCGATAGGCATCATCAGTCGCCTCATTGTTCGCAAAACGCCCTACCGTCTATTAGCATTAGAACGTTTTCTGTCTTTGACGCATTTACCAGACTGGTACCGCTCCACGACAATAGCAGGCATATTAGCCTTAAGAAGAGCCTGGTAGAAACCGTTCTGAGCCGTTGCACTGTTTGGATTCCGGTTGGCAGCCGCCTCGCGGCTAGCGAGAACTGTGCGCGAGACGCTGTTGCTGGACCCAAAAGACCTGAACTGGAGATGTTGCAAAATAGCAGGAGCCAAAAAGAGAGGCCGGGATTGCTTCGGCTGGTATGTGCTCATCAGGCGTACCGTGAACGGTGTACCGAGTGGGAGCTGTGTGAGAGCGGAGAAGGATCGGTGGAAGAGTGGGTTGGTCATTGCCATGGAGCGCGGAGCCACTCTAGCCATGTCGGCGACCAGATTCGTCGGCATTGCGTTCCTCGAGGGGCTGCGGTGGCTTAGGAGGGGGAGTGTGAGGACCGCATCAGTGCCTCGCAAGAAGTCGGGGAGTGCGGGCCTCAAGCTCGGGGTTCTCTTGCCGGGAACGGGGATTTTGAGAGAGGCGTCGGCCTTGTTATTGACGGGAGAGGTGAATGTCAAATCTGATGCGTTCTTGGAGATGGAGAAATTATGTGTCCGGGCCGATGCACTCCAGGGGATCAGAAGAGTGCTGGAGATTGATAGCCACAGATCTGTGGTGGCTGCTGCGACGGACTGCGCGAGTTAGAATGACGGCAGCGGCGTGGGGCAGAAACAACGGGAAAGAAGATGCGACTTACCGGCAGCCCACTTGCGTGGAGAGCCATAATCGAGTTGACCTACCTTTTCCTGCCTTGTTGAAGCGGCAGTTGGAGTTTCTCTTGTCTGCAAGAGATGTGCTTTGCGGAAGGATCGAACGGTTGGGAGCTGCTGACTGGGAGGCCTTGGCAAGCCAACGGGGCACCGATTGGCCACTGACTGGTTTCCCTTGCCACCGCGGCCAAGGCTAAGTTCACGTGATTTGGCGTCACCGTTCGTCTAGGGCGCGTTGATCTGGTGCGGTTGATTCACACATCCGAGATACTCAGTCAGCGATGTTGGGTGTCTTGAAGTCGAAGTCATTCTCAAATTTGACTCCAACCCCCATAAGAGGGAGCCCTTACAATCATTCAAAATGAATCGCTCTCTAGAACAAACGCTTTTCTCTCTCCTCCCAACTCACAATTCGGCCCTTCCACAGCCTCTCACTGACCTTGCGAGCTCACTCCTCGCCCAGTCGCGTCACCGCGCCAGCACACTCAAAGCCGAGGAAGAAATCGCACGTTTATACGCATGCGCCCACATTGCATGCGACAGGTTGAAAACCACGCTTGACCTCCCGCCCATTGAACCGCGCCCACCAATCCCCCCCAGAATCTACAAACGCCTCTATACCCACCTCGACCACATCCTCCCAGCCGGCTCCTCCACCCCGGGCCGAATCCGCACCCCGAGCGCCAAACTACGCGCCGCCGCCGGCACGGGCACCCCACTCGGCATTTCCCCTCTCGTCAACAAGACCCGCCTCACACCGGGCAAAGAAAAGTCGCTTGCCCAATTCCGCGGCTCCGCCCCGGGAACCCCCTCCAAAAGTGGCCGCACCCCCAGCTCCTCCCGCGTTGCTGGCACTGGGGCAGCAGGGACAGACCCGTTCCCACCCTGGATACGACCTACGCTCCGTTTTCTTTGCGCCGAGCTGCAAACTCCACGCCTCGGCCCGGTGGTGGTCTCTGGGTTGGAATCCATCGCGCTCCCTCATGGACGGCGAAGCGACGATGAGTGGGTTTGGGAGAATCTGGTGCCGCTGATGGCGGCACTGTATCTGTATGTGTGGAATGCCTTGACGTCGCGGGGTAATACCGCGCCGGTGGAGCTGGCCAAGATGCGAAAGGATGTAGTTAGGACGATGCAGCGTGGGAGGGAGGAGGTGGTGATCAAGGGTAAGGGAGGGGAAGAGGTGTTATGGGAGGCGTGGAAGGAACCGAGGGTCAAAGATTTGGATACGGCTGCGGCAAAGATTCATCGGAATGGCTGGTTGCAGATGGGCTGGGCAGGGGCAATTGATGATTTATTGACGGTAGATAGGGAGCGAGAAAGTGATGGGGAGGAAGAAGTGGGTGACGAGAATGGGCTCGACATGATCTGGAGAAAGGATTCTATGCTTCAAGAACGGTTTGACTATTTGAGTGAGTGGAGGAGGAAAGAGTATGCGTCGTGGAAGGCTAATATGTTGAAGCGGATCAAGAGTTTGGAAAGAGGCCCGTCACAAAAGGGGAGGGACGAGGATGCAATGGATATGAACGATGATTAGAGCCAGGGGAAACCTAACTCTGACGTTACGAAGTACAATATACCTAGAGGTACGATATTAGCTGCACATTATTGATGGTAATACTGTGCCGCAAAGGCAACATTATTTGTTCAAGATGGAAATATCTCCATCAAACATCGAGAGAAAGAAAGAAAGAAATGTTTATGAGAAAGGTTTTTTTCCGAACGGTTTTTTTCGAACGGTTTTTTTTCGAACGGTTTTTTTTCGAACGGTTTTTTTTCGAACGGTTTTTTGGTTTTTATCTTTTGGCTTTTCTTCTTTTCCCACGAACAGGAATACAAGAATACCAAAATTGCCTGCCAGTTTATGACAGGTCGATACAAAGCGTGAACAATATAAATACCATTCTGGAAGAGAGAGCGAGCCGAACTCAGGTTTTTTTTTTTTTTTAATAAAAAAGGGTCCCATAAAAAAAAACCTCGCTTCAGCTTACAATACTCGCCCGATGGTGAGAACTGAGCCAGTCAACAAACCTCCTCCTGGATAGCAAAATAAATCACATGGTCCAGTATGTGAAGAGATTACGTGACCTCGGCGGGGAAAAATTCGAACTTCGGAAAATGGTCAAGACTCTGTACAGTAGAAAACGAATAGCTACCTAGGTACTCAGTTGAGACATAGGTAACCTTCATCGGAAACCAGTAGTAGTCCATCTCGGTGTCTTCACCGTCGTCGTCCCGCGGCGCCAGCGCCGTGGTAGCATTAACTGTTTGGTGTGTGGGCAAGGGGATTCAGAGAGAGTCTTCCTCAGAGTCCCGCGGAATCCACTCATCCCAGTTGACGTCGGCCGTGCCGCGGTGGTGATCGTCGCCAATGTGGCCATTGTTGCCAACTTCCCGTGCACCTTCTTCGTTAGCTTCAGCCAAGCGCGCAGACCTCTAGGCTGTCATCGCCGAAGCTGGGCTCAGAAGAGGGAGGAAGCTCTGCTGCTGTTGCGGGAACTGAAGGAAGGGCACAGCGGATGTGTGCTGAGACACAACGGGCTCCGCAGAGGCACCCCAGGAGGGATGCATGTTGAGCTCGGCCATGAGGAAGTTCCACTCCAACTCGGAATGACTGGGTTGAGGTGGGGGAGCAGCCGCAGCGGCCATCTGGGGGCTGGGGAGAACGGGGAAAATAAGTTGGGCGGGTTGAGGAGCCTGGGGCTCCTCCTCCAACGCCATCGCCGCTGTCGCCTTGCCCACATCGGCCTGGGTGCTGGACCCAGCGGACGCTTGGTGGTCCTCTTGATAGGATGTGACAGAGGTAGAGGACTCCCCCGTCTTTGCCTTCTTGTCCAAGTGTTGTTATTGTTGTTGTCCCTGGGGTTCCAGCTCTGCCTGCTCTGCCTTACGGCTCTTCGAGAGCACATCACAGTTCTTGCAACGGCGCTGCCCGATTAGGGTGAGCGTAAAATTCTCACCGCAATCGACACAGTCGCGTTCAGAACCTTTGGGATATCTGTTCCGGCTGGCCTTGGCTTTAACTGCATCACGAAGGCAGCAGTCTTGACACTTGCGTTTCTGCCAACCCTCAGGTAGCTGGTCTCCGCAATCGGGGCATTGACCAGCCTGCTTTCGTTCATTGTACTTTGTGAATTTCCGGATTTGCTCTGCCTTGTGTGACCCACACTTGTCTTCGCCTGGAAGCGCCAGCGAAGAGCAATTCTTTCTGTCGCAAACCTTGACAGGTTCCGCCATGATTGGTGGTTGTGGGTTGAGAAAAGCCCAAAGTAATTGATTTCTTCCTTTGTGTGTCTAGATACCTAGGTATTTTACTCGATACACTCTGAAAAAAAAAGATTATCACTCTTAGCTTCACACAGCTCTTGTCTAAAGAGAAAAGAAGAAGAAAAAAAAGGGGGGATCCAAACTCGGGGCTGGGATGACCCCGTTTTTTGTATTCATGTGGACTTTCCACATATAGGGGCATTAGTTGGAAGGGGGGTTAGTGACATTCATATTGCCTTTGGTTGACCTGTGATGTTCAGGAATAGCGTGTTGTTTAGGTAGTTTTGTTGAATTTTGTGTCCATCTAAAAGGGGCTACATATGTTTTGTGGTGAGAGAAAGGCTGTGTTGTTCTCGAACAATGCGTTGTGCAATCAGACAAAGAAGCATACAGTTTTAGAGTGCACGTGGGCCTCAAAGCAGATACTCAGCCCCAAGACACTAAATGAAAATCAATCGCCAGTATACAGTCAGGCATTCAATGTACTCTAAAGATACAACGCTTATTATCTAGGCAGGTGCTTAGGTACCTAGGTACCTTGCATGTAGGCAGAGATAGATCCTCGACACAAAGCCTCATCATCACCGCTTCAAAAACAATACTGTATGCGCAGTTCCGAGCCTGGTATCTTGGACCATAATCACCTTACACACTGCCCTTTATCCCAATTTCTGGGAATTTGAGTTCCTTACCTTAGGTCCCTACCTACCTACCTAGGTATTCCGTGTAATCAATGTCCCTAGTCTGGTGCATGACGTTCATGTTCGAAATCATCAACCCCCGAGTCTCGTCATTACCGCTTCAAAAACAATCATGTATGCGCAGTTCAGAGCCCGGAGTTTTCAAATCTCAAATCTGAGTAGTTAAACACCGTCCTTTTACCCGGAGTCATGTTACACCACGTGTCAACTCGGGAAACTAGCACTAAAGAACACTGAGGTCAGGCTTTAAGAGAGACCCGTGTAGATACCTAGGTAGGTAGGTAGGTAGGTAAGATAGGCAGTGAGATTTGTCATCCACGGTTGAGATTTATAAATATTATCAAAGTTGAAAATCTTGGCATCTATGCAATGCTCAATTCGGGGACAATATATCTGTCTGCAGTTCAGGGCCGCTGTTGTGGCCAGTGACTGGACTCAATGCAGCCGGTCTGGTCTTGCAGCGCTGCTGTCATTTGTTAACACCTATATTATGCAGTAACATTGCGGCAGTAAGTCCAAGATAGTTACTGGTTGGTAACGTATTCGTGTTACTGTGGTTATAGGAAGCACCTACACAACAATTATTGTGTATTTCACAGAGTAGGGTCAGGAGTGAGCGTGAAAACTTCAATCTATGAGAAAGCTTGACGACTGGAAAATTTTCACTTGTTGGATAGATTCTCATAATGCCGGAAATGTGAAAGAATCTCCCATACTCTAGCCATGAGGGAAGGAGGGAGGGG
>Ga0247765_1000676_pt1 | contig 23980 bp, 20 predicted proteins | sample UWRJL106311C6_FD_179949 | JGI IMG/M metagenome (GOLD analysis project Ga0247765, IMG submission 179949) | Plant litter microbial communities from Arlington Agricultural Research Station in Wisconsin, United States - UWRJ-L106-311C-6 | ecosystem: Environmental > Terrestrial > Plant litter >... | reverse complement strand
CGCGGCTGGGTGGGGGGGGGGGGGGCTATACTACAATCGGCGGTGGTGGTTCGGAGAGTAGTCTCCCCCCCGGCCTTAGACCGGGGGGACCAGTCCCTATAACCAATCAATCAATCAATCAATCGGTACTTAGCCCCACAGTGCCAGCGCCGTCCTTGGTTGGCTGGCTCCGAAGTGGGGAACCCCCCGTATCGATAGGTTCTGAGGCCCCGGATCTAACCCATGTTCAAAACGTGACATACGGTTAGTACCGGGTTCGCCGGCGGGGCGGCTCTAGAGGCGGCTTTGGCCAGGCTATCTGCCCGTTCGTTCCCGGGTATACCCGAGTGCCCTGGGTACCAGAGGACTCAGTATCTACTGTTAAAATATAGCCCCCATACCCCCTATAACCAGTACATACACGCAGTACAGTAGATCTAGGAGCCCTGTGCACGGGGCACCCAGGAGAATGGATCCGGGCCCCGTCAGAGGCCGGATACTGCCCTACCTAGCCTCTACACCTTGGCACAACACTAAGAAACATCACGAAGATTCTAGAGTACCTCGTTTCTACCAAACCCTCTGGAATATAAGCCCCTTCGGGGCCCCTTTCCTGTACTATAAAAGCATCTCCTCTCACTACTGTAAATAGCACTCCTCTTTTTCTCTCTAAGCAACAATAAAACCTTTATTTCCAATGCAAAGTTCACTACAAACCTTTTATTCTTCTTTCTTTGGTATCCTACTAGGCCCTGCCATCGTATCCTTCTATTGCGTAGCTAGGTTGCAAACAACTACAACCCCCTATACTAATACTATACTACAGACTAATCAGGGCACGTATTTCAATAAAATCTAACGGAATATACTTAGGCTAAAGTACTCTTTTTATAAAGGATTATCTCCTATACCTCCTCTTTTCGCCAATAATATCTTATTTTTAATAGCCATTTTTGTTAAAATATAGGCTTAGCCAGTGTAGCCGTAGTACCACAGTAGGCACAAGGATACAGCGTAGTCCACAGCTCTCACTAGGTGCGATATACCTTGCAGGCACTGAATCTATTTTCACAAGGCTAAACCTTTTATATTACTTGCTATAGGCACTATACTAAGTGTTAATTTGTGTAACCTGACTGGTCTCAGTGAGGTCTAGTATAAGAGGTTACAAGGGGCAAGTCCCTTGTAATAAGCGTAGCAGAAGGCTTTGGGGGTACGATGACTGCCTGGGACGGGATTAAAGGAAACTAAGATCAGCAGCCCAACCTGCTGTAATAAGTAAAAATACAGGGGTTTATACCCTATAATAGGGTGACTATAGTAGGTTTTGTATAGAGATCATGAAGGTCAAAAGGTTACCCGAAGGCTATATATAAACTATCTTACTTAAGGTAAAAAAAAGGAAAAGAATCAGATGCCAAAGGTATAGGAGGGGAGATGATTCTTTATAGGGCCCTTAGTGGGTGTGGGTTAATCTTATAAAGGGCAAGGGCCTTAAAATACAAAAGGAAAGCCTATACTATAAAGGGGAAGGTGCTTACGTTAGCGCTGGAATCCAAAGGATTCCAGGGCAACGAGTTGGCTGGGCTAACGTAATAATGGTGCTGGGTCTACCCCTGTAGGCTAAGCCTACAAGTGGTAGGTCCCCGGAACTCCCCGTCGGTTCTAGTAGGTTCCAGTGGGTCCAGGGGGCTTAGCAGCCCCCCCCTGAACCACCACACCAACTCCCCGTGGTTGTGGTAACTGCACTTTGCCATAGTGCAGTCGACAGCACTCCCGGGGCAGTAGATCAACTAGGCTACAGGGCAACTGGGCTGTAATTTCAACACTAAGCACCAGGAAACTAAATCTACAGTGGGGTTTATACCTAACCAACCACCTGTATACCCACCGACCCCCGTGCAGAGGATGGCACGCTGGCAGGAGCTTTCCCGTTACCGCGTATATTCCAATCGTTCAAAATAGCTACGGAATCTTAATGTCACGGTACCAACCTTAGGTCTGGGGAAGAGACTTATTATTGTACGAAGGGAGCCAAAGGGAGCTGGCTCCCTTTGGCGGGCTATATACTGGGTGCTGGGGAGGTTACGTATAGCTGCTGGTCCGGGGCCGGCCCAGCCCCGGTTAAGGGCCGGTTGGTGCCGTGATACTTAAAAATCTACTCACCGCCACTCTGAACAGACCGGTATCCATACGCTAGATAAGTCTGGAACCCTAACCTTACGAGCCCACAGAGCCGGGTACTGCGTGTGCCCCAAGTAAGAACAGGATCTCTAGCAAAGCCAGAGATCCAAAAAAAAAACAATAAGCAATTCAATTACTTTGAACCTATTCAATCCAAGGTGCCGTGCTTCTAACAATGGCTATTGCGGGTGCAAATGTCCCGATTCTGGACTCTTTCCTTACATAGGACAATTTTTGGGCCCTTCGGCTAAAACTGCACATTCTCGGAATGCTATGCTGTTCAATGGGCAAATATTAGCCGAAGCTGAGCCGGAGCCGATCTAGACTGATCAAACGTGACGAAGAGCCACGTAACTATAAGCACGGGCGTTCGTCGATTTTAGGGTCATGAAACAAGACGGTCGACCTGCAGCTCGTCAAAGTCGTAGCGCCTACCCAGCCTTCTCGCGGTGGGATTCAGATGAACTTTGGGGGTCCGGGCTCGCCGGCGCGGAGGTTTACCATTTCATCTGGGGTGCTTTTGCAGGCGTGTGTTCCCTCTTTTCCCTTTTTCCCGCCCTTCTCTTGGATTTCCTTCGGGGGTATCTATGAGTAGAAGCGGGCAGTCCATGCTGTCGATGTGGCAGAAGCGATGTTAACGGGTAGTGGTGGATGCAGACTCAGCGGCGGCGAATACGACTTGATCGGACTTGATCTTCGGTATGGTTTCTAAACTCTCTACTAGCTCCTCACGCCCTGTCCTAGCAAACTATGAGGTGGAGAAGACGAAAACGATAGCTAATACTATCCTGGACAGAGGAACAGGGACTACGATCCCCTTCGTCTGCACTAACAGCACTTACACCATGGGCTAGGCCCTTAACCAGTCATGACCACCTGCATCCCAGCATTTTTCCTTGACAACATTTTCCGGCGCAACGCCATAATAAAGACGGATTCCCAACGGTGTATCCCCCGCTCCCCAGGATCCCCAGGATGTTGCCCCCAATGCGGCACGGGTGATTTTGTTAGAAAAGGAGAGGGCGCCAGTATACCACTCCGTGGAGGGACCGTCCCAGCATTTCTCAAAGATGTCGAGAGACGAGGATTGTGCGTAGACTCTACGAGACAAAATATTAGTAACGTAACCCTACGAGTTTAGGTGTGGATGGAGAGGATGGGATGGGAGCTTACCGAATGTGAATCTGATCATCCACCCAGCTTGTGGCCGCAATCTGCGTCCCGGGGAGAGCAGGACCAAAGTTGGCGCCGGTGACCCAGCCGGTGGAAGGTCCGTCGTCTGCGGCAATGCCAAACATAAGATATCAGCTGGGGGTACTCTAACAAACTACCTGGGACAGGGACCTCGTAGGTAGGTAGGTAGGTAGGTAGGAAGGAATCCAACCGAGCAAGTGGTATAAATGGAGAAGGGGAACTTACAGCAAAACTCCTGAAGGGTATTATCCGCCAGCTGCGCATAGACTCTAACGACCGGCACCGGCCCTTTCTTTACTTTCCCGATAAACACCGCCGAGACACCCGAGTACGGCGCGACAGCAAACTTGTTTTTGGTCTGCAAGTCGCCGGTATACTAACCCTGGTTATCCCAGCAGGATTCACCGAGCGTGTTCTCAGGAGTGATATAATAGACTCAAATCCGGTCAAAACCTTGGTTTGTAGCGGCTACAGGAGTGCCGATTTTGCCATTGGCAATAACGTTTCCGGAGGTACCCCCCGTCCAGGTCTCGTCGATTGCACTTCGCGAACCCCCCCGCCCACAGCGGTCATGTACACGCGGATGCTAGAGTCTTTGCGGACGGCGGCGAGGGCGGTGCGGATGCTGATTTCGTTGATGGACATGTTGTATGTCTTATTCTAAGCAGGAACCTATGTGATGAGGTTTGGGCTGTAAGTTAAATTGAATCTTGTTGATGTTGATGCTGATGTTGATGCTGATGTTGTCTCTGACAAGGGGAAACAGACTGTGAACATGGGAGAGAACTGAATCAATTTATAGCCATCATCTCCCCCTTTCTCCTCCCTTCTCCTCCACTTCAATACCACTTCCCTCACCAACCTCAACTCCAACAATAACCTCACACACACACACACACACGCACACACACACACACACAAACACACATGTTGTTGATGCCCGGAAATCAGCCACCGCAGCATTACTCGAAAGGATCCAACTCAGCTGCCACGGCGTACGCCGTACCGCATGATCTGCGCTATGATTTGACGACAGATGACGGCAAGATGCATATGGCGCAGAAAAAAAGCTGGGCAGTAATACACACCAAGCCCTCTGGCCCGTCCATATCGGGCTAGTGGCGCTCGACTTAACAACCTGAAGATGCGGGAACGGCCTCTCGGGCCCAATGAAGAGTAAGGTGGCTGCAGCGCTTGTTCCATCTGGGGCCGACTCCGCATTGTAGGAGCCGAGACATCTTGGTATTGATGCTTGCGGCGGGTAGGGCTGGTATGTGGCTAGCTGGGGATTACAAACAAGCTACAAGTAGGTTAGCTGGATTCCTCAACTCAACCTTCACTCCCGACAACAGAGAGCTGGATATGTCAGTCGCCGTACCCGACGTCATCCCAAGATGACAATTGGTCGGTATACGTTTGCCGTGGTTGCCGACGGAATGAACAGGAATCACTTGCGAGCGACTTGCGAGGTGACACGCAATAGAACATGATTCAATGGCGAGAGGGTGACCGCACTGGTGCCCGTTCTAAGAACCCGCATTTTGGCCGTGCCGCTGTCTCCACCCATCGCCCTAATTCGATGGCTTGATACCCATCTTGAATACTGGACTGTTGTCAAAGTTCTCGTAGTCGTGAAATGCCGCTGCTTGCTGCCTCGAGATCTCCACCTCCTGGCCGCGGGCCACCACTCCTCGGTCGTATTCATCCATTGCCTCCTTCAGTGACAACTTGCCTTGCTGAGCATCCACCATGCGCTTGACAAACTCATCAGCATCTTTGATCGCCAGATTCCCGCCCTGGCCGCGGTGAAACGTCATGCTGTGAGCTGCATCTCCCGCCAGGGTTGCCCTCCCTCCTTTGTTGTCCCACTCTTTGGGATGCCAGATGCGCAGCTGGTCGGCCCCAATCGCAATGTCGTCAGACAGCCACTCTACCACCGACTTGTACGGGTCCGCCCAGCCTTCCATGTGGGCACGCAGGCGCTCAAGGCGGTTGTCGGTATTCTCCTCGTCCTCGCGTGAGGCAATGGGCCAGGTAACCAGGATGTAAAAGACCCATGTCTCAGGTCTCTCTAGATCGGGCTTGTCCAGCAGGAACAATCCCATGTACATGCTCTTTGGGTGAGGAGCGACATCCACGCTGGGGTTCATGACGCTGTCCAGCCACCGCGCCTTGTCCGCGGGAAGACTAAATGGGAAGTTCATGAAGGCGTAGGGAAGCACCTCCTGCGCGGCAGCCTCCTCGCCCAGGAGACAGCGACGGACCTGCGATGAACCGCCATCGGCGCCAACCACAACGTTGCCTGTCTCGCTCGTGCCGTCGGCGAAGTGGGCTGTCACGAGGGGTTTCGAGTCATGGTATGTAAGGGAGACAAGTCGCTTGCCGTATTCGAGTCGGAGCCCGGATGAGAGGACGCGCTTAGTTTTCTGAATCTGCATGCGACGGACACCATCCGGGTAGAGGACGCGGATTTTGATAGCACCCGTTGCTCCGTCGCGGATCAAAACACCCTGCTCACCAGCCGACGATACCGGGAGCGATGTATCAGGTTGACATTCCTGAAGACGGGCAACGAGATCCTCTGGGAGGAGACCCTCGAGAAGTGGTAATGCCCAGCTGAGCGTGATGCCCCAATTGCGATCGCGGGGGGCGGTCTCGCGATCGACAAGGAGGTACGAGATGTTGTTCTGGATGAAAGATGTGAGTTATGGCTCGATGCAGCATCGAAGAAACCTTCTACCTTCCGAAGTCCATGCGCAATGGCGAGGCCGCCCAGGCCTGCAATTAAATTGTCATCTTTCTTGCATGCTTCAAGCGGATAAGGATTGTGTGCTCACCTGCGCCGACGACAATTACGTGCAGTGGCTCTTCCTTGGATCCCATCTTGATGTTTGGTGGTGGGAGGTAAAAGGGTCGATACCTTACTGAGAGCCCAACATGAGGTCGAAGACTTTGCGCGATTAGTAGTGTGGGCGGACTTCCCCATGGCCAGCCGAGGTAGCACCGGGCCGTCCTTGCCAAATCACCGTCCATCTTTTCTCGGAAGCTGCCGTTTACCCCGCCCCAACTTGTCAGGTTCCAGCCCAACGCCCACGCCCCTCAGTCATACTGTTACGCCATTGTTAATGAACATCCGCTAACTAGCAAGATGGACTGGTATTCGGATCCAGCAGCGTCCGCTTCTGATTGGAACTCTCAGAATCTCAACGAGGTACCAATCCCCTAAAAACCTGTCCATCTTCATAGACTAAATGTCTTCCTTTCAGGTGAAACGCAAGCTCATCACAGCCAACCATATCCTGCACCAACAAGGTGTTGTTGACGCCTATGGCCATATCTCCATACGCCTGCCTGGCGCGCCTGACAAGTACCTGATGTGCGGCTACATGGCACCAGGGCTAGTAACATCATCCGATGACCTCATCGAATACTACGTCGAGGATTCCCGGCCAGTCTCGCCACATGCCAAGAAGGGCTACTCGGAGCGTTTCATCCATGGCGAGATGTACCGGCGCTTTCAGGATGTCAACAGTGTCGTGCACAGCCATGCTGAGGCCGTCCTGCCCTACGTGACGAGTGGAGTGCCGCTAATGCCAGTGTTTCACATGGCTGGATTTCTGGGTGAGTGGAGACCCGCGCCTGATATATACCACCTAGAGAAGCTGATGTGATGCCAACAAGGTAACGACGTACCGGTCTTTGACATTGGCACTCTCTATTCTCCCGAAGACCAGCAGGATTTGCTTGTCCGTGACTCACGTCTGGGCGGTGCGCTGGCGTCCAAATTTGCAGACTCTCCTGAAACCACGTCGCCTGACCACTCTGTCGTTCTAATGAGGCGACATGGTTATACAACTCATGGCAAGGATATAGAGACAGCTGTGTATCGTGCCATCTACACCAAGGTCAATGCTGGCGTGCAAACCAACGCCATGATGCTCGGATCAGCACTGCCGTCGTTTGCCCCCACCGTGCAAGCAAAGTTCGACTTCGAACCCCTAACCGACGACATGTGTAAGGGCTGTCTGAAGATGAACGAGGGCACGCAGGACAAGCCATGGAAGCTGTGGGCAGCCGAGGTAGAGAAATCGCCGCTGTATAGCAACCGAGGGTGATTCGCATTACCGACCTAGATAGCCACCACTAATCAATCAGATCTTGACTCCTGTCACCCATGCCACGCCTGCCTTGACGATCCGTTCCACCACGTCCAGTTCTGCGCTGTTCCTCGGCGCATACACCATTGTCCAACCACTCCGCACAAACGGCAGTGGGAATCTCTGGCCCCATCCGGCCTCGATGACTTTCCGCGCGTCTGGGCCGCTGAGCCAGACGTGAAGACTGTTATCCGCCGGGTGGGCATGTGCAATCTCCCTGGCCAACAACTTGTCCTCGCGCGCCTCCGGGTTGAGCGTGGGCACCTCAGCCAGCGCGTATAACCCATCGGTAGACTTCCCCTCTGTGTGGCTCGGCTTGCGCTCCAGAAGCTGGGGGTGCGCGTCGGCGAGCTGTCGTACTAGGTTCTGCAGACGCTCACGGGTTGCGGCATCGATGGGCTCGGGCACTTGTCGCTGGGGCATGATGCGAGGCATGATGCGGGCGCGGGGCCCCGACCGGGGCGGAAGTGGTGCGACAAGGTACGATGGGCCTGTGGTGGGGTGCGGCGAGACGTCAAGGAGATCGGACCCCGAGAAAAGGTGGTAGAGGCGGAACTTGGTCATGCGAAAGTACCCACTGGATGGAAGTAGCTTGTTAGCTTGTAATTGCGGCGAGCTCGGGACGAGCCCGAGGGTAACTCACGACCACGTTGGCGGTGTGCCTCCGGTGCCAAAGGCTTTCCAGGCCAAGAAGTCGTTGACAGTCCATGCGACGCCCAAAACAGCTGTCGCACACAAACCTGTCAGGACGGGCCGCGAAGATGCGACTGTCCCAAGACGAGCAGCAAAGTCGGCCATGGTTTTGCGCGTGATTGACAAGCTCACTGTCGCTGGCGAGAGGTGGAATTAAGGAGCTTCCATCTTCGGGCTCAGTGGGGTGATCCGTGAACTCTTGCCCGGCGGCTGACGTAACTTCCCGTAACTTCCCAATTGGGTGGGATGTCTCAGCTATGGTCAGCACGGCAGGTTCCGTCAATCACAGTCGCGTTGCACTGGGAAAGTTCTCAGTTCCATGCCAACTTAACACGCGAATGACAAGGCGATATGATATCCTGTGACAGCATTCGGTTCTATGGGGCAGTAAAGGGACAATGACCCGCGGTGTTCCCTCGAGCGGATTTGACTGATCGCTACCATCGAAGGATTCTTCTCCGGGATTGGCAGGATCTTAAGCGCAGGAAACAGCACGATGTGCGGAAGTCATGCAAGTGCCAAAGCCTTGCGTGTTGAATTGAAGGCTTAAATATTCTGGGCTTGGCCCTTGCGGAACAGATTCCCAACAGTTTATTCGTCTGTATTACACAAACCCCATCCCAGACATTCACCAAATCCCGCGCTAAGTTTGCAGCAACAGCAGCGTCGAACTTGGAGGCGAGAAACATGGACGAGAGCGCCAAGACGTGATAACGAATGAACCGGATTTGGGGACAACACAAGTCCTTTGCAGAATTCTTCCGTCGAGGCGGTCAGAAAACAGTCCAGGCCCTAAAGAATAATTAGCGCGGGGTTGTGGGGGTTGGAGGACGAGGGTTTCCAACAAATGACCTTTTTGTCGTGTCGCAAATCGGGCCCCAGCTACAGAATACACTTCTCTGAGAGATGCAATTTCGCGGAAGCCTTCCTGTGCAACATCGCGGGGAATGTTATCATTGCCTCCGCGAAATTGTTCGTGCAATCTTGATAACTACGAGATTGCCCACACCCTCGCGACAGGTGTTTAGTTCTACCCAGCAGGACGCCTTGGTAATCAGAGGGCTTGATATGATATCCGTCCAGGGATTTCGCTAGCGTCCTTCAGGGATTATGCGGGGTCAACCAGGATTTGTGGATTGTCGCCTGAGGCAGACGTACAGGATGTTCGGGGCTGAGCCCATCAGGCTCCAGGCCTACACAAAGTCCAGAGGGGCCGACTCTACCCCGTAGAATCTTTTTTCTTCTTCTTCCAAAGAAGAGCTTGCACCCGGATCGTCCTCCACCAATCTTAGAGCGCCATATCAGCGGAATAGGGCCCAAACATGAAGGGCCGACAACTGCCCGAGACGCCGATTGACGGGAAGGCGATGTGGAGTCCAGTCGATGGGAAGGCGCAATGGAAAGCAGCACCATCGCCGATGGATGCCATGTGGGCTGAGGCAGCCAGGGAGTTCGAAAAAATCTGTGGCAAGTCGCTGTCGAGCGGTGCCGGTGATGTGAGGGGATTCGACGGCGTGCAAAAGAGAATCGAAACCGCCAACAAACCATTATATGGCAATGAACCGACGGAAGACAACAAATGGAAGAAGGCCAAAGATGTTGGTCTCCAGTCGCTCAAATGGCTCAAACTGTTGGTTGGAGCTGCCGCACAGGCTTCGTCATTTGTGAGTTCTCCTCCCTGCGCACCCTCGTGTTCTACTCGCGCCCGCTGCGAAGGAAATTGCGCCGTCCGTAATTTTTGTATTGCGCAGGCTAAAGAACTGACGGCGCAAGATCCCCGTGCCTGGTGCGGCTGTCAGCGTCACTACCACGGCCCTAGGCTTCGTTTTCGATATCCCCGAAGCAATCAAGGGCTACGAAGATGCCGTCGATCAGGTGTTCACCGAGGTGTCGTCGGCCCTTTCTCAGTTCCGGATCTACTCGTCGATGGAAGAACTCAACGAAGATCTCATCAAGCAAATTCATCTAGTCATGGTCAGCTTCGTCAAGCTGTGCGCCCATGTCGTCAAGTATCGTCAAGGCGGAAAATGGGCTCGTTTTGTTCAAAAGGCCAAATCCGTGTTCGATGATGACTCGGGCCTCAGCAGCGAAATGACTGGATTTAAGCGGCTTCTTCAGCAGCAGCGAGACGTAGAGGGGACCTTGACGCTTGCCGTAGTGGTCAAGTCACATCGGGACCTCGTCATGGTGCTTGAAAGGTCCGCTTTGCTCATCAAGACGACGGAGGAGACAAAGCAGATTGCCAGCGAGACCCAGAAAGGTGTCCAATCCCTCAAGGATGATGCCGACCGTTCCAAAATGCTCATCAAGATCCGCGACACGCTGGGCCTTTCTCCCATGGTGCGCCTTGATGCAATGACGACGCAAACTGTTACCAACATCTCGGAAAGGTGCCTCGGCGGTACTGGCTCCTGGATTTGGACCCACGAGCACTACCAAGGATGGACAACACAAGCCAAGGGACGGGACTTTCCCCATATCCTGGTCGTATCCGGCCCTCCGTCATCAGGCAAGACTTCGGCAAGCGCTATGATCACGAAGCGTCTCGAAGAGCAAAAGAATCGTACCTATGTGGCACATTACTTCTTCCCTGCCAGTACGAAAAAATCCGATGATGAGAACTCAGCCCCGGGGGCTTTGAAGTACATGGCATTCCAGATTGCCCGGTCTAATGGCACTCTGCTCAAAGCCCTCGGAAAAGCCTGCGAAGCTGGACCTAGCCAATTCCGGCGCCCGGCGAACACCGAAAGTCTGGACTCGCTGTGGGACGAGCTTAAAATCGGAGCAGTCGGATCAGGGGCCGTTTATTACTTGGTGTTTGATGGCATCGAGAATCTCCCAGCCAAACAGGCGGAGGTTCTTCTGAAGTTCGTATTCGGTCCCAAGTTTTCTGGGGATTCAGCTGGCAAAGTTCGCGTTTTGGTGGCCGGCTCTGACGACCTCTTTGAACGACCGGGGATCCCTGGAATTGATGGCGCGTGGCGGATCCGGATGGAAAACGAGAACACAGATGATATGCGCCTGTACATCGACGAAGCCCTCGCGAAAAGAGGCATGCTCCAGCGAACGAAGCCCGACTCAGATCAGCGAAAAGCTCGCGATAAGATCAGGGAGAAACTGCCAAACAACGTCAAGGGTAGTTATTCTCTCCTACAGTTTGGGCTTGACGATGTGATGCGCTTGTTGAGTACACGCTCGGCGGCACAGGAACTCGACCGAGTACTTGGCCAAACAATCAGCAGCCACGAGACCGCCATCAAAAACCTGCAACGGTCACTATCAGCGGATGAAATTAACGACCTGAATGAGATTCTCAAGTGGGTATTGTTCGGCTACGACTCCGGTTGCATGTTGGGGAATCTCGAGGAGGCCATGGTATGTATCAATGCTCCGCCACGGACATGAGCGTGATGCTGGTGATATGCTGACAATCATGCCGCGACAGTTTCTGTACTCGGGCACCGAATCCCTCGTAACACTCGAATATATCATCGAGAACAAGTACTCGGCTGTCCTCAAGATTGAAGATGGCCTTGTCTTGTGCAGGGATGGCGTCCAGGAATTCCTCGAGAGTGAGAAAGCCAGATTGGCCAAAACCTCCCAGTCCAAGGATAGGGCCACGATCAGTATGAGCATCACTATAAACAATGTGGATTAGGAAATGGTTGGATATTTTCTATGGGATCTTGCGCATAAGGCAATTCGGGACAAGTTCAAGTTTGATTTTGACGCTAGCTCTCCCAACAGCCTGTTGCAGGGCCGTCAGGCGGCGATCACGGTAGACGCCTTCGAAGCTCACCACACGATCGTTATGCGTGCTTTTGCGTATCTTGATCGGGAGCCGAGAGATCAGACCAAACGCATTGGCATCTATCTTTGCGGTTTACTCCCGTTTCACCTCAGCAACCTTCGTCTTGAAGAAGAGGATGGCAGGGAATTGGCATCGAGCGAACAATCTGAAATCGGCCAAAGCTTGCACACACTTTTCAAGGACAAGCAAGTATTTGAACGACATAAGGCGAGTTTCCAAGATACCTATTGGTACGCCGCTGAGATGGAGGATGTTCAAAAGTGGATGATGGACTCGGCTGTTATGCGGAGAGTCAATAGAGAGTGGCGCCAAGCCGTCCAGCAGGCCGCCAGTCCCACAAGAGGCTTCATGAAGCCGCTCCTGGAGACAATTATACGAGGGTTCCTGAGAGCGAGAACGTGGCCGGTTTGGAATGCTTACCTTTGGATTACCGAGTGTATGGAACTAGTAAGTGTGATGGCTACCATAGGCCGCTCGTTGAGGATCTGCTGATCACCTCCCCAACTACTCAGGATGAGAAGAAACTGCAACCGATCCCCGAAAGTCCAACCAAGAACGAAACACAGACGCCCTCTCCCACCCCGCCAACACCTGCGATGAACGACGACATTGACTGGGACGGTTTGGGCACTTGGTGCCAAGGGTTCTTGAAAATCCCGGACTCCGAAGTCGACTCGCTTTGGTACGAACGACTGGCAGAAGCTGCTCTGACTGGGCCCAGCCCCGCGCCAGAGGCGGCCCTGAGGCTTTACCGCCTGGCTTTGGAGAAGGACAAGCCCAGCTGGATATGCCACCGTGGAATGGCGGAAGCCTTCTTCCATTTCCAGATCAACGACCGCGAGCAAGCCAGTGCTGAAATCGAGCTTGCTCTCGCAGCGGCAGAGCGAGACGACGCCATGCCAAAGCCTGAGGCAAAGGATTTTGTCGACCTGCGGATGCGATTAGGCCAGTACTCTCTTGCAAATGGAAACATGGAGAAGTCGGCCGAGCTATACCTCCAGTGCACCGAGAGCGACGACCCGGAACAAGCCAAGAAGGCACAGCTTGGCTACTTCAAGGCCAGGCTGAACTTTCCAGACCAAGATGGGACTCGAGAACATTTGCGGGGCCTGTTGCCTTCCAAGGGCCGCGAGGGGAAGATGGTTGATCTCCTTCGACTTATGGCGTTAGAAGAAAGCCATGACAGCCTCATATCGAAGCTGTTCGGTGTAGCAAGTCAGGACACGATTTTGCTCAAGGACATTGTCCTCGCAATGGAGGCGGCATCGCCAACAACGGAACCAAACGAAGACGGCGCGCACAGTACACTCGATGACGATGAGCTCAAAGAAGAATCAATTCGTGGTGTGCTACTATACGACCGGGGGCTTGCTGCATACGCCTACAAGGTAGTACCAGACGATGCAATCGAGCCTGTTGGCGAAGCACTGCGGCTTTGGAGAGAAAGCTATGATAAGCTGGACAAGGCTGGAGGCCCCAACGCTTTTAGGGTGAAACAGGACGCCAAGGGAGCACTCTCGCGACATTATTTCCAGAAGATGGTGGAGGGAAACCATTTGGATCACGTTGACAAGCTTGCCACTCTAGCGGGACGAAGCTTCGGCATCTTTGAAATCGATGAGCCAACAGGCTACCTGGGCGCCCTCTATGCCCTGCGTGGCGAGAAGGAGCAGGCTAAGAAGGTGCTTCAGAAGCGCGTGAGGCAGTCGCTGCAGTTCCTGTCAGACGACCTGTCTTACAACGATGGCTTTGCGGTCTCGGCTCTCAGCCAGGCGCTTCTCCAGTCCCAGGATTTCAAAGGCGCGGCTATTGCAATCTCTCTCTTGGGGATGGCTGACATAATCCGCCAGCGGTTGGAGTTTAGTGACACTGCCGTCGAGCCGGAGGAGGGCGAGTCCAAGGCCCAGTTGCAAGACAGCGTCGCCCAGTATGCTCAGGAAATCATTCGGGTCATGGAGGAGAAGGTCCCGGACGTAACGAAGCAGGCAGAGCGAATTCAGGCTGCCAAGGAGTATTCCAAGTCTCTGATGGCCATCTCACGAGCGCAATCCGATGCGACGACGGAGGTGCCTCCCAATGACAAGCAAGTTGAGAACAAGGAATCCCGCGAGGACCAACCGAAAGCGGGAGAGCAACCGGTAGCAAGCAGCCCCTCAAAACATGAAGACCAACAGAAAGAGGATGATCAGCCCGACGGGGATGGCCAACCGCAAGAAGACGTAGACAGGCATCCTGAAGCGGAGGCCGAGCCGAAGGAAATGGCCCATGCGCGAAGTCTCGTCTACAAACGTGTTCAAAGCAGCGAGGCCAACTATCGCGAATGGCAGACCGCCTGCTGCAAGCTCAAGCCGGACGGTACGCTGTGCGGTAAACGCCTTGATTTCAAAGCTGGCGGTGACTTCTACTCTTGCGTGTTTTGTAGCAGTGCCGACTTTTGCGGTGACTGTCTCCCTAGCATTCTTGCCCTGGAAGTGGGTGGAGTCGAGAGTATGAAATGCCATGCCAAGCATCGTTGGCTGCGCATTCCTCCGTACGGAGACCCCATGTATGTTGGGCTAAGATCCAAGACTGTACGGTTTCCACAGGCGGTGGAGCCTTCGAAAGAAGATAGTAGAATTTTGGAAATGGTTTGGGGACAGCCCGAGAAGGCTGAAGTGGTTGCCACTGAGAGATGGTTTGAGCTGATTGCTGAGGAGTGGGATATCTCGATGGAGGAGATTAAGACGGAGCTGTCCAAGCAAAAGCCTGATGGCAGCGAGCCAGAGGGAGAGACGGGGGCGTGATAGATTAACCCTAATTGTTCACGCGGCACTTTATGGGGGCGGCCAATATACCTGTGATGTTCTACGGGCTGACGCTGGGCATAGCGTTCATTTTCTTTTTTTTAAAAAAAGAATACAGCGCAAACTGTTCCACGGGTTGGAGATCAAGGAGGAGGGCCACTTACTTGAAGTTGGCGATGCGACGAGGGTGGGTGCGTAGGTACCTATGCAGCATGTTAAGCGGATATATATCTTGAGCGTGCAGCGTCGGGGTTTCAGGCCACGCAAGTAGCTCCTAACAAGGCGGGTCAGAAGAAGAAGCGGAAAATATAAAGGGAACTTATCACCGTTTTGGCGCAGTTGACATGCCTACCTAGGCACTCCTTGCATTTCTGTTGTGTCTTTGGTAATTGATAATCTTGACTGCAGTGAATTTATGATCGCGTCTGATGTCATACATAGATTGTCTTACTTTAGGGACTGGGTTATTACTCGTTCCGATAAAGTCTTTAGCAATAACAGCGGCGTGCTTGTGTACCTAGCTGCCGCTACTTCTTAATCCATTTCCACACTTTCCATCATTTCGAACCAATGCAAACCAACACTTGCACAGACTTGGTACCTAGAGACTGGAAGATTTTACTTTACTTTCCACCCTCTACATTCTCCGCATCTGTTTTACCCCCGCCGTTCGCAAACCACTTTTGTAAATCCTCCACCTCCCGTTCCGTAAGCAGTGTTCCCTCGGTGGCCCAATCGCGAATAATGTGCGCGACCAGACTTCCTGATGCGAATTCTGTTTGCGCTGTCTGGGCTGCGACCGGGTCGTGGACAAAATCTCGTAATTTAAGAATCTCTTCGTCATCGAGAATGGGACACGCGTCTTCGTGGCGCGCCATGATTTCCTGAGCGAGCGTGTGGGTTTTTATCATGGCGGACACGGAGGGGCCGCTGTACTGCGTTGACGTGTTTCGTTGGGCTGCCATGATTTTTGTATTTTATTCCGAGTGTCTTGTGTTGGAGAGGTGTTTTTGTCTCGGTTTGGGGATGAGAAGACTGATGATTGTCGGTCGCTTGCTCTGTAGATATACTATGAACCGCGGTGCAGGATCGTTCCTGGCTTTTATCCCCTTTTTTCCCTCAGATAGGCAGATAGACTATTTGGTGTGTTGTGTTGGGTCATGTCGCCCAGGCAACAGGATTATTGCCTAATGATTTTCACCCGTGTCGCCTCAACGTGCAGCTGGATACAGCTCCTTATTGGTCGGTCCGCATTTCCTGCTTGGACCCGGGAATAACATATAGAGACGGCTTTCAATATGATATGCTTTAGTAGATTGCGAAAATACCGCTGCCTGAAAAAACCCTCTATCAATTCTAGATGCCTTGCGAAAAGGACCCATGCTTTTATCACCACGCAGAATATAACAATAGCGCGACAGCATATGTAGTGTAATTCAATCTGAAAAGTGGGGGTTGCCTGTGGAACAAATTTGCAAGTTGCCATAGAACTCAACATGTGACAAGTAGGGTACATGTATTTAACTGGATGGGAAAAAGTTAGAGCACCCTATTTTTAGGTAGGTACTTTTTCTGATCGCAAGACAAATAGCGAGTCGACGTTACAATGCCGGTAGACAGACAGACGGTCACAGGTACATTAATGAGCCGACGCAGTACGTTCAGTTCCGTCAGGAGGGATAGATTGGCAAATTCCTCTCCTAGTAGGATTATAGTTTCTAGTCAGGATTTGCTGGTGCTGCAAGGGAAAAAAGAGTTCTCAGTTAAGGTCGGGGGGCAAACAGCATTGTTGCTACAGTGTGGGCGTGGGTGTATGCGTAGAGGTGGGCCAATTCTAGGATGGAATAAGATACAAAGTGTAAAGTTTTAAATGGTTTTTTCATATGCAATGTTTGTTGAAGAGAAAGCTGTGAGGCTCAATGTGGAGGTGTAAATTGTAGAAAAGATAAGTACACAGTTATGCCTCCCTTTATCAAATATCTGCATCGGTCCCCTGCCGGCCACTTAAATGCTGCGCCGCAGACATCATCCCGATTCTCCTGCCCTGAGATATGGGACCCCTGTTGAAATGTATTCCTGCGGCACAGGCCGTCGGCATTGAATAACTACCTGGGGTACGCTTGCCACACAATCGGCACCTACACAGGGTAAGAACCTTATCAGCACCTACCCGGTATTGCCTTGAAGTTTCCACGTAGAAGAGATCCAAAAAAAAAAAAGGAAGTTTGTTACCAAGGCTGACTTGACTGACAAGCAAATGAGTTGATCCCCCTATTAAGCTGGGTTTAGCAATTCACATGCAAGGATTGGAGTATGTGAGATGCAAATGTCAATTAAATGATTCGCCAATTAAGCTCTCCACTCATCTATCTATCGAAACCGCAAAGTGAAAACCACCCGGTAACGACTGCCGACAACTCCTTCTATCAGCCCATCCCCTGTTCCACCTATCCCCCGCCAGGGTTAAATCAAGTATGGTGAACACCCCACTCAATCGAGTTGCGCCCACATGTCGTGCGACCGCGCGATCCGACCTTTCCGTCCCACGCAAACAATTGGATCGAAGAATTAATCAGATCAATAACATCCTCATTGCCAATCCTCACATTCGTCAAGTCATAGCCCGTGGCCTGTCCGCCAAATGCACAGGTTCCATAACTGGCAATGACGCGCCACCCAAACGCGTTGAGTGCCCAATCGCCGTTTCCGCGAATATTCCACGCAAGCTGCAGACAGTCGTTGATCCACGGCGAGCCGGGCGAAGTCTTGTTTTCGAAATCCGAATGGCCACAGAGGTTGGTGCGTTTACCCAACAACCGCGAGGGAGCGTTGTAGTTGGGTGAAGTGCTTGAGAAATCGGCCTTAAAGTTGCTCGAATCGCCATACGGAAGAGTCGTGACAGTGGGCGCGTTTTTCTCGGTGAGAAGTACGCCAAAGGGCGCGATGAAGCCGCCTTCTTTGAAATCTTTGTCTTTGGCGAGACCACGGGTTTCGAGGTTTGCAGTAGCCGTGCCGTCGCTGGTGGGTGCGCTGGGGAGAAAAAAAGTGTTAGCCGTTTCCTTTTTTCTCCCTAGTTTTCTATTCTGGGAGATGTTTCTTACCAAACAGCCCCAGAGACGAGGGTGGCCATGACGGCGAATTGCGTTCCGGCGATGAACTTCATAGTGACTAGCGGGTTGGGGGGTCGGTTCTGTCTTGAAGACTTGAAAGAATCAAGAGGTGGAAGAATCAGAGTATGCTAGATGATGAAGATGGGTTATGAGGTGATGAGAACGAGAACTCAAACAAGGTGGACGCCTGGACTTCTTATACCAATTCATCGGCCTCGATCTTTCTCGTCAAACCGGTCAAGTCAACAACGCGCCATGCCTCCCCCAGAAACACCCGCTCTCGGACGTGGCCCAATCGGAGCGTCAAGTTACAAAACTCGTTGTAGAGATAGATGACATTCAGTCACTAGTGGCGGTCATGGCATCCCAGAATGGAAATCTTAGCCATCACTCACTCACATGCACTCACACATGCAAAAGTTAGTCTTTGTCTCTGAAACTGCAGATAGTAAATGTAACGCACGCATTACCTCAGCTTCGCCGCTACATCTCTCTCTGGTAACACTCCGTCAGCCCAGCCCCAGTTCTCATTATCGTGCGTTCAAACAAAATCTGGTGCCTAACCAAAGTTACAACCGACAGACTTGGCAATTCCTTCCGAGCGAAAACCGGGTCCATATTCATAGGTTTGGGAGTTACCCGAGATCGGGCAGCTCCGAAATAGCGGGTCGGTACAACCCCTGAGATGGAGCACCAAGCCACCGGACAAGGACGGGGCGGGACATGGAAAACACCAACGGGGAATAAGAATTGGGCGCTTTATATGTGGGGAGGGAATATCTGTGCTGATTGCAGAATGAAAACCTAGTTCCTGCCTTTACATCTAGCATGGCGTCATGCATCCGATGAATTTACTTCTCTGAGGAGATCGGTTAAAGCGTCCTTGTCTCTGTGTAAGGGCGCATCAATTGAACCATTTTGAATCTCCCCAGAGCACAGCGATGCCCAAGCCCCATGCTAGCAAGCTTGGCTGACAGTGAGCCCCAAGTGAAGAGGCGGTAGTTATTTTATCGAACCCCAGTCTCGGCCGTCTTGGTTGTTGTTAACGTTACAATAACGTTGTGTAAAGATCCCTTGCTGGCGATGACCAGCCAATTAAAGCGAGAGAAACTCCCGACCGATCAAGACAATGGTGGAGCATGGTAGTGTTTTGGATATGCACTCGGTGGCGTCATGTGGAGACGGTGGAGTTGGGATATAGTACAAGTGGAGTGCCGAGTTGTGGTATAGTGCAAGTGGAGTTGTGTTCATGTTGGCTCCCGGACGTCGGGGAGCCGCTATATTGGCCATTGTAACATTACATGCATTGTCCAATGGCAGTGTTAAATATATTCTAGGTAGTCAATGTATTGCACCTTGCCAGACTCCTCTCGATAAAAGTAGCAGAACTTGGCGGGGCCATCACAGTATGTAGCTGCCTGTGATACCTAGGTACCTAGGTAGGTAGGCAGTAGAACTTGTTTTTACTCCCGACTTGGCAATTGGTGAGAAGAGTTACAGGACAATTACGTCATAGAATCAATGCTCACAGCTATGAAAACACTCAAGGCCGGCTATCACCTGACACGGGCATAGTCACAACAGCCTGCAACTTATAGCTGTGGCGGTCCACCTCCAAGATTGAAGGCAGCCTCCATGAATTGCAATTGCTGACTAACTGGCTTACGTGCTGCCATTGCAGTACTCATCACCATTGCAGAGCTCCTCCTTCGCTACACGGCCCGATCAAGTCCCAGTAATACTAACCGTAGAGGGCGAACCCTTCATCATGTTAACGATCAAACCGGGCTGTCAGCTAGGTACCTACCTGCTTAGTATCCTGTATCTGACGAGTTAAGTGCTGTGGCTGACATGTGCTGCCGCGATCTTTTAGTTCTCCCACGAAATCCAATCCCATGCATGCTACGTCCCATCCTAATGATGTTTATCAGGGTTAGCTGTACCAAAGGGCAGGTTAAAGAAATATAGGTTTAGTGTAACCCGCTACCTTCCTATTAAATACAAGTTAATATTAATAAGGTTATTATTATCTAAATTATTAATTCAAACGATAAAAAAGATAAATTAGGGTTTTAGCGTTTAATTGCCTTCAGTTATCAGCTTTATACTTTCGAAACAGTAGAGGAGGAAGGCTTAGTATTGCCAAAGGAAGTGGAAGACGAAGATATAGGCCAGTTTTTACTATATTACTGGTAACCAGTATTCCAGTACTGGTTAAAAAAACAGTATTGGATATAGCCACCTAATACGTGATGGATAGTGATGATTATATATATTAAGATAAGGGTAGGAAACAAAGAGTTGGTGGAGCGCAACGCCCCCCAAAAAGCGGAACGATATTTAGGGGTCTCAATTTTCAGCTCGTGCGAACGATCCTTTAGCTGGTGCGGTTGTGCCCCCATGCGGCCAGAACGGCCGCACGATAGTTCTGGCTGTTATTGTGGTGGTAATGTGGTGGTTGTCACACTGGCCTAGCAAGAATCCTGGTGTTGTACCGCTTCTGTCCTGAAAACGGATCCCCATGGCGCGACTTCTTCCATTCTAAGATCAAGTCCGAGATCCGCCAATGCCCGGGCCATGCCCATAAAAAAATCGGAAGCTTCTTCGAACCGGTTGTAGGGGTAGTAATAAGGGCGGAGTAGCCAAAACAAGACCCTGGTCCATTCGGCCTTCATAGTTGTAGTCCCATTCGAGCTGCCAGGAGATCGACCGGGTCGTGAAGTAACCAATCGTAGCAGCGCGCATGCCGTACTCCTCCGCCACGACCACCCAGAGCCCGATGTCGGAACGCAAGGCTTGTTCCCGTTGCCCGTCGGGCCGGAAGATGGGTAGTTTGGGGCCGAACCCTTCCGTCACTTCGAATACTTCTGATAGAATATCATAGATGATAGAGTTCTGGGCCTCGCCCGACAGCTCGGGCCTCACCATGGTCACCGAGGCCGACATGGTCGCGGCAATCGCTGCCATAATCCAGACTTGATTTGGGTACTCCGGCTCCGAGGATGATAGTACGGATGGTGTAACCCAGCGAGAGCTGTCGACCAGGTACTGCAGTTCTGTCAGTTTCGGATAGTAGTAGTGGTAGTACAGCTTGAGCGCCTTGTTGGCCTTTGGCGGACTGGATGAGACCTGCGTGTTGATCTGAAAGGTTAGGTCTGTGCCATCGAGTTCTGCCAGCGGACTCAGCGACGAGCAGCTCGAAACAGGACGATATAGCGAAGCCTGTCCAAAATCGGTGCGCTTGACGGCGTCGAGGGCCGACTTGGCTCGGGCCTGTAGTCTGGCAAGATTCGCCTTGGCGGATTCACCGTCAGCTGTGTCATGGGCGATGAGACGAAAGGCTTACCGATACACCATCTGCAAGGCGAGATAGGCCGCCGAGAGCGCGTTGGTCCGCTCCCGGAGCGCCTTCCTCTTCTTAGCGTTGCGCGTCTCGCAGAAGATGCGGATGAACTCCTTGAGCTCGGCGTCCTTTTGTCGCATCTGCTCGGCTAGTTGCTTGATAGCCTCCTTCAGGCTGGCGATCTCTTGCTGCGTTGCTTCGTGCGCGGCTAGATCCTGCTCAGCCGCTGCCATTATCCCTGAGGTGACCATACTGCGCGTCATGTCATACTGCGCGACCATGGCATCGTTTGTTGCGCCATGCATCACCCGGATCTCCTCCGTCTGGCTTGCCGTTTGGATCTTGAAGACGTCTTCTTGCTTGAGGATCAGATCTATTGTCGTGCGCACCCGCTGGTCGAGCTGCCAGTAGTCATCTCTCTGCTGGTCAATTGCAGAGACGAGCTGCTCCCTAACTCAACATGAGTTTGGAACAATTTTGAGTGCATAGACCCAGGGCCTAGTAGCTCACCTAATCTCCACCACAATGTGAAGGTTGATCTCATCGCGAAATCTAGCTAACCGTCGTTCGATCCCATTTATCTCCTCCTTCGTCCACATACTCCTGAGAGCTAACCGAATACTCTTCCTCTTTCCCGGCGGGCTTGCAGAGGGCCCCTTCAGACGGGCCAGTCGCGCCAGCAGCTCGTCTGCCAGCTCGCCACAGGACGCACACAGCGCAGCGAGCCTGGGGCTGGTGCCCGCCGTGGCCATTTTGAGGCCCTCGTTGAGCTCGGCCAGGTCCTTGGTGATGGTCTCGACAGTTTCGTTCTCGGTGAGGACTCCGTCGCAGGATCGACGCACCTCGGCGGTTTTGGACGCCAGCTCGGTCGCGTACTGCACGAGCTGGACGACTGTGCCGACCAGCGACACGGCTGCTAGCGGTTCCATTATCGTCGACAGCACGAGACCACCAGACTGGGTACCTCAAAAATATTTTGAATGCAACTTGACTGAATGATGGAAATGAATCATAGTCCCTACCAAGCAAGACGATTTGGGAACTCCAGCCCGCTTGACTTGTCAGGTTGGTTGGGCTCCGGGAGAGAGAATGCCTAGGCGCAGATTTGCCAGGTGTGGTGGCGGAGCATATGCAGCCCTTCTGCAGGCACCCAATCCGGATGCGCCCCAGAGAGCATGCAGGCCGCAGCAGCTTTGGACGAATGGAAGCAGGTTCTAGTTTGGAAGCGTTGTGGAAGGTTTATCGGCGCCCACTAGACGGACGAGTCCGTCCGCATGACTTAGCACTGAGTAGTATTTAGTCACCAGAAAATGCATCTAACGGAGCCCCTACCCCGCGTTCAGCACCGCGTTCGATTCTTCAATGCCTACTGCCATAGCCACAACCTTCCCAGACGACTGCCTCCCTCCCGAAGGCTTCTACGAGTCTCGGGAGACTTTAAGTCGATTAATACGTGGACTATTACTAGAAGTTATGCCTTCGTGAGCCGCAAAACAAAAGAAAGGAACGGAATATTAACAAGGCATTATATATGCATGCGATCCATCCCGCCAGCCACCTACAAGCCTATCAAGAGAACGCTAGAGGAAAACAACTACCCGGATGACAGGATGTCCCTTTTTAATCCTATGTAGCTAAAGAGTCATCTGTTGGCTGGACTTTAAAGTATCGACCTGATTCACGCTTCTCAACATACAACCACGAACCTAGCCAACACGGATCTGCCTACCCAGTACATCGGCAACTTCTTTCCCCTGAGAAAGGGCATCTAAAGAGCCTCTCAAATGCCGGCATTGCGCTAAAGGATATTCAGACACTTTTATGACAAAATAACGTACTTGCTATACGGCAAGATATCTATAACCGGATCGCAGATATGCGCCGAGATGCTTGCAAAGGCCAGAGCTCGACCCATTTCCAAATACTAAGATTACAGTGGTTATCGGGGCCCCTTCATTAGCCGTATGACACATCGCGTATAGACATGTGAGTATAGCTCTGGTTAACACCGTCATCTGCCGGTGTGGGTATTCTTCTACCGGCGAACACAACCCCCGTCAACTTGAGTCCAAGTTCTCTGCTGTGCCCTGGCTCAGACTCTGACATTTTCTCTTTTTCACCCCCTCACAGTTGCGGGAGGGATACACACATAATGGGTGGTTATCACAACGCCAGGCACTACCCAGAGAATTTAAGGATCGCTAGTACGTAGAGCGACATGAATATGAATGATGCTGTGGATGTTGTGTAAAATGTGGGTCAGAGAATATGTCAAGAAACGAAGACTCAAAGAAATAGTTTAAAGACCCCCTGCATTAAGTTGCCCGTGCACAAGATGCTTGACTTGACGGTACGAAAATCTTTTCCCGATTTTGAACCCCTGAAATCTGATAACTAAGGAATGTGCCTTTGCGGCGCAGGGCTGCTGGCTGGCTGCACAGCACTTGACGACTCGACGAACTCGTGGAGACACACCTGGCGAGACCGGGCCTGACCGGGAAGGTGAGAACTTTATCTTTCAAGTTTCCAGTTTCCAGGTCTGACAATCTATAGGTACCTAGGTACCAAATGGCCAGGGCTGACTGCTGCTTGAACTGCGGAAATTTGTTAGGCTGACTTTGTTGAGCAAGCCAATGCTGTGCAGACAGAACAACCACCTGGGTAGGTAGGTAGGTACTTACCCCCGCAAACATTGCACCAGATGGGTTGATTCTTTTTTTTTTTTT
>Ga0247765_1000675_pt1 | contig 24016 bp, 28 predicted proteins | sample UWRJL106311C6_FD_179949 | JGI IMG/M metagenome (GOLD analysis project Ga0247765, IMG submission 179949) | Plant litter microbial communities from Arlington Agricultural Research Station in Wisconsin, United States - UWRJ-L106-311C-6 | ecosystem: Environmental > Terrestrial > Plant litter >... | reverse complement strand
TTTTGGTTAGTATCAATGATTTTTTTGGTCACCGGATAAGGAGCAGAATGAGGACTTACAGCTTAGGAGGACCTCTTCGCCGGGTTCGAGGGTGCGGTAGGCGATCACTTCCATGGTGAGGCGGCTTTCAGAGAAGCGGTAGTATGCGCTGACCGTGTTAGTATTCGAGATCAGGGTATATTCTACTCTTCAACTCAAAGAACACAAGAGAGAGAGAGAGAGAGAGAGAGAGAAAGAGAGAGAAACTCACTTTGGTCGACAGCTATGGTTGATCCTCGCCAATCCGCTCCAGATCCCCACGTGCGCCTCACCCCCTTTTCCTCCTCCATCACCTCCGAGCACTACAGTATTAGTGTTTGTGCCAAAGATTTTTTCCACGTCCTTTCCTTTTAGCTCCTTTACTTTTTCATTCCCTTTCCTCTGTCCATTCTCTTTCCCGCCTGTTTTGGAACCTGAAATCGAACCAGAAGCAGAACCAGAAGCTGCCCTCGTACTTGGATTCTGACTAGAACTAGAACCCGAACCCAAAGCTTCAACGTCCCCCTTCACTTCCGCTTCCAAAGAAGCCACCGCCCTTCTCAACCATCGCCTCCGAATATGCGACTTGGTTCCGACTAGGAAATCCACACTGACCAATATTGCAGGGGTATCGACCATGAGAATCTCTCCTTGTCGGACTCGGCGGGTGGTGACTATGCCTTTTCCTTTTCCATTTTCGGGAATCTTCACTACCTTGTACGCTTTACCAACACTGGTGCCGGCACCACTTCCTGTTCCAGTTCCAGTTTCTGTTTCTTTTTCTTTTCCCTCTGCAAGACTGAGAGAATCGCGTTTCAAGGCCGCAGGCGGAGGCGGCCTATCGATTAACCCCCCCATTCCGAGGAGATTCGAAGCCATAGTCGTAGACGTCAGCAATGCAATGCCATGGGACCGAAAAGTTTTGTCCACAAATAAACAGTTCAGAGCACCACCCGAATCCGGATCCGAATCCGTGGCGTTCTCAGACCCAGACCCAGACCCAGACCCAGGAAGAGGAGGAGAGATGATGCATTGTGGTGGTTGAGACCAGATTTTAGGTGCTGGTAGATCTGGTATGATTCCCAAGAGACCCGGGAGGGGGCATTCCCTGGGCTGTAAGTCGTTGAGATTTCCCGGGAGGTAGAACGGACATTGTGCGGTGGTGAAACCTGGTGTAGAGCCTGCAAGGAGATCTAGGTTGAGTTGATCTGCGGAGACGACAAAAATTGAGAGGGCAGACAGACAAAAAACACACAGCCTGGCCATGTTTAAAGACGGCATATACCCTTAGACACTGCACAGGTGCAGGTTGGGCAACAGGCGGTATTAATTACCACTTGTCCCAGAGTTGACATGTGTCCAAAAACGTGGTCCGAATATTCACTGGTTGCGCCATATAGCCGGCGGATAAAGAGTTGAAACACGAATCCCAGTGTTACATCCGCGCTCGACCACGAACCAAGAAACATGAACCGGGTTCAGCGGGTGGAATTAATTCAACTCTATCAAGAAGCAATAATTACTGCGCAAGCCCTAGATACTTCTTAGAGGGGGGGGGAGCTAAACCCGACACAGTCGTCCGTTTTGGCTCGGAATCTCGTTCGGCGTCCGCACCGCATAAGCCTCGCTACCCGGCGTTGTCGGAGCCCAAAACACATGCCAAGGATCCCACACCTTCTTGATCTGGGCCAATTTGTTGTAATTCGACCCAAAGAACGCATTCTGCCAGTCTGGCTCCAGCAAATCCGCCTCGTTAAAGTATGTGCCACCACCCGGTGTGGCTGCCCGCAGTGCATCCATGTGACCATCGAGACGAGCCTTAGCTGCCCGAAACTGTGCAACCGTAATGTTCGCCAGGTTGGTCGAGTCGAACACATCGGCGTGCATCACACTATCGCGCCAGACCGGGTTGAGGCCAGCCGGAGCCGGGAAGCCAGCCACCTTGAGCGTCGGCGCCATGTTCAGGCCGTGAAACACATAACCATCTTCCACCATCGCGCGGGCCGCTGCCATGGCTGCCGCAAAAAGCCGCGGGTTCACATAGGCAGCACGAGGAAAGATACGTGAGGCAAATCGAGAGTTCCCACCTCCACCCCCAAGCGCCCCTGTCGCCCTGCTGTAAACACGCGTGGTTGGTGTGTCAATGGAGACGGGGATACCAAGGCCATTCAGGGTTCTGAGAAGTGGTTGAACAAAAGTGGTGGTCTGGTTCGGTGTCAAACCTGGCATCTGAACTTGAACCTGCATGACGTAGCTGGTATTGCTCTGCTTGATGCCGTTTGTCCAGAGATAACCGCCTGCGTCGACAGTCGGAACACCGAATGCAAAGACGGCATCAAAGCCCTTCCAAAAAGCATCGCGATCGTTGATGAACGGATTGGGACTGGGCGTGGTGGACCTGTTGCTACCAAGATTGAAGTTGAAGCTCGCGATCGTCAAGTTGATCTGGGGGTGTGCTTTGACAATCGCCGAGGTGATTACGCCGTATGTGCCTGCAAAAGTGTCAAAAGTGCGCCATTGACTCAAACACGGTGGACTTACTGCCTCCTCCTCCCCGAAGGGCAAAGAAAAGATCTGGGTTCGTAACAGGGTCTGCCGTCACAACACGTCCATCCGCCGTCACAACCTGTAGAGATAGCACTTGGTCGACTCCAAGACCAAATTTCGAGCTCAGGGGAGAATGGCCCCCTCCAGTGATCCATCCACCATACGAGCCAACCGTGAGACAAGAGGCCGCTGGGAGTGTCACATTGTTTGTTGCCGCATGAGCGAATGCCTCATAGACCTGCAGTCCGGCCCCCACTCTTGCTGCTGCACCTCTGTATGTCCCCCCAGGTTGCTTGTAGCCGGGCAAGAGCTCGAACCCCTTTAGCCAATGAGTCCAGATACTGAGGGATCCCGCACCAGCGTTTCGGCCGATGAAATCATGACCCGTGTTTCTGGTGCCGTTAGCTCGCCGTTCAATCTTTCTTAGGGAAGATCGGCATTACTTTATGATGAGTCTGATGTTGTTGTTCCGTGCAAAGTTGACGGCAGCCTGGATCTGTCGGACGCTGGTGGCGTTGACAACATACTCGGGATACCCGCCCTGGGTGCAGTTCCCGGTGGCATTCCGAACTGGCAGGCAGGTATTTCCCTGTGGCCATCCAGTCAAGATGCTGACGGGGTCATCGAGGTAGAATGTGGTGCGGCTGGCGTTGTTGAGGAGAAAGTCGCATCTTGCGAGATTGAAGGCGGGCGAGCTTCTGTAACAAACCGCCGCGGGGGGCAGTGGACGAAGCAGAGCGCCGTTGAGCGACGAGTTCAAACGTGACCACTCGGCCTGAGAAGGCCACGAGCTGTCTCCAGGAAAGGCCTTGCAGGGCTCTGATGACCTTTGAGAGACTCTGGACAAATCCGCGAAGGAGATGGCGTCAAAGCTGCCAATGTCTCGGTCAGTGAGCTGCACGTCAAGGGCTTCAAATGCGAGCCCTTGAACGGCCGCAACAAAGGCGCCACCAGAGAGAAGAAGCGAGGGACGCATGTTGTTTGCCGATGGAGGTTACCTAGGACTGGGGACTTACCATCCAATCTCTGGGGTATGACAATGATTTATCCCATGCTGATTCCCATGGGGCTGGGTCCCATACCTGGTGCCAACGAGATTACAAAGCCCGTGTCAGCGCGTCCGGTGTAACGGGTGCCGAAATGCTGGGCAATTTCTGTAGGGATTTGCTGCACGTGTGGGCTTTTTGCGACCGAAAAGGAACCATGGTGACGACACATACACCGTGCCGTCCCGTTCCGGCCACGATATTACTACGGTTTGGCGGGGTTCTGCAAGACTGCAGATCTTGAGATCTGATTGAGGGGCGGGGTCTACATCACGTTCGGGAATCTTTTTGTCGTTCGCGCTGTTTTGTGCGAGAGTTCGGACCAATTTTAGTTACCGTGGTTCCAACATGCAAGGCGTACGTTTTGGGAAGGTGCGAAGGGCACCGAGACGACGTCGGAATCATGCGCCATTGGTGGCTGGTGTGGCTGGCATTCCGGTGAGAGTGCGTTTACAGAAGTCTTGGTTTGTATAAAAGGACTTCTATCAGCTGTAATGGAATCGGGATATCTGAGAAGCTAAGGGAGGTTGGGAATACCTTCGTGCTATTTCGGCACTCACTTTCTTAGGACCCACTGCGCGGCAGGCATTTCATCCAATCACGGGTCCGCTGGCTCAATGGCAGAGCGTCTGACTACGAATCAGGAGGTTCCAGGTTCGACCCCTGGGTGGATCGTTTTTTGCTCATGCTCCTAACTCATGGCCAATGTTGGTCGTTTTATTTTTGCTGTTGTTGGTTTCGTAACCTCTTTTTTCCCTACGTTGAGGTACGGATATATTTCTGGTGTTGATGGTGCACTGTGGCTGAAGTGGCGGAGTGGCGCAGCCATTTAATGTTAAGCAGGTAAGCGACAAATCCGAGAGACCTCTGCAGTTTTGCGAAGAACCCGTGCCGCAAAGTTGACTGTGATCGCGACTTCCGACCGGTCCGACTGTGCAGTTAATCGTTGCCCGCGACCGAATCTACGATGCGAATACGAAATTTCAGCGTTTAGAACTCTCCCCAATCCGTCGAGCGCGTTCTCGTCGCGCACCTCTTAATAATTCGTCGCAGTGATTCCCTCGACCCCCCTGCAGCGCCGCTGCGCCCGCGAGACAATGCGCCTCCGATTAATTCCCACATTGCTCACCTCGGTATCGATACTTATTTTCGTCTTCTTCATCGCTCCGCGGGTACATCGGTTCGTTGAGGTCTTCTCAGCGCATTCTGGCACCGCTCTCCTGCCAATCGACATCGAAGCGGCATACAACGACACCAAAAGTGGCCAGACACGAACCCAATACATTCCCAAGATCATCCATCAGATCTTCCACAACTGGCGAGAACCGGGCAACGAAACTCTGCCTCCAGATTGGGACGAGACAAAGGAAACATGCAGGGTTGCCAATCCCGACTTCGAGCATCGTCTCTGGACCGACAAATCCTCCCTCGAGTTTCTCAAGGAGCACTACAACTGGTTCGTTCCCACATATGAGGGCTACAAATATCCTGTGCAGCGCGTCGACAGTCTGCGTTACTTTTTGATGTTCCATTTCGGTGGTATCTACGTCGATCTTGACAACGTACGTTCCCTTTCCCACCTTCCCCGTCGGACCCGCTGATACGGCCAACTAACTTTCTTTTTGCTCCAGGGCTGCGCGCGAGACCTAAAACCCCTTCTCTACTATCCTGCATGGATACCCGATGGCTCTCAAGGCGCCCTCAGCAACAACATCCTCGGCGCCCGACCGCAACATCCGTTCTGGAAGCTGATGACGGACTCGCTCGTCCCATGGGGCTACGACTACATATTCCCTCTTGTTACTATTAGTTACGGGAGTGGACAGTGGTTCGAGACAGCCTTGTGGCAAAAGTTTCACAGACAACAGGCCAGGAAGCCACCAAAAGAGGAGGACAGGATCTACAGGATTATCATGGACCTCCAGGAGGGCCATTCTCCTTGGATCTTCTTCACCCAAGGCAGGGGCGGGACGTGGGAGGATTGGGACCAGTATTACTTTGACAAGTTTGGGAACGAGTTCATCCCCTGGTTCGGAGCACATTTTGTCTCTCTGATGGTGTTTTTGGTCATTCTCACTGCGTTGGTGGTGTTTAGGAGGAGGTTGTTTCGGATGAGGGGTTACCGGGCGGTGTCTACGGACTCTGTATGAGTTTTCATTGTCAGAGCATGCGGGACGGCGTTCTTGGTTGGTATTGCATTGCGGATTCATCATGATATCCATGGCTTGGGCGATGAACTCTGGCTTGTAGTAATTCTTGGATAGCCTGGTGGGTTATCATGGATTAACTGTGATAGGGAATAAACTACATTGCAGCCCGTCCTTCGCTGTCCTCGTTATAATGACGTCGTCTAATAATGCTTATTCTCCGTGCAGGAGATTTCCCAAGCTTTCTTGCCTCGTAGCCTACCCCTAGCAGAAATCATTTCGTCGATTCCCCCAGTCGGCATCCCAAGTTGGTTCCAGAACTCTGTTGTATCAAGGAACAACTTACGATCCAATCCAACTAAGACCGCCAACAAAGCACTCAGCGCTCAAGGATAGTCTCTTTCAATTCTATCTCCCAACACGGGGGATCTCTCAAACGCCGTGCCTGGGCCGCGAAAAAAAGAAATAAAAACGGTACGTGTATGTTTTGAAGAGTATTAGAACCTTTTGTTTTTGAGCTTTCCCTCGATAGCCATCTCCCCCGGACTCTCGCTTCCTGGCGGTGGGAAGGGGAGTCCAACCAGACGGGCTCAAGATGAGACTGGATGGAAAAAACAAGCTGATTGGGGTGTGGTATGCTAGGTGCCTAGGTAGGTAAGCAACTTTGATTGTCTGGTTGCCCTGCAAATACAATGTACCTTAGGTACCTACTCAACTGCACTGCACCGGACTGGACTGGACCAGGAAGTGAGTACACATACATACACTGCCTCGTCTTTCTTCCTTTTCTTTCAATTCCCCAACTTTTTTTCTCTACCACTCTTTTCCGTTCATTCATTCATTCAACTCCAAGTCTAAGTTAAATCTTACCCTTTTCGTCTCATCTAGGTATTTTCCCTAGGTAGGTACCAACCTCCATGTCCTACTCCTCGGAACTTTGAGTAGTCTCAACTATGTACCTACCTAGGTTAGGCAGGCAGTCTCACAAAGCGAACCTTTACATGTATGTATGTTACGTAGCTGGTCCTTGCTCTCCTTGACCCGACCTCATCAAATTCCTGTCCGCCCTAGTCCTCATATATATCCTATCCCCGGCCCCCAGTGATTTCCACAAAAACACAATCGCGGGCCATCGTATATGTTTCTCCTCATTCACCTATGTTACTTAACAGGCCGCCTAAAAGATATATAGTACTAAATTACCTAGCCGCCAGATTCGCTAATGTATGCGAATGCTACCTGGGTAGATATATATATATATGGATAGAGTTTAGTAAGGCTGAGTTCATATACAAAGGAACGAGACAGACAGTTTGTTATTGGCTTGATACTATGCGTGTAACTGTATTGTACATGGGTCAAATCCGAGATGAAGTCATGCCCAGAGCTCCAGAACCGCTCAAACTTCGACCCATCCTGGCGGCCCCCCCCCTCCAACGCTCGACCTCACCATGAGGTTCCTCGCTGGTAACTTCACATTGTGTGCTTGAGGTTGCCTGTTTCTGGACCTTTCGGGATCTGCTTCGAGCAAGCAGGGGCACCATAATCCCGGTGATTACCTCGGGGCTGCAGACTGGAGGGCCGTGTAGCCGTGGCTTCAATGTTGGCGCCATGACTTTTTGAGCAAGGAGATGATGAACTCGAGATTGCCCTGAACAAGCTGCTGCTGCGTAGTGGAGCGGCATGACCCCCCTTGTAACCTCCTACGACGTTCGGGTTTGCTCCGAGCTCAAGAAGCTGTTTCGCTTCGGAAATGTTGCCCTTGATGACGGCCGTATGTGACCCGTAACTCCAACATCAATTCATTTTCGAATGTTGAGTTGTCTAGAGATGGAGGGAGAACGAAGCTTCAGTGGTCGTTCTGGAGCGCTGAGCTAGCTGTTGGTGGCCCGTAGGTACCTTGAAGATCTCCAGTGCTCGATCGGCTTGGGTATAGGGGCGCAAGTGATGGCGAAGAGCCAAGGGGCTGCGTCTTGGTATTTGCTGGCAGCACTAATAGCGGGATTAATACGGGGATTACCTGTTAGTGCTGCCAGCAAATATCTGTGCGCGTCTTACCAGTGATCCGAATGGGTGCACGATCCGTTTAGTGTACAAGCACGTTAAAGCTGATATTGAAGATAGCCTTAAACTTTACAACAGAACGTGATTCTAAGAGCACCCGGGGCAGCTGGTATGTCTGACTTGGGCCCTTCGCCCACGGGTCGCATGCAGCCACCGAAACATTCTGTCTTTTTCAAGTTCCCGAGGAATCAGTTTCCCGTCTGATTGCTTGAAAACCGAAATAATAACGTCCGTAAACCCTTACCGATAGACGCAAAAGGACCTCCACGTAGACACTGGGATCTGTGGCCATTCTGTATAGGTATTGCTTTGACTCCTTGTTCCCGCTCTTGGAGAGTATGATGCAGAGCTCCTTGTACTGCGTGAAATCTTGCGTGATAGCGAGCGTGTGTAAACGCTCCCAAGAGAAGTTGAATGGCATGTCAAAAGCTCGACATGATAATTCGTGGTACCATACCGGTCCGGGTAAGTCCTTGGCAGTTACTGCTTGATAGTCAAGAACAACCAGTACATGGCCTTCAGAGAGCTGTATTTGCATCATTCTCTGGCCTTCTTCAGCATATCCAATCCATTCTGTTTTGCTACCCAGCAGTATACCACAGTTGCGTAGGTCATCTGGGTAGTTGAATTTGGCAGTCCATGGCGCCCTTTGTCGTGACGGTGAAATCGCCGTAAGAAATGAATTGTGTCCGGACAGGCTGTGGCGGATATGTACCGAGGACATCGAATCCTTGGGATGGTATTGGAGGAAGCGCTAATGCAAACGGTAATTGCCGGTCGACTAGGTCATCATCCCCAAGAGAAAAAGGTCTTCGAATGAGTACATCGGCTACGCATGCCTGCTTGAGGAACTCCTTCGAGACTAAGCTTGGCCGACACCACGTTGGCTTCCAATATTCGCGATTCTGCGGCGCCCGGTGACCAAAGTCAAGCACCCTGTCGTAGGCGGTAGAAGTAGATATGAGTGGAATTGCCACGAGAGACTGGCCACGATGCGGCGATTGGTCCACGCCACAGGTCAGAATGCCGTACACAACTTTGTTATGACTTGGATCCGTTCGCACCGGTAGGCGTATGCGTAATCCTCGCTGGTCTATCGAGAATGAAGGCGCATGCATCAAAGCCCTCAAAGGTCTGAGTTGTAATAGCGCGACAATTCTCGAAGTAACGCGGATGAGTCGCCAAAACTGAGGTTTCTTGGTATGGCAGATCGAGTTCGCCAATGGGGCTGCTTGTAACCCCAGCAGAGAATTGAGGTGTCATCAGAAACCTTCATGATCTCCTCTTGCAGTCGTATAAAAGCCTTGGCTCCTTCGCCATATAACATGGGCATGTGAATGTCGAAAATGCCCAGAAGACAGTAAGCAATGTCCTCTTCTCTTGTTGTCTCCCTTGACGCTGCCCAAGACATCCTCTCCGCAATACTTGCCCTTGAAAGCTGGGCATAAGCCTGAAAATACTGCTGGTGCTGGTTGGCGCCGAGATACGTCTCATCAATCCCCGTGATGTTGTGAATCACCCGTCCAAGCGTGTGTTTGCACCCAACCATTTGCCACTCGTTATCGAAGAAAAGCACTATCCGTGGAGCAAGAAGCTCTTGCAATGTCCAGCCTCTGGTAAACCAACGAGACTCTTGGAAAGCGGACCCTTCCGCTTCTGGGTCCTGGCCCGTTGGTACGTCTGACAAGTAGACGAAAAACGCTTTCGCCTTCTCGTACCAGCGAAACATAGAATTGATGGCTTCTTGGAGTTCGGCACTGCTTGATTTGTTGTCACACGGATATCCACGTGACTACCTCCTCATGGCCTCAGGCCCCTAGATCCGCCCCTGTAGGCGAGCCATGAAAGGGACAGGACCAACGAGAAGAATGACGACGTTCTGCTGAGAATCGTCGGGATCCGGCTGGATGTCATGGCCAGGCCACAACAAGGCAGAAACAGTGACTCGGAGCGGAGCCGCAAGGACTTGGGCGGTCTGAAACGGCAGAAAAATCCAACACATCTCCCAGTGGCCGGAAAATCGGTCGGCCTAGCAATGCTACGTGGTACCTGCTGAGTTGATAAACGAGGTCCATGGATCGAACGGCGTCGCGGCGGGCCTCCAGCTCCTACGTTTTACCCAGTCCCAGGTTTCTGCCTCCCGGATGGTCACCTCGCTCAGCTGCTCCAGCCTCTTCTCTGCCGCAGCCATGACTTCTGGCACGGTGTTGCCTACGATGTCCCGCTCTCGTGCCCTTGACAACAGCATAATGCCGTTCAGCGACGGGCATCGCGACAGCTGCACGTAGAGGCTGTACGGGTCACACTGGCTCGGGACCGCCTCGCCGTTGATCACGGTCATCCGCGTCCCGCGCAGTTCCAGCGCCGCGCGGCCGAGCGTCTTGCTTTGCACTTTATAGTCCGTGCAGGCGAATGCCGCTGCGCACGGCAGACCCCGCCGGACAACGTCGTTCTGCTGCCAGGGCCGCTTTCTCTGGCACTCGATTTCGGTGCTGACGGCCGTCAGGAGGATGGTGCTAGGCGGCAGGCCGGCAAAGTGGAGGCCACTTGTTGTCTCCGTCGCCAGCAGGAGTGTGTTGGGCGCAGATTTCCGGACTCATTAGAGAAACCAGCAAGATACGCCTCACAGGTCCAAGCCCTTACATATTTACTTCTTTAGCTTCTAGTCCTAAGTCTCTTGAAACTTCTTCTGCAGTTGTTAAAATAAGTTTCATCTGAATCATTATTGAAGAGTTGAACTCGTTGCACACCCCCACAAATTTGAGGCACACTCTCCCCCACATATTCCAGCTGTCATGCACGTGAATGCAGCCGTCATCCAAACCTCCACTTCTTGGCTGTAAAAAACCGAAATTTCAATGCGCACCACACATCCACTTGTGCACCAGCGACGCAGCACATCAGGGCACGTACCGGGCAGCCACAAACGACGGCCATGTGCAGAGAAATCTACTGGTTTTACCAGCCAAAACGAAGGTAGTATGTCGCACCCTGTCGAGATGAGATGTGTTGAATCAAGGTCGCTGGCAATCAAGGTCGAAAATCTCTATCGCCTGGGGTTCATGTTTTGGCCGGCGACAAATCAAGTGAGGCTGCTGTCATTGAGATTTCGGGTTTTTACAGCTAAAAAGTGGAGTTCTGGATGCAAGCTGCCTGACAGGCCGTCACAGCTGGAATAAGTGGGGGAGGGTGTGCCTTAAATTTGTGGGGGTGTGCAACGAGTTTAACTCTTATTGAATTCAAACCTCATGACGATGGCTCTGCCTGAAGTGACTACCACAATCTGAGCAGTTTCGACGAGACGACCGCTAGGATTCCAGTGTTCATGACGTGGATCCAAGTATTGACAACGTTGGGCTCAGTCAGGCAAATATATGTGTCGGCAAATCCGGTGCACATCCAGCACATTAACAACACTCCAAGTGCTTTTCGCTGGTTCAGCCGCGTGAGTGCAAGTACCGCGAGTCCCACCGAGAGATTGCGTCCTCCGATGCCAGGGTAGAAAACTATCTCTTCTTTTCCCGCATTGATGATGCCAAATATATGAGACACTGAAGGATAGGAAATAAAACAAGTCAGCATATGTGGGTGTGTTTTGAGGTTGTAATGACTAGTGTGGAGCTTATTGTTGTACAACACTTGATTGTGGTATCTGACTTACTATGCAAAGGGTTGATAATCCCATAGGAGCCCGAACCGACCAGAGCAAGTCCAATAATAGTGCACGCGATGTCGAGGCCTGCCATGATGCTTGTCGATTATTTCTGGGAGCAGACAAGCTTTCGAACGTTGTAAGTGTGTAAGTTCAAACGTGTGTAAAACTAGAGTATAAAGTGGAACAATATTATAGGCTTACATTAGTGAAGCAAAGAGAGGTGCACGAGGGACCCTTATACCTGTCCAGGGAGGCCGGCAAAAACTGAACGTAGTTGCCTGGCTGTTGAAGGATTTTAAGGCTCCACTAGACTGCGCCACCAACTTAGGTGTTGGGGCATTAAATTAGCATAAGCAGGGGACTTGTCCCACAACCTCTACGTGGAGAGTTGGCCGCCAAGGTACTGATGACGATAGTCGCAACTATGAAGAGAGTGCTGGCTCGTCCGTCGATCCACCACATCTTTGCTGTCAACGGAACGATGTTTTATGGCGCCAGTTAGGAAGGCGGAGATGCCGGTACTCTGCATAGGGCTCCGCGACGGAATGAGCCGATCCCTACGGAGAGTATTTATTTCGACAATTCCTGGAGATCCTGCTGTCTGCGCTCCACAAAATCGCGTTGGATTGGTCCAATGGAGATGAAACGTATTGGCGCCATGAACTGGTGCACCCCACCGAGGCTCACCAATCAAACCTGCAGAGCGGCCGCGTCCACCAGCTGGTCCACTATCTACAGGGAGGAGGGCAGCATGGGCCAAAACCGACCACTCAGAAAACGGAAGCACGGCGACAGCTACAGGGACATTGCAGAATCGCGCTACCAACACCGCTTGGGCGCTGCGCGGACCTCATGGGCGACGTGCTCGGACGGCTCCGATTCGAGTCGTGCGGGCCTGACGCTGGGCCCGATTTCGCGGGGCCTAATGGGGACGGTTACTGGGCGATCGGTAGACAATAAAATTTCGCCCTTTCACATCTCGAATGAGAGAGTATGGTGCCAGCTGTCGGCGGCAAATGCTCTGCACCCATCAGCAGTACCGTAGCTGCGCTCCCAAGCCCCTAGACCAAGCTAAAAACCCACAATCAATTCAGGTTCGTTCTAACCAACCAAACAACATGTGTGCTCCTTCATGATCGGGCTGTACATTCGTTCCTCAAGGCCCATTAGGCAAACCGCAAGCGGTTTGCATCTCCTGTTTTGTGTATCCTGCTTGGCTTGAGGTAACCCAATGAGAGGAGGCCAGAGGAGGTCAGAAGTGGATCCTCTGGCCTCCTCTCATTGGGTTACCTCAAGCCATATACTATCCCCGATTCGGCATGGGCAGTACCGGTCTCGGCCGCCCTCCTCAGCCGCGGGCTGATTTTGTTCCGTCCAGCAGAACAGCCTCACCACAGGTCCTCTGACAAACATTTTCCGAGCAAGCCCTTTCGTTCCGCATCTCCAGTCCTATTGGCTCCTGCCCGGGCATTCCAGTTCTCCAGAGCACCGAAATGCCGGCACGAGCCTGCCTAGATGTCTTCTCGTCCGTCATTCCATCATTATCATGTACGCACAATTCTTCTTCGTCAATATAATGCAGCTCTCGTATCCTTCAGCCATGATGGCACTCGCAGATGCCAGCAGCCAGGCTTCGGAGCAGCAATGCTTACGCAGAAGGGAGCTGCGTCGAAAATTCCAACGTCTCTTATCACCGCCAGCTGAAACCATTGTGTTACTCGACGAGCGTTAATGGATGCGGCCGCTGGGTCTAACAGAGGATTTTGTCGTGGGTCCGCTCCTTGGCGCGAGAGGTGCCTTGAGAGTTATGGGCGACCGGTCTGAAGGCAAATTGGACGACCACAGCGGAGATATCACTGCAACGGGTTTCGGATCCGCTGGACACGAGAGCAAGGCGCTACGAACCTCTGAGCCGTCACTCGAAACCTAACGACTGGACCAAGCCAAGTCCCTTCATCTCTAGAGATTGCATGCCCGCCCTTATTCCACTATCGGTAGAGCGAGAAGTCGTGTCCAACGGAATAAACGCGGTCGAGTTTGTGTGGCGCTTATCAACAAACTTGGTTCAGGTCAGAGCCGGCTTTCCGATCTTTCACGCGCTCAAAGAGATGGTGTACTACGGCGTCGTAGACTTTTCCGCTGGGAAACTACGATATGTACAATACTGAAATTTTATACCCGTACATCATCACAAAGGAAGAAATCGTCTGCACTTGGGAATGGCCGATTATCGAGGAATATATATCTCTAAGCAAAAGGGGAAGAGGCTTGGATCGCGCTCGTCAGGGAACAGCTTGCTAGACACGAAAATTGCGCTTTGGCTCAATGGAAAGCGGAGCGTCTGGATACAAGTCACTGATGGTCACGCCCGTGTGCCCCCTATGGGGGGGCATCCTCCTGTGCGGGCTGCTTCGCCTGAGACCCCCAGCCCGACAGGGTCTGGTTTCTGTACAATAGCTAACGATAAAGCGGCCATATGAATTCTCTACGACAGTCCTGTACGATTGTTGGGATGCATTCAACCAAGGAGAACATCGAGGATATCAGGCAGGGCATAAGCGGAGGGGTATTAGAAAGAGGGTATAGATAAATGTCTTGGTGGGTACGAGTAAGAAGAGAACAACCTCCTCAACAATCTCCCAATCCAACCCGAATGGACCACCTCGATCGATCCCCAATCCGGAGTCGTCATGCTATTGCCATACATCACTCACGGTAGGCCATGTGTCGATAGTGGCTCCTGCGGCGACTTTGGGAACTACGGTTCCCGGTGCTCGGCCTTGTGTTTCGGGTTTCGAACCATTCCTGCACCAGGGATAGCAATCTTCCCCACAGACCTTTGATCATATCCCAGAGCCAAGACAGTGCGCGATGAAGGTAGCTCATCAAGTCGCCCCAGGGAATGAAGTATACGGCTCGTCCCTACAGCGGCGCCGAGGATCAAAGCACTTCCGGCAGCCTTCTTCTTGTCGATTCCTTTGTTGTTGTCATTTATCGTCTCAGCGTGTGCGGCGGAGGATCTGCTGCTCCTCGCCACTGAACTCGGCTCGGTCGCGGAACTGGTCCCATCCTGTGGCACCTTCAGCAAGCCTGATGGAGACGCCCCGTTCATTGCCGATGATGAGAGGCGGCAACCGCGATGCCTCCGGTAGTCCGCTTGCCAGCTGTCTAGGCGAATTCCCGCGTAGGTGGAGGCGCCGTCAACGAAGAGGACACCTCCGTCAACAGCCGGCGCGCAGCGGAGGATCATGAGTGTTTTGAAGTGAGACGGGACGTGGAGGGTTAGGTCGGTGTACTCGGTGCTGACAAGGACCTTGAGCGTGCTGCGGCGAGAGGAACGGGGGATGGCGTCGAGCTTGAATCGTGAGGTAAACCAAAAGGAAGCATCATGATGATGAGTAGGACTTCACATGTTCGGTCCATTCTTGGGTGGGGAAATCGCGCTCACAGGTTCAACCCCAAAGGCCACAGCGTAATCTTCTGCGTGCATCGTGTTAACTCGGTTGCATTCGAGCTGATGGTGGAATGACTTGGCTGCAAATTGGCAGAGCTGTGTCCGTGAGGGTGCTTGGTTTATAGAAGAGTGATTCCAGTGAATCACAGGCCATGTCTCCGAGTACGAGAACGCCCCTTCATTACAGAGGGTGTGTGTCGTCTAGAGACACAGAGGTCTATGATAAGAGGGTTTTGTCGGTTTCCTTGAAGGATATGATCTACGAAACTTGTATGCTCAACTGCTGGGGTTAATTTACGCGTGGAGAACAGATTTGGCTATTCAGTGATCCGCTGATACTCCTTTCCACAAAACCAACTCAAACGCTGTCTCTAAAATTCATTCCCGCATATCCGTGAAGCGTTCCCTAGGTATATATATCAAGCCTAGAATTACCGCCGGTATCACAAATTCAAACACCTCAGTTTGTCCTTTGGCCATCCTCCAAGACTATGGGTGCCCGCATATTGATGCTATAGTTGGTGCCTCCTGAGTTGCAGCGTAATGATCAACCTGCGTGAAGTACGGGCCCTGCCCCGCAGATCCGGGCCTGCTTATCTGTCCTGGAAAATTGAACCCAGCTTATCCGATGATTATATATACTCGACTTGCCGTTCTCGCCTGAACGTGACAAGACGAGCGCGGGGGGGTTTTGAGACTAGTCGTCGGAAGTCGATGTGTAATGGTGGGCCTTGCAGCTTGCTAAAGAGCCGTGTTGTGGACGAAAAGACTTCGGCTGCAATACCTCGGTCCTCGTTCTCTTGTAACTCCTCCGGTAGTCCTGGCCGTTGTCGCCTCCTCCCAGCGATGCACCTCCAAGCGGCGACAAGGGCTGGTGGCAGACCGACAAAGACAGCCATGAACATCGATCACCCTAACCAATGACGTCGCAGATGTAATGGGGGCGCCCGGCCAATGGGATCGCGTTTATGATGATGACTCAAGACCGCTTCCTGAATTGCTGTCCGTCTGCTGGCCAAAGTGCGGGGCTCTGTGGCGCACCTCCGGCCCGATCATAAGGCCGGAGGTCCAATAAGAAGACCTTTGCAAGCAAAATTTTTTCACACTCCAACAAACATCTGCTCGCCAAGTGTCCAGTTACCTGGTGCTCAAGCGAGTCCATTATACAGAGCCCGCAAGCTCTAGCCCTAAGATACCAACACTACCATCAGACCTCGGCCGCTAGCCCGTGGCCTCCGTCGCGCCGATCATGAACCCCGACGTCCAGCGAATCCTGACCTTTTGGTTCGACCGCAACCCGATGGACTGGATGCGCGCCCCCGAGGGCTTCGATGACCAGTGCAGGTCCCAGTTCGGCGATCTTGTCCTGAAGGCCCGCGACAATGAGCTGGACGATTGGGCGGCGACGCCAGAGGGCAGCCTTGCGCTGGTCGTTCTGCTGAACCAGCTCATGCGAAATATCTTCCGCGGTTCGGTGGACGCCTTTAGTGGCGATGCAAAGGCGGCAGAAATCGCCACGAGGGCCATCGCCCGGGACTTTGACAAGCAGGTCACGGTCATGCAGGCATCGGCCTTGTACATAGCACTTTTGGCTCAGGAGAACCTGATCTCCATCGTCGCTGCCCGCGCCTTGTGCGACACCCTAAAGCCGAGGTGCACGAACGCGGAGGAGCACGACTGGGTTGACAAGGGCATTGCGGCTGCCAAGATGCACGTGGATCTGATGGTCCGTTTTGGAAGATACCCAGCCAGGAATGCAGTCTTGGGGAGAAAGAATACCGGTGCTGAGGACGAGTTCCTGGCCGAACACACCCAATAGATGGCGTGTTATCTTTGGCCATGGGAGATGGTGAACATGATTTCGATGTGCATATCGAAGAAGGATGGGCGCTAGAGATCAATCGTTACGTAGTAGGGACTCGTCGAGGGGCCATGTGATATCGGAGTTGGTGTTAGACTCTAGTGGATGGGTGATATGTTTGAGTTTAAAACACGCCAAATCCAACTGTCGCTCTTTGGGGCGAGTTCGGGCTGTGGGCCAAACACGCGCCAGCGTGGCTGCAGACAGAGGTCGGTGAGAGATCTCACCGTCACCATTTATCGGTAGTGGTGGAAATGTCCCCCCATGAAACACCACCAACCTAGTGCAGCCACATGGCGGTTTGCTTCAGCCGCAGTCACGTCCCCGCGGCCCTGACTTTATTCCCTGTGGGCCTCAGCACGAATATCGAGAACAGGGCACTTTCTGAACAGTAAGAGTATTGTGATACACAGGCCGCAAACATTTGCCCCTAAATAGGTGCGATCACCCCCCTCGTAACTTGGGAGCCGTCACGGACCTTTTCAAGCAATCTATAGATCCTATAAGGGCGTCTTTTCTTGCTTCCGAGGCCCCAACTCGTGCTATTCGATCATAATGTCCGGGCTGATAGGCGTTTTAAATGCGCCCCCACGCCACCTCTAACGCATCTCCGCGGTCCTGGCCCCTCAGCCCCAAGCCACATGGTTGAGTGGAGGATGTAATTGGCAGGTCTGCCTCACGCTCAGTTCACTGATGTTTCTGTTTTGGCAGATACTGCAATAGGGCAGACAGGAAGGTGCTAGTGCTGACACCTTCCACCTTGTATATTTCCACTCCGATCCCTGGCAGACGGCCACACACCTTCAACGCGACAAAGCGCAATTTGCGCTATTGTTTCTTTGCATGCGATAATTTGCACGGCGCTTCGCCCGGGCGGGAGGGACTTATTAGTGAGGCAGAGCTTCCCAACCAAACGCGAATTGAGGTGGATGGGTTTGTTGACTGACCTCCCACTTCAGCTTGGGGGCGAACTCGGACTCCCCCCTCGCCGGCTTTTGCATCACCCCTGCACATCACGGCAACCTAGCTGGCACTCTGCGGCACGATGAAAGCCATCCTTGCTGCCACCTGGCTCGCCTTGCTCGACCGCTCCTATGGTGACGACGCAGCGTCGATTCAAACGCTGACGAGCCTCGACGGCTTCGGCAACCTCATCCCGTGTGCGAGGGGCTGTATCGCCGAGAACGGCGCGCCGGGATGCGGACTGGGTGAATGGGGCGACAACATCGCCCACGCGATAGGCTGCGACTACAACTGCAAGGGCAAGCCGTACGGCGCCCGGAACAGCTGTTACTGCCGCCCGGACTACATGCCAACAGCGAATTCGTTCCTTTCCGCATGCGTCAAGAGCCGATGCGTGGTCGGTGACTACAAGATTGACCTCACATCAGCGTCGAGTCTGTACAATGGGTACTGCAACAGCCTGGGCTATTTCATTGCCTCCACAACTGTGGGTGAGAGAAGTCGAACGACCTTGAGCGCGGCTGGAGGAAGGGTTACAGTGACGGAACCAACTGGTGATGCGAGATCAACTGCTGGCAAGGGAGGAGACCCGACGAGCGTGCCGTCCGTGTCTGGGCCATTGCCGACACTTCAGGCTGCTCCAGACAGTCTCAGCCCAGCAGCACAAGCCGCAATTGCTCTTGGGGTAATTCTGTGCGTTTTGGTAGTGGGACTCGCAGGCTTCATCGCCTGGTGGAGGGCAAAGAATGCGAATCAGCTCAGGCACCAGGAATTGCCTGTGAGACCAGGCAACGGAGGTGTGGTCGCTAATCGCAGAACAGAGGGACAGGTTGACAACGGCCTGCCTGCAAGACCTAATAAACGCCTGGAGTGGAAAACCAAGCAGCCCCCAACACAGACAAGAAGCCTGGCTTGATCAAAAACCCCACCCTCTCTATCTTATAATCAGTTAGGATAAATACAGTTCTCTACTACCATTTTTGTTAAAACTTATCAACAAATTGCTATCATCAATGATTGGCCAAGTAGGTAGAGTTACATAGCAGGAGGGACCCCCCTTTCATCATACTGTTCAAATTTGACCATCATGTTAGAATTCTAAAGGCATGTTGACATGGTGACAACGCTGTGTTATATGGTGGTTTTCTGGAGAAGAGTCTTTGGAGTTTCCTTTTACCTGCTTTCTTGTTTCGGTCACAACTGGGTCTCGCCCGTCAAACCACATCATGGCACTAGAATCAGTCGCCAAAAACGGAAACCAGCCCCGGGCAATATGCCAACCATTCCCCCCAACCCCGAGCTGTGCGCCCAGTGGCCCAAAACATCAACTTCCAGGCCATCTACCACCAAGGGATATACCATCATCGATGCAAGACCCCAGGCCGAATATTTTTTCGACTCGGCTGCATTAGGGAGATATCGCGCCTTAGCAGTTTCTCAACAGTAGTCCCAAATTTAGGCCTTGCCCGGTTTTGTGTGTGCCCAAATCGAACCCCTTCTTTTGGACAACATGTCAAAACCCTTTTTCTTCTGACAGTTCTTAGGGTGAGCAACCCTGAACCCAATCCTGAGCCAATCCTGAGCCGGGGTAAGCAACGTCAGGCAGGGGGGCGATACGAAGAAGGCAATTTCGTGTGCCCAGATTCGTCGCACACAACACTGAAACTCAAAGCCAAATCCAGAATCAGTACTGGTAACCGCACAAAGGGTGCGCGAGGTTACGGTATCTCACGCTCTGCTGCGATTCCATCATCGCCACTAGCCAGGGTATGGTACTGGTATATTCCAAGACATCCCATCATGTACTGTTATACCGTGTGACAATCCCACCGGTACTGGTATATCATATACCATCCAAAATTTCGAGCTGGGGTATTTTGCACCATCCCAGGGCATATACTGGTATGTGTTCTCATTAAGGATTAAACTAGGATAATATATACTATCTTACACGACGCACCAGTTTTATCCCACGCGAGCCACAATTTGGACCATATCATTTGGCTTGCCAGAATTTGGGCACCCATTGGCGCAAACAAAAGCTCTAAGCAGATTGCTTGGTAAACTTCTCGTCTATTCTATCGTAGCTACGGGCACTCCCCAGTCCCTACCATCGTTAAGCATATATCCCAAATTGACTTTGTCCAAGCCTGCTTATAGTAAGTATCCAGGATGCGACTTTTCGCGTAGGTAGGTACCTAGGTATTGCGTATGGCTGCGATATATGGGCCGGCGGAGGAAATGATGGATAGAGGCCAAAAAACGGCAAGAAGAGAGAAAAGAGAGGGGTAGTAGTCACAACCCCCAACTTCGTAGAACAAGCAAAAGAAGAGGCCATAATCTCTGGTCTACCCAATCAGAAAGGTCCTTTTGATGCTCCCAACAACGACGCTGTCTGCTCTTGAGAAAAAAACGACGGCACCACACCCAGCAATTCCGAAAGATCCCAACTGCGTCTCGTGCCAGCTACTAGAATCTCCCTTGTGATCCGAAACAGCTGCCGTCTGAGCGCATTCTGGCCCCGAACCCCGGCAATCCTGCGGACGGGCAACTCTCTTAGGCCGTGGCAAAAAGCCTTAGCTATTGTCGTCGTCGAGACCCCGCCGCTGATGACGCCCAAAGGATGCCATTGACTTTCCTGGTCACCCCAAAACCCATAGCTCAAGAGGATCCGATCCTCAAAGTCGGCGCCGGCAGCGAGAAACTCTCTAAGCAGGGTAATGTACCGGTCTTCTGTTTCACTGTCCATCACAGGCTGCCCGAAATGCAGCAGTAGAAAATAAGCAAACGCTGACAAATGGCATCTCTCTCCTTTTCCACAGCGGGTTCTCCCCCCAAACCAGGCTGTGGTCCATATCCTGCCGTCTTCTCCCTCCCCTTCAATGACGTTGTGAATATTCTCCGTCTCAAACACCATCTCACCCGTGCCCGTCCTCTCGCTCCAACACATGGTATTGGCGTTCGGGTCCGCGCCGTGGTCGAGATAAGCCGACAGAACCCCACTCCTCAAAGTCTCCCGTCGATCCTGTAGGTCCTGCTCCCAAAGCATTCGAACTACCAGCGCCCATCCGGACAAGGAGTCAGTATCATACGTCGTCGAGTTTGGATCGTGGCCGTGCTCCAACAGCACTCGCTGCACGCGGCGAGCGTACGGCTGGAACGGCACCGTTGGCAGCACCTTGCAAAGTAGCGGCACTCCGGGCCCAAGTTGGTACTCGTATCCATCGGCTAGCTTTCGGGCTAGGTAGTCCGCGTTGTCTGTCTGGAGAACCATCTCGCGAAATTTCGTCCGAACATCAGGATCGGTTGGCCGGCGTGGCTCGAAAGGTCGCGCGTAAGCTTTGACAAGCGAGTCTTCCAGGTCATCTATCAGCTCGACGACCGAGTCGAGATTCATTGGCGCGACCAGAGCCGTAGCCCTGAGGGTAGGCTCTAGGGCATGGAGCAGGCCTCTGACTGCGTTTTCCCGAGAGTCGAGGCGCCGCACCATCAGAAACATGGCATGGCAGGACTCGAGGTGTTTTCCCGTTTTGACAACAGCGCTGTGGGCTTTGGCGATACGGAGGTATGGGTCAGCGGCCCTTTGGCTGAGTTTGGAATGCAGATACTCGGTCATCTCCTTGCCATCGAGAAATTCGCGGACTGTGCGATGGATGAACGATACTGTGTCTCCGAAGCCTGAGCCTGACGCGACATGTAACAAGCCGCCAGATCTAGCATTGATCCACCGCTTCGTCTTCTCGGTGATTCTGACACGGTCCGATTCCGTAATCGGCCTGCAAGATAGTGCGAGGGAGTAGCCAGGCCGCTCGAGCTCGAGCTCTTGGTGATAGTACAGCTCGAGGCGCGGGTATCTCTCCTGAATGGTGGTCTGTAGCATGGCTGCCATTTTCTCATGCTGCAGTGGGTCAACGCCGTCAAGAATGCCTTTAAAGAGACGTTCAAGGTCCTTCGGGAGGCTATCCAGCCGTTTCATCAGACCATCCATCGAGTCGTCGTCGGTCAACCCCTCACGCAAAGACCGCGTCACTAAAAACACCCAAAGGAATACCCCTTCTGCCCGAGTAGAGATTGCGTAGATGATAGTATTCCTATCGGAGTCGCTCAGCGAGCAATGCTTCCATCTGGGATGTCCTTCCAGACGGCTCCGGGCGAAGCGGCGAATATCTTCTCTGGTGAAGTCATCGATTTTGAGCGTCTTCCTTGTGCCATCCCCGAAGGCGTTGCGGAAGACATTCCACGGCCGGCTGGAGACGCAAAGTTTGAGGTGTGATGACGCCTGAGAGAGCTCGGAAAGTAGTTGGCAGAGATCCAGGTGATCACCTGAATACTCGTCCAGGCCATCGATGAAAATACACAAGCAAGTGGGGAGCTCGGGAGCACCAGCTATGGCTCTGATGGCGCCAACAAGCTCCCGGACGGTCCAGCTTGCTTCCAAGGCACCTGGTCGATTCGACTCCCACCGCCCCGGACACGCGCGCGGTATCGACGAAGGACATTTGCGCAGAATGTCAAACAACAGGCTCTGCAGCAAGCCCTGCTGGGACCTTTGCAAATCCGTCCCTGAAGACCTAGTGTACATGATTCCTCAGCCTTTGTAATGGGCAGTTTCCGAACAAGCATCACTCAGCTGTAAAAGTGCCCGGGGCAAGCGAAACGAAGGTTACCCGTCACCAAAACAAGGAAATAAAACGTACCAGAAGAAGTGACTTGCCACAACTGCAGTCCGTGGCGCCGCCCACTTGGAGAGAATATCAACCACTTCGTTTCGACCAACAATGTACTTCATCAGTGTTGACTTTCCCGACCCCGGTTTACCCTCAATCCAAAATATCCCACTCCCAGATTCCAACCAGGACGACAGGCCAGAATTCCAGACCCAGTCAAGCGTCCCGCCACCGGCGTCCTCGACCATGGCCTGGCGTGATTTTATGTCTCGGTCCGCCAGGCTGGACAAAAAAGCAACTTCCTTCGCCGCCTCCATACTCTGTATCGTGAGACGGGTCATGCGCGCAGCCAGGTCCCCCACTTGGGCGGCGACTGCGGTACTTTGGCGGTGACTGTTCATCTGGAGTTGGGCAACGCCCTCTCGTAGCTGGTCGATTCGTTGGCCTTGCTGGAGGCTGGCCAGACTGTTTTCTCGGGATGACTTGTCCAGCTGGGTTTGGATGGCTTCGATTTGCCGACTGGGAGCAAAAAGTTCGATCAGTCAGACGAGTAGCTGCCAGGCCTCTACTTTCTAGATGGCTTTCCTTACCCGATGATCTTTTGAACCTGCAGCGATATTGCCGTCTGCGCCGTTCCGATGGTCGCCTGCATGGTGCTCAATTTCTTTGCGCCCAGGGCGACTTTCAAGGCTGCCTTGAAGCTGCCGTAATGGGAATGCCCGTTGCCCGTCGTCGCCTTGGTAGAACCGACTGCGTCGAGCAGCGCCGTGCACTCGTTTCGGCAGAGCGCTGCGAGGTCTCTCAGCGCCGTGGCCTCAGGCTCAGGGATGACAGCTCCGGAGGCACCCGGGGCGCTTGGAGCCGCGAGGGCTTCGCTGAGTCGCTGGACATGGCCAAAGATGTTCTCCGTCTTCAAGGCCTCGGCTGTCGCGCCGTCAACGGACCGAACAATCTCGGCTGTGTTGGACAACAACCGGTGTGAATAATCGACGAATTGCGCGATGGCCGCCACGAGACTTATAGCGGCGAGTGCTTCCATGGAGATACACAATCTGCTTGTGGGATAACGTGCGTGATAAGCGAGTTCATGAGACAAGCGACTTGACCACTCTAACAAAACTGGGTGGTGTGTGCAAGAACATGCGATAAGAAATTGACTAGGTTGCTAACAATTTACTATCGTTTTTTCGCTTGTACGCCACCTAATCTTGTTAGAGTAGTCAACTCGCGCACGTTTCATGTTTGCTGGAGGGATGAAGAGTCACGTGACTATGAGCATGGGTGGTTCTCGATTTTAGCGTGGTGAAACAACAAGTTCACCACCTTAAAATCGACACCACGAATTTCCCCTTCCTTCTTCGGAACTGAGCAGTTGCCGCCTTAGGCTGAGCCAAACTGAGCTAGACTGAGCAAGGAGATCACTGTTCTGGGCTGCTTCAGCTATAGTTGCCACGGCCTAAAATGACCGTGGAGTTATAAGGACCCAGTTTTGGGCCCTCGTCTCACCACCACTACCACCACCACTGCCTCCAACACCAAGCCACGCTTTCATTCTCTTTAAAAAAAAAAAAAAAAAAAAACAAAACAAAAAAAC
>Ga0247765_1000674_pt1 | contig 24044 bp, 19 predicted proteins | sample UWRJL106311C6_FD_179949 | JGI IMG/M metagenome (GOLD analysis project Ga0247765, IMG submission 179949) | Plant litter microbial communities from Arlington Agricultural Research Station in Wisconsin, United States - UWRJ-L106-311C-6 | ecosystem: Environmental > Terrestrial > Plant litter >... | reverse complement strand
CTGATGCTCATAGTACGAAGCGGTGGTGTGTTAAGAAAGTATCATCAGGAGATGTCTCGGTGGTGTGACGGTACCTCGAGGTACCTAGCGCCTGGGCAAACCGCCACCCCTTCAAAGGTATTGCAAAGTAGTGAGTCTCTTTTATTTTGTCAACCGCTTGCCCCCTAACCCAACAACCGTGCGTACCCCACTTCCGTGCTCTCACCGCCTCCCCCACCACCACAATTCCAGACAATAAGGTAGTACCAGATCTTCCTCTACCGCGCTGATTTTCAAGATGGGTACTAACCGAGAGTATCGCATTACGCAGGCGCGTTTTGTCAGATGGAAAGGGGTCCTGTCAGACGGAAAGGGGACATCCGAGTGTCAAGTCAGGCTAAGCCTCCATAAAGACGTAGTCCTGTTCATGCACTTATGTCTATAAAGAAAGGTCTCTGGCTTTGCCAGAGAACACACAATACAAGCAATTCACACTCGTGCACATCGTTCCAAAAGTGCTGTTGCGGTCCCAAATTTGGGCCCTGGCATGCCCAATGTCACGAACCAGAATGGACTATGGCCAGCCACAGTGGGGCTGGAAGCTGATGGGCATACAACAGCCAATGAGGAAGGGACCGAAGGACCGAGCAGATCAGGTCGGGGCATCGGTTCTTGCAACGGGCGAATCAGGACAGGACCGATGGACCGAGAAGATAAAACAACATAACATCGGTCCATCGGAGGGAACACTTATATATACGCCGGACTGGCCCGGTTCGACAGATAGTTTCCTTTTGTTACGACAGTAACGATAATAATACTGCTTTAGAGTATCCTTTGACAACTCACGATCTCTGTGACCACCATCACACATCGTTGTACCCATCGCACTCAACTCTTGTTGTGTACGCACCTCTCTTGTGTCAGCCATAGCCAGGAACTCTGTCTTGAGGGTTCGCGTTGCGTAGGTCGTCAGACCACGGTCAGGAACTCTGTCTTCAGGGTTCAGGTTGCAAAGGTCGTCACAAAAAGCACAGACAGGTGACGTTGCTGTTATCGTCAACGACTCTATCTGTACCGTATTCTTTTCTGGTATAGTATAGTAATAGTATAGGTTTAAAATTGATTTGATTAGACCCTTTTGGTTTGTTTTGGGCCTTTTGGTAAGGTATAGGTTGCTCAGCTTTAACAATAGGGCTTCCGGCCCTAGTTACACACGTATACCCAGTATGTGTTTATGTCGTGATTAGAATTGTTGCCTGGGAGGTATCTTTATAGATTACGCATCGTTTGCTTTCCATTTGATGGGAAAGTTTAGCCGGGGGGGACTGAAAAGGGGCCTCTGAGGCTGTACGGCGGCTGTGTACGGGATCACCCCAGCTCAGGGAAGAATCAGGGAGAGCTCAGGACGAATCAGCCACAGCTCACCCCAGCTTACCCCAGCTCAGGATTGCGAACGAAAAAGGAAATTTCGTGAGCCCAGATTCGTCGCAGACAACCTGCTGTTTTCACGCACTATACCTTACCCTTCTCGCCGGCGTTGTCTTGGTCTCCAACCTCCAACGCCTGTGATCTTCCAAAACATGGTCAATCAGCCTTCTTTGCCCTCCCAGCTTCTTCATCATTACGGACCGGTATCGGCGTGTTCCTCAGCCACAGAACCCAGCCCAGCATCAAAAAACCCGTCAAGGGCACAACCACCGCAAAGTACACCCAGAGCATCTGGTGCTTATCACGAAAGTCAAACATGTCCGTGCTGAACATGGTGGCAACGAATGCCCCTGGCAAGAAAAGGATGGTCAATATCGACAGCGTCTTCATCGCCTTGGAGTCTCTCAGTGACTCTTGGGCCAGGTTGGACTGTAAGGAACTGTCATGCTGCGTGATGAGGCTGAACAGCTGGATGAGGGGCCAAGTTGTCAGCTGTTGCCATCGGGAGTCGGGTGTAATCAAAACGCGCAAGGCGAACTCACAACATTCTTCAAGCTTTCGATCCTCCCCGGCAGTGCTGCAATGTCCAGATTGCGGCTGCCAGCCATGCCCATAAACAACGACACCTCCTGATGGAGTCCTTCCTTTTCATCCTCAGTGTTCTCGCCATTGGCCGGGTTGATGTCATTCCCCAGCTGTTCTTCAATAAGTTTTCCGAGATCTTGCTCAAACATCTTCCGTCGATCTAGCTCGGCCAAATCCATGCTGCACTGATGCAGCGTTTTGCTAAGTTTTTTGTAGCGCTCGCCAGCATTCTTGTGCTTGTAATCCGGGCTCAACTCTTCCAGGAGATTTTTCTCGACGCTGGCGACATCGTTGACGATGGAATTGACCTTCTCAACGGTCATGCTGAAGTGCGTTATGAACAGCTGGAGCGGCAGCAAGAGTGGATGGCGGCCATATTTTGTCTTGAGAGTTCTGACCTCTTTGAATATGCCATCGAGATTGACGTTCTTATCGGCGTGGATGATGCCAGAGATCCTACTCGGAGCATGGGTCTTCGTCTCATCTGTTTCGCAGTGAAGAACCAGCGACCAAAAACCTTGGGTGTAGAACGGGGTCTGAACGATGTATTCTATTTCCATGGTAGGTTTTTATCAGCTGCATGCTCATAACTAGAAAAAGAGATGCCGGAACAGTAAAAGGTGGTAGATGCCTACTTCTTGAGATAGCTGGTTTCTCGGGCAGAACCCGGCATGTCCCGCGGTCATGACGGCGGAGGAGCCTATATTTCTCGGGCAAGGCAAAGACTTTCAATAAGACATTCACAGGGGGCTGGGAAAATAAACTTCCGTCCAGCTTGTCGAAGGTGACGAATCCATCCTCGGCTGAACTTCGCACTCTATGTTTGTTAGATACCACGATGGCAAAAAGCATAGGAACGGAGAGGGATCTTGCATGAGGTTACAGAACGAGACGTCCGGTTGTGCAGTCTGTTCTCTTTTTCCCTGCTGAGAATGATTCTGGGGAGTCAATGGCGACGGGGCTGACTGCTAGTTTGGTAAGCTCATCATCAGAATAGTCCTCGCCCAAAGCGTCGGTATTGTAAGGTGGGTAAGGTGCTCACCTTTGCTGCCATCAACCAGCTGAAGTATTGGGAAAAATCGGCTTCGCCCAGCTTATCTGGTAATAATTTGCTGGGAACAACAAACCGCCCCCCTTCCATGCCAGGATGCTTCGTTGCCCGAGGTGTCCAGCCATTGTCCTCGTATTCGTCAGTCCAAAGCTCCACATAGAATGAATCCCCTACGCTGAGTGGATGCCCGGTGGTGGCCCTCCCCAAGATTTCCTCTACCTTCTGGATAACCTCCCGCTCCAGCTCCTCAGTCCTTCCCACATCCACCGGATTTATGAACTCAATCTTCATCAGAGACTGGAGACCTATCTCTCCGAGTCGGAAGGAGTCAGATCCGGGTGGGAGAATATCAGCCCCCCATGAAGGCGTCATCGGATCGAGGAAAAACTCGCTCTCTGTTCTTTTCTGACCGAGGTTGAACCCTGAGATATCAGCTTGAATCTGAAGTAGACAAGAGATTTTCCTAACAGCTTCATCTCGCGGCCCTTCCAGCAACACTGCAGTACGAAGTAGTGCTGGGATTCCCTCAGCTTGGGTTGGATTTTCCTCTAACAGCCACTGAACCCCAGCGCCGTGGCTACCTCCTCGTAGAATCTCATGGCCCATTATTGTAGCTCTAGCTACCAACTGGGTAGATGAGACCGACTCGGTAAAGGACTCGGTAAAGACAGGACCCAGACGTAAACCTCCCATCAATGTCGCCGCACTGGCATCTTTCTGTGTTGTAGTTGTTGTAGTAACAGAAATGGGCTTGCGTGGCGTAGAGCTGTCAGCTGGAGAGGGACAGACAAGATTGGCCGTGATATAAGCCAACCTACATTCAAACTGAGTTTACCACTCGGGGCCAGATCCTTGATAGCAACTTGTGCGCCAGAAAACTGGAGAGAGACGATAGCTGATTTGAAACGGCGGTTTCGACGCACAGGTTGAAAGCGAAATTCCATGACCAGCAAGGTGGCGAACTCGGATTCCCCCTGCCCATGGACAGCTGCGACCAGCTTTGCCGAAACTCTCACGGCATCACTGAGTATGGTATCCGAGACGAAACCACCTGCGCTCGGTGTTATGATTGTCGGCATTGTCACCAACTAGTGGGTGGCGGCTCAAACGACACTGTATCGGAATCAGTTCACGACGTGGCCCTCTAAAAAATGAGACCAAGGGAGCGTTCTCGCGGGGGACCTCTTTTGACCTTAAAATACCTACCTAGGTCAAGACCCTCCATGCCTTCTACCCTATAGAGTTCCTCCCAGCCTGCAAGCCACAATGAGGGGTGCCATCCAACAGTCCTACCCCGCATTGACACGTAGGGATGCAGGATAACAGTCATCGGCAGATATGAGCTGCGACGGAAAAGAAAGGGAAGGAGAAATCAGTGCAGCCTCTGTGATTAATCTTCAGGACGTCAACGAGACCAGTGACTGAGGGAGACCCACACTGTCATGAGGAGCGAGGGGGATACCCATCCTCTGTGTGGAGTGCAATCAAGGTCTGAGTCACCAACAAAGAGTTTGCGGGAAAGCCCTCCAGGAGTTCTTTTCCTTTCTTTTCGGTTTATTTGAGCATCCTCATGTGCATTGGCGGAAAATCCGCTCGCCCAGGTTGAGGGGGTGCGGAGTTGGGACAGGTCCACTCTGAGGAATGTGCAGGTCAATCCGCAGGCGGACGGAGCACGAGGCAGCCAGGCTTTCGATGCAGGATCTGATATCTAGAGAATACATACAGTTAGCTACTTATATCTGTATGCCTCGGCATGGGAGAGGAAGTCATACAGCTGCAGGTACCTGCCCCTTAAGTAGCCGCCTACAGCGGTCCCAAAACCTAAACTAGTGATCCGGCGGTGGGTCAAAAAATGGGCCAATTCCTGAGGCCAAAAACTGGGACCACTGTCGAGCAGAAGGACCTCGGTGTTTAGATAGTTTGTCAGGCCCCAGATTGTTTGTGAGCTGCAAGGACCATCGAGGCCAGAGACAATTATTGTGTTTAGAATTGAACTGATTTAGTGCCATTAGGGCCATAGATCGTTCCAAGTCGTAGACGTGTGAAGCTTTCAGCCTGCCCCACGACTGCCCCCTTGTCAAACGGAGAGACTTGGGCGCTGCCCAAGACGTAGCTCGCGCTCGGAAAAATACTTTCCATCAGTACAAATTACCTTAAAAAACAGACCAAAATACGTAATTAGAAAAAATTCGCCCGATCAGAAAAGCGGTACGTTTAAAAAAAAAAAAAAATACACAATTCCCGCGCTTAGTATTTACCTAAATGCGCTAATGCAACATGCCCATTCTTAAGATATTTAATTACTATATGAGATCCAGGGACGCTTAAAGGCGTAAATAATTTGCTGTTTGGTTTTTTTTCTTTGTGTACGTGCACATACAAGGTCTGTCAGAAACACGGCACCTTAAATTGCAGCTGTAATTGTATTACTTATGTTATTCACACTCTGGGTCCGCTAACACTCACTCTTATAGTTTGTTAAAGGGTGGCAAAGGTTAGGCGCTCAGTGGCCACTATTACAAATCGACTATTCTAGTGGTTTTTAAAGCCTTCATTTTCAACACTCATTCTTGCCAGTGCTCTGACCTCCGGCCAGAACCCCATTCTTTCTGACCGTGGGAGGATTTGTAGGAGGCGTAAGCGCGGGACTTGGATAGAAATCTCCAACGCTCAGGTAAGTAATACCAACACACAAGACAACATATTTCAAAACGGAACACATCTTGGCCATCTTATATATGGGACCAGTTCTGGGCCCCTCGGTTAGAGTTGAAGCAATTCAGCATGCTGTGGCGCAGCCTAGCGAAAATGGTAATTAGGGTGAGCAAAGGTGAGCTATCATGAGATGGTCAGAGAGTCAGGCCAGGAGCAGATGTTTCCGGGTTGACTATCAGCGATGCCGCCGAAGAATCTCCGTTAATCGCAGCCGGGCCTAGCGAGACTGAGGCTGCACCGCCTTCTACCACTCGCAGAGATTCGTCTCCCACCGAACGACTACATCCACCGAGAAAACGACCTAGGCTCGCAAAACAGAAACCCTCTTGACATATGATGCCAAGCCAGAATATACTAACAGTCACGCCGCAGCATTCTTGGTAACTACCTGGGCAGAAAGAGGCTCCTAGAGGATCGACAAGATGTTAGAGAAGGTGACCGAGACGAGGGCTTGAACCCGTAAGAGTCTCTTGGACCTCAGATCTTATGATTTGACATCTAATTACCGAAACAGAAGAGAGAGAAGACAGCCCACCACCACTCAGGTAGATACTACAGGCGAGGAGAATAAGTGGGTTCGCGCATCACATCACCCGAAGAAGAAGGAACTAACCTACCTCAGGGTTCGCCTAGCCCATTTATGGATGTCACAATGGAGACAACAGTGCTTAGCTCTCATTAAATCTTACGAGGAAAGAGGGACGAAAAGAGTCAAGATTGTAGTGCTCGATACGATCGACCAGCCTACTGGTTCTGTCCTACAGGCTCCAAGTCGGAGCCAGATCCGGGAGTTTTGGTCACCAGACCCCCAAGTTGATGTATCAAATCTCTCTCGACATCCAGGGAAATATAGCATGCTACTTGCATACTTCGCCCCATTCGCCGATATATATACGGCAGTCATCGCTGAAACGCACCGAATAGAGCCTGAGGCTCTCGCAAAGGTATGTAGGAGGCCCCGGAAAGGATTAAAAACCACAGGATTCTTACATAGCTGCCAGGCAATTCGCTGGGCTGCCTCTAAGGGGGTCGATATACTTGCCTTCAACGCCTCATTTTCAACGTCAAGCGTCATCCCGAACGCCGCCATTCGCCAGGCCGCTCACGACGACATCCTTATCTTTGCCGCAGCAGGGTTCAATGGTCTCCAGCGATCCAGCATCCCTCTAGAAGAGGTCATCCTGACCAACTCGGCGGATGGCTACGGCCGCATATCGCCGTGGAACTCTATTCCTCTGGAGTACTCGGAAAATTTTGCTGTCCTGGGCGAGGGCATCACGCTGCCAGCCAAGGTTTAGACAGAAGACGAACAGACCTTGTCGGGCACGTCAGTTTCGACGGTTCTTTCGGCCGGAATCGCCGCGGCGGTCTTGTCTTTTGCAACGCAGATCTCTCCTCGTCTCCTTCCCCAGGAGTATCTGCGCGAACTTCACACCCGGAGAGCGATGAGGCTGGTGTTTCGATACATGAGTGCGACTAGGGATGGCTCGTACTCGTACGTTACCCCGTGGAAGCTTCTCCAGGCAGAGGGGGAGCACCCCACCAGGAAGGCCACGACGAGGCTGAGAGCAATTCTTGATGAGATCGGTGTTGAGTCAGAAGGCCGGAGTAGGTAGAGTCTATTCGCGGCATAGTTACCTAGTTAGACAGAGAGCCCCCTTGTTTGGGGTTGGTGCATCATTCTCTCTCTCGTATGGCTCTCTCGAGTCTAAAAATGTTGAAAAAGTAAAAGGCTTACCGAAGACTCACTTTTAGAGAGGTTTCTCATTTTTTTTATTGCAACTGTTAATTTAACAAAAAAAAAAAAAGGACTCAAAATTTCAATCTCTGGGGCTCGTCAACTATTGAATATCTGAAAGCTCGAACTACACATGTCCTTTGGGTCCCAAGGTTGGTCCCTAGGGCTAAGTTACAGCCTTACGCCCCCTGCACTTTGACTCCTCCTAAGTAGACCTAGATCACGCCATAGTGTAGACTTTTTGGAAAAAATTAAAAGACTCGTTCCGAAAGGCATCGGCGGGCACTGTAGGGGGCCGGTCTCCTGTCTGGTGGCTGTAGCCATCAAAACTGGGGGGCCTACGTTACTGGACACGATGCTGCCCTGAAGTCAGGTTAGAAGAGAGGGACGGCCGGAAGCAAGAAGGAAGGATGTCGCCGGACTTCCGGGTGGCCGGCTTGTGGCGTTGACGTTCTGAAAAATTGCTAAAATGAAGGAGCTCAGGCTTGCAAGCGTACCCTGTGCTGATATTATATTATTTATAGCTATTAGAAAGAAGGAGGTGTAATGTACAAACCGTATGAGGTTCAGTTGGCAGGTGCGCCAGCACTTAGTACTTGTACTAGTAGTAGTGGGGGTAGTAGTGGTATTACTGCGTGGTACTAGCGACCCAAGATATGAAAAGCGACCATCCTTCCTTAAACCCTTTACAGAAAAAAAAATAGGTAGGTGTTGTAATTGGTTTGGGTAGGGATGCAAACGGAAGGGTATATAGGATAACCCCCCCTGTTTTTTTTTTCTTCCTATAAAGGAAGGGTCTGAGCTTGCTGAGAGACAGAGTGACGAGACCCAGGATCTTTAAAGATAGCAAAGCATGGTGGATCCGGTCCGCTGTAGAGGCATGTATGCATGCATCTTAAGCCAGTGGCTATGCTCGTAATACTGCAACTGAGTTCTGTACCCCCGAACCAGGGTTAAGTACAACCCTCCCACCTTGGACATAACATCAATCCAGCGAGGTTGGCTCAGTTGGTAGAGCGCTGGTCTCATAGTAATGATCTGATTGAAACATCAGAGTAATCCAAAGGTCGTGAGTTCGAGCCTCACACTTCGCATTTCATTTTGCCTGCACGGTCACTGTTAAGTATCACTTTTTGCCTCTCTGGGATTATCCCTGAATTTTTGATCTTGAGGGGTGCGAGGTCAGCACATCTGCTAGATTCCGCGATTCGAATCGTGCCTCTCAGGTAGTAGGTTCCATTGCACCAGAGTTGCCCGGAGCAGTGCAGTGCTGTGCTTGGGTTCTAGGTGTCTAGGTAGGCATGTATGCAGGTGCCACGCCAGGTTGCTGCCTTCCCGCTAGCCAAACTTTGGGAATATTTGTTCGGCAATCTTCTCTGGCCATCGTTCCTGACCTGTGTCTGATGCGCCGTCAAAAATTTTCTCATTGCCTAACCTGCCCGAAAGCCTGGATGCGTTCAAACCGGGCTGTCTGTCGACGCTTTCATTGCCTAGGTGTCCTCTCTGAGATGTTGCATATGCAGCGCCTTCTGCTTTTCGTTTGACTGGCCCGGCTTTTTTTCGGGATATTTTTCAGCCCATGCAAGGCAGCAATGGGCACGATGCGGTAAACTTCATTCTTCCTCCTCCATCGTTGCCATCGACGGATAAAGCTAGCAATCATCACATCAGCTCAACCGTCTCAGATCATGGAGCCACTCACAGCGCTCGGTGCTGCAGCTGCCAGTGTGCAACTGGTTGAGTTGGCAGCACGCTCCATCATGGGTGCCACTACGCTAGTGCGCAAATTACGAGAAATCCCGGAGCGGACAGCTAAACTTCTCGTCGATGTTGATCGGTCTGCCCAACGGATTGTGAACATGTCGACGCTCTTATTACAGCCTAACCCACGGACTCGGAGCGGTTTGTCTACTGAACAATGCACCCGCCTATCTCGAACTGCGCAGCGGAAGCCCGCCGAGCCATGGATGATCTCCAACGACTCCTCGCTTCCCTCTGCGACAATAGCGCCCCAGGAAGCAACCGGGGTAAAGCAGTAGTCCAAAGAACCTGGAAGGCTGTGACGGCGGTATACAAGCAGGACCAGGTCGCTGAGATGCTATCGAGGGTTGACCGTCTGAACCTAGAAGTGGTCCGGGAGCTCGAGCTCGTCAGCCTGGAGATGCAGGTGGTATCTTGCGAGACGTCGTCAGCCACTCTAGCTGCAGTCCAGAACAACCAGACCGTCAATACAACACGCTTTGATAGCCTCGACCTCGCCAATCAGCACATGTCAGGTGCCGTTCGGTACAGCCAAACTGTCAACACTGCGCGCTTTGACAGTCTTGATCTCTCCAGTCAGGAAGTATCGGCCGCCATTCAAGACAGCCAAACCGACAATTCAACACGCTTTGACCGCCTAGATATTGCAAGCCAGGGATTACAGACGACGATTCGCGATTATAACCACTCATCTGAGAATGGTTTTCGCGACATGAGACAGAGCTTCCAACGCATAGAGGCTCGGCTTAAGTACATTACAACGAATATCTTGATCGCCCAACAAAATCCAGGACGAAGTGTGTCAGAATCACAGCCTGACAATCAATCGAACCACCCAACAATCCATATGTTGGCTCGCGAGGACTGGATCAAGGTGGCAACTTTGAGTGATAATCTCACCACTTCTCTCCTCTCTGGTGTCGCGACCACAGGCTTACAACCCGGGAACTCCGCATTGACATCTGAGGAGAAAGCCGAGATGGAGAAGGATTTTTGCCGACAGCTCATCCGTTACCCTAGCTCGTTGAGAAATGCGCATCAGAACGCCCGACTGGCTGTCCAGAAGTACCGGGATTGTTCTTGCCGACCGACGGTCTCCAGCCGACACCACCGATCATGGCAACTCGTATTTGCATACAATTCCGAGTCGGAGCACCGCCCCGATTGTCACTTTTATGCTGCCGGATTCAAGTCTTGGAACTACTCTGTGGCAGCTCAGCTCTTTCCATTACTGAACCAAACCGTCGAACTCGTACTAGGTGCCACGAGCGGGGCAGGTCGGTGGACAGTGGCGTCTCCTCTCCGTTTTCGCGGAACGGTCCGAAGATCTGAGTCACCAATATTTCGCTTGTTTGATGACCTACCCTGGCGATACATAAGGGTGGGGGAGCCTTGTTTGGATTTTTACCAAGCAATGACTTGGAAGTGGGATATTCCCGCACTGTCCCTGGGTCTTGAACAGGCTTGTCAAGAGATCCGAATGGCCGCTGAGTTGGGTTTGGCATCTGGGGCCGATACCGACGAAGCGGGACTCTCTTTTCTCTTTGTGAGCTCAGAACCCGCGCCCCGAAGAAAAGTACCTGTATTAATGTCATCTAGGAAGTGTTCTGGCTCGCGGATATGTTGTCAGCTCACTGGGGGAAGGTCTCCCCCCATCTAGGGCGCCTCATGGACATGGCGCTGAGGATGGGATCGGATCCTTGGCAACGCTCGCCCCTATTTAGATTGGCGCTGACGAACGGCGTCGCTGTTTTCCATAAGTCAGGCTTACAGTCCCGCAAGGGAGATGTTGGCTAACTTCATAGGACAGCCCTAATGTGGGTACGCCTTTGGAATTCGCGGTCCACCAGGCATCATCGACCAAACAAGACCACCCTCTCATAATTCAAGCCCAGGCCGAAGGGATACTTGATTCACATTCCGGAGCTTGGAGGGGATATTCAGAATGTTGGGGGTACTCTCTGTTATCTGAGACGAATCTAGGCACACGAAATTTCCTTTTTAGTACATCGCCCACGTGACACTGCTCACCCCGGCTCAGGCCCGGCTCAGTCTTTACTCAGGATTTGCTCAGGCTTGCTCACCTTTGCTCAGGCAAAGTACCATTTTCGGCACGCTGCGCCGCAGCATGCTGAACTGCTTCAACTCTAGCCGAGTGGGCCCAGAATTGGTCCCATACATAAAAAATGGCCAAAATTGGTCCCCATTACGAAAATGAACAGCCTCGCCCTTTACCTCTTGTATTTTTTCGTGTTGCCTATCTGAGCCGCCAAGCCACCCAGCAACCGAAGCCGAGCCACAGTATCTCGAATCCCCTCCTCAATCGACAGCACCTACGACAGGTGAGCCAGCTTGGCCACCCATTGCCATCCTTGTCCCAGATGGCGATAGCCCTCTACCCCGCGGAGCCACAATAGAAATAACGTCTCCTCTAACTGCGCGACAGTGTCACGACAAAGAGCAAGGCCGCCACCCTCCTCGAGAGAGACTGGACCCGATGCCTTCTGCGGATGGTTTGCGAAAAACAGGCCAAAACCAGACAACGCATATCAGAGTTCGAGCCTGAGGTTGAAGAAGCTGTCCAGCTCATAGGCGATTGGCAGTCCAGCGAGATCAGCTTACAAGCTTCTAGAGGCCGTCACAATGCAACAAACGTCATTAGGTAGTCAGACAGAACAAAGCGTCTTGTGTTATATTCTGCGCGCGGAATCTGGTGCATTCGGCTAAGAGGATCGACGAACTACCTCAAGTGAACTGATCCTCGACACTGTCAGAATGTATTGATGTGTGTAGTGTCGAGAACGTTGTAATGGACCGTCTGATTCTAATCTACCATGTATTGTATAAGTTAAATAGATGTATGTCTCACGAAGTAGCTAACATCCGAAAACAACAGAAGTTACGGCAGACTGGAAAAGACAGCATGGGTAAGCACAGACCAGGTTTTATTATTATCATCATGCCGAAGATCTCAACGGCGAAATAACAACAGGAAAACCGAAAAGAACAAATAAAAGAGAGAGAGAAGCAAGTAGGAAAAAAACACTTAACGTGACACAATGAATGCCAAGTCGGCGTACGACACAAGGGGGTCTTCGAAAAGGAGCGGAAAACAACAGAGTTAAGGCCAGAAACCGTAGTTACACAATTTTGTAAAACGTAGAGCAAGTAGAAGCAATTATCAAACTACACCTTGTAGTATCCGCCCGACAGAAGAGCACTGCCCATCCCATCAGCCCTCCTGCTCATCCCCAGACTCATCCGAAGACTCATCCTGCAAATTCTTCTGCAGGTTATCGAGCACCTCATACTGCCCGGTTGATTTGCCATCATGCATTGGCTCGACATAATTCTTCTTGTAGTCATCATGCGACAACTGCTTGGGGTACTTCTTGTCATTTTCCGCATAGATCTGCAGACCGCTCACCATAGTCCCAGTCCGTCCGTGTCCGTAGCCACACCAAACGAGAGTGCCTTCTCGGTGCTTTTTATATTCGGTGTTCCCTTTTTCAAGGTCTCTCAACGTTGGAGCCGTGAAGTCTGCGACGGGGAGCGGCGTGTAGGCAATGTTGTTGTCCTTTAGCTTCTTCTTGATAGCCGAATCGTCGGCAAGGCTGTTGAGACTGATCACATGCTCAATCTTGTTGCCCACAAGGAAGGCGATTGACTCGTCGGTCAGATGCTGGTCTGAATCCTCGCTCTGGTAGTGAGGAGCGGATGAGCGAGCGAGTCTGTCGGTGCTGGGGATGTGGCCCTTCACCCATTCAAACCGGTAGAAGCCGGCATTGTCGGCCGGCGTACTGTACGAGTCGATTTGGATATTGGAGAACGCTCGGTTCACAGCAGACATCAGTAGACCATCCAGGACCGTGGTTAGCTTGTCCCGAGAGGCCTCGTCTTCGCTCTCGGCGACGCGAAGGGTAACTAAGCCGGAAATAAGACTGTCTGACGTGCTTGGGCCGTATTTCTCACACGGCACAGACACCTCTGCTGCGTTAAGGCCGAATGCCGCGGCAACACCGCCCCAAATCCAGGCCTCTAACAAGGGGCATTGGCTTTGGGCCCGGCCCATGGGAGTTCGTGCCTCGAACACCTCGGACACGTCGACCTGGTCGGTGGTGCTGCCAGGTGTGCTGGGGCCCTCTGGCATGTTGATTAGCCCCAAGGTGTTGACACGCATCTTGCTGATGGCACGCTGGAAGTGTTGCTGCGCCTGAGAGCTTGAGGGTTGTAATTCATTGTCCCGAGCTTCTTTAATCTGCTCGAAGATGGCTTGCTGTTCTGTTCCGGTTGAAGTGCTGTAGGTTTGCTGAACAATGTCTTTGAGCGTGTTGTCGCTCAGCCCCTTAATTTCGGCGGATGACATGACGACACTCACGGCAAGAACCTCCTTGGTGATGGCTTTGAGCTGGTCACTTCTAAACCTGTAGGCGAAGAAGTGGATATCAACACGGAAGACCACCGATCTGGCCAGTGGAAATGAGACTAGTTTGCGTAGGTCAGATTTTGTGTTTATACTAAAGAACAAGAGGGGGCAGAGTCTTACTATGTGTCTCTCGTGGAGATATTTCCAGAATAGCTTCCAAGGAGCAGGTTCAAGCCACTGTTGATGAGCTTTGTGATCCCATCTAGAACGTGGCTACTTGCGAAGGCGGAGAAGGTATCGGAAATGACGGATCCGACATTGGTAGGCGTGTTTTCAACGTTAGCCTGAATGACTGAGTCGGAGCTGAGAATCTTCTCGATGGGGATGAGCTTCGCGTCGAAGTTGGGGTTGCTGATGAATATGTGTCAGCTAGCTGCCCCGTGATTTTTCTATGGCTTAACAAAATCCCGAAATGGTACCTTATGGCGAGTTTGAAGGCAGCTACCTGAAGTTTAGCCATCTCGATTAGGGAGTTCAGCGCATCATCGGCAAGTTTCTGTTTGGCCGTATCATCGTCAAACTTGTCAATCACGGCTGAGACTTGCTGGCCCATGTTCGGTGTTGTGAGGCAACAAAAGCTATGCTCAAAATGAAGCTTACGCTGAGGATCAACCGTAGCTAGAATTTGATGGGCAATCTTTATTCACCTTACGGTTTTTATTTTCCTTCTATTTCGTCGCGCAAGGTCCCTAGTTATTAAAACCTGGCTTGCCAAGCGGTTGACAAAATAACAGGGCCACACAAACTGGCCTGTGCGGTTCCTGGCTAACAGGGACCCTAACAGTTCCACCAACAAATGGGTGGATTTTATGGTAGTACAGATAGAGCAAGTGTTAGCAGGGAACGGTCAGATGACCAGCTGGTAGTACAAAAAGATACACCTGTTTTGCCTGGAATTACTATGGTAGCCTGTGTACTGTACAGGTAATGTGACCCTGTTTTTTTATCAACCCCTTGCTTGCCTAGCTATTGATGAGTTTAGGTAATCCTTCACACATAGAATTTATCGCGGCAATCGTGGCAATCGCGACAACGCTGGCGGCCAGTTATTAATTCGAGGCTTCGATAGTGACGTCACCGCTGAAGCGCATCGTATGATGTCCGAACGTGCCCTGTTAAATTATGGCCTAGAAGGCTGGAGCACATCATGAAGCTTGAATCTGCCATCTTAATGGGGGACGTAGAGCCGATGCCCTCCTATCTTACGATGTCTAAGCGGGGTTGGGCAGCTAGCTCATCGTGAGGCTGTGACTATGCTATCTTACTGGAAGATGTCATGTCGATATCCACTGGCGCTGCGACGTCCAAGAGGGGTTGAACTGCTAGTTAGCCTCAATCTTCCGTTTCAAATCATATTCGAACCAGGCATCCTGTTCTCGAGTCGCTTTCCGGCAAGTCCTTGTAGGCCAAATCACATGTAAGTTACGTGTGCGGTAATTCTCACCAATGGGCTTACGAGACCTTGGTTCGAAAGGCAGAGCGGGGGTAACGATGAAACGCTCAAGTTCACATGTCAGCCAGGCAGCCTGGCAGTGATGCTGCCCAAGATGCCGTGCAGATGCCCAAAACCTGTGAACCACGCAGCTCCTGTAAACGAGAATTCATGTTTATCAGAACTGTGAATACGTGGGCGTCGCACCCGGACAAGGCTTTGCGCGGTGACCAACAAAAACAAACTAAAAGATAAGAATGTGGTTTGACGGGCTCAGGATGTTGCATCGGCCTCTTCCGGAGCTGGCACGCCTATACCTATAATTTTCGACTCTCAAGGCGAAGCCGAATTGGCAGTTCTTGCGCGAGGGTTCCATTACACCATTTTGATGCACCGCAGCAAGGACTGCCGGACGTCCTCGTAACCAGACCTGCATGTCCCAGCACAGCCAGCATCCTTTCCATTGAGTAGAATGCATTCTTATGCATGCGATGGCGTGATCTTGTCGCTTTCTGCAGGATGACTTGGTCGTGTTAGATGAAGCGGGGAGGCCGCAGGAGAGCAATCTCCCATACGAAAGCCGCTGGCGTAAGCCCGATTAGTGGCTCGATGATACTACAGGTAGGTAGTAAAGGCAATAGGCTGACTGCCTGACTCATTACGCGTCTGCGCGTGGGTTTAGAAGGCCGAAGAATTTCTGCTCGCTCACGCCAAGCAGCAGCTTGAAAGGGAGGTGGCCAGTCATTCCTTTGCCGCCCTGATTTTGTCATGACTAGTCAGATTTTGTTGATTTTGTTGATTTTGATTTTTTTTGATTAGTAGAGGGCGCATATCCTAGCAAGCAGTCGCGTGGCTCTCTCAGAACCTAACAAATTCAAGGACGAATGCCTTAGGTCCTTGATGTCTCCTCCTGCATTCACAGTGCAGCATCAGTCCTACTTACCGACCACAGCGTTTCTCCGCTGAGTGACACCTCAAGCCGTCGTTAGGCCTGTCCTCAGCTATTAGGTCATGACAGGAAACCCAACAGCATCATGCGCGGTTATATACACAATCTAATCGGTGAACATTTGGTCCAATACATTCCGTGAATCTCTGTTCTGTGCGATGTGTGGTCATCTTGCCACCAAAGACCATCTGTTGGTTCGCCTTACTTTCCCTTGCAATCTCATTGGTCCTGGACTCGTGGCCATCTCCGTGTGACATAGTTAGCCATTCGAAGTCGGAACTAGTGACCCCCGCTCTTATTATTTGAACAAGGTGTGAGGCGTAGCTTTCACACCCCGGGATCCCTGATACCTTTCGTTCTCTTTATCCTGGTTACATCAAGTTGGTGGACGCCTAGACCTCCCAGATTTTAATAAATAGCCAGCAAAGTCGCTTGCTGATCCCCTAATCATTTTCTGCCAACTCACTCAAGTAGTACAAGCATACCTTCATGTCAATTCTCTTCTTCAGCTCTTCAAGATCTTTTCAAGAGTGAAGCTCATTGTAAGCCGACAATCACATCCTTCATGGCTCATCCACTTACTTATCGAAGACTCGTGTATCGACACTACTTCCATTCTGCTCATCCTCCATCATTCGAACACACCCAAAATGGCTACAGTTATTGTTCAAGAGAAGTCCGGTGATCTGCAGATCCTCAATGACAACCGGTATAGTCTGCAGGTCGCCAAGTCCGTATCGGCACCTGGCGGGGATCCATCGTTCAGCCTGGTTTACCTGTCCAGCTTCCTTGGGCCGACCATGAGCGTCTCCTGGGAGACCCAGTATGGGCTAAACTGGTCCACTAAGGTTCCCTACCCTGGTGCTAAGGTCGAGTACTATGGTAACTGGCAGGCTTGCAAGCCGGGAGATTCATACCAGCTGAACAGTACCGGAGACTGGGTCCTCAGCACCAATGACCCCAGCGCCGACAAGAACTCGCTGAACGTCATCAACAACTATCAGGCGGTCAACATCATTGTTGGGATGCAAGACAGCTCCACGAAGACGTGGATGCCCGTGAGTTTTTTTACAGAGTCTACTTACAATCGCCTCCCGTATTAACGCTAATAAATCCCATAGATCTATATTGACACAAGCCAGCTCCTTTACAATGGCCATGGTGCATACCAGCCGCGTCAGGAGGTCCAGATCTGGTTCCAACAGGGTGAACTAACATCGACCATGATCACAATGCAGCGCCTGCCTGTGGAGCAATTCGACATGTCGGGCATAACCACGCACTACTTCCGCTACGACACTGCGGATGGGTCCTGGTCTGATAGTATTAGCCCATTCCCTCCGGGCCAGACTGGGGTGGACGAACGAGCAATCAAGGATGTGGGTTCTGCTTGAGACTACAGAGACATGATGGTTTCCTGCTAGGACAGAGATTTTCGAGTCGGCCCCAGGAATTTTTTATGTTGGCTGCTGTAAATACTAAAGCGGAACACGCGGCGGCCCTGGAGAATGTTTGTGGTTAATTACGGATAATCCTACCAAAAGAAAGTTCTTACCGCCTTTGTTAGGATCCAGTCGTTTCAGGGCTTGCCCCTGCAATTACAGCGCCTTCCACTAATCTGCTTCTGTACACTCATTCTACCACTTTTGCAGTACCATCCAAGAGTATCTCATTGAAGCATTTTATTCTATTATCAAACTTCGTCTTCTTCAAACCAGATTCCTCCTCCAACTCTAAATCTTCCACTAAATAGTTTAAATTCGTGCTTTCTAAACCCTCTTATTCTACCTCTAGAACCTCCACAATTGCATTTATCTCACTGCTCTTCAAATAACTAGGCAGCCCCTCCTTATCTTCATTACTTCGCAACAAATAACTTCACTAACTTGATGTGGGATTCGCTGGATCCATTCCTAAATCTTCTGCTAAGGGTGTCAGAAACACTGCACTCGATTGTTTGAGATTGATGGGTGTTGTAAGTGTGTGACTGTATTGCATGTGTGTGTGTTCTCTAGCTCTCTGGCTGCAAGCCAGAGAGCTGTAGTTATATAGAGCTATCAAGACCTCTTTACTTACGTCGTTGTGGTGGCTCAGTATTTCAGCCTCTTACTCCGAGTCAGCCCAAGTTATCCCGGAGCCAGATATTTATATTGACTCGGGGATTGCATCCCTCGGGGCCTTCGCGGGGCGTGCAGTGTTTTTGGCTCCTGATCATGTCACTAGACAGGGGTGGCGATAGCTGGCGGGGGGATAGGAGGACCAGGGGAAGAGGTCTGGTAATATTTTTCTTGGGGCAGATAGTTTTTGGGGGATCATCATCGGAGATTATTCCTCTTCTTGGGCCATAGGAGGCACCTAATGAACACTCTTTCTTTGCCACACCATTGATCATGACGACAAGTGACTCGATGTGTGCATTCCATTTGCCCTAATTAGAAGGACACTCTCCTTTCTTTCCATCTTTTCCTTGGAACTGCAGTATGAGGTGCGAACACGCACCCTACACGCAGTTCAACCACTGGGACCATCGACGTTTTTCTGCACCACAGTTATTCGCATGCCTGCCCGATCACGTATGTGTGTGTATGAGGATCAACGTGGGTTCCCTTATTCAATATCCATTGCTTGCGTGGTCTTTTGCCACTAAGAGCCCTCTGTTAGAAACACTGCACTCCAATATCTCGCACACGGATACCGGGTCGGTCAAGCAGTCGAAGTGCGCCCGCGCCGCATGACCGATAGGAAGTCAGTACTGCACCTCGTCGACGGGCCCTCCGGAAGGGTATTCCGTATCGGCTATAGCGTCACTCACTGCTGCCCTCAACGCGGCGACATACGCCGCAGCGTCCATGGTGCGTCTTGTAACGAAGTTGTCAACTCGCTTTACGCGGTCGATTCGCGACCCGGCCACCACAAGAAACCCTCCCGTCGGCAGCGGTATCGATACGTGCGCTAACTCGAGTTTCCCATGATGCCGCAAAGCCTGGCGCATTTGGGCAGCACCACGTGGATATGGTTCCAGGAAGCACCTCGCGCGACCAGTCCGGTACCCAAGAAACCCCAGAGCCGGGGAAAGACTTGATTGCTCCCTTGGATGTCCCAGCGCGGTAAATCAAGTTGACAACGTTGCCCCTTTCCACAAAGACCCGACCGTACCGGAGCATTACCTCTTCCAAGGGGAACTCGTAGTCCGGGTCGAACCTTGGATCGCTGGCGTCGGATGCGAGCGAGATGATGGAGAATAGCTTGTCCGGGGTCTTGCTCGCCTTGGCGTATGAACACAGCTCTAGCAGATGTAGAAGGCCGGTCTGTAGATAGCGGTTGCGGTAAAGCTGCCGCATGCGTCCGAGATTTTATGCTGCCGCGCGGTTCTGCCGCCCTGGCTTCGGATACTGGTCCACCAGGAACGAGGGCCTCTCTCTGATGCACATCTGGAGTGCCTCAAACATATCATCCCATGCTACCTTCCTGGATCCGCAATGGAGGTCTACCTCAGTCGCGAGAACGACTTCCTGGGTGACCCATGCCCTAGAGAACCACGCATGTTCGAAAAATTGCTCAATGTCGTCCCATACCGAATCTTCTCTATCTGGGAACCGATCGCAGCCGACCAAAGAATCCTGGGTCGGATCGAGAGACTGTATGCGAAGCAGCGCCTCGACCGCCCGGTTGCTACATTCTGGATCGACATGTCCCCCAACCCAGCCGATGACGCTCGCAGCCTGGCGGAATATCTGACCCATCAGACGGATTTGCGTTGATCTCTCTCGCTTATCGACTTGGTTAATACAGATCGCGTCAACCCAGAGGATTATTGCCTTGTTGAGATCTCTGAGAGCTTGGAAAGCAACATTTAGCGACGTGGTAAGGCCGATTAGTGTCACAGAATCCAGCACTCACGATAGTGTCAATTTCCTCTTCCTACATACCAGCGATCTCAGCGATCTCAGCGATCTCGCCGATCGAGCCAATCGCTATAATTCGCCGAGACAATAACAAAGGGAGAAGGGGGCTTCTCTCCATTGCGTAGATCAACAAAGGGATCCTCTCTCTTGGATTGAATCGCTATATTTGAAGGGCACCGGTTAGAAGCGTTCTGCTTTCCACTCTTTAGATCAATATCAATCAAGCAATTTGCTTCCACAATTAGCCCCGAGCTCGTGCGGAGGCTGTGTAGTTTGTCGTCGAACCCCCAGGCGTATGACAAAGCCTTGTACACATCCGCTTCGTCCAGGGCCACTTCCTTGATCTCTCCCCTTAGTATCTCGGCCTCTCTCCACGGCGCGAGGTAAAGGAGCCGGATGCTGTGGAAGCACTTGAGAGGTGAATAGCTGTACTGCATCGCCGATTGCAGCGAGGTCGATACGGAGCCTTCCGAGCCCCAGCCCTCGAGCATGCCTTTGATCAAGTTTCGTATTCCTGGTTTACCATCTGGCTGTAGAAGGACGTTTAGTTCTTAGCTTCAGGGTGTTGAAACTGTTGAGATTTACCCACTTTTGTAAATAAAAAAGACGAGAATGAAGACTAATCGGGGACGTAAACTGGGTTTTATATAGGTAACTTCGGGGGGAAGGGAAGAGGAGCGAAAAGGGTGTGGGTGGTGGTCCTAGTTTTAGGCCACCCTGTGTCCCAAAAACTGAGAATTCGGGAAAAGTTACTATTTGAACTACAGAGCACTTCCTACTCATCTAAACCATGTTTGGCGATTTCTCTGATTATTTCCTCAGCAGCGCCTGAGTAGCGCCTGAGCAAGGTAGCTAGTGGTGGTACGGTTGACTAGAGGTTAGTAAGGGCAACTTTGGGGTAAAATAACACCCTAGGCGTACTGTCACGGCGCTGGCTAGCCTCCTGGCTGGCTACCTGCCAACACCTGACACTTACTCGGTAGAGCCCTTACTAAAGGCTTAGCAAGTGGTCTGTGCACTGCTGTAACCACTTTAGCTACACTTAGGGCTCCTACCTTATAAACCTTTCTTTTGCTTCCTCACGTACGCTATCGTAGTCAATCGCAATACAGTAGTTTCGCAGCCTTGCCTCGATAGATCTTGTTGATTTGTGTGACCTGACTGGTCTCAGTGAGGTCCAGTACAGGAGGTTACAGGGGGTGAGTCCCCTGTAACGGGCGCAGCGGAAGGCTTTGAGACGGTTAGGGTTAGGGTTAGGGTTAGGCCACACAAATTAACACTAGTATACTAAATACTATCCTAAATTTAGGGACACTTCTCCCTTTCAACAACCTTCCAAGTTGGTCGGACCAATCAGAGCCCTGGCCCTGGTTGGGAAAACCTTCGTTTGTGAACTTGTTGAAAGAAGGAGAAGGGTGTCCCTTCGCACGGTTGAGGATCGCGCGAGGGCCCTTCGATATCCTTATCCTCAGCCTGGCTACGCCTTACGCCAGGGGCCCGCGCGCACCTCCTTTACAGTACGCGCGCGCCGAAGGCAACGCTCTTTTACTGTTTTTCGGCCCTGGGAAAACCGATCTTCGACTCTCACCCACCCTCAGCCTGGCTACGCCTTGCGCCAGGGGCCTGCGCGCACCTTCTTCACAGCACGCGCACGCCGAAGACAACGCTCTTTACAATGTTTCTTTACTCCCGTCCCCCGCGCGCGATGCCTTCGCCGGTTTGCAGCAGATATAGCCGGATCGACTAGCCCTTAAAAGCTAGTATCGCGCCCTTCCCCAAAACCGACTGTGCGCCGGCCCCCTCGGGGACCGGCTCTGACTCTGTGTACGTTGGGCTCCGGCCCATCGCCACTCGGGCGCTGGTGTGGCAAACCAGTGCCTGGCCGCCACCTTTTCTTTCGTTTCGGAGGACGAATTATACGCTTGGAACTGGAACACCGCGGGGTAAGGGACCCGGGGCGCCTTTACTGGCCAGGAAGGCGGACTTGTGTATGAGGAGGAACTGCAACACCGCGGGACTAGGGACCCGGGACTCCGAAGTAGGCCGTCGCTGCGAAGGAGAAGGAGGAGGTCGTGAATTAGTTGTGCTTCGTGCGTTTTCCGCCCTGGGGGCGGCAGGAAGGAAGTGGAGGAAGCGAAACCCGAACTAGCGGGGGGGTGTTACGTAATCACTTCAGTGGTAGCCTGTCAAACCTGGCCTACGGCCAGGGGAGACCACCCTTAAATAAATTGAATTGAATTGAATTATCCTAAATTTAGTACTAAAATACTACGTACTATCCTAGGTATTAGAATAGAATGCCACGTGCTATCCCTTAACATATACCAGTATATGCTAGAAACGTGGATACTATGGGTGATATTGAAAGGAAACTTTAGCCTAGGTGACAAAAAATGGCCTCTAAGGCTGTGCGGCAGCCGTGTAGGGGATCACCCTAGCTCAGGGACGAATCAGGGGAAGCTTAAGACAAATCAGCTACAATCCGCCGGGATAATAAACGTTAGCGCGGTGACAAGCCCCACTTTTTTCCTTCCCAGGCACTGCTAAAAACGCCATTTACGCAATTGGATTCCAGGTATCTTTTCTAGCAAATTCTACGGTTTGGTACTTCTACTGAATAAATTCTGATGTACCCTATTAACTTCTATAGTTTAGTTGCTGAAATCTACAGTTTTTTGGGGTTACTTTTGCTCTCCCACCACCACTACTACCATGAATCTTCGAGCCTTAATCAACAATTCGAATATCCACAGCTCCCCAGTCGCCGAAAGATTTTATCGCTTCTAATTGCAAAGGCAATTACGGCAACTAAATTTCAATAGGCTAGAGCCTTTCCAATAGCCAAATTTAGAAAAGGGCCCTTGATCGCGTGAGCTTATATGTGACGAAAAAGTTGAAATTCAGACCTTACGCAAATATAATAAGTGGTTGTATATTATAATTGCGAAAGAGACTGGCTACTTTTACAGGTAGGTTTAGAAGGCTTGTATAGGCCCTCTAACCCTTATAAAGAAGGTACGTATAGCTATTTTTTTTTTATAGCGACGGCTTTTTTTTAATGGTAATGATTTGGCTGACTTTTTCTGCCCAGGGTTATATTGGCGCGAAGCCAATACTTCGTACGCCTTAGAAGACCCGATTTCGTGAGTTTCTTAGTGCGGATCCGTACCATTTATACTTTTTATGGCCTGATTTAAAGTGGTATATTCCAGATTTCAAAGTATACGGTGAGGACGTAATTATCTATGCCCTTTAATTAATATGTTATAAGAGGAAGGTGCGGTTACGGCGAATATACCTAACGGAAGTATATAAAATAGCTTGTCTCGTTTTTACTTATAAGTAGCTTGCTTTTCGGCCAAACCCTAAAAATTGGGAGAAAGTCCTTTTCTCCGACGAGACTTGGGCAATTATATTTTTAATATAGAAGAATTAGGTGATAATTTACGATTTTGAAAACGTTAAGTCCTTTGCCCTCGTATGAGAAAAGCTATATAATTAGATATTTTAGGGTTGTTTCGCAGGCGGAGTTAAAGGGCCTTCGTTTTTCTAGAAGAAAGAATATAAAGGAATATTAACCGAAAAATACCAGCGGTTTATTATTCCTTAAATCCAGATTTTTCTAAAATTAATAGGTAGATTTCCTAACTTCGTTTTCTAATAAGATAACGTTTCGCTATATACTACCTATTTAACAAGGATGCTATTACGTATTTTAGGTACAGAAACGCTTTAATAGCTAACTCGAAGTCCAGATTTGTTACTAATTGAGAATATATGGTACTGGATGAAATCCTGGATTGAGTATAATTATTCTAATTTTCAAAGGCTAACTCCGCAGCGGTTACGGCAAGTTATTCAGGAGGCCTAGGATGCCTTAGATCCAGAATGGCTACGGCAACTAGCATACGGTATACCTGAAAGACTCAGACAAGTGATCCAGGTTGGAGGGGGTAGAATTCCGTATTAATACAAGATGTTCCTTATATTTTACTATGGCTTTGAAGTACTGGAACTTCTTGGCGCCCAGTGGAGCCCTGGCAAGGACTCCCTGTAAAAAAGTGGGGGATGT
>Ga0247765_1000673_pt1 | contig 24087 bp, 20 predicted proteins | sample UWRJL106311C6_FD_179949 | JGI IMG/M metagenome (GOLD analysis project Ga0247765, IMG submission 179949) | Plant litter microbial communities from Arlington Agricultural Research Station in Wisconsin, United States - UWRJ-L106-311C-6 | ecosystem: Environmental > Terrestrial > Plant litter >... | reverse complement strand
ATCATAAAAATGGCAAAAAAAAAAAAAAAAAAGCATACCGAGACAAGCAAGGGTTGTTGGTTTGAGATGAGGTCTGATGTTGTTGGCGTGACACAAACACTCGCGTCTCCAGATCGTAACAGTTACCCCAGGGGGGGCCGAGGTTGGTTAACAGGCCAGATTGGGTCCCTGGGGGCGGCTGCCTGGAACTTATTGACATGATCGATTGGAAGGCCAGTCACACCGACATGTTAATGTCCCCCTACCTTTCTGGTTGGCTCTCGAGATTGCGTCCGAAGGAAAACTGATTCACAGTCGAACTGGCCACCCCCATCCCCCCAAACACAAGGCATATATACTACCTACATAGGGTAGCCTTATATTTGCGACTTTCTGGGTTCTGGTTTTTTTTTTTTTTTTTTTTTTTTTAAAAAAAAAAAAAAAAAGTCGGATCTGCTCATGCGTTCAGATAGAGTCCTTGATACAGCCCGAGACCCCCCCGTTTCTTCGCCTCCTCAGGTCACTATAACTTCTGAACAGCGAATCAGTCCATCCAAGCACGGCAAAGCCAACCTAGCTACTGCTCGTATTCCCAGAAACTGCCATCTCAAATTTGCTTCTATATGAAACGGTACGAAGCAGCATCGAGACAGTTTGGCGTAATAGGTTTAAGCTGCTGGGGCGGTCATGTCTGGGTCCCGAGGGCAGCGAGGGGAGTCTAAAGAGTATGAAGAGCCTGGAATCCCCCCCCCGGTCTAATAAACGGCTCAAACTTTTTTTTTTTTTTTTCAGATCACTTTTGACTTTCTACCTCCCTTGATTCTAAGGTACCCATAATCAGCAGCCATGCTCTCTAGCACAAAAACCAGCAACTTAACCTTGTATGCATGGACACTGACGTTAAAGCTAGGTAGGTAGGTAGTCATGAAAGTGGATTTCGCTCATTTCCTGCAATGGACGAGTTGGATTATGATGACGATGTGAAGTTTCCCACCGATCAAAGCAACTTGCACCCTTATCAAGTGACGTGAGAATAACGGCGAGAGCTCACTGGAATGGTTAGCTGCGTATCTTTGAAGGCAGTAAAGTCTGTCTCGTTGGTAATCCTGACATCGTGTCGCAGGTTATTAATGACATCATCATACCCGGACCTTCCAAACCACTAAAATAACAATCCAAGTGTACGAAGTTAGCGAGCAAAATGTCACAAAGGTCGGTGCGGCCGAGCGGGCGCCATGGCTCTGAAGCTTTCGTTCTAGTAAGGGTGGTCCCTCGGACCAAGACAGGATTTACCCCCAAAATCTGATAACACTTCAAGTGAAAACGTCCTGGTTCTTCTTGCGGGGGGGGCAATTTGACGGGTTGCACAGGAGCTTGCCCAAAACGGCCTGCGCGGCCGCTGGAGCCAAGATCTGGCTGTGCTGCAGGACTCTCAATGTCCTGGTGGTTCGGCACTGCGGGGAGAAGTCAGTGTGTTTCCTGAGGTAGAGAGGGGCTCGGTGCTCTCTACATACTCTCTTTTTGTTTGGGAGGTAGCAAGCGGGCGTTGATATTACGAATAATCTTATCTCTCTTAATCTCTGCTGGAAAAGTCTAAAGCTGCTATGCGATAGCATCGAAAAAGGAAAAAAGAAAAAAGGTTTGAGTGAGGTTAGACTAGCCACGGCGATGACGATGGTGGGTGGTCACCTTCATAGACATGTAGGTCGTGCGAATTTGATCCAAAAAAAAAAAAAAAACTAGTGCAAGCTTAATCAAAATATTCTCCCTCATCTCATCTTTGAAACGTCCAACGTCTGCTATCGAGATGGCCAATAAAGCTATTTTGACTTGATGTTGGGGGGGATTGCGGTAGTTTCCGGTTTAGTCAAACCGCGTCCTGACGCACCCTTTGGGGTGTTGTTTATTTTCCTCCTGAGTCAGGGGCTGACGTATGTTTGCAGGACTCCGAATATGATCTAATGGTGATAAAAATTGACGGCTATCTTGCAGATGACTGATCTACGTCCTCAGTTTGTCTCAGCGGCTCAGACTAGTTTTTGTCAGACATACAGTCTTGTCTCCACCGGGGATACTAACCTCTGAGGGAACATACCATTTAGTCCCCGTGTCCATTGCCTCCCATCCTGCCCCCGTTTGCCCCCGTCCGGTTGCTTGCGGAGGTAAGCATCAGGCGTCGCGGGGGGGACCAGCGCTAGCGGTAAGCTTTCGTACTTCCACAAGCTGCCCATTTGCACTTGCACGTGAAGGTGCATTGGTCTGCGGGGACACACACACACACACACACACACATACGTGGAGATGGTGGCCGTGTCATTTCCGCTCGTTTTGCAGATGGGATTTGAGACGATAATGATGTGATGATGATAGGAGACGGTGGTTTTTGGGGAGAGTATTGGAGAAGGGTCTCTCGGCAGGCCCAGACCGTCTCTCAGCAAGCTCAGACCCTGGTAGGAAAAAAAAACAAGGGCACACACCGCATTCCTCCTGCCCAGCCAATCACAGCGCCTACCCCTTTTTTTTTCCTGTAGAGGCCACCACCACCACCACCACCACCACATACGTACTATTACTACTACCACCACCACATACGCAGCAGTACTACGACGGCTACCACATACCATTAAATTAATTGGTTTCGTAGTCGAAGAAACAGCATGTGGCCGGGCCGGGTATTGCCCACCACAACCACTTGCACAAACCTCCACGACCGCCACAACTCCCATGGCCTCTGCAGCTTCTACAACTCACACAGCTTCTACAACTCACACAGCTTCTACAACTCACACACAGCTTCCACAGCCGCCATGCCTCATGCTCTAAAAGTGCTACTATGCTGAGGGAATATTGAGCAAATAAATATATGGCCAGGAGCAAGCACACTGCTGCAAACAATCGAAAACATAACCACCAGACACTGGGACGTTCGTAAATCACTTTTTGCGCCCTGTTCCGCTGCTTAATCGCAGAACGTGGCCGTTTCCTGTGAAATAGTCACTGTACACAATGATGCCGCAGCACGCGATGTCCTCCAATCCCTCATCTCGGCCAGTGCAGTTTCACTCAGAACCCTCTCATCCTCTACTTCCCTTTGCCCACGTTCGCCAGCTGATGATGATGCCAGACGAGACTTGAGCCACACCACAAGCTTCCCAAACGGTCCTCTTAACGTCGGTGCGTATGCTGCGATGATGGTGGTCGCCTCCTCGGCTCTAGACCAGAGGAACTCGGGCATCAGGTCCCACATGGGGTCCGTCGTGCCCGACTTGTCCACAAGATAGTAAACCTTGAGAACCGCGAACGGTATGGCAAGCAGGGATAACGACATCAGCAATGAAATGGCTAGCTTGTCAGATTTTCCGATTCGAAGGCGGCAAATGGCACGAATACAGATGGTAACGCAGAGAATATCACCGAGTGCGAACATGGTTATTGCGGCGAATGACGAGTAGACGACGGCCTGTCTGCGGGTAGATTCGAGCTGGGAAGTAACAATATCCCTGCGTCCGAGGGCCTGCACGATTACGTACGAGACGGTGGACAGGGCGTACAGAGTGATGACGGGCCATGTGAGGAATTCCCTCGAGTGGAATTGGCAACAACTGGGAAGGACGACCAAGGCATTCGAGATGCGCGCAGAGCCCGAGGCGATAGCCCCCGTTATCCAGGCGAGGGAGAGGGGGTCGATGAGAGTGGTGTCGAGTACGGCGGATATGTGTGTTCCAAAGCCGTGGCTGGCGGCGACGGCTGCGCACACGATTGTACAACCGTAAGCGAGAAAGGTGAGCGAGGTGAAGAAGATGATGGTATAGTCTCTGACTTTCTGCCAATATAGGAGGAAGATGATACGGAAGGTACAGATGAAGAGGGCTAGGATGGAGAGGGGTACAATAGCCGCCATTAGCATTGGCCGGCGATCCCCACTGTTGTCCATTCTAGGATGATAGCAAAAATCGGTCGAATATGGTCTTTGGTTCAAGTTGGAAATCATGATTACTGAGGCGAGTGCGAGGACATTGATATATATATACATAACAAGGGCTCAGCTGCCGTGACATCGCCACCCACACAGCATCTTTTCGTCAATATCAAACGGGGGAACAAGAAAAAGAACGTAGGGTGCCGTTATCACAACCGCACAAAGATTCCCACGGCCTCCTCAGTTCCCCAAAAGGAATAGCTATCACCATCCGGTCCTTGTTAAAACTACATGGTGTGTGGAAGTCCCTCGATCGCATTAATCAAGATCCATGTCATTGAAACATGGTCGCTTTGGCTTCAGCTGTGGGTTCACACCATGGCCACCTGCACCTTCAGGGTCTCAACATGGACAGGGGGGCACGTAGAGGCGGGGGAGGCGAAAAAAAAAAAAAAAAAAAAAAGTCCAGCTCTCTTCCTCCTTGGGAAGCAGGCACGTGGAGTTTTTGCGCACTCCAGATCTAATCTCGGCCAGGCCTGATTTCGTGCTGACCTTTAGTCCAGCAAAGGGGGGCCCGATCTCATAAGAGGTCCCGCTTAGGATGCTTTAGCTGCCTGATAACACCTGCAAACTTGGAAATATCCACGACCTGGCGACTAGCTGACCGATTCTCTTATCCAACTTTCTAGGTGAAACACAGCATCCGCTCCAGGGATGCCAACTAGAGCACAAATAATGGAAAATAAATAAAAAAAAGTATTTCCAACTACATAGGTTAATTTATGCAAGATAACAGTGTGCCTGTCTAGAGTTTCCCCGATACAGCGTCCTGCCTGCTCAGCTTATCATGGGACTTTTCAAGGTCATCTTTCCTCAGACCACTTCGTCTACCCTCGCCGTCGACAGCTTCCTCCACAAGGGGAGCGGCCTCGCCGCGGTGGCTGCACGAGGTGGTGAGGCCCCTTCCGTATGCTAGGTGGCTGATAGATCCGTCCGCGGGATTCGTCTTCGGCAGCCTTAAGAGCTCTCCGGCTCTTCGCGCTCTACCCGTTCCAGTTCCTTACCAGCGAGTTCCTTTGATCTCTTCCATACGGCTGGAGATCTTCCCGACTTCCTCAGCACAGTTGCCATCTCGTAAAAACTGACGAGCCGCATGTTCGCACATGCTCTGAACGTATTCCAAACCCTTGTCAAGATCATCATAGATATCTTTCTCCAGGTCAAGTCCGGGAGGACCCATGCCACCTCGGCTATATGGACCTCTAACACCTCATTCCAGGCCCCCAAGTAGCGGCCGAGTACGACTTGAGCCACGAGGCCTGGCCACTGCATCCGTCTTGTGCTTAGAAACTGTAAGCTGGGTGACTTTTCCTCGGTTTCGCCATCCTTTGTGGCAGTTGGCGGGCAGCCTTAAGCGGTACGATGGAGCTGTCTGAAGGTGTGCTTCACCCTCTTCACTCTCGTCAGCCATCTCAAGTTCGCTCAGCCGCTTGATTTGTGTCACCTTAGCAGCCATCTCTGCTTTTCTCATCATATTGCGGCTGGCACTGACCAACTTTACAAGGTCCTCGAAGAAGAGTTTTGCATATAGCTGTCATAATAAACGATAATCATGCTGCGAGTACGGTACTTGGGAGCCGCCACCTCGACACTGACGACTGAGTTGGATCGCTGCCGTCTGCGTAGCGTCACGCAAGTGCGAGCCTGCTCAGCGGGCGCGGGCTTGGCTCGGAAGGTAGTGCGACTGCTGATCGCGATGGTTCCGAGCTGCGTTGCGACAGCTGCTTGGTAGGGGCTTCGGTCGTAACGGCTGGTTGAGTTATGTTATCGATTCTCTTGGGTGGGTTTCGGGCTCATCGTGCGGTCTGAGGGATTCTTGAGACCCCTTGTTCCGGAGCGATTGTGTCGCTGGCGGGTTCAGCTCCGCGAGCTGTACCAACTCTCTCTGGCGCTTCTCAACTTGGCCATTGAGCTCCTCGAGCCGCTTGAGCCAGTCGGGTATGTTCGATATAAGGTACTTGAGTGCGTCCATTGTTGCCGAGTCTCGGATTTGTCAGTGGATGTTTTTGTTTTTTTTTTGTTTTGTTGTTATTGTGAACAGAACTTACCAGGTTGAAATCCCCAGCTTGCTAAACTGAGGATGGATGAAGTGTCGCGATACGAAGGAGCGGATGCTTGAAGAAGACCAGAAAAACCCAAACAAGAGAATGAGAGCTCGCGCCGTTACCCCAAAAGGAGAGGCGCTGAGCTCGACAGAAAGAGCAAGTGAGTGGACGCAGTGGCGAATCTGCAAATGAGGGGGAAGAACAGAGCTCAGAGCTCACATCGCCGCCCTTGTTGACTGGCGAGCTTGCGGTTGGGGGGGCCGCAATGCCCGCCCCTGATGTGCTTGTTGGGGTTCGTTGACCTTGACCCATGCCAGAGTGGGAGAACCGAGTTGCTATAGCCGTTGTGTTTTGGGTTAGGAGTAAAGAAATAGTGACTTTGGAGGGTGGCCGGGGGCTGTTCCGTCGCACGGCTTGATCGGCCAGGGTGCATTAAGCTGGCTACGAGCGATCCGGCTGGGAGCGCTTCTAGACCTTGAGGTCTGAAGAGTGGAGACTGAGGCTAGTGGTCAGGTTGCAGCCCATGCAACACACCCCACATGTCTCAGAGTGTTAAGCCCTGTCTGTGTAGTATTCCGTGATCCCTTCTCTCAAGGCATCATTCCCTATGAATGGCGCGAGAGTAGCTCTCCTAATGGTGGAGGGGTTCATGGCCAGGGAGAGGAACCAAGACATTTGTGTCAACATATACAGTCATCTCCTCACTGCGCGACCCCAACCCTTGCCGCTTCAATCCCTTTTCACGGATAAGAGAATCGCAAACGCAGTGAAATTTGTTAATGTTATAGATTTCTTGGAGGAAGAGACTAAGATTTACAGGACCACTGTGTATATCGCAAGGGACTATTCCATTTTCTCAGACATCTTCTTTTTTGAAATAGCTCTAGCAACCCCTGAACGGCCCCGAAATATTGTCACAGTTATACCACTTGGAAGTTCAATTTGCCCATCGCCATCTACTCGCCACAGCGGGGATGGGTCATCGAGTGCGTAAAACACTACGTCCGCACAGCTCTTGCAATATATTGTGGTCGCCGCGGTCGCTGTGGTCGTCGCGGTCGCCGTGGTCGCTGCGGTGGCTGCGGTCGCTGATGGAAATTCGTAGAACATGGGGCGTTCGGCCGAATCGAAGAAGCTGTCGGGCATTTCCAAGCTCTTCCAAGCGTCCTTCTGCTACTTGGTTACCAATGAGTGTAAAACCTGCCGGTGGGCTCATACCAATTTCTTTGTCAACTCCTCACGATTTGTGCCTACCATGGTATGCTACTTTGCGTCTCGCCGTCTCGATTTATATCGTAAATAAATTATATTGTTGATCCTATGGCGGGGTATTGCGACTAACGGTACCTAATCTTCAGTAGTGGATGCGGGGTGAATATTATCGAAAGTAGGTGACGCGGGTTTGCCCGGAAGGTAATACGAGAGTGCGGGATAGCTGGGTCTATAGTTAGAGATAGCTTGGTTGCTGTGGGATTGAGATGGATGAGAAGTGGGGGAAGAGGCTACAATATCGGTTGAGGATTGTGGACTTGTTACCTCAGGGTCAGGCAGCGACCAGCAACAACGCTGCCAGCAATGTGATGAGCAGCCCCCCCCTGTTAAGGCACCTTGTTTGGGGCAAACGCATCCGTGGAGTATCCACCCTTGTTTTGAGCCGCAAAATAAACGCAGCCAGCGCTATGATCGCAACTGCGTTGGGAAGCAAAGACTCGCAAAAGAGTACCCACTTGAAAGAATACCATTGGTATAAATATCTTCAAATTGGAAAAGGAGTGGCCATGGCCGGCACAACTGAGATGCGGGCTCCGAGAAGGGTGGTTGCGGTCAGGTCCATAGATTTACATCCACCCCCATGCGGCTCCGGTGACGCACCCCAGGCCAGTTCGCTGCAAGTCGATCCAATCTGTCGGGTCCGTCGTTGAGGTCGGTGTGCTGGCCAGCGTCTCTAGCATTGGTGAATAAGTCCCTTCAGTCACCCAGGGCCAAGACCACATGAAGCCAGCCTACAATCCTACCGGTTCAATACACAACGATGTGAAGACGGTCTGGGGAGTGATCCGGGGGGAATGCTGAACGGCATTGGGCGATTTAGTGATGAACTGTTGAGAAATTGGAATTGTTGATGGGAGACGAGGCTCCCGTAATGGGGTGGGAAAATGGACTTGTTCCCGCAATGGTGGCGGGAAAATGGACTCGTTCCCGTAATTCCGGCACTATCGAGGGTCCGTGACTGGCGATTCGCATTCGGGTTCCCAGGCTACCATTGCTAGTCCGCAGAAGCCTCCGAACAGCTACTGTACTGGGACGTGCGTTACCAACGCTTTGGCTTTCAAGAGCTTGTTGACCAGACATAGTATCCATGATATCACAGTCTTTTCGCTCCCGGGTATACACGCCATTCGAGCCGGTGCTGAAACCGATCTAGAGACTTCTGTTGTAGAGGTCCCCGGGAGCAGCGATCCGACTTCTTCGGCACGTTCCCCATCAGTGGCTATCACAGGCAGATGCAGCGACGCGCCCCCCGCCCCCCCAAACTTACGGTGTCACTCATCCCGGTGTCTCCGTAATGGGTGAAAGATCGCCAATGACTCCCCGTCAAGCGGCCTCTGGATGCCCACCACCGCCAACTGCACGCACTGGCGACCTCCGGCGCCCCCCTTCAAATGCCTCTGTTGAGCCAAGAAGCTGGTGTATACGCAGCCTTGGCGTGAATCTCTCAACAGGCCAGCGATCAAACTGTGAAAAGTGGCCAGTGTATCCTTTAGCAGCAGCATCCGTCTCACTAGGCTCACTCAGTCATAGGCACATGGAGAACGGCAATCTTACTACCTCTCGCGAATGTCAAACCGTTTCAAGCGGCCAATTTACACCTTTTTATCTCCCCACCTTACCCACCAAGTACTTGGACTTGGTGCAGGTTAAATGGTTCAAGGAGTCATTACTTTATATCGCGACTCTTGTCGAGCTGGGTATTATTATACTTCAGGTCCCTTCCACGTGGCTTCAGCAGAAGGGGGGAATCGCTAGAGTCAAAAAGTCTCTGTATACGTGGGTACGTTTTGCACATGGATTCAGGAGGAATTCAACATGTTTGGTGCGGTGAACTTCTGCCAGCAGGATTGTTTGTTCCGGTACAACAACATCATCGTGGCTAGAACACAACCGTTTTTGTCGGAGATCTCACTGGAAATCTGTCGATTTGGCATTTTTAAAGTACAGACACTTCCCCTCATTCCTTCAAAATCCCTTCCACCACCTGCTGCTGCTAGTCTCTGCACCATATATATTCTCACGTCAAAAACACCCAAGCAACACCACCTCAGGAGCGACGCCGCCCGAAACCCTTGCGCGGGAAAGATGTCATAGGAGCAGCTTTATTAGGAAATTTGTGGTTGCTCTGGCGAGGCATCCGGCAGATCTCCAAAGTCAAATAAATACTCTTAGTATGTGCAACCGGGCTGCATGTGCGCGAGTCAGTAGGCGGCTCTCCAGGCAGGGGTGAGGATTTTCGCAGTGCTCGGTCAATACAAGCCAATCAGTCTTGTCTGAAAATGAGGTCCTTTGTGTGGTGGAGATGGTGTTGAACCCGCCTTTTTGTTCCGCATCCGACTTCTTGCAGCCAGCTCCCAGCGGGGAGGCATCATATGTGCTGTGGGAACTGAACAGCCTAAAGCACAGGATTGTATCGACTCGGCAGGTCTACACAGCACAACGCAAGGGGGTTTCTGGCGCCTGTGGTTAGCGCGGCCTTACTGTGTCTCCGTCTGAACGTTGTGTTGGCCCGGGTGCTTCCTGGCCCTTGTCGGACATGTCAGGGGTAGTAAACATAAACCCCTAACCCTGGGCAGCGCGGCCCGTCAAGGAATCGAATGGCCCCCCTGCGATAGCATAAGTCTGGGGCTTCCAGAATGTACTGGGTCGCGCGGCGTGGTCCGGAAGCGCTGCCTGGCTGTGCGTTGATTGGCTTGCTGTCAGGGTTGCCAAAAGCAGCCTGCTGCATTCAGCAATACTCGGGAGATAGCTGGAAACGGCATCCGGCATCCAGGGCGTCCTGCCCGTAAACACAACGTAGACTGGCCGTGCACATTCGCTCGTCGAGTTCGACTCACCACCACCGACTCTTGAACTGCGGTTTCCTTGCGCGCATCAGTACGAACAACTACCGGAAACTAAGGACTCCCTCCAATGGCTTGTCGAACTTGTAACTTGCCAGCCCCTGGACTACCGTCCCTCGTTAGTGACTTCCATTTGAATGCAGGGCCACGACCCGTGGAACTATTATTCATGGTACTTTCTGGGATTGGACGAGGGACCGCATTTTCCCGACGACGACCACGGCTTAGCTCAGACGATCTCGATGCTTTCGGCGCCAACTTTTGTTTGACAATCTTGTTTTGTTCGGTGAGACTCTTGTTTTGCTCGAAGAGGCGATCGAGACAACCCCGACTACCGAGGAGACAGAGCGACAACTTAGAATCGCCAAAAAAAAAAAAACCGACGACGACAAGGAAGCGGCATCTACGTTGCTTGCACTTTCTGGCTCCTGTGTCGGTTGATCATCTTTCGTAGAGCCGCCGTGGCAGCTTGTCTCGTGGACGGTTGGGAGACGGGAGATCCAAAGCATGTACTGGTTACATAGGAATTGTGGATCTCAGAGGTTAAACCACGGAAAATGGAAAAGGGCGCATCCATTTTGTATCGTTCGCGCGACAAGTTTCGCCAGTGTCGCCGTGCCGGCCCATCGACTGGCCAGTGATAGACAGGGTTAGGGTTATTGTTTACTTACCCCTGAGACTGACACTCTTGCCAGTCCTCCTCCCGGCGTCGCTGGAGGTGGCCAGGAGGCAGGAGCGTTGGCAGCTCAGACTGGCCGCCTCGCCGGCACACTCACCGTGCCACGCCTTCGGGCGGCTGCAACAGCCAGCCAAGGTCAGGAAGAACGCCGCTCCGAGAGGTACGAACCTCCAGGAGCTGTGGAAGGGCGCACTTAAGACCCAGCGGCGAAGCCTCCCTGCCCCAGACCGGCTCCTGCCAGCCGGGCTCTCGTGGCCGAGCAAAGAAGAACAACTCCGGGTGGTTGAAAGACTGCAGGCCGAAGTCCCACCAGGCACGGCAGTCCTGTACACGGATGGGTCCAAGGCCAGGGGGCGCGAAGAAGCCGGCTGGGCAGTGTCGGTGTGGAAGAACGGCACGGAAGTGGAAGCCGTCAGCGGGAAACTAGGCCGCGCGGAGGTTTTCGACGCGGAAGTAGTCGCCCTAGCCGTAGCGTTGGACGTGGCGGCAGCGGAAAGGAGGGCCCTGGTTCTCTCGGACTCTCAGGCAGCGGTGAGCGCGGTAGTTTGCGACAGTGGATGGGCAGGGCGGCCGGTAGGGCCTGCCCTGCCTGGCAGATACAAGTCGGCGGCTTCGCTTCAGGGTTTCGATGTGGCTTAAAGCCCACATTGACTTGGTATTTTATTAATTAGGTAAAGGCGGGCTTCATTTTGAAAGACCTTTTATTGTAATAATATAAACGTAGGGTAGCTACTCCACCAAGTAATTACCCATATAATATAACGCGTTAATTAAAAGTACCTGGGGATTAGGAGTTGGTAGCCGATGCTAAATCAACCCTTTGGCTGGGCGCTACAGTTTGTTTGGTTATTTTGGGTAAGTGGAGTGTAATTTTCTGTCCAGCTCGAGGTGACGCTTGCGCGGAACCACTGGAAGATTTGTCTCAGCAGTACCAACAGCAACGCTGAGCTGCTAAACTTCAGTGGGTAACGCCCCTGTCAGACCCCTGGCCAACCCCCCTGCCAATTCACCGCACAAACCTTTGAAACCCCAGCAGAGGTATATATGCCGCTTGCCCTTCCGCCGCTGGGGGGTTCGCTGGTGACGTCAAACCGTTTTACGAAAAGTGGGGGAGAATGATAATCTTTGACGAGCTCCTCGATGATTATGTCTACCTACCTTTCTCCAAGCAATCGTTAACTGTGCTACGCACTTTCGCCGCTAACGGGCAGTCGCGAACAGAGCAAGTGAATCGGACTGGTTGGTGTCTCCTCTGCGGGGTTGACGGAGTTTAAATCGTACACGTGTAAACCGCTGCCCGGCTGCCTGTCATGCTGTTCTTGCCTCAGACATCAGAACTCAAAACCCACAGTTCTTTTCGATAGAATCCGACCACCTAGAGAGTTTATTATTAAAGTCATTGAAAATTACCATGCTCATTGGGGCAAACCGCCTGCGGTTTGCCTCGAAGGACCCATAATTCCCGATGTACAGTACCAAGAGTACTAAACCACGGGTGCACGTGGTAGCCACGTGGTAGTAAAAATGGGTCTGACATCTTTTAGTGAAGATCATAGCAAAAGAGAGTCGAGCCGATTTCTACTACCACGTGGCAGCCAATGTGATTCGGTCCCAATGTGACAGCTCACCGTTCGGCATCAACCAACCTTTCCCAATACATCATGGCCATTGCTACTAGGGACCCAAGGCCCTTGAACTCACTCCTCTGCATTTATGGCATCCGTGAGAAGGAAGAAGAGATATACCGAACCGCGGAGCGATGCGTCACGGCCGGAAAGAGCAGCGTTGTGAAAAGAGAACTTGGCGAGAGCGAATTCTTCCGCCGACCAACTGGTGAGGTCGTCCGCCCTTTGAAGCCGCCACACTCCAGTTCATCTTATCGAGAACTACGATACCCGTCCCGGACAGCCGGCTGTACAACAACAAGGATGACCTGCTCCATCTCGAGATGACTCGTATCACGGGTGGTATCGCCATGAACGAACTAGACCCGGCATCGAGAGCTGCTGCCGCCCCGGCCGTCGACGAGCAGATGCCTGACATCCTCTCACAGCTCCAATCATTCCGCCGAAGCTTCATAGGAAGTATCAACACTTCTCTCCCGGTGTTTCCGCCTCAGCGAGTCTACTACAAGGACCAACGAGAGTGGCCACGAATATCGTCGGAGAGCAACGAGTTTGTTGATTTGACGGTCTGCATGAAGTTAGTGTGAGCATGTGTGGTCATTTGCGTGCATGTCAGTTCTCCAGAGCACCGAAATGCACACCCCTGCACATATTGCTCCTGCCTCCCTGTCTGTGCCGGTGCGTGCCAAAGCCACCAGGCGACCATCGGCTCGACAGTTCCTTGAAGCCTCCTCTAGTCCACTCATATCTCATCAGACAATCCGCAAGCTACTGTCGCCTGGACGAGCTTTGGAGCACCACCTGCAGCAGCTTCAACCTAGTAGTTAAGAGTCGCAAGGCGCCGCCGTGCCTGGGGGGACGAGCTGTAGACCATATCAGGTATATCTTCCTTGCACCTGGGAGAAATAGAGCCGGAAGCTGAGGAGATTAGTGCATCCTTTCTGTTTGTTTACACTAACTCGCGAGGCTATTTCGTGTTGTCTGTTTTCCTCCTCGGTCTCTTCGCCGCCCCTGGCCCTGTGAACGACGTGTCCGGAGTAACCGGGTGCTGGTCAGCGGTGCTTGACTGGCGATCATATTCCTTTAATATCGGTACCGTGGTCGACTACAGCGCGTCTTTGTTGATATCCAATTGCTCGGAAGCGATCCCACGAGCATTGCCAATCGTTGTGCCTACAAACAGCAGCGTCTCGCTGTATCTGAAGGCGATGCCGCAGCTCAGGAGACTGGGTGAGACGCCATGCCGGATATCGCATCGTCGAATTTGCCGATGATAGCATCATACAAAGGTCCTGGTTCCGGCGGCGTGCCTATGTATAATCTGCCTTCGGCTGAACAGGGAAACAGGATACGGCGGAGCTCACTGCACAGGGGTTTGACACATTCAAAAGGCTTCGGAAACTGGGCCAAGATTGTGTCGAAGCCGTCGACGTGCATATCTCCCAGTTTAGCATCGGCAATCTCCTCGAAACCGCCGCTGTACCATTTCTTGAATTTGTCCGTGGGTGGTCTGCACTTCGGGTCGCAAAGAAACCCCAGTTCCCACGTCCGGCGGCCGCATATCCATAGGAGGACGTAAAAGAAGGATTCCAAGTCGTGTCGGAAGGTATGCGCGGCCTTCCTCAGGACCTCGATAGCCATAAATTGCATCGTGCCGGTCTGGTGGCGTGCACCTGACCTACTGCTGCCTACTTGCTTAGCCAGGTCAAGATCGATCAGCATTCCAGTAAATCCGTTGGCACGGCGTGGATCTGTGATGATGATGTTGTTTTCCGAGATGTCTCTGTGTAGAATCTTGCCGACCAAGTACAGAGACCGATGGGCCTTGATGGCGTCGCGGAGGGCGGTGAGTAGTTCGGACAGAGTGGTGAAGTCGTCGAGAGCTCGTCCTGCGGGAGAGATGGCGAGGCAGCCGAACTGGCGATTGTCGTACATATCAGGGCTTGGTTCGTACAGGCTAGCTAGGGAGTCGGGCTTCAGCTCATGACGGAGCCCCGAGGCTTGGCTGTTAGCCCTTTGCCTCTTGGCTGCGGTTGTGTCGTCGTCATCGACAGACGCTCGCTTCTTAAGCTCGTAACTGTTATGGAAGACCGGTTGCACAGCCCGTGCTAAGGACCCAGGCAGGCTAGTCGACCCTCCGTTTGGCTCGCCTGTGCTGACCCGTAGCAGCTGGAGCGGCTGCGAGATGAGGGAGCGGGAAGATGTAAGCTCGGTCCCAGTGGCACAACGGATTGTCCATGGACGATTAAAGGTCAGACCGCTGCGGAGGTCGGCGATACTTGTGATGCTCTGGTATCCCACAAATTGGGCGATGCCCTCGACGCCTCTTTCGTAGGCAAGCCTAAGATGATCCGCTTCGGGGGGTCGCTTGTCCGAGGTCCAAGAGAACTTCACAACGTTATTGTGATCGGTCGTCCTGAAGCAGGTTGTGCCCCGACACACCACCGCTCTCTGCTTGACGAACGGCTCCTGATCCAACTGCAGCTTCCTCCTCTTGCCACCCACATCGTTCGTAAAGGTTATGGTGCGTTTGGTGCCTCTACAATCGATGAAAGTGTCGAGGCCGAGCTCTTGGTCGCTCATAAATACGTATCCAGCCAGGGATAGTATGAATCTCTCAGGCTCCTCGTGGATGTCGAACTCGCCAGAGCTGTAGGGACCCGACCTGTCAAAGACCCAGAGCTCCATCTTGGTTCCGTGCAGGAAAAATCCATGCGCAAATCGACGGGTTGGCTGGGTAGTAAACAGATCACGCATGTAGCGGGAGAGCTGTAACAGCAACTCTTTCGGGCCGAGATGAGACTGCTTGTGCTCCCCTATGACAAGGATGTCTTTCCAATCGTGTGTCGGGGTCTTAACGTGCTTGGGCTTCAGGAAGATGTCGAGTTGCAGCCGGGAATCGCCGCCCGTCATGCTGCTGGTGCTCTGCGCGCTGTGGTAGGTGGCTGGTGCATCGAGGAGGAAGTCGTCCTGAAATTGAACCAGCCATGCCCAGACGTCATCCTGTGTCGGAGGATCGGGAAAGTCGGCCCATCGCCCGTCGACATGTCTTGGCTTGATCGACTGGTAAATGCTTTTGCACCTCTTGATCCATGATTGTCCCTCGAAGTATTTTTCAAAAAACCCGTCCACACCTCGAAAGATACGACCTCTAAGCTCGTACAAGAGCGCTTGGTCCAGTATCTTCTTGGTCTGCTCCTTGCCTTGAAACGACGATGTGGAACGGACAACTGGCGTGCCGTCGAAGGAAATCGAAACGCTTTGAGGAGGGGTTCGTTGGAGGGCAGAGGCGATCGGTTGGGGAGGTGGGGTAGATGTAGTGACAGCATCATGAACTTGTTCCCAGATGAACGTATCATCGGGATTGACGTCGAGGGCCGCCTTGAGGAGGGGTTTGATACGGTCGAGGTCGATGTCGCGTGAGTTGACAGCAGAGATGAGTTTGAGGAGATCGTTACGATGTGTGCCATGGCTAGTCTTTGATCGCGGGTGGTTTCCTAGAGCGAAAAGTAGATCGAGAACGAGATTCTGGATATCTGCACGATGGTCAGAGGCGTACCCTGAAATGGAGTTTTGTTGTTTACCTTCTTGGCCAAGCTGCTCCAGCGCGTCTGGATTGCAGGAGATGCTCGCGCCATTGCAGACCGAGTTGAATGAGGCGCGGAATACATCAAGGCCATTGCCAATAGGATTGTCCTTGATGATTATTGATCGATCTTGATCGGCCATGGAAGATGGAATGCGCTGATGGTGAGAGACATGGGGAGGGTCGAGGGAAGTCGACAGTTTAGACCACGGGCGGCCCACCTCTCGGCCCTAGACTCCCTCGCTGGAACTTGGCACCCCACTAACTTGGCGAAACGTATGTCATTGACGCGCATCACTACTCCACCATGTGCAATACTACAAAATAGCAGTAAATTAAACTAAATCTACATAAAACTGGAAATATATATCCTTAAGTGGGAGCGTTATATAATAATAGCTGTAGTATTTGCATATAGCTCTACTTATACTTATTAGCATCTATTAATTTGTGTGACCTGACTGGTCTTAGTAAGGTCTAGTACAGGAGGTTACAGGGGGCAAGTCCCTTGTAACGAGCGCAGCGGAAGGCTTTGGGGGTACGATGACTGCCTGAGACGGGGTTAAAGGAAGCTAAGATTAGTAGACCAACCTGCTGTAATAAGCAGAAATACAGGGGTTTATGCCCTGTAATAAGGTGATTACAGTGGGCTTTGCATAGAGATCACGAAGATCAAAAGGTTGCCTGAAGGCTATATATAAACTATCTTGCTTAAGGTAAAAGAAAGGAAAAGAATCAAATGCCAGAGACATAGGAGGGGAGATGGTTCTTTATAAGGCCCTCAGTGGGTGTAGGTCAATTTTACAGGGGGTGAGGGCCCTAAAACACAAAAGGAAAGCCTATACTACAGAGGGAAAGGTGCTTACGTTGACGCTGGAATCCAAAGGATTCCAGGGCAACGAGTTGGCTGGGCTGACGTAACAATGGTGCTGGGTCTACCCCTGTAGTCCAAGCCTACAGGTAGTGGATCCCCGGAACTCCCCGTGGTTGTGGTGACTGCACTTTGCCATAGTGCAGTCGACAGCACTCCCAGGGCAGTAGATCAACTAGGCTATAGCACCCTTGGGTGCTGTAGCTACAGGGCAACTGGGCTGTAATTTCAACAGGTTGTTTACTGATACGCCTACCTTTGTGTCTTGTCTGTGCCAAAAGGGGAAGGCTCGTGCGCGCCTAATGGTGTTTGCTGGTTACCTGGGCACCTATCTACGTACCTCTTCATTCTTGTGAGATCTCGATGGGAAAAATAGGGTCGGTGCTGCTCGGAGGGGTACTGATTTTAACTTAGGAACTGCATTAGAAAAGAGTAGTTGATTCCTAAGCAAAAAAAAAAAAAAAAAAAAAAAAAAAAAAAAAATACGTGACTCGTGGCGGATGAAGCACTCACCGCCTAGAAAAGGGCCAGAGAACACGGGCTAGGGACGGGCGCCAGTTAGGCCCAGAATCTCGCCGGTCTGACTGTGCTTTCCATGGTAACAAGAGCCTCGTGGGCGAGCTGTGAGATGCGGGGAATGTGTTATTTCATGAGTGTCTGGCCTGGTAGACGGGAGCTCAGTGGGCATGGTTGACATAATAGGTCTGTAATCACTGGAATAAAAACATGAAGAGAGTGTATTGATGACTGCCCCGCATTTGGAAGTGCAAAATCACTTGCGCTTGCCTCCATGAAAGAGGAAGAAATCATCATACAATCATCATCCATGGACTTCTTCCGCACGTCCAACAGCCGCAATAAAATACATTTTTGTTTCCCGGACGGTTCCTGACCTCCAAACCATACTTCTAGCCCACACCCGTACAGTCATGGCAGCTTCATTGATGTGACTGGTGCCATGAACTGCAGCACTGGTCAACTGGCTGGTTGTATGTAACTCATTTCTAGAGACCAAGTGTGGTTGACTTCTTAAGTCACTGGCATATCTACCCCCCTGAAAATACATTCACGTCCTGATACTCTACTCTGCACGGCTTATCCATCTCTCTCTCTCTCTTGGTCGGAGCGTCACAGAGTCGTCCAACATACATCACATCAATTTTTTTTCTTTTAAACGTTGTATATATGTATGGATCTGCTCTCATCAGATGAGACCAGGAAATAGTTGACTGAGTGGCTGATTGAGTGATACTCATTCATGTAGATAGTAGATCAATATCTATCTGTGGGCACAGACAGGGTGGATGGATGAAAACACCCCCCCATGATACATATACAAGTATGCCGAGACATCAACTACGTGTACCTTGGCCAAGCAAGCAAATGAATTGGCCCCGGCGAGCCGCTTCGGATGACGTGCAGCGAGTTCTAGGCTTTCCCGATACTAGAATCTAACTGTGTGTGTATGTGTATGTGTGTGCAAAGTCTTTCATTCCGACTCGTCGTCGTCTGGTTGGCATGTAAGTGCAGTCGCGTGTACTAGACCGCGAAATAGTCCCCCACGGATGGGAAATTACCCTTTCCAAATCGCAGAGAGAGAGAAAGAGAGAAGGGGCATCGTCCTTCTTTACCTAAGGATACACCAAGTTCCAGAAGTCAATAGACGAAGCAAGGGACAGAGACGCAGAGTAGGGCGATTTGTCAGAACGTCCGCGTATATCCATACAGCGATAACAAACAGGCGACATATATACAATGAGTGTATCCGTACAGTTATTTAGCTCGTTACAATAGACTCCACCGTCCACCAAGCACAGCTTCCAGTCATCTTGGAACCTGTTTTGAGAGGCGAACTCGGGTCGCACCTCAAAGCCCCGTTCAGACTCCCTCAGCAATACCGTCAAGAACCAGCATGATCTGCAACCGCATTGAGATTTCAGGAGAGAGTATGATTTTATTTATTGCCCTCCCCAGCCAATTTTCTCGCCCGTTTTTGTCTTCAGCCCTCCCTCCCTCTTAGCAGCTGGTGTATTTTCACTCTCGGATGCATCGCTCAAATCGTTGGTAGCCCATATCCTCTCTATACACAACTCGAATGGCCCGGGTATCCTGTCTGTCAACCCAATGCCGATCGACCTGACCTTTTGTCGCATCATCTCCGTCTGCGGCTCCATGACAAAACCTGCGTTGGTGCGGACAAAGTCATTCCACCGGATCAGCACAGTCTCCCACTGGCCCGGCTTCTTGATGAACAGGCGGTGCTGGTGTAGGTCGGTAGGCACGACCGATTCCGTCTGCACATTGACAAAGTAGGCCCGCCCATCCGACTTGATGCGCAAGGCCAGGTATGAGTAGGGATCAATATCCCATAAGCTGCGCCCAAATAATGTGGCGCCCCGATCTTGTGTCCTAAATCCTGCGTATCCCGTCCGCTTAATGTCTGGTCGGTTTTTGGGCAGCTCGGTCGAGATGACGCCGTGGAATCGCGCGTAGCCTTTCGCAGGTTGGGATTGTTGTGTGTTGTCGGTTGGTTGTGAGGCGGCGGAAGACACCCAATCGAGTTCAGAGGTAGAAGCGCCACCAATGTCCATGTCGGACATGAGCTTGCAGTCACGCATAGAATCAGCCTCGCGAAAGTCGAAGAGCTGGTAGGGACCCGAGGGCCCTTTGATGCCCTCTAAGTTGACCACTAGGGGAAAAGGGAAAAAAAGTCCAGGGTCAGTATGCAGCAGCAGCAATAAAGGCGGACGAGTATAGGTACCAATATTGGAGAGTCTCTTGAATTCATCGATGCTCCGACCCCAGAAGCCCTTTGCGAGCAGGGCTGGAGTTGGCCGCATCATGGCGCTTGAATCGCAGTGTGCGCGCGCTGGGAGAAAAGGGCGGAGCCAATTGGCCCGGTTCTACCTTTGCATTCTAGTGAGGGTAGGGATAGCTCGAATCGTGCGGGTCGCGGCGCTTGAGGTGGTGTTTACCGGCGCCTCTGATTATTGACAAGGCGAGGACGTCATCGAGTTCCATTGTTGGGGCAGTGTAGACTTCCTCGGAACATGCCGAAGTCACGTGCCAGCTTGGAAATACATGAAACCGGATGGGTCTTGACGCACCGGCTGGTGATGGCGCTTGAATTTAGCGCCGTGGACCAAAATTCAAGACTTCGGTCACCAAAGGCGCTGCTGGATTCAGTTCAGCACTTTCCTGCTCACAACTCTAGATTTGGTCTGGTACATGAAATTGGCCAATCGTTGTATGCTATCGGATTTCAGAACTTGACCGACCGAAATCCAGCCTTAGGCAGGGGAACGCCCCGTAAGGCTAAGCAGCTATCATGAAAACCGCGCTTTGTGGGAACTGCAGGGACTTCTTGCAGAGCCACCATGACGAGAAACGGCGACGCTTTATGGAGAGCCCAGAGTGCGAGAGATCTGTTGTCAGGGTGATTGAGGCTGCTGATGCGGGGTGCCGTCTCTGCGAAGCTATAACACACAAGTTCAGATCCCTCCGGCCAGATCTACTGTCATGCACGCAGGCCAATGCCCAACCAGCCATATTTCGCTTGCTCATAAAGCCTTACTGGAACACTAACCTTCAATGGGAGGAGGATATCGACATACCATTTTTATAGGTTTCTATCTCGCAACAAAAAATCGAGTTCCGCTTATGGCGAGTGACAGAGAGTCGCACAGCAGAAGGTACAGCATACGACGATCAAAATACAGGTTCGGAAACCAGCTTCGCAAGGGCGGAAGAGTGGCTACGCGAATGCATGCTGAAGCATGATCACTGCAACGAAGTCAATACTCCGAAGGGCTGGGTCCCAAGTCGGCTAATCGACGTTGGCATAAGATATCCGTTTCCCGATACGATCAAACTAAGAGAAACCAAAAGTCGGCAAACACCAATACGATATGCTGCATTGAGTCACTGCTGGGGTGCTATGCAACCTATTCAGCTGTTGAAGGGAAATCTACAGGCACTCATGGACGGCATACCCACAGCTGATTTACCAAAGACTTTTCAGGATGCTGTCTATGTTACTCAGAAGTTCGGAATCCAATATCTTTGGATAGACTCCCTAAGGGGTCACAACCCCTTACCTTGGAGCCATTCCACAGCCCTGCGTGGTTCATCTTGGTCGACGAAGAATCCTGCGTCGACACCTGAGACCATGTTGCTGGTCGAGGTGACGTTGTAATTGGGTTCGAAGAGCGAGCCGTAGAGTTTCGCGTCTCTAACGTAACTGATTGGAGATCTGGCTACTACCCCTGCCGCACAGGTTTGCATAAAGCTAAAAGGGACGTTAGGAAAAGAGAATTCTATCGTTAAGATCAAGTGAGTCAGAAAGGGCAAACGGATATAGAGCAAGTATTGGGCCACTTACCGGCGCATGCCTTAGTAATGGCAATAAGAGCGGCCGGGTGGGAGCTCATAATGCCGAAGATGTCTTCGTCCTTCTTGCGGAGCCTCTCAAGGAGACGGGTCGCGATGCGGTTTTCTCTGTAATCGCTATAGACAACGAGCTGGGTCACCCAGCAGACTTGTCGGCCCTAGTAGTCCCATCAGTAGGCAAATGTATTGCCGGCAAGGGTCGGCAAAACCAAATAGCAGCTCACGAAAATCGGCTACTACGCTATCGTCGCTAAGGTTAACACTGTCGTCTAGCATCCCAAGTGCGAGAGATCGGAAAAAAGCCCTAAGAAATCTGTCCTGTGACTCGGGCGAGCGCGCATATTCGAACGTAAGGCGTATGAGGGCCGGACGATTGTACTTGGCGTTGCGTCTGGACGCTGGCGGCTCGACGGCTTCGAAGTACTCGACGATGCGACGGAATCTGCCAATGGCTTGGGTACGCTCCTGCGCGTTTGCGAACAAGGGTTGTGCGGCGGCGGAAAAGTCAATCACGCCCTCTAGGGATGATTGGTGGCTTTTTGCACATTCTTGGGGCGACTGTTTCTGCTCGAGGGTTCTCGCTTGTTTCTCTGGAGCGAAGAGATTGCCAAGCCATTGGAGAGACATGATAGCTAAGTGCTGGAAAGGTTGACGTTAAAGAATTAGGGCGTCATGGTACCTCCGTGCTAGGTAGGTAGCCAAGAGGATATTGTGCTGGGATTATGGTGCTGCGATTGAAAGTGCTGGGACAGGTGTGAAAGCCACAGGTGTCCATGGAGCTATCTTCTTTTGTATTCCGGAATATTAGAGTTTGTTTAGCATACTAGAGGTCAGCATCTGTCACAGGTAGTCCAAGCCACCCCCCACCTAGGTGACTTTCTCTTAAGCCAGACGCGAGCAATGTGGACGGAGCAGGCGGTAACATGATTCTTCCTGGGTCAGGTCATGCGCGGGAAAACGAAGGCGTCGTTGGTTATTCTTGGAAGCCCCGTGAACAGCAAGCCTTGGGCAAGAATGGGTTTCAAGTGGCTACTGCAGGTTGACAACCCAAATATTGGCTTTATCACAGTCCGAGCACGCTTTACTCGTGGCGGGAAAGAGGCAGCATAGGGAATAGAAGCCATGACAATGGGAAAACCGCTTCGGTGTCGAATTATTGTTGACATGACATCGACAAATGCAACCCCGCGGGATTCTGGTGGGGTAGTCAAAGAGCGCACGTCTTGGCGTTCCTGATGAGACCCGAACCGCAAGGCACTACCCAACCTATGGCAGAGTCTCACTCACTGCGGCGGCAGTGGCCGCAGCTTTGATCGACATGGAAAACCGGAGTAGACCCAGACATGAGCTCTTCACTCCTTTTCGGCCAATTCACCATGTCGTAGTATTCCAGACGGAATGTAGATGCAGGTCAACAACATTGGAAACTTGGGGCGCTGGTACGAATATTTCCGCGGGCATAAGCGGCCCGTCAAAGAAACCATGATGGATCATGGTGGGTAGCACTGTTTTAGCGTGGGGGTTACTAACCAGTGGCTGCTGCTATGGGCCAAAAGACTCAAGTACAAAATGCAAACTTTGGCGCCTTCCATTGAGGGTGGCACACCAAACCTTGCGCTCTCGACAGAATTCTGACGAACAGCAAAAAGCAGTGCATCGACACCAGAAAGCTGAGGCCTTGGGCGATATTTTTTCAGACAGATCCTCGGAGGTACCCAGAACAACAGGGATGGGACAACCATCTTTTCAGGCGTCCAACGCCCTCATCTACCTGACTTATGGTGCATTTCTGTACGTGGGACAGGCGCCGTTTGCCGGCTGGCGTCGAAAAGCGATGGACTACCGACTACCTTGGTACCTAGAGAGCTAACAGTGGTGATTTGGCAGCGTGGTGGGAACCGCCATTGCGTGGACGCTCAGGAACCAGTCCAAGGGCGAGTTTCTCGCTGGCAACAGGACTCAGACGGGTTAGACGAAATCCCAACTTCATTGATGAGTTAATGATGGAACCGGATGGCAAACACCAAGCCAGAATGTCCACACAAAACACCTAGACTCACCCCTCGCGTGGAATTTTTTTTTTTCTTTTCTTTTTTCTCAACTAACCACATTTCCTCTCCGACAGCTTTGCCGCTCGCCCTGAACTTCATCGCTTCGGGTGAGTAAAGAGATGCGCTGCTGGAAGTAGCAGCTTGACAAGATCAGAGCGGTAGCAGCAGACAACACAACAACAGCAGCAACAGCACTTCCCTTCCGACAAAGGAACGAGATTTACCGAACCGGGAATTGTCGGTGGGATGAGAAAGAAAAACATGAACATGATCGGGGCTCACTTCCCCAAGGCCCTGCATGTGGCTGATCGTTAGGTTCGTAACCCAAAAAGTTCACCAAAGCCTCCAATCTCCTCGAGGTCTCGCGCAAGTTATCCTTCTCGCGCCCTGCTTTAAACGGCTCAGCCGCCTCGATCGGTTGTGAGTTGTTTGTAATAGTAGCGATTTGGATTTTTTTCTTTGTTGTAACCCTCGAGGAGTTGGAGGGTTTGCGGCTCACTACGGGCGCCGAGTCGAGAAACGAGCACCATGGGCTCCAACCTCCCCCCTTCCTCTCTTCTCCCCTTCGGAGGGCGGCAAAAAGAGGAGGAGGAGGAGATCTCATGGTCCTTGTGGAAGACGAAGCTGAGATTGTACCGTGATTACTCGATCAAGTTAATGCTTGCGTGGGAAACGTGCTGCCGCTCCGATCAACTCCTATCCCCCCCCCCCCCCCCCCCCCCCCCCTTGTGTCTTTTTTTTTTCTCTAAACTATTTTTACTCCTTTGT
>Ga0247765_1000672_pt1 | contig 24110 bp, 26 predicted proteins | sample UWRJL106311C6_FD_179949 | JGI IMG/M metagenome (GOLD analysis project Ga0247765, IMG submission 179949) | Plant litter microbial communities from Arlington Agricultural Research Station in Wisconsin, United States - UWRJ-L106-311C-6 | ecosystem: Environmental > Terrestrial > Plant litter >... | reverse complement strand
TGCATTTAATTGTGTGCTTGTCCAGAAAGGCGGCAAAATAGGTGGGTGTGGGAGGAAAATGCGACGCGACACGAACGCGTTGCATATGCGGGGTTTGGGTCGATACTTTTGTCCCCCCACTGTATGTGTCAACGGCAAGGAGCCAAAATTGCCTTTTGCAGTCGCTCAACCCGGCAAGCAACACTTTGCGCTTCAAGCCCTTCCCTCGTAAAGAAGTAAAGAAGTAAAGAAGATGATGACGGTACTTCCAGATGACGCCCTCGCCGAGTCTATTTGTTCTTCGAGAGCACATTTGCTTTCAATGTCACTGTCACTTTTGCCCCCAAACCGGTAATTAGAACCTCATGCGTCGTTGCTAGTGGCTAATTACCAAATTACAGGTGGCCCGTAGGCTGCGAGCACGGCCATTTCCACCCGCGGCGCTGGTGCGCGCGAATGGAATTGGGGTCTTTGGTCGGCTGTGGCCTGTGGGGAGGTTGAAGCACAGGCCTCCCGAACCCGAGTCGACAGGGTTTCCGGCTTGCCGCTGAAGCGCCCACACAACCGGAGCTGACATGGATGTTGAACATCTGCATGTCTTGCGGCCCAAGTCCGGGCACAATCTAAGACACACACTGTGAGCAAGTACGGTGTCCCACACACCGGCCAGCGAGGTTCATTTGAAGATGCCAACACGACTTTGGGCAGTCCGCCGTATGCTGTACGCTGGTTGTCGGGTGTTGTGTGCAAACCAAAACTGGAATGAAATTCTCGAGAGCGGACCCCGGCCACTTGCTCTGGCGCGAGAATGCAACCTTTTTTCTTGCCAGGCATCTCGCATGCATGGGTGGGGTTCGCTGCAAGCCAAGCTGAGGGATCCCCCAAACCCAAGGCCGTGCACGATTCGCCAATTCCACTCGTTTGATTCTAGGTCGTGAGACGGTGCCAGACAGAGCAATAACAAAGCGGAAGCAACAGGCTGAACTACGTAGTTGTTTCCTTTTTGACCCTACGCTGGGGGGCGAAACACTTTATTAGCCGCTGCCGGCCGTTACTGACAACATTTCATGCTCTCTGCTCTCCGTATCTTCAGCGGGACCTGCCTGTCGCGAGCAACGCGACGCGGGGACGGGTGCATTCCATGACTGCCGTGCTTGAAGATAAAATGGTCGCCAAAGTTTCCTGGGATAGAATGCTTGCCCGGGTTGTATACGTAGTAGGTATTATGTCGAGAGTCTTTCGCCATATCTGTAAATCTGCGCGACGACCACACGGTCCACACCACACTAGCAGTGGTGGGTGTGGAATTATGTCATAGCTGTGCTCGCCTTGTGCGATTGGGGGAAGTTGGCGGCCTAACTAGCCCCCGGCCGTGGGTTAGCGTTATCTCGGACGGGACGCCTCTGGCGGCCTTCGTCGGTTACCAGTGCAGCCCTCACCTGTCCCCTCTCTACTGAAAATGATCGCGAGATCCAGCCTCGCAAACCCCATTGCTATGTAAACAAGAGGGAACGCGGCAACACGAATCTTGTCTTCACGTGAGATGCTGTGATGCCGGTATAATCCTACGCATCTTCCCACGCATGTCGCATTGCTGGACATGACGGGTCAGTTTCTGTGCCGACTGGCTTATAGTACAATATGTCATGTGCGCGGCGATGCGCACATCACTTGTGTGTTGAACCGAAAAGTTCCGTTCAAGACCATGTTTCACACATACACACATACACCAAAGGTACATGCGGTGGAGAAACCCAGCTAGCCTCGAATGGGTTATTCTCCACCAATGTCGACGCATCCCCGAACAGCGAAGACCAAAGCCGGTGACAGCGGCGGTGACAAGACCGGAGCACGCAGCGGGGAGTCTCGGGATGGCGGCAGGTTAGACAAGGGATCCAAGGCGTGCAGCAGAAAGAGAAAAATCAATAGAAGGTCATGTTGTACCGACCCCACCATCAGAGTACGTACCTGTTGTACACTACCGTTACCAAGATGGGCTGCGCGGGGGAGAAGGTAAAGTGAGGGGCAATTTTTCTGATAAGATCAAAGTCGGGTGTGAGAGCCTATGATCCTGCGTCCTGCAGCCTCACCGCCTCCATGCCGGGGATCCAGCAGCGTCGCGAATCTTGAGATCACAAAGGCGATTTGATAGTCGATCAAGCAAATGCGACGTGATATCTGCTCAGCGCTGCAGCAGCACCGCATTAAGAGGTTGCCAGTTTAGGACCGCGTTCTCAGTTGAGCAAGTTGCGACCCGAATTGCACTGGCTGCCTCATTCTATTCCTGGACCTTCACTCCGGAACACCTCAACCATTCCACGGACAGAATTCTTTAGAGCCGCGTGGTGTTTAGTGGTTCTTGATGAGCTCCATGCCTCCTCTACCCAGATGCATTTATTTCTTTTTTTCAACAAAAAAGCGCCGGTGCCGCGTATCATGTTTCTCCTCTCCACAAAGCATGGAAGGCTTGCATCCATGGTTCATGCTTGCAGGGATACCGGGACAAGGAAACCCTCCTAAGGGGTCCATGGAAGTCACAAAAAAAAGGCTAGAAGCGAGACAATCGCACAATCCAATGGCGGAAGAAAACACAATCATCTCATTCGACACTTGACCAGCACGACCATAGGTCAACCATTTTCGTCACCTCCGGTCCCGCTTGCTTACCTTGGTTCAGGGAAAAGGATTAGGTCCTGGGAACTCTTGGAGGAAGGGGTCAAGGATTTGGGGCAACCAACGTCAACCTTCCACTCCACGGGACCCCCACTCTACCAATGCAACGACAAAAGGCGCGCTTGACCGCAGCGAACTGAAGCGAACGGGGACTTGGCATGGGACAGTGACCATTAGTCCTCGTTCGAGGAGCAAATTGATTGAAAGGTTCTCGTCCCGACCTCGAAGGATAATGTAACCAATAGAACTGCTGTTTCTAGTATCTCTTCACCGCTTCTTCTTCGAAAGACATGAAGAAACTCGGAGACAATTCTTGCATTAGGGGGTCCAAGAGACACACTCATGCATATGCACAAAAAGACCAAAAGTGCAAAGAAGTAGAAGAGTAGAAAAATGAATATTGTGTGGAGCAAAAAAGTATGCGGGCGGCATGGCAGTCTGGGAAAAAGGGTCTGGCGCCTCACACACTCATTTTCACCTTGCCTGCCCCAGGCCCCATTTTCGAAAACATGTGCTCCATGTCCTGTGCTCGCATTGCAGGAAGCCTGCCGTTCGATCCCAAAGCGATGTCCCATTTTTGTTTTGTTTCGTTTCCTCCCTCACCTTCGCCTGCCACTCACCGGCAATACACTACGGACGCTCGCTTCGATCTCCAATCCTACTACGGGTTGGGGGTTGGTGTATTTCTCCCGGAGTTTCTTTCTCTTCACATTGTGACCTAGCCCCCACACCAACCACCCCGCTGTTCAGCTATTGTCATTTGGTGAGCAGTTGGTTGGGAGGTGGCGTCTTCATCGTCGTCCAGAAAGGAGGGGCACGGCAGGTGAAAGGCGGGGCAAGGTCAGAAAAAAAGATGTAGGATTGCGATCACAAGCCGGTTGGCGATCCGGGACACCCTTGTTCACCACCCACACACCTTTTTTCCCTTTTGCTTTGCCTGGTTGGGGCCCTTCTTGCATCCCGAGCTGCTTCGGCATGCCGAAAGCGTCATGGCGTCGAAACGCACATGTACTCTGTCTGGATACAGTGCCGTTCCCAACTCCTGTCGCTATTTTCAACGTCCGAGTCAGATATGGAAGTAAAATCGCCAGTATCAAAATCATCACTAACTAGCACCGTTCATTCTTTCGTTCTTCAAGTAAGGTCAGTTGGGAAATGGCCACCTCAGCCTGAGGCGACATAGACTGAACTCTAATGTCCGGGGTGCCCCACGCCAACCAGCCCAAAACACCCCGAACCACAAACTAATGCCTAGCTAGCATATTCCGACAGGCGGATCAACATATGTTCTACATGCAACTTACATGGCGGCGGCGGAATATGTACACAGTGCAGGCCAAGCACTGGCGGGGGTGGAGAATGCCAGAAGGCTTTCTGTCCAGTCATTCGTCTTGGCTTCGTTCGACTCTTTCGCTCTCACCTGGCTGTTTACGCTCCATGGATGGCTTGCCATCAAGAACCCCATTGACATCCACAGAGGCAATCCTAGGAAAAGAGGGTCCAGGGTTGCACGACCGGGAGAGACTGGTCACTGGACTGATCAGCCCCGCACATAACGAAAAAGGAAGACGAGGGGTGCACCTTCATCGGACGAGGAACCTTTCGATCTTTACCCCATGCCAGGCGGTGAGGAGATGAGATGTTGGAGGCTGCCGAAGTCGGCCCTGGCCTTTTTTTTTTTGTTCGTTTCAATTTCAGATCCGGTACGTCCAGTGCGACGCAGATCCTAGAATCCCTAGGACAGGGTCTTGAGTTTAGCCTCTTGCACAGGACATGCACGTACGTACGTGTGTTCTGCAGCATCAGCTTCGCTTGTTCTGGTCTGAGCAGCCTTGGCCTTGCCGCCCTGCGGAAGTTGAAGGTTGCGTTGCAGTCCGCCTGTCCCTTCTCCTCCCGTTTCTCACCCACCCCATTACATCCTCGATGGGCTTGGGGTTGAAATGACGTACTTGGAATTATTATGCAATTAGCAACGAAGATCGGGATCAAGGGGGGGGGGAGGTGAGGCTTACAAACAGTTTCTGCGCTTGGCGTGCCGCGTTCCCGTTGAAAACAAGAAATCATGCCAGGCGGCCAGTTGTATACAGGCCAGACTACTCCTATTTTTATTTCTGGCCTACATCGCCGCGATGCCGGATGGAAGGGCTCCTCTGGAATTGGTCAGCCTGAGTTTTCGTCTCTACAGGCTACGAAGTGATAACCTGAAAGTAGGTCTGCTTTGGTGGCCTAGTCCTATAAGTGGCCAAAACATCTTGACAAAAGCCTGTCTTGGCAATATCTGCTCCCACTTATACACTCTATAGGAACGGCCTTTGATGCCTTCAGCCGTTAGTTGTCAGAGGGTTCCTAGTTCGACAAGACGGCAAATATTTCAGAATAAAAAAGAATATAAGTCAGGTCAATCTTGCCGACCCACAGTCAGACAAGGTCAGATCTGCCTTGCTTCCCGTGGTTCGTACCGCGGGGAGATAAACGATGAGTGACGAACAGGTCACAGGTGGCTATAAATGCCAACCTTGCCTTGGTGGGTTGTGGCAAGTCCCGACCGGGTTCAGATAAAATAGGGGTCCGATGAGAGAACAATATCCAAGATCGAGAAAACCAGAGCCGGGAAACACAACAAAGGAATTAGGGCTAGGCATGTGTCGGCGGTTTGCCCTTCCGCTGACTGGCTGACTAGCTGGTACTTTTCACGCTGTTCGACCTTGGGACGGCTTGATTCCCCACCCCTTCGTTTCGCGGCTCGGATGAGGCTGAAGTCGTATATCATGCATGTCGTGTGCTTGCAGATTTTTTTTTCCCCGCTTGAGATCTTTCTACGTGTCCGGTTGCCTCTCCATTTGTGAACCAACTTGGCCATGTTGTCCTTTACGTAGTGTCCCCTGAGAATGTGTCCCGTGGCCTGGCTCAGATTCGGGCCGTTGGGTGGACGGTACGGGCGCCTGACACTATACCAAGAAAGCCATGTCGCCACTGGGCTGGGGAAGGAGGTTGTGTTCCCAATCGGGCCCTGCCTGGGAGGAGCGAGGGCAGTTGTTGCCCCCCTCTGAAAGATACTCCCACGGTCTGTGACTGTCTACAGAGCGGGACAGGCTTCGTTCGAGCTCCTGTTTTTGTGAACACTAAGGAAGTCGTTGTCGGAGACGCAATGGCTTACCCTCTCAGTTCCTATTTGGCGAAATAACAAAGGGAGCTCTATTTCCCTTGGCCACTTCTGTAGCTAGTTGTCAAGGCCCCCTCTCAATAGTCTTTCTTATTGCTTTTCCATGACGCTCCGCCCTTCAGGGTTCTTAGTTTCCCGTTTCCTCAATCCCGGTAGCTCCGGAATGTGTCCGCCTTACTGAAGAAGTGCCGGCTGCTCACGTCAGGGGTATCGAGCTCGCTCTGCGGACGGCTTTAGAAAGCGGGGATGATGAATGGTCTTCTGTATATCCTAGAGCGCAAGTAACCCGAGTCAGAATTCCTTCTTCTGGGGCGAGGGTACGGAGTACCCACGTTGGTATTCAGCGAGATATATGACATACAGGGCGTGTACGTGCTTCAGAATGCGGCATGTTGCCCTCTCAACAGAGATATCGTCATGGTCACCGCTCCAGGAGAGCTCTCTTTCTCCAAAGCCATTTTTCGGCTTTGGTTGACATGCACATTGATGCCGGCCACTGTTTCCTTTACGGCGTCGCGAAGGCATCTGTCACCGTCCCGTGTCCGACACGTCGATGGCTTTCCGCGGAGAGGACTTCCGGCCCCGGTAGGACATTTGGCGTTCCATCGGCTGACAATCCTGCCATAGAGTGAACTTGGGCCCCTCCGGAATTGAGCGGTTTGCCAACTGGGCGTGTTTTTCTCGCAAGATCAGCGGGAGCACCGCTGCTTGCATGGATAAGAATGTGCTCTTTTGGGCTTCTGCGTTCCCCAACGGGGCCGACCGCAGTAGTGGCGGTAGCACAGGTTGTCGCTAGGAAGAGTCCTGAACCTTGATCCTTTCCAAGTCTCCACCTGCTTCCGCAGTGATGTTAGTATGGTTCTGTTTCCTTCTTTCTCGAGACAGACCTACCAATTGAGGTTCTTGGAATAACGACTGAAATGTTGCCACACCCCGTGTTGGGGGAGATGAGCGCGCAGAAATAAACGGCCGAAAATCGCTGCTGCAGAATGTTCTCTGCGGAAAGTACCCGCGGCATCTCTTCACGCCTCAGAGCGTGCTGGTCGTTCCGACCAAAAGGAGCGGGGCAATTCAATCACCGGTTTTGCGTGGGACGCTGCAGTTGAACGTGCCATGAATTCCAGGTTTGGGTGGTGAACGAGAAAGGAAGTTGTGAAAACGCCAAAAGAAAATACTGCCAGAGGCTTGGGTTTGCTGGCCGAGAGTAAATGAGAGCGGATGGGCAATAAGACGATGAGATGAGAGAGTTAGGCGTATTGTGAATACCTGCAAAAAAGCTCACCCCCGAGCTTCCCCGGTGGAAGGTCGGTGGTTACGAAAAACCTCGGTGGTTTTTTCTTCGGTGGCCTCGGTCGGTGGGCTTAGGACCCCGGACGGTGGAGGGTTTTTGCCGCCGACCCCGGGAGTCGAACCCGGGACCTCTTCGTAGCCACCCCCCGTTGGAGGGGACCCCATTATACCACTGCACCACAGGGCCCCTCCCGGGGAGTGGCTGTTGAAAGTTACTACTCGACCCTGATAGATATAGGGAAGGTGCGACGGTAGGCTTCCGTTCCTGCCGGAGAGGAAGGTACGGTGGTGAGTCAATCGGACCTCTATGTCTTTGTGCGTCAGCTGAGAAATTATGATCCAACTCATCGAGGATAGGGGGTTTGTGATATACCTTCACGTCCGCATCTCCTCGATGTCTTTATGTATCTTTGGTCCCGATGGCTCTTCGTCAGGCATCCCAGGCTAGAGTCTCACAGGAGAACTTAGTGTGAGCCACTGTGGAGTGGTGTATCGAATGGGGCTTCTTGCCCACAGCTTTTTTTTTCTTGACTTAAAACCATGTGTTGTTTCCAGTGTCACTTGACACTCTGAAGTAGTGTAATATTCCTCTTGTTTAAGAAAAAAAAACTTGGTGTACATTGAGGATGGAAGGCCAGTCCCTCCCCCTTCCCAGCCACCCAGCAAAAATAGGAACATGAAATTACGGCTTTCTTTGAACATCAGACTGACTATCCGCGACAACAATGTCACGGTAACATGTGCGGAAGAGATGTGACTGCAGCAAGTATTCTCATGGAGGGGAATCTTATGACCGTCCATAACAACCATGCCTCCCAACGGCCGGGTCTGAGTCGTGGCACTGGTGGCAAGTTGCGATCGTATCAGATGTTCTTCATTTGTTGGCACCTGGCAGACTATAGATTCGGCTGGGTGATGTAAAGGAATCTTGTCCCAGCCTGGCCAGACCTGAGTAGACTAGTACCGTGTGAAATTAAGAACAATAGCCAAAGAGATTCTTGTTCTGTGGGACCGGACGAAATGTAGAGGGTGTGTGTATGGATCGCTGATTTTGTGTAGTTTTCTGCCGCACCGACACACGATTAAAAGCATAGCGCACAGGGAACGGATTGATCTACGCTGGTAGGCATCGTAGCAATGAAAGGAAATACGCTCCTGGGTGTTCATCGCACGTTACCGGCTGCTCTAAAAAGAATCTGCTTGGCCCACACGGAGAGGCCGAGGCTGATAAATGATAGGCACCCTCCAACCCGCGGTCAGACTGAAAAGCAGACAGCGAAGGTAAGGGGATAAAGTCTCCACAACGCCACATCATATTCTACCGCCACATAATCTATCGCTAAAATTAAAAAGGGTACCTTAACAAAACACATTTACCATGACAACTCATAGTACAAGCTTCTCGGGCTCTGTCTCGAGAAGCGCCTTGACTCTCTGGAGGAACACAGTTGCCCTCTCGGCCTCAGCGCTGGGAACAGCAAGGCTGAACGTCGCTGCCGGGGTGCCTAGCGGGCCAGCAGCGACGGACTTGGTTGACCGAGACGATTTCCCGGAGAGGATGTCAAAAATATCTGCCTGCTTCGGCCGTGCTATCTTGGACCCACTGGGGGCGGTCGAGATAGATCTGACGGTGCCGATATCAGGAAGGTAGGCACCACGAGAGAAATAATCCGCATCGCTCTCCAAACCCAGAAGCTGGTTGAAGAGTTGGTCACGACTTGGTTTCGCGCGGGGTAGTTGCTCGTTGGCGATATCCGAGGCACGGACAACAAAGGAAGAAAAGGGCAGCTCAAGACCGAGCTTCTTCTGAAGAGTCTTCTGTACAGCCTGGATTGCCTCAACCGAGATCGACAACTGGATGACAGCTTCCTTGGGAGGTTCGGGAACGGAAGGGGCTGCCTTCTCAACCTTCTTGGGCTCGGCAGCCTTCGCAACCCTGATATTGCTAAGATCAAGGTGCGAGTTCTTCTCAAACCGCTTCGAGATATCCGAAGGAGTCTGGGCACTAATCTTTCCTAGGTAGGCAAGCATATCTCCCTTGAGAATACGGCCGTTGGGGCCAGTCGGAGTAATATCACCAAGCGCAGATTCACCCAAGCCGTTCTCCTTCAGGAGGTGGAAAACGGATGGCAGGGGAGGGTATCGCTGCTTCGCCGACTGGCTTCCGGACTTGGCCGTAGGTTTGGGAGTTGTGGACGACGTAGGTGGCGCGGCATCGGACGGGACCGGGTCCTGTTGTGACGTTGCGACAGGAGGAGCAGCCCCTTGTGCATTGTCGGCAGGTGGCTCGAGGGTGCTGATATCGTCTCCCTCTTCCGCAATGACAGCTATCCGAGTGCCAACCTGGATCGATTTGGTGCCGTCTCCTTGGACTATCTTCATCAAGATGCCGTCCTCCTGGGCCTCCACATCCATCGTCGCCTTATCCGTTTCGATCTCGAGCAGCACATCACCAGCTGAGAATTTCTCGCCCTCCTTGACTTGCCACTTTGCAATGTTACCCTCTGTCATGGTGGGAGATAGGGCGGGCATGGTGAAATTCTGGGCGGCCTGGACTGCGGCCGATGTTCGGTAGCCTGCAACCCGAGCTGTCCTGTCAGCGCGCTTTTTCTTTTTCTGTTTTTGTTGGCGAATTGAACTAACCTCTCGCTGCGGCATCTCGACCCAATTGATGCCTTGCCAGCCTCATAGAGGCACGGCACGCTGCTGCTGCTGCAAGAGAGGCCATTGATGCTGCAACAGCGGATTGGGGAAGGCGATGCAGGGTTGAGGTCGATTGGAGAGGAGCAATTCGCACTTGCGCTTCCAGTTGATGAGCTGCGATGGAGTCCGTTGGGGAGCCATCAAAAAAAGCTTGGGCCAGCCAGCGACCAGGACCAGACAGGGGTGAGCAGCTCCGAAGTGGGTCCCCTCGCCGAATGCAGGGAATCGGCAGCGGCCCGCATTTCAAGCCGTCACTCGAAACTTTTGCCGACGACAATCTGTTCTTGAAAACCACACAACCCGCAGCGCTAACCCCTCAATTGGCCACGGTGAGCTCATCCGATTGAGGGCGGCCGATATAGTTAACACCCAACTAACTGCTTTATTTCTAGCCAACAGTAGTAGCGCGCATCAGAAATCATGGCCTCGGTTTCGAGGGGCTTCGCCTTCGGGCATCAATTGCTCTTTGTCGCACGCCAGCAAGCATCCTGCAAGTGTGCGCCGACAACGCAGCCTACCCTCCATCTTTTCCGCCTCTCGCGGAGCCAACTCCAGCGACTCCCGTCCCGTCTCCGATGCCGCCTCATTCAAACCGCTGCCCGCGCCAAGTCCGCGACGAAACCATCACTACTCAAGTCTACATCACCCCACCCCAAGATCCCGACAGCCACCCCCCTTCCCGCCCGCATATCGTCGTACGCAGAGCAGCTTGCCGCAAAGGGACGCGTCCCCTTGTATGAAGCACCCTCACACTTCTGGTTCCGTTTCTCGAGCATCTCGGCCTCCATCTTCTGCGTCAGTTACACCGTCTACCAGTACTGGTCCATCTACCTAAACCCACCCGAGGGGTTGTCCTGGTGGGTGCCACACGCTTTTGGCGTCGTGTGTCTCTTCATGTCGGGCATGGGCGGGTGGTTTCTACTGGGCACGTCGCGCATTGTGCGCTCCATCGACGCCGTATCGGTTGCCTCGGCCATGGCCAAGTGCAAGGACAAGGGTAATGGAAGCCTACCCCGCGACCTGACGATGTCGCTTCAGACCACCAGTCCCATCTACCTCGAGATCCAGACCCAACGAATGATGCCACTGATGCCACGCAAGCATATCAATTTGTGGCCTGAGCAGCTGCAGATACCTTTCCGCGTAGCCGATGCCGTGACTGCCCGCGAGGCTGGCGCCATCACCGGACAACCGCAGTCGCTCAAGGCACGCGTAAAGGCGGAGCGGGCAGCTAAGGAGGCCCGAGAGAGAGAGAGACAGCACACCCTGAACAATATCATGACGGCGCCGTTCCGTGACGCCAAAAAAGCCACGAGAATCATGGCGAGTGGGATAGCGCGGGCCTTCAATCGTGAGGGCTTCGCCAAGATCAAGGTGAACGGATCCAATTATAAGTTTGATATATCCGGTGGATGGGCCATGGACAATGGTCGCGCCTTGGATCGAGTGTTGGCAGCCAACGGCGCATCGAGGTGATGACACACCAAACTTGTGTCTGATGTATCGAGGCCGAAAAAAAATTCCTTTGGCCGCGACGCTGTAACTTTGAACGTACATAATGTATCATAATGATGACGGGAAGGTGTAAGACTCTGAGCTAGACACTTGTAAAATCAATCTCATCTGATAGAAGAGGGGCAGGGGAGGGTAATTTTCACCAGGTACCTAGACCTCTTTTTCGCGCTGACATCAAGAACTATCTGTACTCGTTTTGGAGGAAACGTTTTTCTTCACCACGTAGCTATCACGACGGGCGCTTGTCCTCTAGGCTATCCATTTCTTTGCAGAGTAGCACTCCATGGTCTCATATTTTTGTCGAACATCATCCAATCTTGTCCGCATTTTGAGTTGCAAGCAAATACACGCAAAAAAAAAAAAGAGCAAGAGGCCGCCAACACAAGTTCATATGACGCGTTAAACAAGAAGCAGTTCAGACAGCCGCCCAAAAAGAAAAAGACATAGCCACTACTATGACACAGAATGAGGAAAAATAGCGACAAACATTAGTGCAGAGCTCAAAACTGGGTGACGCCGTTCCCCAGAGCCCATACACTCGGGATGAGGGGCCCGGACGCTCCAATTCTATCGGAAATCAGAGTCGCCGCCCAAAGTCCATCATGAGATGCCCGCTATGCATCATCCCAGATCGTGTATCGTAACTGACCATTCATTCGAGGTCATTTGAGGTAAAGGAAATGAAGAAAACTAGCGTGTCGCTATTCGGCATCTCTGACCAGTCGTTCATCAACCTCCCAGTCTTCCCAAGAAGGTGCGTCGAAGCCGTTGGGTCTCGACGCTCTCTGATGGCCGACCTTCAGTCCTTCAATCTGGATGGCTTCCTTCGGCCATGCTACTGTGCCGTCAAACCCGGTCGACCACGAGTTGTGCATCAGATCGTGCTCAAACAGATGTGGAACAACACGGCGTAAACTTTGCAAAGCGCGCTTGCCCACCTCATCGACAGAGTCGCTATGCCGCAACTCAAAGAAGCCGGCGTCGTGCACCTTACGCAGACGCCGCTGCTCTCCATCCGGTAAGGGGCCTAACCCCATGAGGAACACGTCGTATTGGCAGAGACTCGTGCGACAGATCCACGATCCGCCCTGCGTCGCTCGATTGTAGATACCAATCATTGCGGCCACGGCACCTAGGGCGCCTGTTCCGTAGTCGGACATTGGGAATGGCGGCACAACGGGCTCATTGAGGCCCATGAATTTGCCCTGTGCCCATGCCACGCCGGTGACGCAGTCCGCGATCTGCTGCCACCCGGGCCGTTCGGCCCATTCGGCACCAGGAATGCGAGTCGTGCCTGTTCCTGTGGACCCGCCGAAGCAGTCCTCAGCGACATAGACGAACCCACGCCGGCGACGGTGTGCAATGTCTAATAATGTGGTTTGGCCGTAGCCAAGCCGGTCCAAAGCTCCTGGGCGATAACCATCGATAAGCACATCAGCATCTTGAAGGAGCTTGTCAAAGATTTGGCGATCCGTGGGATCGCGGAGATCGAGAGATGTGGTGTGCTTTCCAGTGTTGACATCGACCTGGAAGAAAGGCACATCCGGGAGGTTGGGAGATGTCACCTTCAGCACCGTAGCGCCGTGGGCTGCAAGGGAACGTCCAATAGTCGGGCCAGCAATTACTCGACATAGCTCCAAGACTCTGATGCCGCGGAGAGCATACTGCATTCCCACATGGGTTTTGGACGAATCAAAGGCGACGGGCGGGGTCTGGTCCCTCGGGTTCCTGTAATCGGCCTCGGTTACTGACAAAGGCGCCATGTCCTTGAGTGCCTTTCCGTGAGGCGTGTTAAGGAACTGGCTCCACTTCAACGCAGGTATGCCGGCTTGCCCATGTTGGAGGTTCATCAAATCGAGCTCGCGGCTGGTGAACTGTTTCACCACACTCTCAATAGTGTCAATGCATGCGTGGTAATCGGTCATTGCGGGGTTGAATGGCGGCAGTCCAATCATCTCAAGAGTCTTGGTGGCCTCGAGAGAGCCGTGGATATGGTAGTATTCCCCGGGCTTCTTAGTTTCATACAGATTGGCAGAGAGTCGACGGTACAGGATCGACTGAGCCTGGTTTAGGTCCGTATCTGTCGATGGTTAGTATGCTCGGATATGCCGATGTGTGCTTCCTCTTCGACTCACCTGGGATCTTCTTCTTGACCTCCGGGTCCTGTTTACCCATGCCGTCGACGGTAGTGAGATATGCCGACATAAGGAAGCACGACGTCTTATCGATATCAACCGCTATCTGTCTCCCGTCCCCACCGTAACGCAGATCGGCTATAGCAGCGACGGCACACGCCTCAAGAGCCTTGATGGCTAGCATGGCGTCTTGCTCCCTGAGGGGGGTGGGGAAGTGCACCATGTCGCTTCCGGGCTGTGCCGCAGTAAAACCGATATACTCGACATACCGCAAGAAATCATCGGGGATGTTGAGCCCACAGGCCTCTATCAATGCCTGAAGAGCCTTCAGAGCTCCTCTGGTGACCGAGTACGGCCCCGAGGGTGGTGGGGCAGGTGGGCTACGATCGATAGCCATGGCGAGTTTCTTGGATAGGTGTTTGCGGTCGGAAGGAGTGCGGGAGAGAAGATGATCTGGGAGAAACTCGCCATCTAGAGGACCCGTGTAGCCCTTTATAGTGCATCCGGGTGGCCTGAGGGCGACTATATGGCGCCGGTGTCCATTCACTTGCAGCTGACCACCGCACAGGGCTGCTAATGATATCATGTCACTTCTGGGCGGCTCGGCAGATTCTATCGGACTGCAGACACGGCGAGTGAATTTGCCTCCGTTCGTCAGGTGAAAGTGCCTCTCCTGCGCGTCATCCATAAAACGGCTCGAGTGGTGGAGCGAAACGAGGAACGAGGAATAACTCTGGCAAGTGAATGGGCGGCGAGAACATCAACAAGGAGAAACCCAGACTACCAAATCGAGAAGGAGCCAAACTTCCCGCCCCCTGGTTTGCCAGGAGAATTGCCGCAGCGGCCTATTTCCATTCGAGGGATCATCGCTGCTAGATCGGGGGGAATTGACCGAAGACAAGCGGGGGGCAGCGTCCAACAAGACACCTGATTGGGGTTGATAATGGGGGTAACGACAGGTCCCCGTCCCTTCCGAGCCTCTCCATGGCGAGCCGGACCTGGCGAGGCTGACGAGGCGCAGGAGGCGTCTAAGACAAGCACCACGTGCCTCGATATTGGCCAGCCATGACTGAGAGCAAGGTGGGGGATGGCCCGGGCCGCCTCAGTGAAGTCGGGACCTGGCAGGCTCGCAGGCGGGGTGGAGGCTCAGCGGGCGGCGTACACGTCTGTGTGGGGAGCCATGGCGTAGAACAACAACTTCCGGAGCGTGATCACGCGGTTCAGCAATCCGGCAACAGCGTCTTGATGATCCCTGCGTCGGAGCATTGGATTGGCGAGACCAAGAGGCTAGCTCCAGAGCTGCAGGCATAGATTGGAGCTGCCCGGTTACACAGGCTTCGTCACATCGCGAACATGCGGGGGAGGGCCTGCACTCCGGACGTTTGTGTCGACACACATCTTGGTCCCCCCATCACAATGCGGGGCCGATGACTGTACATGAGAGGCAAGTTCCTTTCCTGGGGACAACATCGGGACCCCTGCCAGGTGTCTTCTCGCAGCTAGCGACAGCAGCGATCTTTGGGGGTGGATTGTTTGTCTCCGCGGGGGTTGCATACCCCATGCAGACGACAAGAGGAGAGGGCGGGGAAAAACCATAGTAGACCACTGGATTTTCCGCCAGGTTCTCAAAACGCTTGATTTGTGTAGGTCTGACATGGGAGGGGGGGAGCGAGAGCCTGTAAGGACGCGGGTTCTGGTGGCCGGGACATGCGGCCAGTCTTGCCGGAATGCGGACAGCGGCAGACGTTGGCAGCGTAGGCGACGGGAGACCCAACCAGGGTCCAGCTTTCGGAGGTGGCGTCTGGGTTTCGAGTCCGCAACGATGGGTGGCCGAAGAGGCTACTGCAGCGCGTTGCTGCTGCTTTCGACTCCACCCCTCACTCTCTCTGCATCGCTTGCAAAAATTCCGTCCACTCGAACGCTCCGGTCGCTGCCGGCAATTTTTGAGACCAAGTCATCTGCCCATCAGCTAGCATACTAGTTGCTGCGAGGTCTAGCATGTCTGGTGTTACCAACCTGGATTTGGTGACGAGAAGGATGCCGCCCTCGGACGGCTTCCCTGCGGTCCCATTTGCCAATGGCAAACAAGCATGCGGCTGGACCAGTTGGAGGACCGGGGCAGTCGGTCTCGAAGTCGAGGCTCCATGGATTGCAACGGCGGGCGGGGTGGACCATGGCGGCGATATGCCGTTGTCGTCGTTGGAGATGCCGAAAATTGGCCTCTGCGTTGGCGAGCGGAAAAAAGATTGGAGCCACTTCATTTATCAGATTTGACAAAAGCACTGATAGCCTGGTACGGATGGGGCAAAGAAGGTGTTTGCAGCTCCTTCCCGTTTCCATGTCCTGCAGCTCGATCGCTGCGCCGTGCCCCAAAGTCTCCAGCTGTTTGCGCAAAGCAGGGCGATGGACGTGAGGCAGGAGCGTCTCCAAAGTTGGCGTGGTTAGGTGCATCATCCGACACGAAGAACACCGAAGCGGCACCTTCCCGGGCACGTCTCGGTCGGGCTGACCTAGGTGCTGTGCCCCACAGCCTAAGCTGCTCTGCCCAGGTGCGCCCGATCGATGGTGCCCTTTCCGTTTGTTCTCGCCCGCTCCCTTCGCATCCAACCAACAAATTGTCTCTGCTCAAGGCGGCTCAGGTCCAACCCGTATTCTTTTTCGAAATGGTCCGCGATCCACGATGCAGCTTACGCTGTATAAGCGAACGACTGCCCGCTCGGTGATGGGGGTGCATTTTTAGGACAATGTATCACGCAGCACAAGCTGCAACAGGCTGCAACAGACTGCACGGACATGTCCTCCATCATGCAGAGCCCGCCCAGCAGACCCCAGCCGGCCCAGCGACGCCCAGAGGACGGAACCCGATGAACTGATCAAGATGCACCGCGCCTACACCTGGTGCCTCTGAGGCCGCGCTTCGTGGTCCGACATGGATTACCGACTTTGTGGCATGCTCTCACACAAGGCACTCACCCACTTACGCCCATTCTCGGTTGCTTCCCCAGACGACGGCCCAACCTAAGGTTGTTGCGCACCCTGTGCCAACGCAGGCGAGCAGCCGGCCACCGGTCAATCACACGGCGCAGCTGGGAGGCAGGATGCTCGGCATGCGTGCCGCGAGCGGGGGATTCAATGACTTGCTGCCATCACACATGGATCGAGGTGCGTTGGGCTGGGCCATCCCACACTCTGGCTGCAGCAGGCTGCTTTTGGCTGCTCTGGCAGACGCGGCTGCCGATGGCACCGTGGTAGGGCCTGGCCCTCCTTAGTTACCCCGGTGTCCGGTGTTATGGCGGTACCTGTGAACCCCGGCCATGGCCACCGCCCCCTTCTGTCACTACTTAGCGCACGTGTGCGGAGAAGATCTTTTGGGTAGATTTGCGCCCAAAGTCGCCAAAACCGCCGCCCGCTGCGCTTCGAAGTCCTGAATTCGCCAGCATCCAGAACTGAGGGCAGGCAGGGGTATTAGATGCTGTTCCCGCGCTCCTCTCATGGCCCCTCGCCCCATATCCGACGTCCGCGTCCTCCCCCATCCTCAAGGTCCGCTTCTTTCCTCGTTTTCTAGCTTCGTCGACCGAGTCCGGGCTTTAGTTTAGCCGTGGCTCCCTCTGCAGTGCCTGCATAACCCAGCTTCGCCGGCCGGCGGCGATGCTGTTCGCACAGCCTTGATAGCGCTGTCTCGCCGCCCCCTCCCCCGCCACCCCTTGGCCCGAGAACAGAAACACCACCCACATACAACACACGCGTACATACCATACACCCTTGAGCCGACACCTTGGTTGCTCTGGGTTCCGAGACGAAGCACGGCACATACATCGGATCGTGTCACGAGACTGCCCGCTGCGCCGCTAGCTCTCTGGCAACGACACTACGGAATGCCGGGTTGACCGACGCCCTTCTTCCGACAGCCCCTATCACTATTCCCGGCCCTGCTGCCGACGTGTCTCTGTGCAGCATCCGTTCCGTGCCCAGGCCCCGGCGACGTCGCTTCCGATCGTCCAGCCGCTAATCGGACCTGTCATCTTTTTCCCCTCTCCCAGTAGTCTGCTTGTGCCGTTGCACTTAGGGATCCTCCTGCCGCCGCTGCTGCTGGTGCTGCTGTCGTCCGCGTCAGGACCAGTTTGCTACCCGATGGCGGGGCGCCTGTTTGCGTCCCCCTTCACCCCTCATCCAACATGACGCGCCCCAGAGTCCCCGACGACAAACGCCAGCGCACTGCCCAGGCCTGCGATTCTTGCAAGCGCCGAAAGCAAAAGGTTAGCCCTTAATTTTTCCCGTCGACGCTCTCGCTGCAATACTTTGTCTTCTGTCTGGGGCCGTATTTTTCTTTTCTTTTACTTTTCATCTGCCGTGAATCCCTCCCACCCCGCGCCCCCCTGAATGTCTCGGCCATCACCACCCCGCAGACGCTTTAGTTATCGTCGCTACTCGGAATATCGCTGCTGCAACACCGCACGCGTCACCCAAGCAAGCATGTCCCCCTCCTTCAAGCAGAGGAACGGGGCGTCGTGTCCCTTGCTACGAAACACAAGGCCTTAAGGAAGTCGGAATTCCCAGCGAGTGTCACAAGTGTGTTGATCAGCTCCATCAGAGCACTATCGCCTCTCAAGCTACCGGGTTCATGTCCTGCTCTCTTCACTGCAGCAAATCTTCCGGTCCACTTGGGGAGGAGATCATAGGAGCATGGCGCGAGGTTAATCCGAATCCTCGTCGGCTGTGGCTCCGCGGACCTTTCTCCGTCCCTGCAGTAGCTGCCCACCCTTCAAACACTCGCAGACGGATCCAAGACGACCTGTATTTCTGTGGATGCTGATTCTTCCAGTGCAACGGCCTGAACCCTTGCCATACCTGTGTCAGGAGGAAGCTTACCTGCTCATACTCTGGCAATTCTTCCGACCATGGCGTGGGTGAATCTGCCGGGTCGCCCACCAAGCGGCGTCACATTGAGACGACGTCTCCGCAGTCCATTCCTGCTGCTCTGGAAGCGTCCGCGACATCACCCCCTCAACGCCCGCCCCCTTCTGATGCGAAGCATCTTTGGGACGAAGTTCCTATTGGTCAGTCCAGAAAGGGTGCATCATCGGTATCTACATCCACCGGTCACCCGCCTACCTCTTCGGGCCACGACCATACTCGGAAGGGGTCGATGAGCGACCGTGATGTGAAGTCAGGTCGGGGTAACACCAATGGGCAAGCTGAAGAAGCCACTATTTACACAGAGACCAGGATGTTGCAGGATCAGACAGGTCGGCTCCGTAGGTGTCGGACATGGCGACGGTGCATGTTCAAAAAACGCTAACCATCGACTTAGTTTACATTGGAGATGCTTCCACCCTTTCCATCCTCCAGTTGATCCGCATCATCGTGGAAAACACTGCAGGAACAGATATGGGCTCGCCTTTCATTAACGACCCCAAGAGGCACCGCATTATGGAGAATATCATCGATTTCCCAGAAGGAATGAAAGTTCCCAGCTTTTTGCCTGATAGGGTAACTGCCGATGTACTCATCGAATCCTTCTTCGTCAATGTGAGAGTCCGCAAATCCCGCATTTTATTGGACGAGATCAAACTGATCATTTCTAGACCTGTGGCATTATCGAGGTATTCGATCGGCAATCGTTTCTCGATGGCGTAGAATCATGCTACCGAGATCCTCTGTCTGCGGACAACTACTTCTTATGCCATCTATTTCTCGTTCTTTCTCTTGGGCTACTGCTCGCAGCGCCTCCCGTGGGGACCAGACAAGAGGCGGTGATCCAGAAGCTGTTGTCGGCCAAGACAGACAGGGCAGAACTCTTTTTCCGCAGCGCCAAGTCGATGTGTGACCCTGACAGCGGCTTCGAAGATGCCGACTTCTGGTCGGTTCAGGCGCTGTCGCTCATGACTGTGTATATGATGGCGGTCTCGAAGAGAAACCGGGCATATGCGTACCTTGGTACGTTTGAAACCACTCATTACCGGAGCATGACTAACATGATCACTAGGCATGGCTGTACGGTCCGCCTACGCCCTGGGACTACACAGGGAAGAAACCATGAACGATTTCATCTTCACACCTGTGCAGATGACGGTCCGGAGAAATCTGTGGAAGACGCTGTTCATCCTGGATCGCTTTTTGGCGGCATCGCTCGGACGGCCGACGGCCATCTCGGAGGACGATTGTTCTTGCAAGATTATGTCCAGCGACGAGGTCAACAGCCCGCCAGCGCCCGGCGAACCTGGTCTCGACTTCGTCCACGCCAAGAGCCTGAACTCGTGCGTTCGATCATGCCATGTGATTGGAGTCACGCTCAAGGTCTTCTCGTCACGCAAGATATCAACCTCCATGGTTCAGCAAATTGTTGACCTATCCAACGAAGGCGGACAAGGTCCGCATATGACCCTTCAGAGGCGGCAAGCCAAGGAGGGGCCGATCCATCCCGCCACAGGAATTGCCAATCTTCACATGGATCTCCTTTCACTGCACTCGTTGATTCTTCTCACGCGACAGCTGTTCATCATGCATAACTGGAAGCTCGAGGAACAGCGATCTGGCATCACCAAACCCTCCCCCATGTACGACTCGCCCATGGCAAAGTACTCGGAGGCCTGTGTTATTGCTTCGTATCAGACGATTCATCTGCTCCAGCGCGCCAGGGAGGCTGGATATCTGCCAAGGAGGAACCCATTCATCATGTAAGTCCCCCAGTTGTCATGGTTGGTGTGATCTGGAAGAAACTGATTCGACAGCTACTTCCTCTTCGCGGCGAGCCTCGTCGTGTTTATGAACCAGTTCGCATCCCTGTACCGCACCGACGCCTACCTGCAGACAGTCGCAGACGCAATCGCCATCATGCGGTTTTGTGCCGAAACCGATCCACAGGCCAAACGAGTTTTGGAGATCATGGAGAAATTCGCAAAGGTTGTTGCCAGATGGACCAAGGACCATACCTACGAAGCTCCAGACTTAGCTGGTGATCTTAGCGGTCTGTACAGCCAAATGGCGAGCCCGCATCTCTCTCAAGAACCCAGCGGCCCTCTACCAGGAGTTCTAAGTCCGGGCGATCCTGATGGCCAACACATACTTAGCGCGATTCAACCGACAACTCTTCCCGGACCGGCCGTGCCGCTGCCGCCGCTCTCAGAACTGCTTATACACCACGCTAGCTCGGCCGGTGATACTAGGATGAATGGGATATCCCCTTTGCATACCTCTGGCCCGACTCTCCAACCTCCACTTGAGACGCGGCCTCCCAATGCCTCGGCCCACTCCATTGTCGACCAAGGGGACCCTATGAATGAGGACATCGAGTTTGATTTCGACGGTCTCTGGAACAATTGGATTAACCACGTGGTACCTGTCTCGACAATTGCCCCAGGTGTAGCACCACTCCCACCTCAGTTCTCGCCAACTGCCACTACACCAGCGACTGCTGTTGCCGCTGACACGTACGGAGGTTTCACAATGCCTCCCGAGTCGCGGATATCCCCCGCAGCCATTATCAGTGGGACCATACCTCTGTATCACACAACTAATTTCGGTTGACCAGCTGTATTGCCGAGGCCATGCACTACTCAACCACGGTGAACATCTTGAGCTGCCGGATGCAATGGAACCCATTTCCATACAGAAACCGAGCACGGCTGCTTCATCTATACATTCCCCACCCGGCGAGGACTGTGCATGATGTAATGAATTTTTTAGGGGTTTTCTTTTTTTCTTTTCTCTTTACTTCAATGTTCACGGAAAAGGTTGCGGTGCGTATATCGGATTTGCACGTCGAATCAACGAGGAGCGGATAATACGAAACAATGGCTTGGAATGACGGGAAAGGCAGTCACTGAACACTGTTGCTTGGCATATTTGGTGGATTTCTTCAGGTTTCGGACACGAATCGAACGAATTGTTATTTTTTATCGGCCTCTGGGCGCGACTCTTCTCCGGGCCGACAGGCGGCCGGGGGGCGAGCAGCTCCCGTGATATCATACTCTGGGTCCCGTGTATGCAATCCTTACTTAATCCCATTCGACATTATCGGGAAGTTTGGGGTTGCAGTCTCTCATTCAATTCACGGCCGCCAGAACCCAAAAGTCAGCCTAACCTGTCCGTCATTCTGCCTTCACCACTGGATCCAGGACGAAATCGTACTCAAGCTCCCACTTGGATTGCGGGTCTGCTTTTCGCGGAACAAATTTGACAATCAATTCCTCCTTGACAGCAAATACCGAGTCCTTTGAGAGATATTCGTCCCGATCATCAAAGATTTGGGTTGTCAAGGTGCGGTGCTGTTCTGCTGACACGATGAAGTGGATATGGCCGGGGCGATAGGGGTGTCGATCCAGCAAACCGAGGAAATTGCCAGCCGGGCCGTCATCAGGGATGGGGTACGCTACTGGGCGCAAGCAGTGGAAAGTGTATCGGCCTTGGTTGTCAGTTGCGAAGCGCCCGCGAAGGTTCATATCGGGCTGATCAGGATCCTGCTGCTCATACAGGCCGTTTGGCGCGGTATGCCATACGTCCACAATGGCGTTGGGAATGGGTTGGGAGGTGGCGCTGGATAGCACGCGGCCCGTGATGCACGCCGAGTCTTCGATAGCGGTTTGGTACCACGAACATGAGGGGGTCAGGTTCCGGACGATGGATGAGCCGTTAGGGAGGAGGGGAGCATTCTGTCGGTAAAAGGGGCCGAGGATGGCCGAGGGGGTGGCAGCTCCTTCGGAGAGCAGGTTGGCAGTGATCTCATCGACGAGCGTCTCGAGGCCGAGGATGTCGCAGAGCAGCTGTGTCTCGTTCCGGCGGTCGGTGGACATTCGGCCACATTCGTTAATCTATGGGGCGGCGGTCAGTTAAGACGGGGAAGAAGCAAAGGGCTTCATACCAGATCGATGGCCATCGACCACTCGTCAACAGTCAGGCTGACTTCTCGGACAAACTCATGAAGATGTCGCACCAGACTGGGCATGATCTGAGCGAGGCGGGGGTGAGCGTTGGGGCCAGTGGCGTCAATGACCTTCTCGGTCAAGTTGAAATCGAACTTTTTCTCAGAACCGGCGATGGATCTGATTTCGACGGCAGAGTCAACGGACGACGGCATGGTGATGTGTTGGGCGGCGAATCTGGGTGAGAATGGAAAGATACGGGCGAGGGGACCACGACAAGAGGAGCTTGCAAGATATTTATCGGCAGCGAAAGGATGAGGGATGTTGTGCTGTGATGGGAGACGGGAAGCAGCAGCTTCTTATCCAAATCGCCACGATAGACAGAGCGCACCACGGTAGCTGTGAAACGGTGAATCGGCAACCTACAGGATTTCACAGGACCCCTGCAGCATCGCGATAAGACGTTGGTGCTGCATATTTACGAAGCCATCTAGGAGAAAGAAGCAAGCATGTTGAGTCAGGATGAGGAAGAGGATTGGATGAACATCAGCAAGTCTTGACCGGAGCGAGCTCCCCGGCCCCGGCACTCACCGGCCTATGCCTCTTGTTGCGGTTGTTATGGATCCCATCCATGTCGGTGGACGGATCAAATGAGAGCTTCCTCGGGTCCCGAATCTGGAACGAAGCTGCAAGGAACGTTGCTGTTTTTGAAGCTCTGGGGCAATGATTGTTAGGGCTAGCAGGTGAGACTTTGACACTGCTGACCAGGTGGCGACGTTTGCTGCTAACTCGACTTGCTCTACTGCAGGGAGATCCCTCAGGTGTGCCGATGCACATGCGGCTTTGACAGATGGTCAATGTTGCTGACAGCGGCGGGCCCCACTCTGTCCCGAATGCAGACCCTGGCATTCGGTTCACTTACCGGTACAAATTGGCCAGTACAGGGGTTGAATGACGCCAGGCAGTGAGCTTTCGATCCATGGAAACAGAGTAGCGGTTGGGTGGTAGGTTAGAAATGTGTTTCGACGGCTCCGGCCAGTCCGGCGGATGTACGACATGGGGGCTTGCAGACCGCCTCGCTTTTCAAGTCCAGTACGTCTGGGAATTGATGAGCATGACTTGCATATGGGATGGCAGCTCCGAGCCCGGAGTTTTTTGGGCGGGATATTCTAGTGGGAGGTAATGGGAACACTTTTGGTTTTAAGAAAAAAGGAAGAAATGATGCATGTGGCACCTAAAAGCATTGAAAGAGGTCAATGGCACATTGGCTTTTGTTTTTTCAGCATTACTCATGGGTGACGGAATGGGAGGTTACAAAAAGAGGCGTGGAAGCGAACAGAGAGCTAGGGCGGTGTGTGTGGTCTGCAGTAGACGCAGTCGAGATGGAGGTAATAAATGGCTGGCTATCATATCATTGCCTTGACCGAGTGAGCTAGTTTTTTTTCCCTGGTTCTCAAAGACTGGGTGCCAAGCCTCGCTGTCCGGTAGTTGGCCATGACATGACATGTATCCCGGTTCGCAATTCCCAAGAGGTTGGGTTCTTGAGGTTCTACACTACTACATACACTAGTTTAGTGTAGTGCCAGGCTTTGCTCGGCGAGCCGGGGGGGCCTGGCCAGCAGCTCATTCATCCTAGATACATAGTAAGCGGCGTGCCTTGGGTGGTTGTCACGTTGTTTGCCTGTGCATACGGAGTGACGGGCGGGGGTGTTTCCCAATGGAGTGGTCCGTTAGTTATACGCAAGCAATTGGCTATTTCGCTCCTTTTTTTTCTGTCAAAGCGGGGGGGGG
>Ga0247765_1000671_pt1 | contig 24122 bp, 21 predicted proteins | sample UWRJL106311C6_FD_179949 | JGI IMG/M metagenome (GOLD analysis project Ga0247765, IMG submission 179949) | Plant litter microbial communities from Arlington Agricultural Research Station in Wisconsin, United States - UWRJ-L106-311C-6 | ecosystem: Environmental > Terrestrial > Plant litter >... | reverse complement strand
AAACACCGGTTCATATATCCCTACACATGTACACGAAACGGCATGCCAAAACGAGCAAGACCATGCAAGAAACGGCCAGAGAAACGCCGCGCTCAAAGACGAAATGAAACCCTCATGGAATCCCGTTGGGCCCCACCCAACTCGATGGGAGAACTTGAATGCTAACGTTAGGCATTCCATTCCCCTCTCACATGCGTTTTAGCTTGCTCGTCTGCCAGGCTGCTGCCACAGCACTGATAGCACCAATAAACATGCAAACGGCAATGGCATTGGGTCCATCTGGATCGCTTTGCTCGCCGGGACGTGCATCTTCGGCCAGCTCGGGACTTTTGCCGGGCTCGAGGACAGAGAAGATGATGGTGCTCATGAAGGTGGCAATGAACTGGGGAATAGTGGTGAAGATGTTCATGATCCCAAAATACACGCCACTCAGCTCGCCGGTTGCGCCAACAGCGCCGGCCTCGACGTCATCACGGTCCAGTCGGGTATCACGTAGCTCGATGCTAGAGCCATCGGACAGGCGCCGGTAGGAGGCACTACCGTTGGCACTATCGATAGACGGATGCGAGGCACCGCTAAGCTTGTTGACTTCGATTCCCAAGAATGTTGTTGGTGCCCACTGTGCGAAGCTCCACGGGATACCACAGAAGGCGACAATGAGTGTGGCGGATCGAATTGAGCTGGCAAATGGTGTCAAGAACATGGCGCCAGCGAAGACGAGATGGCTGATGATCCACGCCGTGAGGAGATCTGGTTTGACCTTGTCAAGAATTTCAAGCCAGCCAGCAATCATCGCCGGCGGCCGGCGGGTGAAGGAGCCGTGATCAGGGGTGCGGATGAGAATTGGCATGGTCCAGGCACTGATGAACGTCACGGTAGAGTAGACGGTCAGGGCGGTGCTCCCGATGCGACCCATATCGCCGAGTGCGTCGTGTGTCTCCCTGGCGCCCTCAGGCACCTCATGGCGAAAGTACATTTCACCCACCCAGGTACTGCTGTAGACGAGAAACGGGAACCAGGCAATCCAAGCCCAGAAGACCGAGTTGCAGATACCGCGTATCCTAGGGGGGAGAGTAAGAAGAGTTGACCAGATCTGGCGGAACACCTTGAAGCGACCCTTGGCCCGGCGAGGATCTTCGCGGACTGAAACGAGTACCCGCTCAGAAACAGCCCAACAAGTAATGGCAGAGGTTATCATAATTCCCAAGGCGGCAATGACCGTGAGCTGCTTGAACTGCGTGTCGCCGAGGGTGGTGCCAAAGTGACCAATAAGATCAACGGCGCCCATTGCGTAGCCAATAATGTGACCCAGCGAGCCCATTCGACTTGCTGTAGAAATGCAGTCGTTAGAACAGCTCACCAAGAGTACTTATGTTACTTACTCCAAGAAGCACCAGTCTGCTGCTTTTGGATTGGGAGAGTGTCCACAACCAAGCTCCTTGAACATGACATGACTACCCGTACACCAGTCAGGAAACATTCCAGATAACTAGATTTCCAAATACGGGAATCTCACCGCCATTGATGGCAAAGTCAGTCGAGTAGAGGGAGAAGACGGCCAGAACAATGGTTGCTGTCTTGGCAGTCTCCTTATCCGTGATGAACTGGGCTACGATCTCCTTGGTGAAACCCAGCGAAAGAAGACTGAGCGCGACAACGACCGAACACAAGGCTATTACAGGCCGCCTCCTCCCCCATTTTAATGTTGACTCGTCGGCAATGACACCGATGATGGGCTGGACGATTAGTCCAGACAGGGGACCCGCGACCCAGACGAGCGACGTCTGCCCCTTGGTCAGGCCAAGCGATAACAGATAAGGCGTACAGTCTATCAACACGTTAGCTTCGCGGTAGGAAGCAGGCGATAGCAGGAGGAGCTTACATGTCATCTCAACGCCCCAGGTGAAGCTGTAACCAGTTAATCAGCGCTGGACCCCCACGATACCTAGCCCATGGTGTACGAACGTGATGCCGACCGATACGCACGTCAACAAGACCATGCGCATCGTCTCGGTGCTCCCCTTTATCCCGGGCTGTCCTATCCATATCGACATATCGGCGGTTGCGCTATCCAAACCAGAGTCCTGGAGACTACCGTCCCCGATATCGCTTCCCCTTTCCCCAACCGCCGTGCCCCGTGGCGTTGGCCAGCCGTGGTGGTCTCACGCGTGTGTTCTGGCTTGTGCTAGGCTCTGTTCCGCCTGCAGACCGTCGCTCGAGGGCGGTGAAGCCGCTGAAGGGGGGGACCCGGTAGTTGTTAAGGCTCCTGCACCGCCGAAAGAGTTAGCGAACAAGTCGAACGAGTCCATCGGCAGAACAGTCCAGGACAGGGAACTAGTCAAGAAGTGTGTGCAGGTTATCTTACGAGCATATCAGCTGCGGTCCCGCGATGGCAATTGCGGCCCAGTACGACCACAGGGAATAAACGACTGAATTTCGATGTGAACTCGTCGTTGCACAGTTTCGTGTCAGGTCGGAAGAAACCGAAATCGGGGGTGCGGCAGCCTCAATGTGCAGCCGCTTCGAATCAGGGGCACCACACCCGAGAGGCGCTAGAAAGGTAGGTAGATAACAAACGTGGCCTAAATCGACAAATAAGACGACGCCAGAATGCTTTGTGAAAACTCCTTCTGAGCTGCAGCAAGAACGGTCAAGTTATACCTTCGCAGTTTGGCTGATTTCTGTCGAGCGATGCTGCATGCGACGGGTCCCCAAGGATTGGCCAACGAGCGCGGAAGAAGAGTTAAGGGGTGCCGTGACGTATCTTCAACCGCGGATTTGCAGGGGTAACCGTCACCAATCTCTTGGTTTTACGAGAGAAATCACAAAAGGGCCCATGGGAATGTCACTAGAGGTTGGTTTTCACAATGTATCCAGTCTGGGCTCATTTTATCCTCGAGCATCCAAGTCAGAGAAAATATTTTGCTCCTTTGATGAGGCCACCGTGACATAGACTTTCAACAATGCATGCGTCGAGGCCTGCAAGTGCATTTATATTCAAATAACCCAGCTTACCTGTTAGTGTTGTTGCTTCATCGAGCGTCAATTGCATACCTATGCACCAAACCGTTGCGCATTCCAGGGCATCTTATCTCGAGAAACTTGGCCAATGGACACCTGCTTCCAGGGATGCGCCACTCAAACCGTTTGGTGGATTAATGACTGTCGAAACCTCGATTCCACCCAATGAGACCGCGCCTACACCCTTGTTCGTCTTAATCGGGTGTGTCCCCCACCCACAGCCCAACTGCCTGGTGGAACTGTCCAGGACTGGGTGATATTCCATTCTGAAAGTCTGTTAGTGAGAGACCATTGCAGTCTGGTGGTGATGCGTTCAGTGGTGCTGAGAGCAGCATTTCCGCGTATCTTCAGTTACACCAAAAACGGTTCAAATACGAGGGATTGCTAATCTTTCAAGGTAGAAACATTTGTGAGACGTCTTTTAACGCCTCGCAACTATTTCGAGCCAACAAACATGGTTCCGCGTTACCAATATTTAGGGGCTTAAACCGTCAGGCTGACCCCTCCTGCCCCTCCATACAAAGTTCGTTCCCAGCGAGGGGCACCAGTGAGCGCGCTCCGATTCAGGAACGTGATTGCAAAATCTCAACTCGACCTTACTACCAGAGACGCGTGGAAAATACCCAACCCGCGGTCACGTATCCCCCACTGTAGTCTTGAGTAAATTGCACTCTGTTGTAAGCTAATATGCGTGAATTCCATTTGCGGTTCTCGACCAGACGCGGGGGCACATACACTACCCCGCGGGCACACAGTGTCCCTTCATGAGCACCACTGACAGCTGCTGCAGCTACGCCCTTTTGACCACCACATCCGCGCCCCGGAGCCTGACCCGATCCGACGAAGCCTGCCCGACATAGCTCCCGTGCAAGGTTGTTACCCTACGTGCCGTCCTTCTCTCCATTTAGATACTCTTCTGTCCTGGTTCGGCAAATCAACCATGGATTTGGTAAATCAGTTAGCCATCCCCCATATAGGACGAAGTCCTCCTCCCCCGTCTAGCAGAAAGGCCTCATCCACCTAGCCGGAAGGCCCTGCCCATATAACACGAAGTCCTCCCATCTAGCTCGAACCTCCCCCTCTTTCTGCCCCCGAAACCCCTCATCACATCTTGCACAGGCATCCTAGCAATGGAAACACAAGAGCTAATTTCTCTACAAAGCCTCGAAGGTCGGCTTCTTTTCGCTGTGCCCAAGAGTGAGTCATGTACCCGAAGATCTTGAAATCCCATAGCTACGTCTACTTACCGCGGTTTGCAACGCAGAGGGTCGCCTTCTCTCGGCCAGTTTAAATCTTCTTGAAGGTGCCGATATTCAGTTCAGACGCGAAAACCGATTGGATATAGCCCTCGTGAAGAACCTCCCTATCGCCCTCGTGTTCCTACCGGCCGCTGATATCCCCACCTTTGTTGGCGAGGGCCGAGTAGACCTAGGCATCACTGGCTATGATCAAGTCCAAGAGCACGATGCCGGTGTACGAGAATTGAATCGAGCCCGCCGTCTGAGCAACGAATGGAACCCGGTTCCAAACGCCAAGCCTCAGGGCTGTGAAACAGTCATGGACTTAGGCTTCGGCGCCTGCCGGCTGCAGGTCCAGGTGCCGGCGAAGGGAGAGTACCAGGGCGGCCGAGATCTGATCGGCAAGAACATCGGTACAAGCTTCGTTCACCTCGCCAGGGAATACTTCGCCAGGCTCGAACTCGAGCAGGAGGGCAAAACTAGTGGCGACACTGTGAACCTTGCTGGCCGGAAGCTGCGCACCAAGATTATCGAACTCAGCGGCAGCGTTGAGGCGGCATGCGCATTGGGTGTTGCAGATGGAATCGTGGATCTTGTTGGCTAGTACTCCTAAATTCGCACCCCCTAGGTCTACCTCCGCCTTGCTGATGATACCCCAGAATCTGGCGAGACCATGAAAGCCGCCGGTCTCAAGGCGGTAGACACGGTGGTGGAATCCTCAGCAATTCTGATTAAGTCCAAAGCCCCCAGCAACCCGGCAATGGTCGACCTGATCGCTGCCCGTATCGGTGGCGTTATTACCGCCCAAAAGTACGTACTCTGCCAGTATAACGTGGAGCGAGCAAAATTGGGTGAGGCCACCAAGATCACACCTGGAAAGCGCGCCCCAACGGTTACCTCGCTGGAGGAGGATGGTTGGGTGGCGGTCAGTGCTATGGTGGAAAAGAAGCGCATTGCAACGGTTATGGACGATTTGACCCAGGTTGGGGCGACGGATATCCTGGTTCTCGATATTCACAACACCCGCAGCAGTTAGATCCCATCAGAGACATAATTTTAGTTGTAGCATCAATATCCGTAGCAAAAGTTATGCCTACTTACGAGGCTGTAATGTGAATTGTCCAGAGAAGCAAGGCTGTCAAGTCTGGGCAATAGTGGAAGAGGCGTCTATACAATGAATTTTGCAGTCGGAAATCAAAAGAATGGCCTAGCTCCTTACGCTGTGCCGTTAAAGGGTGGTAAATACGAGAAGTTTCGTGTTGTTGGTTTGTCTCGAAGTTCACGCGGGACAGAGTAGACATAGCCGTTGAAACATCAGGAGGTTCATTGAGCCCAATGGCCATCGGGAATCAGGCACAATAGTGGACCTGATCACTACCCCGTTATTGATGGCGTCATCGCTACCTAGGCAGACCCTATGAGTTCATAGGCCTCTAGTTAGCTAAGCTAGGAAAGCAGTCTGTCGATAGTCTGCTAAGGGGGGTTTTTACGAGACGGATTCCTTCCGAGGAACAGCTCAACGCCTTACTTTCCCCCACCCATGGTAATTTGTCTGGGGGTATGGTTTGCATATGTACTAGCCAATATATATACAAGGGACTTTGCATATGTGGCAGACGGGATCTTTGGAAGTCGAAATGGGGTGTTTACTTTTCATTGTTTCACGAGATATTTAGATATACAGGAGGCCTAAAGCATATGTTACTAATACTTTCTTTCCTTCCAGGCCAAGCCGTGACTGGAAAAGTCCATATTGGGAAGAGTAGCCGCAAGAGAGAAAACTTGGTGCCTTGAATGTCCTGGTAAGCAGTTCAGACTAGAAAGACATCTTAAACTATTATAGAGCGGGGTTCCGAAATCGCACGAGATCAGCCCCTAGGGTCCTAGACGACTGTTCAGGCCTGGTGAGCAAAGTTGCAGTGAAGCGAACTCTCAATCTGGGCTGGCCACTCAAGCCTCTCCTCGGTTTCCTATACTCGGTATTGGCGTGGCCCCCTCTCCCGCACACTTTACATCCCCAGTGTTGCCATCAATGCATATGTCTCAGAGGAGATGGGTTGATCATGCATTTGCTATATTAACGTCCAGGGAAAATAGTCATCAACCATGAGGGGGAAGGCCCCCAAGCAAGGCACGACACGACACCACGCAGGCAAATATAGCACACACACATGAGCCGGAGCAGTCACGCAACTAATCACCTAACGCCGTGCACAACAAGAAGATAGTAGTTGAACCTGATAATGTCCATTGCAACTAAGTCACCAAAAGAGTGATCTGGTCAGCTTTGCTCTGCACTGTTCAGCCCACCCAACAACGCCTGTAACGCCTTCTGAACCTCAACCTGTCCCAGCCCAGTCCGTCCGGCCACCAGATATGTGTTCAATGACAGGACGAGAAAAAGAAAAATACATAATGGAACGAGATAAATGAAAGTAAAAGTTGGGGTCAGGCCTTAATTTCCATCCAGTTCCCTCCCTGGTACCGTGTTTCAGTCGTTTCTTTGAATTTACTCCCACATTATGGCGAGGACAGACCACTCATCTACCTCGCAATCAAACAGAAGAAAATAAATAACCAAATACACAAGGGGCCAGATCCCGCGAGTGCGTGACTGCAAAAGCAGAGCCCGATTATGGCTATGCAAGAAACTTGAATGCTCAGTAAATCGGGCGACTTTCCTCCCACTTGCGGTGTGCACCGGCTTTGTCCTCGAGAGCTCGAGCTGTTTCTTCCTTCTCGACCTTCACGTCTGGTCCCCAAGAGACTCGAGTACTCTTGCGACGTCTCGAGCCCGTACCATCGGCGATGACCGGCCTGCTGGGTCCTATCCACTCCCAGGCGCGGCCGACCTCACCGTTACGACCCTCGCGCTGGCCCGTACGGACGTTGCTGTTTTGTTCAACAATGACACGCACCCGTTGCCAGAGTCGATCTCTCTCGGTGAGACTATGCATGGAGCGAAGGACATCGTCACGAAGGTTAGGAAGAAAGAGGAAGGCGTCGTCATCACCGTCCTCGAAAGCCAGCTCCTTCTGGTTGGCAAGCCGCTCTAGAACCTCATCTACCAGGCTTGGAACCTTGGAAGCGAGGTCACGGTTCTGAAGAAAACGTCTGCGTCCGTAAAGAACCAGGAGCAAAAGCGCGATCACTCCACCAATGCTGAGTCGATGTCGAGCCAGTCCGAGTTTGAGGGACCGACGGACCGCGCAGGAGTACGAAAGTCGAGCGAGAGAGGTTGACGATAGTCTGGCGGTTGGAATACTATCGGCACCTCCGGTTCTATGGGTTCGGGGACGGGTCTGGTTAGTCCAAATTGTCAGATACTGGTGTGATAACCTCCCACATAATCGCACCGACAACCCCACCGGGGAAAGGAAAAAGGCAACTTACTCGTTCACTGGTGGCTCAGCCACTTGGACTTCAACCTCATCTCTGGCTTTGACTTCTCCTATAGCCGCAACCCAGAGCTCGTCGAACTCTTCCACGGTCATCCTCTTGTTCCGCTTCTGACTAAGTGTATCTCTGAGTTCCTCCTCCTCGATTGCCGGGCTGTCTAAAGGAGGACCCTCGGGTTCTGCCGGCTCGCCGCATTCGTACTTGGCTCTTCGGTCTCTAAGTTCCTCGACCGCCTTGTCGGCGACGGCTTGAACGCGGCGCACTTTCTCGCCATCGGGCTCACACGTCGGCGGGAGCGGTACAAGTCCGCCAATGGCGAGTGGGTGAGGCTTGAGGATGAAGTCTGTCTCGCAGCGCACTGCAAAGTCTTCGAAGCAGTACGAGTGTGGCGGGCAAGGCTCGCACTGCAGCTCGATGAAGGGAATGACCCAGTCGGGCAGCTGAATCGTTTCGATTCCAACTTTGGAGGTTAATCCCCTGGCCCAGTCGGGGAGCTGGATGTTCACAGGAATGAGCTGTGTAGGCTCGCGTCCTAAGCCACAGTAGCCAACGGCAATTTTTTCTTGCCTATACCATGCGGCGTAGGCGCCGAGAAGTGTAATCAGGAGAACCCAGAGTGGTGTTGTCAATCCGGCGCCGCGCCCGGCGCGAGTAGGTTTTCTGCGAGCAAGGGCTAGCGCTGGATTTGCCTGCTCCTCCTGGTCAAGGGCTAGTTGTTCTTCGGCTGTAAACTCTTCGCCCGTCTCGATGGATTTCGGTGGGAACTCCAGAGTTTTGCCTCCTGCGAGTCGGCTGATGGGCATCTCAAAGCCCTTTTTCAACGTGACCGAGTCGTCATATACATCCAAGCCCGGACCGTCGGTCCGCCGCCGGCCGGCGGATGGTGTCCTTTTCCTGATCGACTCGGCGCCAGCTGTTTTCCGCCGGTTGCTTGGTGTCTTGACAGCGGTCGGCGGGGAGCTTCCGCTTTGGAAAGGGTTATCGTTTGAGAAAACCCCCTCGGTCTCAGGCGTTTGTTTAAAGAAGGTTTCCTCCTCGGGCGGCTCCAGTTTTGGGGCTGGTGTTGTACGGCGGGATTTCCGAGCCGATCGGGCAGCGTCAGCGTCAGGCGCTGTGTCGGTATCTGAATGGGGAGCTAGCTGGGTGCTTGCGGATCGCGATTGCCTCTTTCGAGGACTCTCACGCAGAACCTGGACGGGCTCCGGGTCTTCAGATTCGCGCTTGACTCTGGTGCTCTTTCTCGGCGACCGCGATCGTGTTGACGGCGGAGGCGGCATTAAGTCCTGCTCGAAGTCCGTCGTGCTGGCTGTGCTCTGCGAATCGGCATCGACAATACCCCTACTTGTTCTCTTCGCGCGCGCGCGGACGGCCAAGTAGGCTTTAGACTGAGGTACAACGTGGTCATTGAAGAGTTCGACAAGCTGCGGCTTCTTGGCAGTGGCCGAATAGTTGATGTTGTGCGTGACTAGGATAGAGCGCAATCGCGGGACCGTCAGCGACCAAGGGTCGAAACCGTCCTGGAGGTAGTCTACACCCTCTGTATCTGACATGGCGAATAAAAAATATCGCGTTTTACGACTGTGTCGAAAATGTCAGATGTGCAGTCCGAGACGCTGCGTGCTGTGTTGTGGCGATGGGTGAGAAGACGTGAAGGTGGGCGATTATAGACTTTGCTCTCGGTAGCCTTCAAAGCTTATCAGCAAAGTTGGCTTGCTTGGTGGCCGCCGAAGGGGATTTACTCCATACAAGGAGTGCTGCGGCGCAAATGAACACCTGCGCTAGGCCTCTGTGTCACTTGTGACCCAATGCTGTAGGGCCGCCAATGAGGAAGGGACTGAGAAAAGTTGTCGCACGGCCGAGTTGAGATTCTCAATGTTGATTTTCCAGTGAGAGCCGAGACTAATGACGAAAGCGGGCCCAACCTGGTTGTCGGGGTGGCAACGTCAAGGCACTCACCCCACTCGCCTTGTGCCTGTGCCCTTGCCACGAAGGTCTTGGCAGCTCAACAAGAGCAACACGACAATCACCATGACATTCGCAGCCCAACGAAGGTATGCCGCAGCCATGTGAATATTCTATTCTCTTTGGGTTCTTTTCAATGGATTTGGGACGCTTTCTTTAACTCCAGTGAGCAGCTGGAAAGATTCATGAATTCTCGGGTTCAACAGGGGCAGTCACACTATCGCCCGTGTTCTTGATGATCGTCCAGGTCATATACATTTAGATACCATGGAGGGTCTTTTGTTAGGGCATCAAAGATGTCTCAAAATCATACCGACCCTGCTAGTAACTACAAGTGACCTCCAGGTCAGCTATCACGACCAAGCTAAATAAGCTGTCCATCATCGCGCGCGAGCCAACTATTTTCCGTCCAGCGTAGGCCTTTTTCCCCATGTCTTATTACGGAAACCAGGGATAGAGTCGATTCCAAAAGGATGTTATTGAGGTTTTACTATTCGTACCTAGTGGTGGGGGGTTCTTATCGTCGATTGGGGCCACTGAGCCGACCCAGCAGCATTCCGTCACGCAGACAGGGGCCGCGTGGCTGTGTGGCGTCGCGCGTAAGGATTGTAACTGCACTCAGCGAAAAGCGAAAGTTGGACACAACTACCCCAGAGACAGAAGGAATATCTGTTTCTTACCTTCCGACACCAGTCGAGCCGTTCGTTTGTCCGAGTCGAATTATTTGGCATTCCAATTACGTGACTGCGTTTTCTCTCTTTCGTTTTTAGCGACTGCGGCGACCAGGAGTAGCTAGTCGCAGCCGAAATGCCTTTCAACGCCAGGGACCTCGCGGCTTACCGCCGCGACGAGAAGTATGGGCACAGGATAATGACGGCGGAGGAGAGGATCAAGCTTCTCAAGGTTGCCATACTACTTCCCCATATTCATGGCCGCCAGACTGACTGAGTCTCTGCTCAATACAGCCATACCTCCCTTCGCCGCCGCCGAAAACAAAAGCGCAAAGAGCAGATCTCCGGGCCCGAGAAAAAAAGTCCCGACTAGGGGTGCGACGGTTTTTGAGAGCCCAATTACACCTCCTGGTGTTTACGATTATACATGCCTTCTTTTCTCTCTACATCAGAACTCGTCAGGTGTGCCACACCGTTGCCAACCGCATCTATTCGGTTTACCACTACCACCACCGAACACCCGAGCTGATCCAGAGCGACGTTAAATCGCTACGGAAGCTACCGAGACATTTGAGCGTCATTTTGACGCTGGAGGATCATATCAGGGGCGGTGCAGGACTCGAAAGGCTTGTAAACGAAGCGGCCGAGATCGCAGCATGGTGTGCAAGCGCTGGCATCCCGGAGTTATCCATTTACGAGAAGACAGGTTTGTGGTGGCTAAGTCCAGATAAGGCTGGAGCGCTCCGCTAACCACGGCTCTAGGAATACTCAAGGGATACTTAACAGAAACCCACCGAGCGGTATCACAGAAATTGGCAACCTACTTTGGGCCAAATTCACCGGGCCTCAGTCTGAGGGCACCGCACCTCCCGCTTATTGAATCTCCGGTTTCCTCTCGTGCACCACGGGGCGATGGCATAAAACATCTTTCTATCTTGCTCTTGTCAGCCGAGGACGGGCGGGACTCGGTTGTCGATCTCACCAAGACGCTCACGGAGATGTCACAGCGTTCCAAACTCTCGTCAGCCGACATCAGTATGGAGCTCATCGACGCGGAACTGAGTGAGAGCATCATGGGCGAGCCGGACTTGCTCATCTTATTTGGGCCACATGTCGAGCTCTCGGGATACCCACCATGGCAGATTCGGTTGACCGAGATCTTCCACGTGCAAGACAACCACGGGGTGGGGTACCAAGTATTCTATCGTGGTTTGTGCAAATATGCGCAGGCGCAGATGCGTCTCGGAAGGTGATGAGATGTTCTAGAGGCCGTCCAAACCTAGCTTTCTTCTTAGGGGGTGGGGGATCTAGGGCAAGACCTTGCGGCGGCGTTAGTGGTCAGATGCACGGTATATAGAGGAGCAATAATTTCTGTGAATACGCATTTGAATTTGATGATGATTTGGTTGATGTATAAGATCGCGGGTTAGGGTTAAAGTTGGATTTTCGCAAGGTTTCGATTCGATGGGCGGCTCTCATTCGCCCAAATCTAACAAGGCCAAGTGAGTCGAACAAGGAGCCCTGGGAGCCCCATTTCCCAACCCAGCTTTCCCTTCTCCAAAATAAATGAGTCGCAGCGCCGAAAAGACTGGCGAGGCCAGGGAAGAAAAGGGAGAAGGGAAAAAAGGCGAGGGCGTCATGTTTCGTCCGCCGATTGTGCGCTCGGGCGCCAACGCTTTGAACAGGGCCCTTTTCTCAAAAAACATCAAGCTCGCAGCAGCGGCAGTGAACGACAACCGACTTATATCCAAGTACAGAAAGGCACTCTCGGATAGCAAGGAGATTCTCTTGGCCGACCGCCTCAGCCCCATCGTGTCACATCCCGACCAGAGTTTGGCAGCCCAAGGACGGAAATGTCTGCTGTTGAACCCAAATGTCAGTGCCCAGGGTAAGGAAGCCAAATTGAAAACAAGATGTTTCTGAATGAACTATTTGCTAATGTATATCTGCAGTACCTGAGACATGGGGTCCTACCCTGAAGGACGCCGTTCAGAAGCAGGATCTTGCCGTCATGCCCTACGAGCTGCGGTTGGATTATGACTACTGGTCATACCGTAAGGATATCTTTCATATAAAAGTCTAGGACGGCTGGGTTGGCTGGGTTGGCTGACGCAGAAACTCAGAGGACGTCATGGCCTCGGTGCTCCCCGAGGAGTTCCACGATGACATTCCCAGTGGCTTCAACACCGCCGGTCACGTAGGTAATTATTTCCGCCTCCAACGCTTTGACCAGTCGGCATCTATAATCTAACGTGGATCAGCACATCTCAACCTGCGGGACCGCTATATTCCGTACAAAAAGGTGATCGCAGAGATCCTGGTGGATAAAAACCCCATCATCAAGACTGTCATCAACAAGGTCGACAATGTTGGGTCTGACTCGCAGTTTAGGACTTTTCAGTATGAGGTTCTTGCCGGCCCCGACGACTTGCAGGTCCAAGTGGCTGAGAACAACTGCGTGTTCGAGTTTGACTATTCCAAGGTGTACTGGAATAGCAAGCTCGAATCGGAACACCGCAGACTTGTTGAGCTTTTCAAACCCGGCGAGGTGGTCTGCGATGTCATGGCTGGCATCGGTCCATTTGCTGTTCCTGCTGGAAAAAGGGGCGTCTTTGTCTGGGCCAGCGACATGAACCCGGAGAGCTTCAGGTATCTCGAGAAGGCGATACAAAAGAACAAGGTCTCGCAATTTGTGCGGCCATTCTGTGACGATGGCCGCTACTTCATTCACAAGGCGGCCCACTCGGTCCTCGCCGCCTCTCTGAATGGAGAACACGCTCGCATCCCCAATAAGCGGACGGGGAGGAGTAAACCTAATGCTCCCACCCAAGCTCCCCCACAAGAAACGATTTCCATCCCTCCCACCATCTCCCACTTCGTCATGAACCTTCCAGCATCCGCCATCGAGTTCCTCAGCTATTATCGCGGTCTATACGACGGCCACGAAACCCTTTTTACTCCCAAGGCAGACACTAAGCTTCCCATGGTTCACGTCCACTGCTTTGCGGTCAAGCTCGACAACGAGACGCCCCTAAACGACATTTGTGCTCGAATCACCAAGGAACTCGGCTTCCCCATGGAGCCGGGAGACCCCGAAGTGGAAGGTAAGGTTGCTATCCACGACGTTCGTGATGTAGCGCCGGCGAAGCGCATGTTTTGCGCGAGTTTCCGGTTACCGCGTGAGGTGGCTTTTGCGCCGAGGAGAGCAGCGGAGGGTTGATCTACCGACCTGGCTGGTGGTACCTTAACCGTGGTAGCTAGAGGAAATACAAGACTACCTATCTTATCTACCTACCAGTCCGCAGATTTTATGTGCCGTAGATCTTGAATCGCTTGCTTTGGTCTCATACCACCCCATGGGTTTGCTCACATGCGTTCATCGACCCCGCACAAGTGATATGTTCGATCACATTTTCATTCCGAGAAGGAGTTGGCCAGTCAATGCACTAGCAAACCTCACAACCTCCCCTCTCACCAAATTTCACCTCCCTTACCCTCCGTTGGTCCGATCAAGTTCTGGTCAACATTAGTCCATTCTATTCTAACATGATCCCCACTGGAACCCGCCCGCCCGCGCCCAACGAAATGTGAACTCCGTCAATACCTACCAGTATCGCAAGCGGGAGAATGCCAAAGTGGTAAGAACCGCACATACATACATACAAACATACATACATGCATGCATACCTACCGACCTACCCACACATATGCCAAAACCAACCCAATTCTGTAAAGGAGGGCTCGGTGAAGGGGTTGGTTCCCACTCGGGGACTGGGATTTGGTGGGTGGGCGTGGGCGGCAATTAAAAAGGCTACATCGAAATGTTTGGCAGTAAATAAGATTGATGAGGCTCCATTTTTATTTACCTTACCTACCTAGCTATGTACGTACCTAGGTGCCTACACCACACTACCTAATGATACAGTATAGAGTTGAGTGAAGCGAAGCCAGGCCCGGGTTAGGTACCTAGTGTAAGATACTCAAGGTACCTACCTACCTATAGGGAGGGAGTATGCTTAAGGTAGGTACCTACGCAGGAGGTGTAGGCAGGTAGGGGAGGGGGTGTAAAAAAGATTGCCGAAAGGTGACATGACCGGGAACGGCTCAGACAAAACGCAGATAAATAGATTGATGGATAGATGGTTTCGGGTTGGGTTGGTAGGCAATGGGAGTGATAGGCATCATTATCCGATTGGGAGCAGAGCACTTGACGGATGTAGAACTTCTTGTAAGAGCCAGGTTCGGAAGATGCACTACGGGTAAGGTAGGTTTGACATGATACCGCAACCACAACCGCAACTGCACCCCCCTCATTTCATTGAGGCACGAGCGTTCCTTTATTCTGTTCTAATATGAATGCGTGTTCTCGTTCCGGGACTTTTCATGTCAGGTCTCGGCACGTTGGGGCCGTTGTTGGGACCGGGCTCGTGTTAGTTAACGACCTATGTTTGATGCTTTGGGCTGCCGGGACCTCATCCCTACAAAAGGTGGGAGTTGAGGGCGGAAACACGATGCAATTGGCGATGCAATTCCAACCCATACCTTATTCGTGTGTACGGAGGGGGCCCTTCGAGAACCCCCCCCCCCAAAACACAAGGCAGCTTCCTGTTTCCGGTTCGGGCCCGTCCCCTCCAGTTCGTTCGCCGTAGTCTCGAACCCAAACCTTGATAACCGAGAACTGACTACGACATGAACACAGCACCACAGGTGCGGTGGGCCCGCACCGGTGTAGTCTGCAATGCAGACTGCGGTCTGCGGGCTGCGCATCCACGTTCTGCATGTCACAAGCGATAAGAGACCGACCATTTTGATAGGCCCGGAGATGTTCCCCCAGATGTTGCCAAGAGGGGAATGCAGACGATGGAGTTGTTCGACGTGCAGGTTGCAGTACCACACAGCACATTGTACCTCTACAAAGTGGGAATGGGAGTGCGAGTGGGATAGGAACGGGTGTACGAGTGGGAAGGTGGGGTGCAACATCCGTAGCTCCAACTTGAGTTGCCTATCGGTCTGGAAAGAAACTTCACGATAAGCAAACCGCGCTGCCGCAACGCCGAACACTTGCTAACAGCTTGCCGGCGTGCGTCCGATTCCCCAGGCCACTTGGCATCCAGCGACTCTGGAGATGGGTGGTATGCCGAGGTGAGCGACGTCGCCGTTGAACCAATCTCTGGACAATGGAAGCCGCTACAAGCTTCCCAAGTCAAGATAGCCGAACCCAGCAGGCTTCCGGCCGGCCTTCCCAAAAGCTGGCCAACCCGGGAGGCGGCAAATAGCTGCCCACCAGCGACTAAGTAACTGCCAGGAGCCAACCTGACAAGCCGGTACCTCGGTACCTGCCTGTGTGCTTACCCCAAACCCACAGGCAATGGGATCCAGCCACCTATGCATTGATTGTCCTGTCAGAATCGATCGCTGGGAGCTGCGCTGGGTGAGACATCCGAGCCGGCGACCTTTTTATCGCCAATCTTATAAGTGACTTGCCGGATTGGGACGGCACCCGATATCAGCTCTGCAGGCTTGGATCCAACACCCCTTGTCGCCGGTAGCATCTGAGATGGAGGGCGACATGCAGCCGATGAGAGCCCAGATGCGCCCTCAGTCCACTCTTGCGGCTTGACTTTGACAGCCCACATAAGGCTTGCATGGTCGGACATCTTGTCATGTCTGCGAGAGCCACCAAGAGCGACATTTGATACGACTCGACTTCGGTCCTTACAGTAGTCCGGATTCTAAGCGTATCGTTCTACATGTATGGGGGTTCTGCGAACGTAATTGCCAAGTTTCGGACCGGATGCCACTGGCAGTTGCAAAAACCGCCTTCACCGCGGACTGGGAACGCCTCTTTTTCGTAATCTAATCCACCAAAGGCCGTGGCCAACTCGTATACTCCTAGAAGGTTTGGAGGCGTCCAGTTCGAGAGTCCATGCGAACCGGCCTGTCTCTGGGTCTTGGGATGCCTTTGTTGTCAAAATCGACATGCGGTATCCAGCCGCATCAACGGTTTATCGATTGCCCAGTCCTATGCATGTTTGCCACGCTCTCTATGCCTTCAAGCTTCTCGCTGGCCTGTCTGACTAACAAGTGATCATCCCGGGTTTTCCCTAGCTGGCGAGCATGAACCGTAGAGTTGCTTCGGCCATCAAGGTGCCCAGACCCAAGAACAGAGTTCTTGCTTGAGAAGAGGGGAAAGGGCGACGACCAGTTTTCAGGCGTGTCCCGGGCACTGGGTATGGTAGCTCCGTCTTTAGTCAACCTGACCGTCTCGATCAGAGTCTTGATATGAATTCTTGCGCGCGGAGGCGCGACGGTTTCCGGACGACATGGCCGCCGCACGGGTCTAGACCGAGTCCACGCACTTGGTTGCGCCAGAATGAGTCGGAAGAGCTGGAATTTCGCTGTCATCGAACCACCCAGGGGCGCGTTTTTTTGCTGACCCAGACACCGGCAACTGACCGCGCTGGCATAATCGCCGTAGAATTCTTCATAGCGTCCAGCTACTCACGCAGGGGGTAGAGACGGCTGTTTCTTGATCTGCAAGCCAGCTCCAGCACCAAGTACACCATCACCAACGCGGCGGCCGCCGAAATACGACACCTGTTTGCTTTCTCTTGATTAGCGGTGAGGGGTGGAGAAGGGCGGATTCTGGAAGACGGCACGATCCATCCACTGAGGTGAAGGTGAGAGGCGAGCCCCTCATTGGCTGTGACGGTGGCAAAAAGGTCATCACTCCAAGGTACCGTGTGCAATGCCAGGTGCGGGGACCTGTTGACCCTTAAGTTTTGACGTGCTCCTCTGCTCTCGCCTTTCTCGCGGCGCATCGACGAACGCACACGGACAATAAGAAGACCCTTGCTTTTTCTCTCCCCAAGAGCCAACTGTCAGAATTTGGCAGCGGCAGGTTGAGTTCTGCGCCAAGTTCGTCATGGTCACCTGGCCAGATACAGGCACAGCAGGCAAAAGGAACACATGGGTCCGGGCTGACTTCTGTCGATGTCACCATTTCTCGTCTCGTTCGCGTTCAGTGTGCTCACAGGTGGGAAGACACAGAGCTATAAAAAATCCAACACAGGGCAAGTGACAAATGGCGGGGAAGCGCAAAACTGGTTCCGGAATGCCCAAAGTATTTAATCATGGGCCGGCGTGTTTGCTTCCATGCTGCCACGGCAAGACAGGCATGTCTCCTCTCGCTCTCTGGCCGCCACTGGCACTGGAACTTGTTGACTAACAAGAACCGGTCGTTGACCAAAGAGAGGCGTCCAAGCAGGTCACACGCGCGGGGCTAGAGACCCCTAGTCGCTGTTTCCATTCCAGCGATTCGTCTGTCTGTCCTGGGCCAGGTTGGCCTGTCCTCCCGCACTGTCTTGATTGCTCTGCTTTTTGCCTCCCACGCTCGTTCTCCCTTGACCTGCAGAAACGCAGTCATCAGAGCCCCAGACCGCTTCCCATTCTCGGCGTGCACGGAACTTCAGTTCGGCTTGACTTTTTGTTGCTGTCAAATCGTCATCACACTCTGGGGTTTCATTGCTCCCGTCCACAGGTCAGGTCGCTGGCTTCCAGCGCCACATATTGTCCGATCGACCACTAACACTGTCGACAACAACCTGCCTTGATCTACAAGATGTTTTCGGCTTACGACTGATACTTGTCCCGTTCCGCCGACGTTCTCAGCGGTCTGTTGAAGCCCACGCATTCCTCAGGATCGACCGAGACCGAGAGCAGCGCGGGGGCAACGGGGGGCTTACCGATAATAACACCACACCGAAGTGGTCACCAGGACGAGTCCCAAGAAGCAGCATTGGAACCTGTATGACAGCAAAGCCAGTTGAGAAACAGTAAGTGATTTGCCGACTCAGATCTTTCGCCGTCACATTGCCCTGCTCCTTTTCTATTCACCGAAACACATCCAATTGCTTTCCTCGGCCCCGCAGCCCAGTGTTTTTGCTGGATCGAATGATGGCATACAACATCCACAGACATACGTCGTCGGTGGACTCCCCTGGCCTCGGCGGAAAGCACATAGCTGGGCAGCTTCCGGCTTGCAATATTGAAACGGTTGTTGTTTGTTGTTATTGTATTTTGCAAGGCTCATCCCGCCCGGTTTATTCAGGCCCTATTCACGAGGATCACCAAATTCCTGAACCCATGTGTGCGGCAAAGTATATATTTGATTCCCCCCTCACCCCCCGTTGAAGTGTCCCGTGATAGTGAATGAGCGGGACCCCCATTCTACCCCAGCGCACACACCCCCGTTTCCGCATCCGACCCCTCCTCAATCACCATCCCACGTTCTAACGCATGCCTTTTTCAAAGCGACCGGGGCAGGGGTGAATGTGGTGGCATTGGGTCTCCCATCCGCTTAATTTGCACCAAGTGCCTCCGCTCCCGATGAGCCGGGCACTTATCCGTACACCTCCGCTGGGAATTCCCTTCTACATCGAAGCTTCAACTCTTGATCTTTTTGCTTTCAACGAACCCCCCCGTGCACCCGTTCTCCACTCCCAACCCTCTTTGATCTCGCCGTCGCCGTGCGCGTCAAGTATAATTCGTAATTTTCCGAAGCACACCTATTACCCACTGATCAACACCTTGACTGACGTCGAGAAAAGCGCAGCCCGTTCTTCTCTGTCACCGCCTTTGTCCCCAAACAGCATTCCGCCACCGCGCGGCGCCTTCCCGTGGGAGAGGAGAAAGAAATCGAGGGGCCTTTGCGGGGGATTCGCCTTTTTTTGCGCAACGAGGGTATTTTCCCACCTCGGAACCCAGACCGGCTTCAGCTCGCGACTCCAGCTGTACACCTATGTGGAACTCCTTTCCCTACCCGCTGGAGACAGGATTGAGGGTGTCTTGGACAATTGTCCACTGATCACCAGGGAATTCAAACCTTTCAAGATGGCGGTTGTTTTGTCTTCTGAAGAAAGCAGCTACTTCTCGACCTCGACGCTGCGACGGTCGCACTCGCAGCCGAAATTTGGCACCAAACGCGCTGGGTTCCATACGTCAGCTTCAGCTTCACGAATAGATGAGATCTACCCTGAACCTTCCAAGCCCTTCGCTGGCTCAAATCGCTCGTCGGCGCCTTCATCTCCGCAGGCAGCTCACACCGATTCCGTGGGCCTGTCTTGTTCCTCCACCCCAGCTACGAACTTCTCTCTTGGATCGGATAGCGATGAGGACGAAGACGGCCCCTTAGACCCAACAACGTCAGTCCACATTATCCTCCCCCAATACGACGACTCGGGATACTTCAACCACGTCGAAGATCTGGAACCTCCCCCAAGCCCACGGACTGGGCATTCCTACTCCGCCTCTCCCAATGAGCCAGACAACTCGACCAGCACTTCCCGCCCAGGTTCTCCGGATCTTTCTGAGAGAGCGGAAGATGATATCGCAATAAAGGTGCAGCCATCACGTCATGTTGACTACCTATCGCACAATTGGCGCGAGGAGGACATTTGGTCGTCGTGGAAGCACATTGTATCCAGACGAGGCGATTATGCAAATGCGGCCAGGTTAGAAAACGCGTCCTGGAGGACGTGGATGAAGTCTAAGAATAAGCTGAGCACCGTGTCCCCGGAGACGCTTAACTGGTTTGTTCACTCGCGGTGACTGCCATATTGAACAATGAATGTTAACGCGCAACAGGCTCAAAGACTGCGATGTGACATGGCTGTATGGCCCGCTCCAAACAGGGACGGCGAATCTACACCCAGCTCATACAGGTCCCAACAGCCGCAGGATATCCAAATCGAACTCCTTCGTCAAGAAGCCTATTTTGAAGAAGCGAAGTATGTCGGAGATAATGCTCCAAAGGTCGCTTTCCACTTCATCACTCGTGAAGCAAGCTGCAGCAGCGGTTCAAGCACAACAGAAAGATGGGCTGAAGAGGATAGGCAGGCGTCCTGGTCTCGAACGGGCGACAACCGACTTCGTCACGTTTCCTTTCTCGTCCAAGGGCATCAGCCATGACAACACCAACTTGTTCCCATCAGCGATATCGTCGGGTTTAGTGTCTCCAAGCGCTGGAAAACACATCCACTTCAACGAGCAGGTGGCGCAATGCATTGCGGTCGAAGCCAAGGGCGAAGATGAGGAAGAGGAAGTTGGCACGATTCCGTTCGACAGCGATTCTGATGATGGAGCTATCATGATGAAGCAGACCAGGTCGAGGAAGCGGCGGCCAACACTCAAACCCAAGAAGCCCAGCGTCAGTGGGGAGAGCAAAACAATTGCCATGCTTCCTTCGACCACGCTGAAATCACAAGAGGACGAACCCGAGCCAGTCGAGACGGCCATGAAGCACAGCACTGGTGTATACCGAAGTCCGCTTATCTCCCCTTCATCCTCGCAGGAGACCCTGCGGCCATCCAAGAAGTCGGGCAAGCTGTTTATATCGGATGACGATGGTGATGATGATGATGATGATGATGACGATGAGGATGAAGAGAGTGGAGACAAAGTTACAGAGAGCACCACGTTCAGCCGATCGTCACTCAAGCCTGAAGAAGGAGGAGGTGGTGGCTTAGGTGGCCTCCGCCGTTCGACATCATCGACCAGCCTCTCAGCCGAGCCGAGCGGACTGCGACGAACCGAGTCGGGAATGTTTATGCCATTTGAGGAAGGCGGGTCAAACGCTGCGAGCGAAGGCGTCTTGGGTCGCGTCATTGATACGGTAAATACCGCCCGGGATATCGCTTTTGTGATCTGGAATGTGGGGTGGAGGAAGTGATTTTTTCTTTTTTTTTGCGGTTGATCGTTTTTTATTAACCAACCCTGTTTTTTTCCAGAAGGAAGTTGCTCTCAAGAATACCCATCGATTCCGCCTCGGCTCCGGCTCACAGAGTTCTTCAAAAGGTGTACGATAAGCGCAGCACACACACAAACACACACAAAGCAAGCATGAGTACATTTGGCATATGCAGTTGGCGGCAGGGAAGCGGAAGGGGATTGGGGGTGGTTTGGTAATGATGGGTTACTCTCGTCATGGTTCACGAGAATTCCCGAAAAGCAATCTTGACAGTTCGGTTTATGCCGACAGGATTGATTCACGGCAAAGGCAAAACATTTACATGGGCTGGGGTGTTGAGCAGACTTGGTTTGGTTTTGTCCTTGGTTTGGTCCTTTGGCTTCAATATGGGAGGGTGGAAGGGGGGACTTTTTTGTCTGGGGAAGGACGGATAGGAACCAGGTTCGACACGGATTCGTCGCCGACACCTTTATACCACGACTCGTTGCATTTATTCTCTGGTTTCTAACCCACCTGGCTTGAGATGACGCTTACCTTGGGCTTGGTTGGCATTGTGCCTGGGAGGTTTTATTGATTTTTTTCTGTCTAGCCTTGGGGTTTGGCGCAGTGTACACAACTTTTCCGGTTACCGGAGCGAATCGAATCCGACGGCTTGGCTCAACACGATAGAGGTGCTTCGGATTTTGGGCAAACGTGAAAATGGGAGGAGCGAATCAACTAGGGGAGAAGAGAAAAGCTATTCAAGATAACCATGTCATGCTATATCATACCACGTCGTGAATAGGGCGAAGGTATTGAACCCTTTTAGAGGATACATGGGAACTGTCTCCTGTCTGGTCTTGTCTGTCTTGTGAACTAGTTGGGGTGGTGCCGTGGGGGCTCTGTGTAAGCTGTATCACCATGGTACCTCTGAAGCCCGCGTGGGGGGATGGATTATTAATTGTATTCTTCCCACACTCATGTGCTTATGCGCCTTGGGAGTGGGCAGGAAGTGCTCGACAAGATGGAAAAGGCAGGGTGGGCTGGATTGGGAGTGAGATGGAACGCGAAGACAAAAGTTGTAATACAAAATACTGTGAAGTCAATTCTATTATTTTGTCCAAGTATTTTCACAAAGATAAAGTATATGATACGGTTTGCCGGGGTGTGGGTTTCTGGAATGATGGCCTCGCGAGGTTGACAAGTCCAAGATTGATTTCCTGAATTATCGAAGTACCAGAGAAGAATGCGGCCTGAGGCACCAAGTTTTGTTCCGCTGCACAAAAGTGGGGCCACTGCCCAGGATGCTTGGGGCGAACGCGTGCATGGGAAGCTGCCTTGAGCTCCGACCTTGTTAAGGTATCATCAGCGAACCTACCTCAAACCACTTGCCTGGTTAAACCAGATCACACCGCAAAGCTCAGATCCCAAGCCTCATCGTCGCCGTGTGTTTTTCAATTCAGGAATTTGTTTCCAATTCCATTTTCTTTTTGTTATCACTTCTCCGAACCACACAAGATGGATACGCTCGTGGCGCGATACAGCCGCCCAGCCTACCAGCAGAATGAGCTCTTCTCGGAGCAGGAGCAGCAGGACCTTATGGATGGCGCCCCCGCCTTGTCGCTCAAGTTTGCGATGCCGCCAGTAGCGCATGTAAGTTTTTGTCTGGGTTGTCCCCAAGAGTATGGGATCAAAGTGAGGTTGACAAGTCTGTTCCCACCAGCCTTCTGCCTGGCTCCGCGCCGCGACCGACGACCGCTCCAATCCAACTTGCCCCATCAAGATTGCGCACGGCACAACGACACTTGCGTTCCGGTTCCAGGGCGGTATTATCGTTGCGACGGACTCGCGAGCCACAGCGGGAAACTGGATCGCCAGTCAGACGGTGAAGAAGGTGATTGAGATCAACAGCGACCTGCTGGGCACCATGGCCGGTGGCGCTGCCGACTGCCAGTACTGGCTGGCCTGGCTGGGCATGCAGTGCCGCCTGCACGAACTGCGGCACAAGCGCCGCATCAGCGTCGCGGCTGCATCCAAAATCCTGGCGAACCTGGTCTACCAGTACAAAGGGATGGGTCTGTCCATGGGCACCATGTGCGCCGGCGTCACTAAGGAGGAGGGCCCCGCGCTGTATTACATTGACTCTGACGGTACGAGGTTGGCGGGGAATCTGTTCTGCGTTGGGTCCGGCCAGACGTTTGCCTACGGTGTGCTGGATGCAGAGTACCGCTACGACCTGACGGTAGAGGAGGCGTTGGAGCTGGGCAGTCGGAGCATCCTGGCGGCGACGCATCGTGATGCTTACTCGGGTGGCTTCATCAACCTGTACCACGTCAAGGAGTCGGGATGGGAGAAGCACGGCTTTAGCGACACGAACCCAATCTTCTGGAAGACCAAGCTGGAAAAGGGCGAGTTCAGCAACGTTACGAGCGACTTTTCGGAGCGGGTGTAAGTCTAGGAGAAGGATGGTTGTAGTATTTAATCACGCTCTTGCCTTGCGTTGTATTGCTTTGCGTTGCTATGCTTGGTTTTCTTGGGCGTCGGGTCGGAAGGTCAGACAGGCAGGTATGCAGGCAGACGCGCAACGCAAGGTAGATGGAACTCCGCTCAAGGGAATGATCACTTGAGGGGCGAAGGAAGCAACGACGGCCGTGTACTTGTAACAGGAGGCATCTAAACTGAGTTGCAATTCTAGACTGGCTTGCTCTTCATCAAATGAGTGTCAGTGAGAAGGTACATGTAACTGACCAGATGGTATCATCTTGAGCGGCGAAATGGTTCTCTCTGCTAGATTTGCAGTTGTCAAAGTGTTGCAGTAGGTGATTGGGGTCTATTCGGTGGATCGAGGGGATGGGCTAAACGACCTCGCAGGAGAGGCTAGGGTGTGTCATCACCTACCTTTTGTGACCTCTAACTGATTAGACTAGCCGATACTTGAAATTTCTTGGCTATATACCCCGGGGGTTAATGGGGTCTCTGTCGTATTGTATTGTACAGAAGGCAGTGTGGTTGGTCGGTCATTCCTGAAGATTGATTTTGCCAGCTGGTATTAATCTCTTTTTTTTTTCGTTGGGGGGGGGGGGGGGGGGGTTTTTTTTTTTCTCC
>Ga0247765_1000670_pt1 | contig 24281 bp, 18 predicted proteins | sample UWRJL106311C6_FD_179949 | JGI IMG/M metagenome (GOLD analysis project Ga0247765, IMG submission 179949) | Plant litter microbial communities from Arlington Agricultural Research Station in Wisconsin, United States - UWRJ-L106-311C-6 | ecosystem: Environmental > Terrestrial > Plant litter >... | reverse complement strand
GTTGCTTACCTTGCAGGAGGTATTGGCTTGTGTCTTGGCGGCTTAGTTGGCTTGCTTGGGTTAGTTGGGCTTAGGTGAGTTGGCTTGATCACAGCGCTGTGTGTCATTTCTATCACTCATAGTGGCGTCAGCGTCAGAGGTGTTATCGGCGGCCGTGTTCGCGTCAGAGTCAGTGGTCATGTTGTCAGTGGTGTCGGTGATGTTTACCACCCACGCCCCGTCGATGAGAGGCAATCCCACCAACACGGGCGTCGTAGCACACAGGCCCTCCATGGTCTTATTCTCCCCCGCGTCCCAGAGAAGAGCATGTCCGGGTTTGTCTCTACCGTCATCCGCCGATACTTTTGTCGTGGTCTGCATCAACGCCTCCAAATCCCGTCGCAGCAAGCTAACCCGCTCCTCTACCCGCGTTAACCTGCCGTGGATCCGCGATGCTGCGGCTGACAAGGCATGTAGTGCGGGGTGCATCTTGTAGAGAATGCAGCCAAGGGCGAGAGCTCTTTCTTCGTCCTCTCCCCCTTCTTCCTCTCTGGGTTTGGGGGTATTATCACCACAAACTTGACTCGTACCTGGGGCATTATTAGCAAACTCCCCGATAAAGTCCAAACTCTCCGCCAGCTTTTCCAAAACCAATTTCACTTGTGCAATCTGTCCGAGAACCGTCAGCCCTTGAGGCCCTCCGCCTTTTCCTTGGACAAATACACGGGAGAAAAGAATGCCGGGCAAGCGCGTATCCAGATATGAAATCGGTTCGGGGATTTCTGTTCGGGCATATCCCAGAGGAATTTGTAAGATGATATTGGTTTTGGCGTTGCGGATATCCGTATCTAGAGAATGGAGGATGGCCCACCGGCCCATTTTGCCTTGCAGAGAAATCCAGGAATGCATGGCCGAGGTGGCGTGGGATTCTATTTCCGGAGGGGTAGGGCGAGACAAAAAACGACGAATGGAGATGATGCGGTCGATTATAGTGGACGTTTCGTCGAGTAGTTGTTCGTTGGGAATGGTCTGCGAGTATTTAAAGAGGGGGTATAAGCCGCTCTCGTCATCATCATCATCCGAATCGTAGTCCAAATCCGAGTCGTCCAAGTGGTGGTCAGAGCCCAAGTTATCGTTGGACTTGCATCCCGACTGGTTTTCTTCTCCCTTTTGGGCCAACAAAAACGCCTCCCGCGTATCCCACGGCATCATCTCGATCGCCAGGGAAACATCGCCATAAATGTCCAGAAACTCGTCAACCACAGGGTGCATTTGCACCGTGTAGTTGTACGCCGGTGTTTTATCTTGTCCCCGTTCTTCTCCCTGCTGTACTGGTCCTGGTTTTTGTCGAGGGAGGAGTAGTAAATTCGAAATCGGTCGAGGCAGTACTGAACCAATATTCAGATCCAGATCCGTCACATGTAACCACATACTCGGCGAAACCATAACTATGACGAGGACAAAGCTTCCGAAAAGCAAAACCCGGCCACCATGGTCCCGGACCCAACCCCCGATCCGTCTCGTCCATGTCTTGACTAAGGTTTCGAGCCATGTCCATGCCCATTCCCATGTCCATGGGGACATAGCTTGACCGTGGCTGTCGCTTTCGAATTCGGACTCAGAGTCGGAGTCAGAGTCGGAGTGCGACCAGTAGTACATGTATTCGTCACGCTCACCAGATCTGCCGTGCTTGTTTCCGTGTCCGTGTCCATACCCATGTTCATATTTGTGTTCGAACTTGTGTCCATGTCCGTACTTGTCCTTGAACTTCATGTTGTCCTTGGCAGGCTTAACCTCAACCTTGTAGGCAGTACTGCCTCCCCAGACTTTGCTATCGGGAAACGATTGACGATTGTATTTGCGTTCATGTTTCGTATTGGGAATGGCCTCTCCGAGATCATGGCCACGGCTGTCGCTAAAGGAACGGATGCGACGTTCACTGGTGGTCTTGTCTGTGTTAGTCCTGCGTTGAAGTTCTGAGAATGCAAAGAATGGTCACTTACTTGTTCGCCCCCAGCAGATTGGCTGGGTTTGTGCTTGTGCTTGCGTCTGCGAATGGTCGCGTCGACTCCCTGTTCATCAGGTTTGTCGAGGGTATTGCCGCCGAGAGTGTTGCCGAGGGTGTCGAGGGTGTTCTTGCTCAGTCAGCCCCACACTACAAGTTATGTGCGTAAGACGGGAATACTCACTTCATATTGTTCAAAAGGCTGACTGTGTTTACGTTCATGGTGTCTGAGTCGCACACCGCCTCTGAGTTCACCCCCGAGTTCTCCGAGCTCGCCACTGCGGGTTCTGTCCCCTTCGGGCGTGGCCATCTCCAATGGGTGCACTGTCTCATCAAACTTGGGTCGAGAGTTGGGGCATAGCGAAGGGTCCATCGTCTCCCTCAGCCATAGACACCTGCATTGGGTGAACCGTCCCATCAGATTTGGGTCGGGAGCTGGACGTGATAGTGGGTTCGCCGATCGTGTCTCTGTTTCCTCGGGCCTGCATTGGGCGAGCAGTGCGATTGGACTTGTGACCCGACTTGCGGTCTTTGCGAGAAGGCATGGCGATGATGCGATGAGATGGCCGATGGCGATGACCAAATTTCAAGTGTTCATTTTCTATTTAAGTAAGCTAGGTTAGAATTCCGATTTATTCGTGCTGTTTCATTCGTGTATGGGATTCCATTCTTGTTGCAGAGACCCTCTTGTGCTACCGACTCCATTTCTTTGTTCGTTCAAACTGTTGCTGTTTCCGGAATCGCCGACAACACCAATATTGCCTGTCGCGCTAGCCCAGGCACCTAACGAGAAATGTCATGAAAGAAGATGAAAGAAATGGCCCTCCAAACACGCCAACTACATGTACCAAACTTGCACCCGCACGCATCACTCAAAACAGCGCCAGGTACATGGACAAGGACAAGCAACAGGGCGAAGTTAGACAAGATGCAAACTTCAATGTTTACATACATACATACATTGTACATGCAGAAGCTAAAACATATCCTCCCACTGCCCCGGAACGGCATCTGCTCCCCCTTTGTTGGCGCGACGGAGTGCTTTTCGCGCTTTTTTCCGTCAACACTGTTGAGCCAGGCCACAAAGTCAGGAGAGAAGCGACCGGTTAATGCAGTCTCCGTTTCGTCAGTCTTCAAGTTCAGACTAGAAAGATGGGCTTGCGCTTTGTCGGTTTGAGTACATGTAGAGGTTTCCATGTTGGTATTAGAAGGCAGGGCTTTGTCTGTCTGCACAGCTGCAGCTGCAGATACATCATAAAGATGATCATGATACCACCGCTCAATCGAAGGGAGAAACCCCGCCAAAGATCGCGCATTCTCATGCCACTTGGGCAGGGGCTGCTGGTTCAGGCTGTCTTCCACGGGGTCTTGGGTACCGCCGAGGGCGATGAGCATTTTCTCAAGGTTGGGCAGGTGGTTTAGTTTTTCGAGGTTGGTGGCTTGCGTGTCGGTCAGGGAGGGAGCGTCCATGCCAAGTAATTCTTGCCAGAAACCCCAGAGCTGCTGGGCTCGGAGTTTTCTGTCCATGCTGGGCATTTTGCCTGGATTATGTTATGGGATATGTTTCTAGCTCGTTGGAGTGTTCCAAGGCTGTCGGGATGTGTTTACAACTTTGTTGAGATGTGTCCACAGGTTGACCAGAGATGTGTTACTGTTCCAGTCCCCTGGATGCATTTGGCTCGCATTAATAGTGCAGCACGTATGTACGTAGAAGCATCAATCACCTTCTCACAGTCTCACACCACTGCAGAGATGCATCTGGAGCAGCTTGCAAAGCTAAGGGGCGACAATGTGACAAAGACTTTGTGTGATCTTTGACTGCCATGGAGAGAGGCTTATATTCCGGTTAGTTCTTGACTCATTTGATCAGCTTAAACATGACACGGGAGTTGAAATGCGCAATTTCATTCGCGTACGAATCTGACAGAAATAAGTTTGCAAAGCCAGTTCATCATGATGGACGCCAGATTCTTTCTCTGTTAGAATCGGTTCGAAAACGACTTGACATGTCAGTTTCATCTGACGCAGGTGTATCGACTAGAAAAATACTTTTGAAACGCCAGTCCATTGATAGAGTCATGAGGTCTGAGACATGGGGCTCTTTTCCTCCATCCGGCATCAGTTCGTCGAGCACAACACAAAGAGACTAGATGCATGGGAGTTTTACCCAGCGCAGGAGTCTGATGCTTGCGAGGCAGTCAATAGGAGATCAAGGAGTCTGAGACTCTTTATCCAACACATGATTTGCGTCCACGTATTTTACAGAAAAGAGTTGTGCAACGGCAGGATGTGATAGATGCCACATTGGCAGAGGCTTCTTCAGCGCTATCCAAAATAGGTTCGACTACATGGGTACAACCCGCCAGTTTTACTGAGCGGAAGAGTCCTGTCTTTGACAGAATTAAGTTTGCAAGGCAGTCCATTAATGGAGTAACGTCGCCTGTGACTTTTGAGTACCTACCACCCAAAATCAGCTAAAACACAACACAAATAGGATTTGCGGTAGTTTCATGCAGAGTGGGAGTTGAGTCTTTGGCAGAGAAAAGACTGGAGCTATGCCACGAAGCATCAACATCACAACAAAACATCGTATCACCGGGGCCTCTTCACCAAGCAGCGGAATCAGCTATAACACGCCAGACAGGACAGCGCAAAAAGAGCTCATATTAGACACCTAATAACTTCATCTAGGATATGGAATCTTTAACAGAAAAAGTTTGTGACGAGCAGGCCTAGAAGATATCACGTCTCCAGACACTGGGCTCAGCTTTGCCCACTATTCACGCAAGTGGGGAAATCAAGTCGAGCATTTCATCTACATAGTAACTGATAGCTAATGGTTGAGAGTTGAGGGTTGAGAGTTGAGAGTGTGGATACGGCAAGCCCCTGGCGCAGAAGCAGCGCAAAAATCAGATCAAAGAAAAGGCGTACCCAGAAAGTCACATACAGACACCGGGCATTTCGTCTAGCAGTTGAGTTGATAGTTGAGAAAGAGTGAGTGGGACGGCAATATCCTCGATATGCTTTGATGCTAGAAGCAAGTAGCGAAGAACATCAGGGAAAAGCCGCAGAGGACACATGCACTGGGCATTCGTCGGACACTGGGCGTTTTGTCGGCACACGGCGTTGCGTTTGAAAGCTGATAGCTAACAGAAAAGTGGGCGAGACGGCAAGTCCTGACGCTAAAACAATCGCGAAACTTTGGGAAAAAAAATCAAAAACCAGCCTGGGATGGTGGTTCCAGGCACAGAATCCAGGTCAACAGAGACAAGCCGGTCACAGCCTCCAACATGAATGCAACTTGACAAATTCTGAACGTAAAGCAGGCAACATTTTCATTTACCAGTTGATAGTTGACCGAGAGAGCGGGTGGGACGGCAAGCCCCCTGACGCTAGAAGCAGCGCAAAACTTTCGACCAGAGTGTTGGCCGCGGCATTTCACACACGCACTGTGTATTCGTCAAAACCAAGGATCTTGTCAGATACCAGACATGTGCGTTTTTAAAGTCGAGTTGACAGTTGATAGTTGACGGAAAGAGTGGGCGTAACGGCAAGCCCTGCTCCTGACTGACTGACGGACGACGCTAGAAGCCGAGCGAAACGTTGGACAAAGAAAGAGAAGTTTTGGGGATAGACACACACAAAACAGCATCTTCCAGCACAAAATTGCGTCCGCTCCAACGGGCCAGTCTCTAATGCAACAGACTTGACACACATAAAGACCGAGAATCGGAACGTAAGCACACAACATTTTCATCTGACAGAAAAAGGAGTGGAAGGGCAAGGCAAGGCACCCTTGACGCTGGGTTTTTGACTGGCCGACAGCTCAGACAACAAGGAAGACCCTGGCTCTGGGATAGACTGGGCTGGACTGGGCTGGACTGGCTGGGCCGGAAGTGCCGCGAAACATGAGACACAGAAAGGAAAAGTTTGGAGACACGGCACGGCACGGCACTTCCAGTGCAGATCCGCAGACACTCGCTTATCCCAATAAAAACTTTTCAAAGCGGATATAGCTTTGACAAACTGTGAGTCCAGTCGGAAAAGCGCCAGGCCCAGGGACCAGCTTCACCGTCCATCAGAGTGGACGGAATCAGCTTCAAATATCAAACAAAAGAGAGCCTAAAACACGCAGTAATTCTCATCCCGTAGTTGAGAAGGAAGAGAGTGGGCGGGTCGGTCGGTGAACGGACAGATCTCTGATGCTAGAAGCAGCACGAAACACTGACGAGAGAAAGAGAAAAAGAGGTCGGGCATGCCGTGCTTTCCAGCGTAGAATTGTGACTAGCTCAATTGGACAGAGCTGATCAACCGCAGTTTTTGCAACAGATGCACAGTGACAAAGCGGTTTGACGAGGCTGTTTGAAATGAAAGTCATGTCCAGTCCCACTTAACCCTACAGCGGACAATTCCCCTCTCGCCATTCTTTGCGCGTAAAGAATCCCCAGAAATCCAGTCCTTGACGTTAATATGCCTATCGGAGGGAGACAGAGAGTAAGTTCTTTTGGAAGTTGAGCATCCCAAAACTAACCTCATCTCTTCAGTTACATGACAATTTCCTTCTCCAACGAGCTTCTCCGCTTGCTTGCGTGCTCGCATGCTGTCCACCTACCGACCGACTGCTTACCTCGGTAGCTTGGTAACTACATGTAGGTACCTTACTTGGCAGCACCTTGACACAACATCTCCCCTCCGCACGAGAAAACCCAACCGACTAAACTCGAGCACATGGCCACTGCATGTATCACCGCCACCACAAATATTCCCCAGGGCACCTCCCGGGGCTGGTAGTTTGTGTCGAGTGCGAGGGACTGACTGTATGTTGGATTGGTCCCGTCCCCAACTGCTCGGTCGTGACTGGACAGGGACGCCTTCCAGTCCGGCCTCTGCAGACGTTGCAATATTCTGCTCGGGTCACCACTGATTCACTCCGCCAACGTGGGGGCTCTGGGTTCGCAACGAAGGGATGCATCGGGTCTCGGCAGGTGGACACCATACTGTTCCCCTTCAATACTAAGCGAAGTCGAGGCCTTTGAGAATTAGCAGGGCGTGCGAACCAGGCCGCGGGTAGCATTCTGGGTGGTCAGCGAACTGGGGTTTAGTATGAATGCTCAAAAAACATAAAGATGCCATGGAGCATGCCAGAACTAGATATCATATCTCTCTCTAATGTGTCTACCTACATTTAGTCCCTCAATCTTTTAACCCTATATGCTCTAGTCATTTTACCTAGCCCTCTAATGCTTGCCTGCAACCCTCGCGCTGTCCTTACCTTGTCCTTGTCCTTGTCGCTGACTTTGGCTATCGAATGATTACTTCGTACATATATGACTATGTCGATACTTCTGATCCCTCTCCCTCCCTACATAAAATACTTAACACATGTACCTACCTAGGTAGCTAGTTTCTTGGTGGTGGCGTGGCGATTTTCCTCTTGGGAGGGAGGGGCATAGAACTGGAGTCATGCGTATATGATCACCGTACACGTCCAGTCCCGTCCCTGTCGAGCAAGGCTATTGATAACTAAAAGGGAGCTGCGCTGCCTTTACTGTTCAAGTCAGTCCCAACAAGGAAATATATGCTGCTCGATTTAAAGTCCAGTAGGGAAAACCACATGTACTCAAGGGGTATGACACATCCTTTTTTTAACCCTTGCGCTGTTGCGATAGCGTAGTTGTGAAGATAGTACAGTAGCTGACGTGTGTGTGCGTTATGTAGGAGGTGGGCACTGGTAACCACTTTTTTTGTTTTTTGGTCATCCCTCTTTAGCCATGTCTACTCTTTTTTGTTGATTTTCTCTTGGTAGAATCTCTGCTGCTGCCACCAAATAATCCGTTAGATGTTTTTCAAGGCAATCCCGCGACAGAGAGATAGACCTAGATCAAGCCATTCCGAAGCACGCACGGTAATTACGTTGTCTGGGTCTTTGAATTTTCCATACATGCACGTATTGCTGTTGTTGCCGCTGTTAATGCTAGACCTGGGGTTGGCAACGGCGGTAGTTGCAGGGGGTGGGGATGGGAGGAGGAGAAGTCGGTTGACGTAGGTGTCGGGAATGTGGAAACTCAGGAAGCAGATATATTGCCTTACGGCCAATATGACGACAACGACACTAAAGATAAATGAAACTGGTTACCAAAAGTATTATAAAGAAATGTAACATGAGCGTAACGAAATGACAAGTCAAAAAAAAAAGGGGGGGGGGGGAATGGAGAAAAAACACTAACTCGGAGTGAAACCCAATGGAAACCTCAAACAGGCGGCAAGCGAGAACTTCAGCTGTGATCTGACCCAGGACCGTATCGGTAATAATAGGTTTTCCGTCAATAATACACTCAAAGCGCCTCTTGCATTCGAGCAGAGCCACGATGGGGGATTGAGAACTTTGCGGCTGCGTGAAACGGTCTCCTAGGTTATATAGTAGGTTAATTTCCCCGTCGGGAATAGCAACCAGATTAAAGGCTCCGTCGGCCAACGAGGCTTGCAGACGCCGGCGAACGCCCTCATACTGCAGCAGGAGCGATAAGGTTTCGCCGCCGAGCTGTTGAAACGGGGAATAGGCGAGGGCGTAACGTAGGAATACCGAGGCGAGCTGCACAGTGGCATCTTCGAGAGCGGCACTTCTGGTATGCTCAGAAGCGGCGATATGGCCGGCTCTGGAACTGTGATTAGAGCTGCTTAGAAGCGGTTGTTGTGAGCCGAGTGGTGAGCTGCTCTGAACCTGCATTTGGTCGCTGGGAACGTAGCCTTCGCGTTGGTTCTGAATCCGGATGCGTTGAGGCCGGGCCGTGTTGGTATCTGTGGACATGCATGGCAGGGTACCGTCCACCTCGTCTCCCGCCAACTCGCTGTCATCAGATAGCATTTCGATATCGATATCCATGTCGCTGCTGCTGTTGCTGCTGATGCTGATGCTGATGCTACTGCCGATGCCGCGGCTGCCAGCAGAAGGCTCGAGTATGTGTGGAAGCGGCGCGCGGGTGAACTTGTGCAGTGCTGCCCAGAACATACCAGCCATGCCTAGCTGCTGGATCAGTTCCGTCTCAGATAGGTCTTCCAGGTCAGGGGGTAGCCGGTTGATGATTTTGGATTGCTCTTGACTCTGGCACGCCTGGAAAGAATCTTGGATAACGGGCAAGTTTAGATTATCGCGCCGAACCGGATTGACAACAACTCGGCTGGCATAAAGCTGTGCAGTGCTCCACGAACTCGCCTGGGGCAAATCTTTAACTCGCCCATGCACTACGAGCTCGTGTAGCACAGGATATCCATGCTTCTTCAGCTGCTCCTCGAGCACCTTGGTGGAGGTGATTTGGTCAAAGTATTATCCTGAAGCCATTGGTTATATGTAACTTTTGTAGAAATTAGACTGGCAAGAGTAGGTAGGTACTCACTAATGTTCAGATGAGAAAGGGAGGCAAAACCTACCCAACTTTGGCTGCCTGGCCATTACCCCTCTTTTCTTCTTTTCTTTTTTTATCGGAGCATGTTCGGCCGACATTCGCGCGTCTGGCACAAAATGATACCGTACTGGCAGCGTGATTGGCTGGCCTAGTTGTGGCTGCCAAGGTTGTGAATAGCTTCATCAGCTGGCAAGCTGCAAGATCGCCAAGCCCGACCAGCTGACTTGTCGCGCCCACCAGATTTGTCGCACACCACCCTTGTCGATCACCAACCTGAAATGTGTTCGCTGGCAGAGAACCAAAAAAAAAGGCCTTTCTCTCTCGTCAACCTCAAGTCAATGCGGATCAATCGCTGATGCAATCTCGCCCCTTGTATTGATCTCGCGCTGATTTTCGATGATGGCTCGATGGGAAGTGACAGACCCGACCCGACTGGCCGATTGGCCGTGCAGCGATGCGACAAGCGACGGTGATGGTGGATGGTGATGACATCATGATGCTGGCCCTTTTGTGGGTGATCCCCATTGGCCCAGCTATGATAACTTGGCTTATCAGCGCGTCCTTGCTTGCGCGAAAGCATGTGACTTGTGTCTCTGCAAACAGGCAACTGTCCCGCCACTGCAAAAAGAAGAAAACAACAATTCATCAATTCATCAATCCACAGCGCGCAATCGCAACACTGACAGCATGGCAAATGCGTCGCACGTCGGCACCCTCCCCCTATCTCGGATTCTCTCATTGTATCCTCGCGAACGTCTTTTTGTGCATCCCCTGATTTGGACACAGCGACAACTGGACCTTCTGGGTTGCACCTTCCACTTCTCAAATTGCGACAACAACGACGATGACGACGATGAAGAAAACAGCGAGACTCCGCAGAAATGGACTCCCGCAAAAACCTTGGTCGAATCAAACGAGTTTGTTGATAAACTGCTGGTCATGGAAGATCTGTGGTATGGGCTTTACGGTGAAAGATGGTTCTTGGCGTATGTGTTCCTGCACAGCCCCTTTCCGTTTTTCTTTTTCATTTTTTTTCAACAGTAATTGGTTGACCCCAGTTTAACCATTTTTTTTCTTCTTTTTTTCCCACAGACGTGAGATGTACTTTTACTTTGCCCGCCGCCGTGTCGCCCGGTTGGAATGCCGGGCCTACTCACTGATCACACCGCTGGATGAGGACGACTGCCCGCCAGCAAACCATGTGGCCTGGCTGGACGTGGAGGAAATTGCGCTGCTGCGCAAGCGAAAGATTTACCACGCACGCGGCGATATTCACTGGGATCAGTTGCATCTTTATTACGACGCGCCCTTTTTACGTCGCGCCAAAAAGTTACTCGGAAAGGCTACGCCCCCCGACCCCCTAAGGGATCCCTTCATGGTCGCCATGCTCATCGCCCTGGCGCAATCCCAACGGCTTAGCGATGCCGACCCCAAGTTTGAAACCCAGCAGCAGCAACGCCGCGTTGATGAGCATGGTGCGTATTGGCGCGCCGTGCTGATGGTGACAGGGACCGGCTACCCCTGGCTGTACATTTACGGCGCCCACATTTCGGTCGATTTTCTGGATGGGCTTGATAACCCTAACAGTCCCAGTCCCAGTCCTAAGAAAGGGGAAGGGAGTTGTTCCTCGGCCTGTACGGGGCTGAAAATTGACTGTCGTCGACTGCGCGCGAAACCGTACGACACGCTTCCGCAGCGCATGAAGGCAGCTTTGCTAGAATCTTATCAAACTCCAAGAACGGGGAAGCCTGATGTCAAGAATGAGAAGGTGTATGTCGAGGACAAGTGTGGAGAGGCGCGGCAGATGGACGGTGTATCCGACAAGTGCGGGGAGGTGAGATAGATAGACAGATGGTAATAGAGAGTCGGGGTATGTACGAGTCCAAAACTTGCAGCTGTTGTTGCCCACGGGAGATAAAGAAACGTGGAAGCATTGTTTCCAAAACCGCTATTTGGTTTAGTGCTGAAAGAGCGGCGAGGGCAGTTGCCAGAGGAAGTAATCCGGTTAGAAACATGAACTCAAAGGCCAGGGGAGGGTGGAAAGATCCAGAACAGCTGGTCCCGTCCAACCTGCCATATCTCAAAGAGGGAGATGCTGAAAAAACGATAGAGTAATTGGGACCCGGAAGGAGTGGAAAATAAGGTTGAAGAAAACAAGAGCGAAGACATAGGCAAAGGTAATCGATAAAAACCACAGCCCAATGAAGCCCTCGAGCTTGCTGATCAGGGGAAATAACAAACTCTGGCCCCGGCCTCTTGTGCGGGTTAGACATATATGTAGATTACCTAGATACCACCAAATAAACCTTGCTGGAAAATCCCTTTTGGCAGGAAAGCTTACAAGTATCTGTGTCGGAAACCAGGGTTGGCTGAACCCCAACCGCTGTGATCAAATTGCTGCCGCCAAGAAGTTGCGAGTGACCAGCTTATTCCATTTAGGGCTGAGTAGTTACATGTAGGTAGGTAGATAGCTTGTCAGATTTCTGGCTGGGACAAGATCCGGCCAATTTCATAAAAACCTTCCCAATCTTGCCTTGCCCGTATGTCCCTTTCCGCCTGCTCAGCTTGCCTGCAAAGCTGACTCATCATCTCTTACGCCTCTTTGTGAACCTTCAGATCTTCGAGTCGCTCATCCAAGTCTCCATTATCTTTGTTAGCTTCATGTGAGCGAGATGGGGCTGTTCCCATAAAACCCGGCTGTAAGAGGCCCGGTTACGTCTCTCTCAAGGCGGGTCTTCATAATGTTGACCATATAACAAGTCGCCGTAAACTTGAATTATTTGATCTTGAACTTGATGGTTCTGCCTCGACGCCCGAATCTTCTTGCTACCGGGAATCTCGAATTCTCCTTGCCTTGCCTTGCCCTGGTGGCTTATATATATACCGTACGATGACCTTATCGTTGTAGCCTTAGGTAGGGGAGGGGAGGGTTTGGGGTAGTTTTTAAAGAAACTTAGCTAAAGCTGGCTCGGTCTTATCCCGTAAAGGGGGAAGTGTCGATCCAGTGCTGATAGCCACGACGGTTTGCAGAGCCTAGCACCTCAGTAGCTGAGCCTTTCATGTACCGGGGCCTTGATGTCTCGGGACCTTTGAATCTTGGTGTCTCGGGGCCTGGGTTTTTGGTCTTGGACATGAAGGGGAAGCGTGAAGTATCAATCCTCATGCCATTGGTTTTGACGCCGCCGCCGCCGCTGCTGCTACTACTGCCGCCGGGTCTAGACCTTCTGGGGGTGCTCGTTGGTAGTGACGGTGACGACGGCGTGGCAGCAAAAAGGTCAAGGGGAGCCAATGGTGGAATACAAGACTCGACAATACCAGCTGAGGCAATGGGCTCGGCGACAACGACATAGTCGGTAGGCTGTATTTTGCGATCAACCTGGTCCCCAAAGGCGAGGCGCAGTAGGGAAAGTGAACCCAGAAGCCGCATGCGTCCTTGTAGGCATTACCCAGCAACGTCATTTGTTCCACGATGCGCTAGATCTCGCGGAACTCGTCAAGGGTGTTGGAGGTCTATATGCTGGCCTGGAACATCATCAGTGACGCAGGGTCTCTTGGCGGGGGATAGCGATCGGGTCGAATCAGATCTCCGGACCGTTTGCTCGGTGCGTTTTCGCTTTCGTTCTGACAGCGTAGCCGTATACTCGCCTGCGGGAATGGCCGCGAGCCATTCCAGGATGCCCTCCATCGAACAGCAGCAGCGTTTGCGGGGACGATGAAGCGTTGTTGGAGCTTGGACGCCAAAGACACACGTTGCCATGTGACGTGACGCAGAACTCTGGACCCCCGCTGTGCTGCTGAGGCTTCTGGAGAGGGCCCAAGCTCTGCGGTGGTTGTTATGCGGCGCAGTCGAGCACAGACAAGACGATAAAATGAAAGAGATGCCCAACCAGAGGCGGAGACGGGGGACATCTACCTTGGGCACGTCGTTCCAGAAGAATCGTATCAATCTCATCAGAGGGAGGCAAACCGGCTGCCTGGCTATTCCATTGTTTTCCATCCCGCACAAAGATACCGATACCTCCCCTCAAGTCCCAACCTACTTTTCGAGAGCCGCCCATCCGGGGCCACTTAGAAGCTCTGTGTTCTTTACCGTCTGATCCAACGCGTGCCAGCCACGACGGCGTCCCTTGTCAATGCGCGTCTGGAAGGCAGCGACAAAGAAGAGCGGCCGTATTGCTCGACTTGTGGTGATCATTACCCCTCTTTTCGGAGACTTGCCCAATCCAGAACAGTGCCACGGAAGGATAGGGCGCATCTCGATGCGCCAGTCAGGCGGGGCTGCATCCGACCAGCACCTAGCCCAGCACCCGACATGAACACCCAGCGACGACACCCAGGGTCATGAACCGCCTGCAACTCAATAAACTAGTTCAGTTGATCGTGCAAATTGGAATGGATTCCAACCTCTCTAGCTGTTTGGTGCCGGAATAGAAGGTGGGGGGGATACGGGGTCGCTGGAGCTTTAGGGGAGGTTCACGAAAAACCAACACTTGACGGTGCCGGATAGTTACGCATCGCTGGAACTTCTTTTTGTTTTGATGATTCTCACGGACCGAATTACTACAAAGCCGCGGAGCCAGGTAAGTTTTATTTTTATCCCCAGTCAATCTAGGGGTTGAAATTACCCATGGGTACCCATGGGCGGCCCATGCCAAGCCCGGGTACCCAGTTCATCTGATCCTGTTGCTACTGTAAAATGAACCTTTTAATCCAACGGGAACCCTTATTTGAGGCCAGCGAGCTAAATAACAAAGACGAACAGCACAGTTAACCCTGCTAAAATAAACCCATCTCGTGGGCATGTGGCTACGCAGGGTAAGGGGGATTCATTTGGTACTAAACCGGCCCCGTCCGAAGCCAAACCTAGCTATTTTCCCAGTACTGCTTACAATCCCCCTTTACTTATAACCCTCCCCTTACGTAACTACCTAGTTACTAGCGAGGGGGAAGGTACCTTTTCTTTTTGGCGAAGCTTGATTATTCAAAGTGTCAACTTTTCCAGACTTGGAGCATCCGTATTAATATCAGCTCAGCACCCTCGCACCGGGTATCAGCCAAGACCCAACCCAGCATGGACGCCATGATTGGGAGAATGTTAGCCCCTCTCTCTCCACGAAAGAGGCGGTTAGGGGGGCTGAAATCTGAGGCGCGGAGTAGTACACACAACTCAAAGAGATGGGGATACCTGTTTGCTCTAGTCTGATCTTGTCCTGATCCCAACGAGGCGGTCGAGGCAAAAGCGGAAATAGAACAGAGCCAGCCTGCAGCGTGTCATCCGAGATATCACGGGCTGCTGATATTGGCGATTGGACAGAGATATATGCTTGCTAGGGTGGATGTGTTTGTCGAGACGGAGAGGGCGTTGCCTCCCATGTTGTCAAATGGAAAGACTAAACGGTGCGATTGACAGTGGAGAATTCAACAAATATAACTCATTTCAAAAGCCTGGACGAGGCAAGTTGGCGATGAATGTTAGGGATCCTCCAGCTTGATCGACATGCCAGAGCCTACTCTACTCGGCGACTCGTGGCCCAAACTCCACAACCCCTTTTTGTGAAAGACGTCTGCAAAAAGTCGGGTATAGATTGTTATGAGAAGGGAGACTTTGGTATTAATAACAGATCCAAGCCCAACGCGTCTCATTTCCAGACAAGGGGGGGATACAGGTTAGATGCACGGAAAACGGGACCGACTTAAAGAGTTGAGGCGATGAAACTACAGAGTCAAAGTCAAGCCTGTGTCTAAATACGGGACGGGAAATAATCCCCGCGGAATGTTCATCTTTATGTTCTTGAGGTATTAGGATTTTTTTGATAAAATGTATCGGGCGATAGTGTCTCCAGAAGAGAAAATTAGCCACATGCATGGAACAAAAGTATTGCGTTACGCGTCGAGGCATCGATGTCCTTGCTCCAGTTTTGATGTATATGTCTCGGTACTTTGACTCTTTAAGGTTCTCCGAACGTTTGTTGCTGCTCGGCCTTGACTCCTTTACCTTGCGTTTGGCGGCTGGTGTTGGGGGCTCTGCGAAATGATCAGCCGGCCAAGGAGAAGCTGACGGATGATACAGTGGAGGTAGATAAGTAAAGCCGCCTTTCTGGTGTTGTGGGAGTTAGGTGAAATGGAGGCTGGAGAGGTTATGATCAGGGTTGGGAGAGTTCCCTGAGCGGAATGGAGGACGACCAGGTGAAGTTTATGTCGTCACGGATGGAGTAGACGGTACTCAGTACTTGATAGGGCGAGACGATGGCTGAATAGACTCCCTAGTATACCAATTACTTAGCTACCTGTGTTTGTGTGTGTGTGTGTGTGTGTGTGCAGGAGACTGTTTACGTGCCACCTGGAACTGGGCCACAAACTCTCAACTCCAGGCCGTCAAAGGTTTCTCTAACCTAAAGGATACACGCTACAGTTTGGTATCTTCATTACGATGGAACGCCACCTACTAAGGGTAGTCCCACTATTAACCCTCCAGCCAGGAGAAATATCATCCTAGCACTATTATCCTAGGCCGAGGCTCATGCTTGCTACTGCGGGTAGAATTCCTCGCATATATTGACATTACCTGGCTGACATGTCTCCAATGCCAGATGCCAGGTATATGCATCTAGGCCCCACGGAATGGAGTTGCGAGTGTTGGCGTGCAAACTCGAGGCACTGGCTCTAACCTAAAAGCCGCTTCGCCACCGTCATCAAAGTCAACCTATATATCAAATACATCGACACCTGTGAATCTTGGTGATGTAAACTAACCACTCTCCCGCGCTTTACCATATATCACTCAACCAACAACCAAGTTGGCAAGTTCCTCGCTAGGAGATCCACGCCATTATTGTCTCGCAACTTAGGTATTAGTATTTTCAAGGATGATCTCAGCTATAATCTGTGACCTAATTTCTAGCTCTGTTACGAGGCTAGCCCGGGGGCTTGCCCTTGGATGAGACTGACAACAGTATAAGCGTTCAGTCAATATGGAAACCGAATTAGACTAGGGATATTCTGGACCTAAGAGAACAGGTGTAAGATATCTGGATGCAATATGCACTCTTGGCACGAATACACATTTCGTTCTCATAGCAACATAATCACAGAACTTGGAAAAGGGAAAAAAAAGCAGCATGACAGTGGTTATGATGACGAGGGCGGCAGCATTTTGAGCGCAATCTCCGGATTCCGTTTCGCATTCCTCGAGCATAATGAGCTTTTTAGAGGCTACTAGATGATAGTTTTACTGTAATGGAATTGGACCACCTTCATCATGTTGCTCAACTGCGCCCATATGTATACATCGCCGCGTTTAAGAGGTAAATCCCGTCTCCCGTCTCACTGGCTTGACGAGGCCCCCTTTCCAAAGGCAATAGCGTGCTCAGACGCCCACATGTGTGGCAGCTCTGGAAGATCTGGCTGGGATGGCGCCTAGTGGCAGGTTGATGATGAACAAAAGTGACTGTTTCTTGGAGACCACGCGTGCCTGCTGGGAGTTTGTTGACCGCAGACTGATATCTTGATCCTTTCACCAGATTTCGTATTTCTGGAACCCCGGGAGGTTAAATGGAGTGACAGCAAGTGCGTTTCGTTTCTAATGGACATTAATCTCCGGATAAAGATATCGTCTTCATTGTATGGTTACCATATGTACATATATATCTTCAGAAGTGAGTGGTTTAAATATATGGAAAATATACAGGCAAGCTTCTCAGGGTTTCATTGTCTTTTTTTTTGTCTCCAAGAAGGGGTTGTCAATACCTTTGTGGTACATGTACGCGTTGTCCAAGCTGTCAGCATTCCCGAAAGCCCCCATACGCTGCACCTCTCACCTTGACTGTTCTCCATTAGGTTGCGGAAGGGCATATCGTCTGATAAATAATGTAGACTGAGGATCCGTTGCTGTTGCTGAATAGACAGAGTGACAGACAGCGTCAAGAAACTCTCAGCGAGCTGCTGTGGGGCAACCTCTTGTGGGGCAACCTCTATATTTTACATGTACATGTAAGCAGTAGCTCTAACACGTTAATAAAGCCCCTCTTTGACTGATCCAGCCAACTCTCCAATGAGGATATGGTGGTGACTGGAAGCAAAGGATGCGAGTGTTCAACGTAAGGGAACTAAAGGTTAAATGGACAGACGTGGCTTCAGCTTAATATTATTATCTTAGGTTTCCTAAACCATCCATCCATCCATGCATCCAGTCCATCAATGTCGCAGCAGGTCGCTCCTGGCCGACCTCGATGCCTCCGGTACAATTTAACTACCAGCCTAAGAACATGATATGAGCAAAACCTCACTAACTTTCCTAAAATCCGAGCCTCGACGCCGGCTGCATGCACCAGACCAAAAACGTATAATATCCATCAGTCACAGCTAGAATGCGCAAAACTTCAAAGCAAAAACCCAATGCCCCGCCTTGTACTTGTATCAAGGGGACATGGATTGATCCAAACGGGCAAGCCCCCTGACGCACGGCCAATACTCCTGCCCCACCCACTGTGCCAAATACCGCAACACACACACAACCTGATAGATCCCTAGAACTGTTTCCGAAGAACCAAACGTTTGCTTTGCCCACAGGGTGGTGATGCCCTTGCTGTCGCGGGTGGTGGCGAGGAAATGCCATTCGTGGCCTTGAATGATGATGGCGGGGAGAAACGGTGGTAGCGGCGACATGGAGTCATCTCCTGCTACTGCCGCCGTGGTTATCGTCGCGGCCGCGGTCGCTGCTGAGGCTGCCGCTGCTGCCGCTGCCGCTTCCGCTACTGCTTCGACTGCGGCTGTAGTCACAGCTGTGTTATGTTCCTGGGAAAAAGGACCCAGACCCTCGAGCATCCGCCACTGCGCGGCCAGCCAAACACCCACTTGCACCTCGGCTTCCAGCAACTGATGACCGGTCGTCTTACTTTCGATACTCAGGGCGATGGGACGGCGGCGAAGGGGCGCAAAATCGGTGTGGTTAATCGAAGCGTCCGGCAGGTGTCTCCGTAGCGTGTCAATTGCTGTTACCGTGCCAGGACCAAACGTTGAGGGCTCAATGTAGATGGCAAAATCGACCATCTTATTGGCGGCAGACCCAGGGCCGAGGCCACGACGGAACACTGGGTGAATTTTTGCTGTGGTGCAGGGCAGAAAGTGGACTGGGCCGCCGTCTTCCTCCCAGCAATGCGGTACTGCCAGGGCGAGGATACGTTGGTGGACAAGCATGTTCCACGAGGCCTCGGGGTGCATTTCGTTCTGACATTCCTTGGCGGCGGCGTGAATGTCGAGGACCTCGTTGAGCGATGGACCGGCCGACGAGGAGGAGGAGGAGGAGGAGGAGGAGGTGCTGGGCAGGTATGGGTGAAGGTTAGGATGAGCCAGACGGGTGAAGAAACTGGGCGAGGCAAAAGCAACATCATCCAGGTCGCTTAGACGGAGGTCGGTGCGTTGCGCGTCGAGAAGCAGGGACTGGAAGAACGTCAGCACATGGGTTGATGAAAACATTTTGAAGCGAGGATCAGGAGGCTTACCTGAAGCCCTTGGTGGATGATGCCGCGGCTCTTGCTAAGGAGGGATAGATCCTGAGCGAGAGTCCTCAAGGGGTCAGGCAGCTCGGGATCGTTGAATGAGAGCTGGCGGACGCGGACAGGATCGCGGGATGCCACCTCCATGCGCTGAAACTGCTTGATAGGTGTCTTTGCGCCCGTGCTGTTTCCGTGCGAAATCGATGATGTTGACGAGGTATCGGCTGGTGCACGACCTAAAGCCCGGGGCGTAGCGAAGACGTCGTCATCCTCCACCTCGCGTCTCCGTCTCTTGGCGCTCATGCTGGGTGGAGATTCAGGCGTCAATTGATCGGGCGAATGTTCTCGCTTGCGTTTCGCGGCGTGCAGGTCCGGAAGCGCGTGGCATTGTTCTTTGATGACCGTCTCCAGCCAAGATGCGATTGAGTCGCTCGCGCATGCATCGTTCATGTTGCGCGACCCATGGCCGATGGCGATGGTTGGTGGGGGACTGTGTGTGTTGCTGTGAGAATTGGGGCGCGAAAGCTGCCGAGATTTGGGGATTAGCGGCAGTACACGTGACCCTGCGGGGCCAGCCCCCAACTCCCTCTGTTTGCACCCCAGCAATCCCGCCAATCAATGCACGCAGCAACCCAGCAGTCAAAAACGATCAAGATCCCGATCATCGACGACCAGAGTCCACTGGTCATCACCCATGCAAGCGTTGAATGCCGAAAGGACGTCGAACAGTGCATGTTTACAGGCAGGCTCCCATATGACCAGGTCCGCAAAAACAGTCCCGAGCTGCCCCGTAGTCAGGGACTCAGGCTACGGAACAAATCACTCTGCCTACTTGATTGGATCTTCATCGGCTGACTCGTGTTTCCTGCGGGAGCTGAGCTTTCTCGCCTCTTGTTCAAATTGAGAATGCCACGACTTCTATTTATATTTCCATTATTCTAATGCCCAATCTGTCAAAGTCAATTTCTCTGGAATCTTCAAACTCATGTCTCCCTTTCTCCACGCAACTGCCACTTTCCCTCCACAGCCGTCTGGCTCCTCCGTTCGGTTTTGGCGTCCTCCGTGGCACTAGACGTCCGCAGTCTAGAGCCTTGCTGCTGAGGCTCCGGACTTGCTTCAGTGGGCAAAGACAAAACGGATCTCGAGAGGGACGGCATTTCTGTAGGATCAACGTCTCTGTTCCGAGCCCGCTTTCGAGGCCGCCCTCTGTCAGATTCCCCTTCGTCACTCTCCCAATCTCGATTTCCGCAATAGCAGTGGTAACCGGCGCTGTCCAAGTCCTCACCCTCTTCGACCTCATCGCCATCATCGTCGTCGTCGGTGGCCCTCGGCCGCTTACTCGGACTACGACTTGGCGTCCGGCTCCCCTTCCGAGCAAACTCACGCGCACACTCGGCCGCCGGAACTTCTCTCTCCCCCGGCGGTTCCCCGGGTGCCGAAATCCAAACCAGCCTCCTTGGCAAACCCGAACGTAGCCGAGAGAACAAAAGCTTGTCGAAAACCGCTATGGCGAAACGAGCGAGGAGGTATTCCCGACTAATCCCCCCAAGAGGCTGCAGGGTCAGATTATGGTATAACTCCTGCAGCTCGTCTGTTTTCCCGGGAGAAAGGATATGGACCACCCAGACACCGTGTTTTGGCACAAGAGCAAAGCGGTGCGTATCCCAGAGGTGGTGGATATCCTTGCGCAGGGCTAAGCGGTTCTCCTCACAGCAGGTGTCGAGACTGGCATTCCCGACGCGAGCGTACATGTACATTTGGTTTTGCTGCCACCAGTCGAGTTCTTTGAGGGGTATGACATGTGCACTTTCCAGTGGCAAGGATGCGCGGGTCACGCTGCAGTGACTGGGACTCGCCGTAGTCGGCGAGATTGGTGCATTCTCATTTTCACTCCATGAGCCAGGGAGTTGATCCGGGAAGCGGAAATGTCGGAGTGAGGGAACAATAGCGTATCGAGCGTCGGAGGGGACGTAGAAATAGTAATCACCCGCTAGAAGGACGTCCTGGGGTCCCTCTGGCACGGGCACTGGTGGACCCTGGCGCGACTTGGAGAGGAAGCCGTCCCATCGGCAATTGGCAAGAATGCAGCAAGCGATGCGCGCAGTCTCGTGGTGGATGCCGTTGCCGTCGAGCGCAGGCAGGTCGAGCAGGATGTTTTCGTTGTCGGGGTAGCCAGGGTGTCGGAGCAGAACTATGGGGAGCCGACGGCTGGTGGGGAATGCTGAAACGGGTGGACGAAGCGCTAACGGCGCAGCCAGTGGGATGGGACCGATCGTGACCATTGCGAATGGAAAGGTATTTGCAAGTAGCGTACCCAAAATACGAATAATAAAGTGCAAGGAAAAGAGGCGCCACTGTATAGTGGATTGTTCGGGATGGACCGTGAATTGTTTGGGATCTTGATGGAATTGCAAAGTGCAGAGACTTGGCGCGGGGCAGACGCCCAGAATGCCATGAGACCGCGTGACCACGTGACACCCGTCGACCTCACTCCCACATCACTCACGGCAACCTTTGCTCACCAGATCTTGACACAAGTCATGCCGCAGAAATAATTTGGGACGAGACTTTACCGCTGGCTTCCCTGCAGTTAATTGACCAAACCTCTGCTCTTGCCCTTGGAGACCCAACACCCGAACACCACTAATCCACAGGTCCACACCACAGCTATGTCGCGTCGAACATTTCTTGGTCGCGCGGTACAAGTCATCGCCATTGGACCTGGTCATAAATGCTATTCAACAATTGCAAAGAATTACCGATGAACCCACGAGATTTTAGGGGACTTGGTGATGTCAGTGGACATTTCCGGCAGCTCATGCAGATGCTGTTGAAGGATATTGGGGTACAAGGTTTTACAGTCCGAAGGTATTCTATTCTTCATGCCGTACCCCTCTCCTCGCTGCTGACCTGCATTGCCCTGCTCCGTCGGCAGATAAACACATCCGTTTGGGAGAGTGGGCACCCTGTCTTGTGCAAAAATCCAAAGTTTGCAGGTTGGGAACTGGACAACCAACCAGGTCCCGTCAAGGTAGGGTTCATTTAACTCACGACTGGGCTCATGTATTGATGAGCTAAAGAGTCTCCAGGTTACTATGGTCACTTCTACTCTGTACCAAGCTCGCATCATCCAGGCCAGCTGTGATGCATCCTCATCAACACCCCGTCCTGGAGATCAGTCACTGCGCGTCGTATCCCATGCCTGACGGACGATTTACAGAGGACGTGGCACGGAAGATCTTACGATGGTTGCCGGGCCGGGACCGACCGTGGGATAGATCCGACGACAACCTCGCAGGGCCGATTGGGATATCCAGGAAGAAGGAAATCGTATCAAGTGCAGTGGAGAGGGCGACGACTAGCAGTGCACGGGTGGTCAGCAATGGCTTAGAGACGTCAAGGGCGTTATCGCCACCGTCGAGTAGTGCAACGGGGGGATCTGACAGTGGCACCTCGGATTGAGATGATATATTATTCATGGCCGGCCATCATCACAGTTTATCAGCAGGCCGGGGATCAGGATCAAAGCCATTGGTTTGGAAGAACTAACTCCACAGGAGGGTGCCTAAGTTGCACGAAAAGAGTGTTCAGTAACGTTTCCCAGTCGCGAGTGGGAAGAGGTGAAAATAGAAAGTTGCCCCGAGAACGTGAGTCATAGGGAAACATAAAACTCCATGTGTTTCCAGTCTTCGTGGCAAGGACAAAGAGAAACGAAACGTTGAAGGGAAACATTGACGGGAAATATACGGTTTGGTTGGGATGCCTCAAATCAGTTGAGCTTCCGGAGTCTTTGTTTCAAACATCAAATAATATGGGGAGGGGAAACAAAAATGACGAGCGGCGCTTTAAAGCAAACTCGCGTTTCCTCTTCCTTTGCAACAGATGTAGGTGCGGGTCTGTCTGGCCAAACTGCCGGTGACAGAGGGTGCTATGTATTGTTTCGGCATCATTTAGTGCGACTTTGTCCTTTGTCGCCACAAACCGTTTTGTTTCCAACGCGTTGCCATGTACCTGTGCCAGGTTTGTCTGCCTCCCTTTGGGCGACTTGTCAGATCAGGCTGGAGCAGACCAGGTTGGCATGCTGTAGATAAATTGGCCACACCCCCCCCCCCCCCCCTCTGTGTGGGCACTTGGTTCGATACGCACTTTATCACCCGCTCCAGGTTTGATCATTGGTTAACCATTCTTACACAATGGGCCCCAATCCAGGCGGCACCCTCTTCCTCAATGCCGAGCAGTTCTTTCGCCGCAGTTTTGCAAATGGGTTCGACGAGGTCGCCGACGACTGGGCGAAGTGGAGGTCCAAGCCCGTGCAGGACATGAGAGAGAAGCTCTTTTACTCGGGACTTTCGGCCATGGTCATCGGTTGCTACCCCGACGCAAACATTGGCACAAGGAAGAAGCGTTTCCTCCGGGCCATAAGGCTGGCAAAGGCCTACAAAGTGCTTGACGCGGTCTATTCTCGTTGCCCGTCGGGTTCGCGCCAGGATGCGATTACGTTCATAACGGAGCTGTTGGCTGAGACGCTGAACTACCACACAAAAAACAAGTACGAGTTAATCGCAGTCAGCAAAAAGGCTACACCTGACCACGCCAGCTTCGTGGCAGCCTTCCCCCGCAAGGGTGTCAGCTTTCGGAATGCAAAGGCTGTCGGCACCGTGTTTATCCGGGTTGACGCCATGTCCGACCCGTCGTTTCTCTGCATCCGCAAGATTCCGCGAACACACTGCATTTCGGCCACGGTGACGGCGGATCAACGGGTTCACCGTCCTCCTACTCCCGCCGGTTACGTCCTGGCGCACCGGCCAGCCTCTCAATCACGGCGTGCCCCTGCCGCGGCAAGCCATCATGATGACCAACCCGTCGTTCCGAGTCGCAATCTCTGATCTCGCCGCCTGTGGCACCGCCACCGCAGGCGACTCCAATACAAACCGCGGTGCAGTGGTCCCTTGACCATTCCGATAGCGTTTGTCTTTCCATCACCGCCATGGACCTTGCCGTTGTTTTTATCGTCTGTAGTCCTCCAGCTTCCCATTAAATGTTATTCTCTTCGTTGTATTTTCTTATCAAACTTGTTGGACTTGCTTTACTCGGCGTGATAGTGAGATCCCAGAATCTGAGTGTATGAGATACAGCTTAAAATAATGGCCTGTTTCTTTCTCTTGGTTTATGTCCTTGATAAGGTTAGTGGTTGTTGAACGGCCGTGGGTTTAGTGGGAAGCCTGGTAGCTAATCCAGAGTTAATTGAGTGCTTGACTGCTGTGGTGCACCGTTGAGATCGAGGGACTCAAACAAGCAGCTGAAAGGATAGCCATATGATGTGAACGGCGTGTCCTTCAGTCAACTCAACGGGCTTTTTGCAGATTGGAAAAGGGCCGCTTCCCCCCCCCCCCCTGCTTA
>Ga0247765_1000669_pt1 | contig 24284 bp, 21 predicted proteins | sample UWRJL106311C6_FD_179949 | JGI IMG/M metagenome (GOLD analysis project Ga0247765, IMG submission 179949) | Plant litter microbial communities from Arlington Agricultural Research Station in Wisconsin, United States - UWRJ-L106-311C-6 | ecosystem: Environmental > Terrestrial > Plant litter >... | reverse complement strand
AAAAAAAAACCAATTGAACCCCCTCTCGGTCCCGGCCAGGATATTACCTTCAATATAACTCCTATTCTCTAGTCTAGTCCCCCGTGTTCCAAAGTCCCCATGGCGCACCCGGGACTTGGCTCTTGCTGGAAGTCCCCCCAGCAATCCAGATCAATCCAGGTATCGAATTGTCTAGAGTGACCTGGTCGGTTGACGGCACGAGCCTCGGCGGGCATTGGAGATGGTGTCGTCGTTGTTCGACGATGCCGTCTCCCGTTCGCATGTGCATCATATAGTTACCACGCATCTGTTCCTGACCAGTTACTGGTTACGTTTGCGTCTTGTCTGCTATTTGTAAACCAGCCCCGTTTCTCGCTCCCTCGCCCCGACTCGGCACCGCGCCCTTCTTGTATATAACTGCTAGGAAATAAGCACTTTGAATTCTCTCTTGACGCCGCAGCCAAGTGTCGCCACGACACTGTCATGGACTCGCCGTTCCCACGTCTCGTCACAGCGAGTCTGTTGCTTGTCGCTGCGGCTTCAGCTGTGCCCCTTGTCGAGAGAGACGTCCCAGTGACACATCACATGGCTCGGCTCACGAGGCGATCCTCAGGTCCCGAAACTAATGCCGGCCGGCGACTTGCAGGCCCTATAGGTACCGCCAAAGCGCTGCCCGTCAGCATTCCGGCCGAGTACTTGGCCGAGGTGCAGGCCGGGGGGCATAGATATGCGCTACGGATTGACACGGGTAGCAGCGATACGTGGTTTGTCAAGGACGGGTTCCAATGTCTCGTATCACACTGTAACCTGGGTCCAATGTTCAAAGGGGAATTCCCAGGCGGTCAAATAGAAGAGCACTTTAATATCAGTTACGGGGGTGACATTGGGGCTTTCCTTAACGGACAGATGGGATACTCTGAGTGAGTTGAACTCTTCTGTGCTTCTCCACATGGGTATTGGATATCGTTCGTTGACCGAGTGCCCCGGATAGCTTGACCCTCGCCCAAGTTACGATCCCCAAACAACAGATCGCCCTCGCAACGCTAGGGGCCTGGATCGGTGATGGTATCTCAAGTGGGATCCTGGGTCTTGGCCTTCCAGGCTTGACCGAGTCCTTCAGGGGCAAAAGCCCCATCGAAGACGGCTTACAAAATCTCGTCAACTACAACCCCGTCGTCACCACCATCACCAACCAAATCGGCAAGCACATCTTTAGCCTGGGTCTGTCACAGAATGAATCCGAATCCTTCTTGGCCGTGGGTGGTGTTCCGCAGGATGTCAAGGTGGGAAACTATTCCCGAGTGCCGATAGAGAAGGTAGCGCTCCCCCCCCTAAAAAAAAACAACAACAACGAAACCTTGAGAACAAAACAAGAGAGACGGAAGGTGGGAAATTTCGCTAACTCCATCATTAAACAGATGCCCAGAAGTTTCGGTCGCTCAGACTACTTCTACTATGCGCTGACCCCCGAACGCATGGTGTGGAAGAACAACCACAGCGCCGTTACCGAGGACGTGGTCCCCCAGCTTATTGTTGACAGCGGGACAACGTTAAATGTGTTCCCCTATGGTATTGTTCATCCATCCTTGGTTCTACTTATGACTGCGTGCTGTATTGTATTTCGTTCTGTGCTGTACTTTCTGCTGATGCACCGAGATAGAAATCGCACGCTCAATAAACGAGCATTTCACTCCCTCCGCTGTCTATATACCCTCCCGAGGCGGGTGGTTTGTGGACTGCCATGCTACGCCGCCCAGTTTTGGCATCCAGATAGGCGGGCAGATGTTCTGGACCGAGAAAGCTAGTATGATTCTCCCGCAGGTCGTGGATCCGACAACAGGTTATTGCGCAACGGGTATCGGAGCCATGGATGGCCCGCTGTATATTCTAGGTGATGTCTTCATGCAGGGGCTGGTTGTTGTGTTTGACGTTGGCGCAAGGATGGAGATGCGATTTGGGAAACGGTTGAAAAAGACAGGGGGAAGTGGATAGGTCACTGAAAGCAACAGGCTGGGAAGGGACGAGAAGTAAAATCCCCCTGCTCTAATTTGCAAATTATAGTCATTTACATTCTCCGCCGTATCGGTAAGCGTAATATTTTCAAGGCTCAGACCTGGTATCCCGTGCAGCTCTTGTTCACTACCACCCCATATGTTTTCGTTTTGTGTGTCTTCGATAATCCTCAATCTGGGTGCGGAAAAGGCTGAATTTCAATTCAGGTCAGCGAACCGAGCAACGCAGGGTTGGGAAACGTTTGACTAACTGTGGTATGGTAGGTGTCAAGTGAGACTGGTTGGAATTACCCACATGGTTGTGTGAGGGCCATGCCGTTCGCTGATGTCGGGTTTTCGATGGACGGATCATGTCGATGTGGCCACCTCAGCTTTGAAATTATCCATAGAGGTTGGTCCCTCAACCTGACGCATCTCCTCATAATCTTCTACCTTCTCGACTCTCTCTGCCGCCTTCTCCGCGGGCTGGACAGATTCCTCAGCACAAGGCGACTCGGCTGCCACCTTAGGAGGGCGTGCCAGCTCATCTGCGTCATCATCGCCGTTATCGTCCCTGACACTACCACGCTTCCGCTTGAGGGTGATAGGTGAACTATCTTGGGCTAAGTTAGGCTCTGCGGTAGGGGAGTTCCCTGCTAGGGATAGCTTCTCGAGAATCTTGCGAGGCACGGCTGGCGACGAATCAGAGTGCTGCTCCGAGGCCGTGCTGTACCCGGACACGCGACGTACGTCCGAGCTCGCCGAATCTATGCTGGGCCGGGACCGTTTTAGGCGGTACTCTTCGGGGATTTCTATCTCCCAGTCCTCCTCAAACTGTTGCTCTAGGTGCTCGTCAAAGTCGCCACGCTTGTGTTTTTCGTGTGCAGCCCAGGCCTGATTGAGCCACTCCTCGTCGTGGCGACCGAGCTCAATGTTTTCGCGGTAACGGGCGCAGTCACGGCGGAAGTTGTCGTCATTCTGAAGCGACTCAATGTTGGGGCGGGCACTTTCCGTTCCTGCATTGAGTACGTGTGTTTCGTCGGGGAACAGGGCTAAAATCTCCGCCCTCTCTTCCTTCGTGAGCACATCCCAGGCCTTAGGTTGGAGGAGCATCGCCTACAATATATGTAAGCGTCGCGCTAAGTAGAACCAAAAGGCGGACTTACTCTGAGGTCTGCATTAGCCAGTGGTGATTTTGGGTCTGTGTAAACACTGGGTGCCTCCCATTTCTTTTCCTTGGCCGACTTCCTGCGGTTGGTCAAAACTATGCGGCGGTTGGTCTTTGGGGAGGCATTTCCATTATGAACTGATGCCTTTTGCCTACTGGGATCACGGGAAGGCCAACCTGTCTTTACATTCGGTTTCGCCATGATGCTATCCCGGGCCTTGTCCTCCTCCACCAGATCATCAGCGCCCAGTCCGTCGTCCGAAGGCTTCTCGAGATCTTTGATCCGCTCCAAGAGTTTGAATTTACGAGGATGCTCTTCAGAACGCATCTCGTCATCGGAAGGCATCTTAAGCTCTTCAATCCGTTCCAGGAGCTTGGATTTGTGGGGAGCATCTGTCTCCAACCCCTCCTCAATACTGCTGCAGAGCTTGGGCCCGTGAAGGGGATCTAACTTTGGCTCCGACGCCTCGACACACTTTATGGGTTGCATTCCATCACCTGAGTTGGTGGGGCTGAACTGAGCCGATGTTTCTTCGTTGAGGTCGAGGACGCTATCAGGAGGTGACGAGAGCGGCGAGCTCCCATCGTTGATTGGCTCAGCCATAGTGGTACTGAGCCTCTGTGTTTTGGATGAACTAAATCAAGACGATGATCGTGGAAAAAAAGACGCAAAAAAAATGGACAAAGTCCAGGGAATGCAATGAATGACTTGTGGTTGAGAGTTTTGGGCGGAGATGGCAAAAGGCACGGCGCATGCCCACTTCCAGGTAACGACTTTAAAAAGAACGTAAGAAGTCGCAGTCAGTGGCTGGCAAATGTAAACAAGATTAAAACCATACTTGGATTCTTGGATCCATTTGAGTTTAGCCCCCTTACTCAGCTTGCCAACGAGAAGAGGCGAGAGAGGTTGACAGTCGATAGCACAAATGCTTGTCCCGCAACACAGAAGGGAAAGAAAGTGCAACCATGTCCCCGAAGGGCTCATAAGACCAGTACCTCTCCAACCAGTGCACCTTTGAGGGTGCGAATAAGAAGTAGGCGATGTTGAACTATGCTAACCATAAAACAGAATAGCTTCCTGGGGGTAATAGCTACCAGCATGTCGCCCTCATTTAGAGTAGGGTGTAAAAGAGTGAATTGACTCGTCTTAGGCTGCCGCGAAGTCGTCTTGTAACAGCCATTTCGAAGCTGGCGCACTATTATGTACAAGGCTGGAAGCGCCTGTGCCAGCGCCAGGACCGCTAAAATCAGATTGGCCAGCCTTGCAATCACACCCCGGCATGCGTGCAAGCGCCACCTTGCAACAGGGGCACACTCACGTCAAGGTTCCTACCAAGCCAGGTTGCATCATTGAGCTTTTGGATACAAACAGTGAGGTATAGAAACCAGACAATCATATCGCCACTTAAATTTGGTGACGACGCTGCCCAAGTTTTTTTTTTCCTACTAAAAAACTCTGTTCTGGAATATAACAAAGACACGTACGCTAAAATTGTGCAGCGAAATCATAAGTTAGCTGCTCTTCAACTCGTTCTCGGCCGATCTACTGCCGGCTTTCCAAATCTCACCGGGATATTGGGACCTCGTTGTCGTTCTTTGGAGTAGACAACCACACATAGCAAGCCCACCATGATTCGCTCAACACAAATCGCCAGGCTCGATGGTACCTTTTCTCTACAACCTCTCCCTAGTCTCTTCACGTTCTAACTCCCCGCCCCAGGCCTCATGCTCTGCGCCTCCGTCGACGATTCCCAAACCGAGTCCGCCCTCTCCGAAGTGAAATCCCAAGTCAAGCTAATCCTCCGGCGCCTCAATCGCAATTCAGAACCCCAAGCCTCGATCGAATCCGGGCCCTACACCCTTCACTACCTCATCTCCCAGGACGTCGTCTATGTGGCCATAACAGACCGTACCTACCCGCGCAAGCTCGCCTTCACTTACCTCTCCGATCTCGCGGGTGAATTCTCCACCACCTATCCTGCGCAGCAAGTACTCTCCGCCGTGCTGCGCCCCTACGCCTTCATGGAGTTTGACACCTTCATCAACCGCACCAAGGCCACCTACAGCGACGCGCGGGCGTCGCAGAACCTCGACAAGCTCAACGACGAGCTGCGCGATGTCACCAAAGTCATGACTAAGAACATCGAGGATCTACTCTACCGCGGCGACAGCCTCGAGCGCATGGGTGAGCTGAGCAATCGGTTGCGTGACGATAGCAAAAAGTACAAGCGCGCGGCCGTGAAGATCAATTGGGATTTGCTAGTCAAGCAATACGGGCCGTTTGCGGCGCTCGGGTTTATTATTCTGGTGTTTACATGGTGGAGGTTTTTCTAAGTTGAATCAAGCAGAAAGAAAAAAAGGCTGGGTGCATCGCGGGTTGGTTGGCTGGCATGGAGTTTGGTCTTGCGCGCTCTTCTCTTCTGTTTTCTCTTCTCTCTCCTTTCCTGGATCGAGAGCCAACCTCCGCCCCCTTTTCTTTTCATTAAAAAAGGTCGGGGTGTTTCCTGACTCTGCTTTGGCTTTTCTCTTGTCAATATACACCTCAGCTCCTCGTTGGCTGACGCATTGTTGTACATTGCGTTACGTTGGCTGTCTTATGTCTATGTTGAAGATCTCAATAATATATAACTAACAAGAACAGGGTCTCGTACCAAATTGCTCATGCTGTCTTATTCATCTCTGCTTTCTTGTCGTGGTTGTCAACATTGCTTATGGAAACAGCGCCTCATCTATCAATAACTCAGCCGTCACGGTCATGAAACCTTTCTGCGTTTCCTTCCAACTCGTTCAGTGCGCTTGTGTGTTAACCATCCCCTTTTACATACATGCATACAAACCAACCAGCAGGCGGGATACTGTTCTGGACCGGAGCCCCCACCCAGATCAACTCCCTCCCTCCTCCTCCACATCAAATAGGTATCCAAGGAAATGCACCAAACCCAAAAGCCAAGTGGTAAATAACTCCCAAAACGCCGTTACATAATCCTGCAACTCGACCCAGAATTGGATATGGTCGGTAATGGTATCGCCGGCACCGGTAGTGCCGTATGGTACCACTCCAGGTGCTCGCGGAATTTTTCCACGCTGGGGAAACCCTTTTCGTCTTGGTTGTACTTGACCTCTTCCTCGCTGTCCTCACCGCCCTGGTCCAGGTACGTATACTCTTCACAAAACGGACACAATATCCTCGCCTGCCAGTCGCCCTCTTCGGGAGGGATGTGGTTCGCAATCGCCAACGGTGGGTACACGACAACCTTTTCAGTGCCCACACCTAAGCCTTCGTCCGCTCCACTGCTCAATCCCGGCGCTTGCCAGTGCGGGTATCCTAATGATGGCGCTATGTGGGTTCGCGCTGACGGCACCCGGAGTATGTCCTCCCAGACGAGGAACCCGTCACAAAAATCGCACACGAATGATGCATCATGTTGTGTGAGCCGCTCAAATCGCCCAACGGTGTTGCAGATAGGTACAAGAGCTTCAAGGCTGCCCCTGGGGGGTTGATCGCCTGGGTTGGCAGCTTGTCGCGCCTGTTCTTCCACCTGCCGTTCTCGTTGCTGCTGCCACGGAGGAAGCTCGTTCTGGACGCGCTGACGACGGGCGCGTTCTGCCTCGGCCCGCCGTTGCTGACGGTAGACCTGGAAGGCCCCCAGACAGCGGGGTTGATCTTGCTCGGCTGAGAAGATTCGGCCGGCTACACGGCATTGGGCGCGGTGAAGCTGGCGCTTGAGGTCCGCCGTCTCCCGTGCCCAGATTGGATTGATGGGTCCGCCCTGGCGCACCCAGTCCTTGAAGTTCTGGGCGTGCGCTACGAACTTGGTTCGTAGAGAGCGAAGTTCGAGAACGGAGGCGACTAAGGTTTCACGATAGTCAGTCCGCAACCCTATACAGAAAAGGGACACAACATACCAGTCCGGTCGTTTTGATAGTAAAACTGCCCGTGAACTAGGGGCGCCATCTCCTGAAAGTCCTTTTTGGCATCGTCGAGCGCCTCCTCAAGCGCGCGGATTTGCTCAAACTCATCTGGTCCCCATCCTCGTTTGTCCGCAAACATGAGGATACGTAGTGCTTCTGTTAAGTTTGTTGCGAGGTCGGCCAGCAGAGACCCGACCGAGTCGGCGTCTCCGCTGCCGCTCATCCTCCTCCTCTTGTGTTCCCTCCTTCACGCTATGTTCTCTCCCAAGCTTCAATTTCTACCGTGGTGCCTGAGCCGGTTCGCAGCTGCCGCTAGCTGTGTTGTCGTCGGCCTAGCTTTGTATTGTGGCGTCGTATAGTGCGGTCGGCGCAGCAAAGCTCTTCAAACTGTCCAATTCACGGTGACGAGTGGGTAAAGTCGTTGCTTCTCTACCCTCCTCTCGCTGCACATCGTGTACTTGTAGCTCCTAGCTGGTTCCTGACGGTACCGCCGCTTGTTATTGGAGATCTTGCCCAGTAGCACTTGTCCCCTTTCGTTCGTTGTCGTCGATTCGTCGATGTAGTCGTACCTTGATAACTGACAATAAGAATAAGAATAAGCAATGCTGCTCCCGCCCCTGGTGTTGTGCTGCTGTGCCTAGGAATTGGCCTCCTCGTTTTCGAATCTCCAATTTCTGTCAACAACGGTGTTATCCTAAGGCATTGAGGGATAGGGCAGATGCGCCAGAACAAGAGGTCAAGTTGGCGGCGAAAAGCTGAAGCTGTGTCGAGCAAACAAGCCGTCAAAACTGGGGGGCGGCGACGAGGGCGACAGCGCCCACATGTGAATGGCAATCGGGGCCAATGCGTGTGTGGGATGCACCCAACTGCAGGTCGGGCAGGGGTCGCTTTCGGTGGATGATGGATGGCGGCAGGCGGGCGGGTGAGTGCTTGGGGTTGGCTCCCTCCAGACTGCCCGAATGGGACGCGCTACAGATCGCTAAGATACAGTGAGTAAGTGATTTGAGATAACATGAGAGCAAACCGCCTCGCGTAAATGCCTTCCGGATCTCTAGGTTTCGTACAAACGAGAGGAAACAGCAGCCCCCGCTCAACTTAAATCGCACCTAGATACGAACGGCAGGCATTATGCCGAGCAGCGGCCCACGAGCGAAGAGAATAGTGCAGATGCCTGTTCGATGGTACTGTGAAGGGGGGAACCTGACGCGAGTGCGGGGCGGATTGAACAGCAGGCAGGTACTTCGTACCTCGCAGTACCTTCTCAATATAGCAACCTTGTGGTGGGTACCTAACTCATACCTAATCCACCCACAGGCAAGCAACTGACGAGTCGACCCAAGTCCACTAGACGTCTGAACTGTTCTGCGCAAACTGTGCCGTTGGGGGTAGGATTCTGTGCCAGAGAAACAAGAAAATATTTAGATATGCCGTGCTACCCATTCAAAGGCGGAACAAATCATATTGGATCAAGTTTCTGGTCGGGGAGAAGTGCTCGAAAGATGTTGCCCAATTGGTTTTGTCGGGTTAGTGCTCGATACGATCAGGCCCGGTCGCTGGTGGGTAACCAAGCACAAACGCCACCAATGATCGGCTTCCAGCCACGGTACAGCGGTTCAGCCCTATTGAAGATCGCCGGGTGTTTCAGGTCTGTGCAGTCGGAGACTTCTGCAAATCGCAATCTTTGCAATACCCCTAAAAGCACGATTGCTTGAATGAACCGTTAACGTCACCATTGCCGCGTTCAAATGATTTCTTCTCAATTCTCAGCTTCCTTTCCGTCTAAATGGACGAAATAACATGCCACGCCAGTGGAAAGTATGCCGAGTTGGTCAGCACCAGGATTTAATGGGGAATCACGTGCCTAGAGATCTATGCTTATGATAAGTTGTGTGGACACATCTTTATCAGCTCCGCCATCATCTTCCTCATTTTCTTTTCGCCGCCTTCCCAGTGTCCACCCCCGTTGTCTTGACAGCCTTCTCTCCCTGTTTCTCAGACATAGACTTAGCAGGAAGCGCTTTACTTTCCTTGGCATCTCCCTTCGCTGCGGCCTCCGCTTCATTTTCACCGCCCTGGCCAAACTCGTTGACTCGAGTGTAATCAACTTTGTATGCCCACCGCTGATACAGATAAATGAAGAAAATGATATCGTCGCGGAACGTAGCCAGCCGGTGCAGGAACGGCATCTTGATAGTGAAGGCGAAAAGGTCATCGATGAAAGTGTTGAGGAATTTGTACATCATGGCTTTGCCAGGCATATGCGCCACGCTCTTGAGGCGGTAGTTGATATACAGTGAAGGTACCATCATTAAGAACCCATAGGCATAGACGGAGCCGACAAGGGAAGTAATAATGAAAGAATACCAAGACTTGTGAGTCTCGTAGATCAGCGAGTACATGGCGTAACCAATAAGTAGCGGGACGCCAGCAATGTACATGTACTTGAAGGCGATCTCGTCATACTCCTTGGTCTTTTGTTCCGTGTCACTAAGCTTGTGCTTGTCTTCAAGCGATATCCGGTACGGGATCACAGATCCTAACGCAGGACGCAACCTCACGTTGACGACCGTGGTGATCTTCCACAACTCGATGAGAATTCCCACGCCCTGCGTTCCAAGAATCATCCAGCTCGTGTTTTGAGATTGGTCGATGAGGTACAAGAAAATGATAGTTTGCATGAAGACATTGGCCAAGATGGAACGAACAGAGATGCCGACGTTGTCCTTCTTCTTGCGGTAGTGGGCAATATCCGAGCCGAAAGCCAGCGTCTCAAGGATCATATGCGCGATACTGACAACGACGGTGATCCCGAGCAGGATCGGGTTCGTGTCAATGAAGATCTCCTTTATCATTTCGATCTCACTACCATCGCTCCCGCCAGTAATAGGGGTACCCTGAGCTGCTTGTCTTGCCGCCTCTTTTGCACTGAGGTCGATTGAGGCCATGGTCTTAAACTTCCAGTCGGCCAGGTTGTTGAGATCGATATGTATGGGCATGGTCTCGACCGTCTCGTTCAGCAGAGTCATGTGCGACTTGAGCTGCCAGAACTTGTTGACGAACAGAATAGGGTAGTACCAGGCATTCTGTCCACTTCCGTCTCTCGCTCCTGTCGACTCTAGTACCAAGAATTGGCGGACCGCGGGATGTGACTGGGGGAACGAGAAGACTCCGGAGTTGGGGATAAAAGAGAGCGAGATGTTAGGGTGGTAGTAGTTGGCAAGGACGGGTCCGCTTGACGCTAGCTCCTCGGGCTCTTCCTCGGCTTCTGTCTCGTCCTTTCCGGCAAGAAGGCTCCTGGTCTTGGTCACCTTCTTCTTGGGGATATACTCGGTAATCGGGAAGACAAAGTGGTAAGCCGTCCCGGTATCGTATCCCTGTTGGGTTGGGTCCAGGAGTGACCCCGAGAGGCCAACATAGAAGTGTCCCCACAACGTGCCGTTTCTCTGAACTTCTCTAGGAATATTGATAATCCTATTTGAAGAGCGTGAATCGGTGAAATTGCCTATGCGGAAATGTTTCTCGTCGAACACAATGGTGCCTTTCGGTACATTTTCTAGGGGTGTCGGCATGAAAGACGGAGACACGGTCACGATAATGTCAACTTGGCTGTTGTCTGGCCATATGGGCGCTATCATCTGGGGGACCTGGTTGTACATGGCACCTTCGTCGGGATAGCGCGGCCGTTCCGAGAACAGGGGGATCTTGCCGGCGTTAACTCGAACCTGGACCGGGTTTCCATCGGCGTCAAGGGTCGTCTTGGTGGTTGATTGGCCGTTGCCCATGAACTGCTTCATAACGAATTGCATCGCCATCCACATAGCAACGGCCTGAAAGACCTTTGAGAATAGCGAAGACTGCGCGGCGCATCATGTTAGCTGTTGACCCTGCCTGCCAGGAACTCTGCTCCAAATCAACCTACACCTTGCTCTTCTTGCCGAGCCGGCTGCTGCGCGACAGCGACATTTCCTTCCGGCATCTTATTGAGCTGCAGGTGCGCCGGGGTGCGCAGTAGGTTTTGGCGGTGCGCAATTGCAAGAAGAAGGTCGAGATCTGTTGTCAATTGACACACAAACTGACGCGGTGGGCGTGGGCAGAAATGTTACACGGCTCCGATGTCCCGGAAAACTGGTCTCCCACTCAGCGATGGCGAGCTGGAACCCCATTTCACGCCACGCTTCCCGAATGGCTCCAAACCCCTGTTGCAGTGGGGTTCCCATCTCCACTTTACTACTGCACGGTAGTGGGGTGCTCCAGCGGGAGTTTGGTATGTAATTGGCACGGACGATCCCCTTTCCTCCAATCCACCCAAGTCACTGCTGATTCCACCTCCCGCATCCGAAAACTTTTGAACAACCAATGTCACCCCCCCGATGGTAGTACACTTTGCAGAAGCGCCAGATGCTCGGAGCCGACGCAAGAAACACTTGCCACGTTGCTCAACACCCTTCTCGAGCGGACGCATGACCGAACAGGAACGGAAGAAGGTTGCAACTGGATTCGTTACAAAGTCGACGGACCAAAGGTCGTTGCCCATTGCCCTAATTCCTGGACCAGTTGGCCAGTGCCAGCGTCCAGTCCCGGCTCCAGTGTTGCATTATGTCATAAGCTGGAGCAACGGTTGGAGCCGCCGTGATTTGCCCGAGTTCCATCTTCCAGTCGATGAATCACAACCCACGCCCCTCAACTTTGTGATAGCCATTTGTTCACCAATATGCAGTGTTTCTGCTTGGGCAACCTTCCACGTCTTTCATTCTGTTTGGAGTCAGTTGATCTTTTTAACTTGCCCATACTCACATATATAAGTTCTTGTGAAAAGCCTGTGCCGCGTCCCTCTCCGTCTCGCATTCCTTCCTTGAAACTGAATCCACGTGGATTCCGTAGGCACACAACCCAGCATTTCTCTCTTCCTCCCTGCTCTACTACAGAAACAACAAGGCCTGTGGTGACGATACCATACAGATACCCAAAATAAGAGGAGAAAAGAACCATGGCATCGGGCGGCGTATCCCCATTTCCCTCAGTGCCAGCATCGCGCACCTCAACCCCCGCGAGCCTCAATCCGGATGCTTCAGCGCTCGCCCCGCCTAAGACTAAGCTCTGTGTTTACTGTGGTGCATCTCCCGGCTTCCGGCCGGAACACCTAGAGGCTGCGCGCCAGCTTGCCCGGGTAATGGCCGCCAACAAGATGAATCTTGGTAGGGTTTCGCAATTTCCTTTTTTTCCCAAGAAGAATAAAAGGAGGCCAGTTACTCATACTGGAAGCAGTCTACGGCGGCGGCACAGTTGGGCTCATGGGCGAGATCGCCAAAACACTTGTCTCCCTCTCCGGGCCCGACTCCGTGCACGGCATCATCCCCGAGGCGCTGGTGCGGTATGAGCGCGACACAACGTACACGTCGTCGCAAACACACAGCACAGGCGCCCTGGCCATCCCCGAGCAGAAAATATGGGGGCGCACTACGGTCGTTAAGGATATGCACACACGCAAGCAGATGATGGCACAGGAGGTAATGGCGGGCGGTCCGGGCAGCGGCTTCATCGCGTTGAGCGGCGGGTACGGCACAATTGAGGAGCTGTTTGAGACGGCGACATGGAACCAGTTGGGGATTCACAGCAAGGGCGTGTGCATATTGAATATCAATGGCTTTTACGACGGAATTCTAACGTGGATCCGCAAGAGCGTGGAGGAAGGCTTTATTCATGGAGAGAATGCACGCATCTTGGTCGAGGCGACCACCCCTGAGGAAGCTATCCAGGCCCTGAAGGAGTACAAGGTGTCGGAGCAGGTTATGAAGCTGTCCTGGGGTAGCCAATAGTCCAACACCTGCGTTTTGGGCCGTGGTTCTTTTGGTAGGCTGGTTAAAAGGGAATAAACAAACCTGGGTACCTAGATAGGGAGACTAAACAGATCAGCCGAGGCAAACAGGAAATCTAGAATTGACTCCGTCCTTCCTTAACTCATGCCGTCCATTGAATGCCATGTATTGTAGTACAGTGGACCTAACGGTTCGGTGTCTCTCACTCTGGGCTCACCGACTGGTTCCAATTCCGGACAGCGCCATGAAGAGTTTGTATTCGTGAAAATTACGTGGTTGTCATTGCTCCCCTTGCATCTACCCATCCAAATCCATTCCCTCCTCAGCTTCTGCCGCTGTCGCCTCCTTATCATCTGCCACGCTCTCTATCCAGGTATTCACCTCCTGCCCATCGTAGACTTTGAAAGGTTCCGGTCTGGAACTCCCATCCTTGGTCTTGGGGACCCCGACAATGGCAACACTAGTGTTCTCGATCGTTAATTCCTTGTCCTGAACCAGACTCTCTTTGAGGGCCCGTAGCCCGTGACGGATGAGCTCCTCGCGGCCGCACGACGCGAAGGTGTCGAGGTGCTTTTCGAGATAGGTACGGGCCATTTGGCTGCGGGCGCCAATGGCAAAGGCGACCATCTCCTCGGTCATGCCACTAGGCTGGAACTCGAATAGATGAGGGCCCGTATCGTCAACGCCGGCAACCAGTAGACCAACACCATAGGGCCGTTTGCCATAGTGCTGCGTGTTGATCTGGGCCTTGGAGCCAATCATCTCGACGAGGCTGCGCACCGGCATGTTGCGGCCGTAGGTCAGGCGATGGCCGAGGCACTGCTGCTTCATAAAGTTGGAGAGAACACGGGCGTCCGATGTCAGGCCGGCGATGGCGATACCGACATGCTCATCGATGGGGAACAGTTTCTTTTGGTACGATGACAGCTCCTCGGCGTTGCGTTTGATTGCCACCAGCACCGCGTGTGTCTTACTTGCGATTCCCACCACCACCGAGCCCTGCTTTACCGCCTCGGCCGCGTACTCGACCTGAAATATCCGCCCTTGTGGGGAGCTGTGTGCAGATAGATAGAGAGGTTAGCAGGTTTACATAGCCAAGGGAACTCTCTTGTGCTCTCACAATGTGACGGAGTCGTTGTCGTAGTTGTTTCTGAACATGGCGACGGTAAAACCACCGGGTGGAGCTGTAGCTGAATAAAATGGTGATAGTCAAGCTAGAGACAGCAGTACCGTAATGAATTCACTGCTGTATCGTGGCGGGCGTTGTAGGATTATGACGCGGGGGGCGATGGGAGAGCTCTGGGTTGGTGGTTTGTTTCAGCGGGTGCGCGCAGGCAGCTTTCGAGCTTCGTCAGGTCTAGGCGCGGCGAGGCTAGTTACCTTGGAGTACGTAGTTACCTTTTCTGCGTGTGGCTGGAGCTCCATGCTTTTGGGGTAAGTGCGGCGCCTGCGTCGCCCAAAATTAATACCTACCAAATATTACCGTATCACGCTAGCGCGATTACGTTGGCGGCACGGCACCAGCCCATGTTGACCAGGGTTCAGAGGCGATGATGTTGCTCAGGGTCAGCAACTCAGGTCTCCGCCATCGCAATCGAACACCCTTCTATCAAGACCGGATCGCGCCCTCACAAAGGTGACACTGCTAATATCCGTCCTGTATTTTTTTTTTGGCACCCGCCCCCCCTTATCTTCAGCGTCTCTGAGTTTCCTAGCCACTCACCGTCATACCTCGCGCCATTCAAAGCTGCATTCACCCCCCTCACCCAAGGCTGAGAACCTCACCACCATCCTGAGCGAGCCGCCCCGACGGCGAAGAACGAAACGAACGAATACAATCTACTGCGTTCCTTTAAATAAAATCGTCAACATGCCGCAAGCAGGACTCAAGACCATCATCGCGCTATCGTTCGTGCTCGCCGTCGGGTTTCTCCTGGTGATCCTGTCATGCGCTCTGTGGAAGGCCTACTACCCGTTGCTCGTCGTGGCCACATATGTGCTGGCGCCCGTGCCGAACTGGATATGCAGCCACTGTGCGAACCCGGATGACTTTGTGGAGAGCTCGGGCGCCGCTGTGTTGGACCTGGGCCGGTTCTGCACTGGGTTCTTGGTAGTGATGGGATTCGGTATGGCCTTCCCTTGCCTCTCACAAGTTAGATCGTTGTCACTAACTTGATTATGACAAGCTCTGCCGATTGTCCTCGCCCATGCCCAAATCATCGAGACGCCCGCAATGGTCATGTCCATCATCGGTGGTCTGCTGATCTACGGCACGATTATCAGCTTCTCCATGTTCTTTCAGGAGGAGCAAGAATTTTAGACAGTGAGACTGGTCGTCTGCTGTAACGCTATGGGGGGATACATTTGCATGATTGGATGGGAAGGTGAAAGATATATGAAAAACAAGGATTCATTAAGCGGTTTCTGTACATCATATTCGCCTCTAGCAGATGGACGGACGGTTCTGTCACGGTGAATCGTGATAAGGGGCGCTTGGACGGCTGAAATACTAGTTTGTTTTTTTCCCTTACAAAATCACGCTTATGTGGGTAGCCTCAGGATGATCGCCTCAAATACCTACCTGGGCGCAATCTGCCATCTCCCTCGTTGCGGTTATCTGTTTTGGTTGAACATGCAGCTTGGTTAATATATTTTTATTCAAGATCTCTATGTTCTCGAGTCTAGTCGCGTTGAGTACTAGCATTCGGGATAATGTTCTCTCTCAAGTCCTTAGCTCACTGGCGAAATCCCATGTCCTGAACCCCCCAGATCACGAATCTGCAAACACCCTCAACGACCCCGCCAGTTTCGTGAACATTTCATCCCTTTCCCCCTCGGGCGTGCTCAATATGGTGACAGCACCGCCCGCCCCAATATGCCACAATTCTCTACCCTCCTCGTCTTCATTCCGTCCCTCTCCCGGAGCCACAACTTCATCATCCCACCGAAACAGACTCCTAATCGTAACACTCCAATCCCCCCTCCCCGTCGCACACATGTAGCCCACCACGCCAGAGTACAAACTCCTCTCTTTCCCTTCTTCAATATGCCGCAATATCTCGCAGCTCCGCTTCTTAGGTGCCCCAGTCATGCTCCCCGGCGGGAGGCTCGCAGCGAGGACATCCAGCCCCGTGTATTTGTCTCTGGGTATCCGCTCGGTGCCCGCGGGGTTTGTATCAGGTTGCGGTAAATCCCCCTCGACCACAGTGATCATCTGAAACACACTCTGGTACTCCTCTACGCGGAGCAGGTCCGACACAGCGACACGGCCGGCTCCGCATACGGCGTGGAGGTCGTGGCGGACAAGGTCGACGATCATGAGGTTTTCGGCCTCTTCCTTGGGCACGTGGAGGATGCGCTCGGCGTCGGCGAGGGTCGCTACGGTGGGGGATTTGCGGACGGTGCCCTTCATGGGGCGCATGGAACATTTCCCGGCTGAGCTGTATTGGAGAAAACGCTCCGGGGAGGCGCTGACGAGGGTGGCGGGGCCGAGGCGGATGTATGAGGCGAATGGGGCGGGTTGCCGGGTGCGAAGGGATTTGAATAGGCTCCAGGAGGAAGGTGGACGGGAAGACGCGGTGGAGGGACGGCGAACCTTTGGGTTAAAGCTGCGTTGGGATGAAGGTCGAGACGGTGATGTAAACGAAGAGCTTCGTAGTCGGGTAATATGGCTCTGAGATGTGAGACAGAGCTCGTACGAGTCGCCAGCTGCGATGTATTCTTGACAGACTGAAACTTTGGACTCGTACTCTCTGGTAAGAGGGGTTTGAATCTGGGTGCTCCAGGATGGTTGACGAGGGCGAGCTTTTGGAGGGGACGGGGACTCCTTCTTGGTGGAATTTAGGGGATGGATAGAAACAAGGCGGGCTGCCGTCTTCTCGACCCATGGGTCGGCTTTGTTGTCGGCAGAGCGGATATGTTGAATGTGGACCAGCCCCAAGAGGTGATCGACAACAAGGCTTCTAGTTACCCAGGCGAGACACACGTCTGGGCGATCATGTGACCGGGGGTGCTCGACAGGAACATCAATATCATGTAGACCCTGCTCGTAGGTGATATAGCCGACGAAGCCACCGACAAATGGCGAATCCGAAGTTGATTCGAGATTTCGTCCCTCGTGAAATGCCGCCAAGAAGCCCCAGATGCTTCCATTTCCATGTCGAGCAAGGGACACTCGTTGTGACATGTCGACCACCATGCCCCCGACTTTCCCGAGCTTGACTGTCGCGAAATCGTCCCCTGCTTGATGTTCAATCCTCGGGGCTTCTTCCAGGCCCGTGGCAATGATGCTGTATCTTCCTCGGACATCTCCCCTAGCCTCTGCAACAGCAGCATTTGCTGAATCCAAGACCACTCTCTCGGTGCCTTCAGGAGCCACAATTTCAACCAAGTCCGGTACCTGCAGTCCCCACGGCAGCGGCACCGTCAAGGTATGTAACAAGCCATCCACATCGACTGACTCCCACCACTGTTTATCCCCATTCATCACTGAACCTGTACCGACCAGAGAGAGTAAGCTCGCTCGTATCGGCGCTCCGGCGATGCCCTGACCCTGCCCTTGCCCCCTGATCACCATCCTCATGCGCTCCATATTCCACCTCATTGCCTCGTGAAACCAATTCATGATAACCTTATTCCCCTCCTCTTCCGTGCAAACTGACTCCGGGTGGTACTGCAACCCCCAAAGCGGCTTCGTTTTGTGCTTAACCGCCATCAAGATCCTCTCCCTCCCCATCCGTCCGTCTTCCCTCTCTTCCTCCACCCACGCCAATGGAACAATCTCCCCCCTCTCCTCCCACTTCTTGCCTTCTCGCCATTCCGCCTCCTCGATCCCATCCTGCCCAACATCCGCCCCCAAGCTGTGATAAAGCGTCGCCTTGAACTCCCCTACCCCCTCGAACAAACCACCAGCCCCAGCATGCTCAATCTCTCTCACCATCCCATGCAAACCTCTCCTCAATCTCCTTACCCCACCCCCCGAAGCGCAAACCAGGCTTTGAAACCCAAGACAGATTCCCAACACAGGGATTAAATGCTCCTCCGTCAACGTCCAAACATGACGCATCAGACCCACATCTGCGTCAACGACCGGAGACCCCGGACCGGGACCACAGACGATGGCATCGAAGCGGGAGAGCTCGGCGTGCCATTTATCTCCAAAAGAAGGGGAGCAAGGGTTGAGGTCGGGATGGTCGATAGGGAGGATGGATACGTCAGCTTCGAGGAGGGTGGTGAGGAGGGAGATGATGTTATTGGAGAAGGAATCGTAGGCATCGAGGAATAGTATGTGGGGTGTCATGTTTTTTTTTCCCCCGCTGGGGGATGGGGTGGGCGCCTTCTTCTTTTTTCCTCTGCTGTTATGTGGTCGGGCTGTTCCTGTTGGGCTGGTGTGGAGGTAATTTCTCTCTTACAGTTCTTGTGCCTTATAAAGCTTGAGAACCCGGATGGTCGCCACACTCTTGCTCCAGTGCTTCTGAACCGGCAATCCTCTCCTCTTAGATTTCCGGTCCGGTCCGCTCCGAGTTCCTGTCCAACCCCCCCTTTTCAAGTACTCCGGCCGTGCCTTGAAACCGGAATGGCGAAGACTCCTTCCTCCTCCTCCTCCTTCTTCCTTCCCTTCCGTCCTGGCTACCTTCCTTCCTCTCTTGCTTTCCCCCGAGATGGAACGGATTCCACCCCGTCCGTACGTGCCGCACGCCACACACTGCAAATAAACTTTCTTTTCCGTGCTAGTTACTCCCCAACACTCGCGCCCCAAGATAAAAAAAAATGAGAAACGATGAGATGACAGACACCCCCAAGAAACCTTGAACAGTCAAAAGAAAGGGAAAGAAAAAACAAATTTCCCGTTGTGCAAAACGAACTCTTTCTTCCTTTCTTTCGTCACTCCCTTTATTCAAGCCCAAACTCAGTTCATCTAGGTAAGGTAGGTAGGTAGGTAGGCAAGTAGATAGGCAACTCAGCCAATAGGCGTAGCGAATTACTTTCGCCGAATCACCGAATGAAATCACCGAATCGGCCAATGCGGCTGGCAAAGAAACTTTTTTTTTTTCCCCTTCATTTTTCTCCGAGTCCCGTCCTAAACCGAAACAGATGAAAACCCTAACCCTAATCGTCTCATGACACTTGTTTTCGTTTCATGTCGTCGTTTCGTGAGCAGAGAGGGGGAGGAGCCCGTCGAGCGGAAGGTGGTGGAGAGCCGAAGGTAACCGTAGGGTCTGGGCAACACTCGCAGTCCGAATTGACCACCAATACACTACCGGAGATGGGCTCCCTTACACCCAATGGCGGATACTTGCAGTTAGGATACCATATCGGATCACTAATTACTATGCTAGGTAGGTACTGATAACGCTGCCCCTATCTATCCCTAACAACCACCCGACATGGCCGTCTTGAATGCCATATCCTCCTCTCCCTCTTCCCCAACACGGCATCCATCATCAGCGTCTCCGTCTCCGATCTCGGCCTCCCCCCCGTCGAAGAGGCTCGTTTTTTTCTCTCCTTCTCCTCGGCCTCGCTCGGCACCCAGAGCCTCGTCTCCTCCACGCTAGCCATCACCTCAAACTCTCCCCGGCACATGGCTGTCACCCCCACCGATACTTCAGTCGTGCTCTTCCCCGGCAGCATTGGCAACACCTGCTGCGGCGTGCCGTTCCACGCAAACTTACGCGTAAAGTCAATCGACACATTTGTCGGTCGGTGACATAGCGCTGGCATCCACCGCAGGGATGGAAAGATGGGCGACTCGGTATGGTTGGTGATACGGACCCGCAGCTCAAAGAACTCGTCCATAAACACCACGTTTGGTCCCATCTTTTTGTAGCCCGCTTCATCGTCATCTTCGTCCAATGCGGCGTTGGGATCAGCCAGTTGCATGTCAATGCCCACCTCGTCCACCTTGACCGCTTCAATCATGCGCGAGGTCAACCTCATGCTCCGAAGTTCAACGACACCAAACCTCTCGGATCCCGACGTTGCCCGCCACGTTGCCTTGAGCGAATCCAAGATCTTCTCCCGATACCAGAACGCCTCGCGGTTGGCGCGCTCCAGCTCTGGTGAGATCTTGGTGCTGACGACGAACTGGCGTTGCCGAGTCGGGTTCAGTGCTGGGATAAATGCGTGAGACTCCTCCAAGTAAATTCTCTTCATGGGGAGTATGATGCGATTTGTGTTTCCGGGAAGTATTTGCTCCTCCATCTTCGCTCCGTCATCTGATTCCAGTTCGACTGCCATGCTGCCTGGCCACGAGTTGCGCAGGTCCAATACCAGCAGACAGTACTCATCCGGCGTCAGATGGCAAGCCGGCTTCTCTTTGTAACCAGCCCGTTTCCACAGCGGTTCGGGAATGCTTCCATAGAGCGGGAGTAAGTCTACCCTGGAGACCTCGATGCTGGCGTTGACCGTGATGGTAAGTTCCTGGGATACCCGGCGTGTAAAAAACTTCTCCTCCACTTCGTCATGCGGAATGCCGATGTGTGCGTAGTCAACTTGGATTGTGCCGCTGGTCAGCCCCGGCTTTCCGAGAATTTCAAATTCAAACGTCACACTTTCGCTGGGAGGTATAAAGCGCTTCCCATCACCACGTTTCCGGAGCTTGAGCGCCTGTTTCTTGGCCAGAATAAGCTCGTACTCGTACAGTTCTGCCGCCGTGGCGTCACGATCGCTCAGAGCAGTCTGTAATGCTTCTTGTGTCGAGTCTTTAAACGAGAACAATAAAAAATCGACTGGTGTAGTGGCGGACAAATTCTCAAGCGTAATTGAGAATGTCTGACGCTCTCCCTCCAGGATCATGACCGAAGATTGGGGGAGCGTTGACGATTTGACAACCACCACCGGCTGTGGTGAGATAACTGTGAGCTCCAGCTGACTCGGTTTTGGGAGTTGGGAAGGGGGCGCTGTCTCTCCGTGCAACGCGAGTGCACCAAGCCCAATAGCTTTAATCTTGGCTTCATCTTCAGGTTTCCAAGCCTCCTGGAAGAGTGGAAACCTTCTCTCACGGCAACCGCGAATCCTGACGATAGCACCTGTTATTTTGAGCGCCCCGGCAGCCTTCGGGGTTCCTGAAATCCGTAATACCTGTGTCCGATATGGCCCGATCAGAGTGTTCTCCACGGCTGACTCGAACTCGGGTCCTTCGCTTTCGAGTCGGATGCTCTCCACGTCTACCTCGATCTCAAAGGGGTTTTGTAACGTAATTCGGAAGGTAGCCGCCTCGCCAGCCACTAGGACGTTCTCAACAGCTGATGTGTCGGGTTGCTTCAGGAAAGGGTTGTAAATAAAAGGGTTGACATCTTGTGATGCCCTGGCTGTATTGGCGTCAGGGAGGACACTCTTGGCGTGCGGTACTGGCGTCCTCGTGATAGGCATCGGTTCGAGCTTGACACCCCTCAGCAGAAATTCATCCCAGTAGTTCGCTGCTAGGTAATCCATGCCTAACCTTTTCGACAAGTTGTATGTTTTTGATATGTTGGAGATTAATCTCATTTGCTCCTCTTTGTTGATTGCCGGGTACGCATCTTTCCGCTTTGGTCCTGGCGCAACACCACTGCCTGCTGTCCGTAGGAGATCGCTCGAATACTTCAACACGCCCGCAAAATCGGGCAAAGCCTCGGAGAAGTTGATGCAGGACCTGAGGATATTGAGCTTTACACTTTGGGTGCCGAAGAATCTTGCCGCAGATTGCCGCTGAATCCTCTCCAGCACTCCTGAGTCTGAATGATCCAACTCTGTCGACACCCGGTCCTCGCCAACAACGCCGTATGTCTTGAGAAGGATCGAAAGAAACGCGTCGATACCATGTTCAATGTCCCCTTCCCCAAGCTCGAGCGCGCCGGCGCCGGCAGCCCCGTTAGCTTGGGCACCGTTCAACGCAACCAGCCCGGCAGCGGGATGGATTCCAACATCGGCAGCACCCCTGGTGCGTGCTTCGACCAGGCCCCCAATTAGAACTGAGACGAGTTCCCTGACAACCATGGCTTTCTTCCTTTGGAGTCCTAGAACTCCTAGCACCGAGGCGATTCCACCGAGAATGCTTATTCGATCTGTCGTTGTCAACAGCTCTGAGGCAGACGCAGGGAAAGCGCGGAACAGGGAGGCAACTATTTGTGTCCGGGGTGGAATAATAGTAAATCTCGGCGAGGTAGTTAGGGGCATCTCAGGAGGTATCCCCAGGACCACCATGTCGACCGATTTCTGTCCGAGCTCACCATTCGTGACATGCAGGGCAGCAAGTATCTTAGCGAATCTGATCAGGGCCTCTGAAAGGGGAAGCGGTGGTAGGTGCTCGGCCGTTATTCTGGAGTACAGCCCGGTGATGCGCTCGAGTAAATCGGGCATGTAGACTTGTAAATGACGCAACCATCGCGGCTGTTTCGGGCTTCGCGCTTCGGCTTCCTGCAACAGTCTCGGCCAGTCCGCTCCCTTCTCAGGCGGGGGCTGTAAAACCGTCGGTACTTGAAACTCCAGGCCGGCCCAGGCCAGCAGCAATAGACTAACGATTATAAGTTCCAAAGCCTTGCCGTGCCAGACGTGATCATTAATCGACTTGGCTACGGCTGCAGCCTCGCTGAGCTCCTTCACTGCGGCATTCCATAATCCGGCTTGCAGATAGAGGGATCCCAAAACAATCTGGACTCGGCATTTGCCCTTGGTCCTCCACCGGTCGTTGAGCCCGCCAGGACCGAACCCCTGGACCGTTATCCTGTCTTGACTCTGTGTGCGAAATCCATCAGCTGTATCAGGACGTGCCGCAGTTTGCTCCGGGCTGGTGGGCTCGGAGCCGTTTGGTATAGCTTGGAGATCATCAAACGTGGTATGCGAGTTCGCCAGCCCGCTACCCTTGCCAATTGGCGTAGATGGCCGATTCGGCGTCGAGCCGCCAGAACCAAAGACGCCACCCCTCGAGGGAACGGGGGGCATTGACATGCGCACGTGGCTCCGATCGGGGAGTCCGCTCGCCGAGCTCGACCGATGACCGGTAGGTAGGGTGTACTGTGAGTTTCTCCTAGCCACGCCGGTTGCCTCCTCGCTGCCCATAGCCGACCCATTAGTATGGTGACCAGACGAGGTATGCCCAGGTGAGTCTATATATGACATGCCCTCAAAAGACTTGGCCAGCGTCGTCATCTCGGCCAAGACTAGGGCCGAAATATCACACATGACCGTTTTCATGGTCGTCCGTTTATGCTGTTCGGTTGGAGGTATAGTGATGATGCCGTCTGGGATTGGTACGGGCTTCTCTTGGGACGGCGCATAGTCGAATATGAGCACATGGTGCGCCAATATCTTGGGGTACCGATCCCTCAGCCCTTCCAGCTCCTGATCAAGACAGCGAATGTTGTTCTCCTCAACCGTCCTCCCATGCGACATCCTCTTGCTGAAGACAGTGCTAGAGAGCTCGGTGCCATCGGCCACGGCAATGAGAGCGAGCGGCTCGCGATACAAGTCGAAGGGCGAGAGGGCGAGGTGGGAGGGCGGGGGTTGGTGTGTGATCAGCTCGTAAAACATGGCGCCAGTCGGGAAGGCCAGGGGGGAGAACATGTTGCGGTGCGGGCGGCCATCCGGGCTGATGTCGCGCAGGTGGACGACATGTTCAGCATGGAGGCGGTTGACAAACGCGGTGAATCGCTCTCGCTTGATGCGGCCGATGGGTAAAACCAATGCCCTGACCCTCGCCGGCGCAATGGGCAGGAGGGGATCCAAAGACATTATCGCACAACTTTCGTTCCCAAGTCGGCTATGAACATTGTTGGAGGCGCAGGGAGACCAAGCCGCATCGATGGGACAAACGTTGGGGTTCTCGGTCGACGCGACCAGCGACCGTTTTTCAGAGCCTCGCAGCTCCAGGCGCCGGCGCTTGTTCGTTCAAGTATGATGCAGTAGTACGGGTTGTCGTAGGCGGGTGGTGAGTCGAGTAGTCGTTCGTCAGCGGCCTGAGAATGCCGGCCTGTGGTCAGCGTGTTCCTGTCAAATTGTGCATGTGTTCAACAGGGACGATGCACCAAATTGGGACTGCGACAAGGATGGAAGCCCGGCCGCTGGGATTTTTCAACCGGCCCCAGCTGTGGTTGGCCTGAGTTGGTACACTCTCCCCACAATTCCAGTGCAAATACCTGAGCCATTGAGTAACCGCTGCGATTCAAGTCACACAAGATACAAGGATGACGAGGGGAAGAGAGAGAGAATGGACACAAGCAATACGCTTTCTACACTGGTGTATCCGTTTATCCAAATCGTTCTTGCTGGAAAGACCATTATTTCCCAATTCCTGAGTTAACCGTAAACGCCAAGTCCCCCCCCCCCGTTCCATGCCATACTGCTACAATTGAACCATTCAACAGCTTTCAGACCTTTACCGCCTTTGCTTCTTGAGGTCTTTCCAATAAAATTCCAGCTGTGAATCTTTATCAACTGGAA
>Ga0247765_1000668_pt1 | contig 24314 bp, 20 predicted proteins | sample UWRJL106311C6_FD_179949 | JGI IMG/M metagenome (GOLD analysis project Ga0247765, IMG submission 179949) | Plant litter microbial communities from Arlington Agricultural Research Station in Wisconsin, United States - UWRJ-L106-311C-6 | ecosystem: Environmental > Terrestrial > Plant litter >... | reverse complement strand
TATACTTAAATTTTCAGGGTTATATATATAACCTTGAGAGAGTTAGCATTTGTATTTTTCAGGGTTATATATGGGGAAAAAAGTGGCTGACTCGCTTGTCTGGCTGACTCGCTTATCATATACGTTACCAGTTATTTAGAAATTGTTATTGAAGCTCACCATTGCTGAAAAAAAGTCGCGTGGTCCTGTCCATCCACCACTCTCGCAATGACAAATGACCTCGATGGCCGGCCATGCAATTTGCACAAAAAGGTCCTCCAGTGGCGCATGGGCATTCTCGTTAATGTAATGCAATGTCAAGATCTGAGAGGAACACTTTTTTCTCATATCGCCGGGATGGAGTGAGGCCAAGATTAGGGTTAAAAAGTCGGAACCTGCCAAAGTTAAGTTACAGTAGGACATGCTGCAGGGCTCCCTGTAATTTGTCTAGTTGTCAGCTGCTAAGACCCCGTTCTCCCCAGCTTCCTCTTGTGGCTAAATTGCGAGGGGCGGCATGTAACCGGGCTTTGTAGCGATAAGCTGCAGGTCCGTCTGGTGTGTGCAACCCACATAGCCACACTGTAGGAATTCGGTTGTTTGGGTAAGGTAGGTAGGTAATTGAGAGTTCGCCTTTTTGAACACAAAAGTTGGATGCCGCAACTATTCCATTGAAGTAAGTCTGATTGGAAGCGAGTCAGAAATGTATTCGATCGTACACGGCAGAGAATTAAATGATGGTGAATGATAAGTGGTAAATGGCAAGGCGTTTTATCGGGCGGTCAGCCGATCACAATATCTTTGAGTTGCGGGTTGTGGTGATGCAGACTGGAGATTGTTCAGTTGACAACCCCTGAGCAGCGCGTCAGATAGTGGGCTGCGATCTACGCGTAAAGTGGCATTCGAATCCGCGTTGGGGATTGGCCAGAACTTAAAAGAACCCCCCACTTGGAGACTCAACCTGCCAGTTTTGTCAGGGGTAATTTGACAGATTGATAGGAAACCACTCAGCAGGTGCGTTCAGTCGCTGTCTGTCAACTAATCGACCACATATTATTCGAAAACTCCGACGGCGCTTAGGATTGAGTGGCATCACCTTGAGATTTATTCGTGCAATTTGTCTTGTCCCGTTCGTTTCTATCCGATCAGGCCCCACTGTCGACAGGGGTAAGGTTTCTGCTCAACCCCTCCGACGGTTACGTCAGTCCGACCTGAATGAGTGGATCACCCAAAATTGACCTACAGTGTAGGGCCTACACTGTTACTAAGTTGGAGAAGAAGAAAAAAAAGCGTGCGTTTTGTGCTGCCAAACCAACTTATCCGCCGTCTCCACGGTGCCTTTTCTCCATAGTTGCATATGAACTGAAAATCAAGCGCTAAAGAAAGGATGCTGCTCGGGTGGAAGCGCATGGGCTTGATCAGATCTACATGAATCCAGGCTGGCAAGTGTGAGATATGTAACATGCAAAGGACGAGTCAAAACAAAGTGGCAACGAGCAGGACAGATAGGTAGTTACAGCTCGGAAGTAAGTCCCAAGTATCCAATCATGTAGTGAACTTGGGTATTCTGGTTCTTTTTCCTTTTTGAAATTTCCCCTTTTTTTCTCCTTTGGCTTGATAGAAATCCTTCTGTCGTACGGCACCGCTTTCCCCGAGGTCAGGTGGTAAACTTTGTATCCATGATGGTACGGCCGCAGCCTTGCTCCACTGACGTCAGCTATCATGATACTTGGTCGTGTTGGATACTATGTGCAGTTTTGGGGGATTTTTTAGGAGTCTCAAACAAGCCATCGTATCAGCTGCACATCATAGCCGCTCCAATGCAAGTGTCTTGACTGCAGTGTACAGGTGATTGATGTGCGTGTGCTGTGGGCAAGTAGTAATTGGTGGGGATCACAACGATGGAGAACGTCGAAGGCGGTAGGTTTTCCAGACCCAGACTCCCGATGAAGATTGGGTAAGGCCGTAGTTGTCCAAAGTTGACGCATCAAGTGGAGAATGACTTGGTACATAAAGTTTGAGCATTCTGCCAGCGAGAATATATTTGTTCCGATCACAATTTAGATTTTCGTCAGAGACAGCTTTACTTCGCTTTCATTGAGATACCTGGGAATCTTGTGGTCGAATTTTGGCAAGTCCCCCAAGATGAAGACCTTTTCGATTCTCGTTGCTACCGCCACCCTTGTCTCCTCCGTATCCTCTAATCCCCTGCCGGCCAATATCCATTACCGCTCTGACAACATTACCGGCTCAAATGCCAACTCGTCAAAGCCAGATTTACCCCCCTCATGCGCATTCTACGATGGCCACGGGCCAGTTCATTGCACTGCGTTCAGCGTTGTATTTGGCGACAATCACAACAAAAAAGGGAACAAGGTGGAGTCCAAGACCCAGGTGCAAACTATGGGCTACAACTTTAAGATCAATTTGCAACTCAGCTGCGACCATCCCGACGACTTTTAGGGGTTCACTAGTCCGCTCCCTTTTGTGCTGTCGATCCGCCCGGGTAACGCCTGCTACGAGACGTGGACTAGTGAGTGGTATTTTGACAATACAGTAAGTCGAGTGCCTCTTCTACCTGCCCACCTAAGGTAGGTAGGTAGGTAGGTACCAGGTACTTACCTACTAGGTACCCAGGTAGCTTCACGCTGCTGACTATGTGCTAATTATCAGAATGCAACAGCACATCAAATACGCCAATCAATTCCTAAACCTCCCAACCGATTCACAATGCGGCGCTGTGAATAACGGAGACAAGGGTATGCGCTCCTTGATTTTCCAGCGGCCTCTTAAGTGTGAATGTGAGCTGTCGGGCTGGATGTTCGGACAGCCTTTAAAGATGATATCAAGTCCTTTGGGGGATGAGGGATACAGGCGTGCAGGAAGCCTTCAATGTTGTGTGTATATTCAAGGATTTCATATCTCGACATAGTGCCATGGAAGGCAGCAAAATGACGATTCCAGGCCATAGTGGCACTGGGCGACCTCCGTCAAGAGCCCAGCACAATGTCAACTGGATGTGGACGGCGCCAAGAGCCCAGACCTCAATGATAGGAGGTCTCCTGCAAGTGCGATCCTCCAAGGTAACCATAGTTTGCAAATCAAGCATTGAACTTGCCTCGAACCTCTCAAATGTTGCAAAGCCCGTGCAGTTTCAGCTGCGCAGGTCTCGCCTGAAAATGATCAAGAACTCTGGTCGTTTCATTCAAAAAGGGCGAGTATTGGATGGTTTTGGTCTCTTGTCCGTCAATCGAAGGGTCTGGACATGGCGCTATTGGGTGCACATGTGGGGTTTGATGCAACCTCCTGCACGGCCAACTCCAATTGGCAGGCTTTGATGCTTGGAACTATCGGATTCGTCAGACCGCAGTGGCTGGAAGCAGAAAGGCGACTGATCCTTAGTCTTTGTTGGGAATGAGAGGGATTGTTTTGCAGCTGTGGCCGGGGTTTCGGACAGGCTGAACATCCGTTTCGAGTTCTTCTGTGCACAACACTCGTGACGGCCTCCAAATGCTTTTTTTCATGAACTTGGAAGCCGCCATATCCGGAGTGGACTTCAATGAATGAAAAGAATGTATAAAAGCAGCCATCAAGTACGCAAGTCGGGGAGGAGACATAGTTGAGCAACCCATTCTCTCTCACACACAAGAAATCAACCCCAACTTTCTTCAACCCACCTCAGTTTATCACCGCCTGCCCAACATGGGTTCTACTTCCAAACGTCCAACGCTTAATCGTGGTTATATTCCAGACAATTACGACAAGCGCGACAGATACTACACGTACGAGGGTCCTGAAAACCCCAACCTCAAGTATGCCGACCTGTTGCCTCAGTACAAGGACTGGGTCGCCTACGACCAGGGCGACACCTCCTCGTGCTCAGCCAACGCCACCGCCGCCGCCATCTGGTTTCTCGCGCGCAAGTCCGGCGGCGTGACTTCGGCCCCCTCCCGGCTTTTCATCTACTACAACGCCCGCGCGCTCGACTACATTGACGAGAAAGGCACCGACGAATGGCCCGAAACCATCACGGAAGCCTACGGAAGTAAGATCCGTTACTGCATGCGCGTGATTGCCGAACTCGGAATTGCTTCCCACGCCAAGTTTCCTTGGATAGCCGAGGCCGGCGACAAGAGTCTTCCGGAATCCAAAAAATACGACGACGAAGATCACAAGGTCCTTTCCATTAATGACCGTCCTCCCGTGGCCGCGTACGAAGAAGCCGCCCTCACTCACGCCGTTGAATACTGCCGTCTCGATCCGGACCACACCGACGCGGCGGAGAAACTGTTCAGCGAAAAGGAAAAAATCGCCCTCGGCGTCATCACCCTCGCGCGCGTCAAGCAGTGTCTCGCCGAAGGGTATCCCGTGGTTTTTGGCATCGCCTATCTCTGGTCGGCGGATTTCGAACCCCATGTCATTGCCGACCCGTTGGCTGGCGACAAATGGCGAACCCTCCAGGATATCCCCACGGGAAAACAGCACAAGGGTCCTGACCAGACGAACTTTTCGGGACATTCCGTGCTGGCGGTCGGGTTTGACGAAGCCAAGCAGCGGGTTTTGGTGAAGAATTCCTGGGGAACGGGAAAAGGTGCCGACGAGTATTTTTACGTTCCGTACAACTGGATTACCGATTTCGAAGCGACTGATGATTTCTGGATGATTCGCAAAGCGGCCGGAACTAGTCCCCCCTCCGACAGACGGAAGCCCCCGCCGCGTCCGTCGTCGGTAAAGTTCAACAAACAAGGGTGGAAGCTTACGGATTGGAATGCCCATGACCTGGACGCGTCGACAATACGAAACTCGGTGTTTGCGGCAGCTTCGCGGGGCGGTAATACCGCCGAGGTGTTTTGGATTACTCCGTCGGGAAAGTTGGATAGTATGTACTATTACGACAATAAAGGGTGGCTGCGCAACACCATCAAGTGGACCGACGGGATCGCCGCTGTGGGGGCCATCGCCGCCGTGAGCCGGCAGCCGAGTATGTTGGAGGTATTCTGGGTCGAGTCGAACGGTGGCGTGAAGGGCAGTTACAACCATATGAATGGTGATGGGTGGTCTCCAGCGTTCCAGCTTGCTCCTCCGGGAAGCGCCTACGTGAAACCCGGCGGTGGTGGCACCGGCATCACCGCGGTGAGCCGCAAGCAGGGACACCAGGAGGTGTGGTGGGTCAAGCCTGACGGATCGATCGAAGGACGGTGGTACCTAGACGGCGGCAACGGATGGACCGGGTATTCCCTCGCCGGTCCGGGATCCGCTCACCCGGAGAGTAACCTGACCTCGGTGGCTACCCGCGATCACACGGGCATGGATTTGGTTTTGGTGTGGTGGATTTCCCCCGATGGTCGTCTGCAGGGCAAACACCTGTGGGATAACAATAAGGGGTGGGTCAACACGGCCACCAAGTCGGAGCCGGGTTCCGCGGCACTGCACACGCGCATTGCGGCCGTGAGTCCCGCACCGGGTTATGTCGAGGTATATTGGGTTTCGCGTCTCGGATATGTCTTGTCGAATGTGTGGCGGAACGGGAGCGACTGGGCGCACAAGGTGGTGTTGACGACTCCGACGGCGCGAGTGGATAGCGGCATCGCGGCGTCGGCCGTCAATGCGAATCGCGTGGATGTGCACTGGGTGGGAGCAGACGATTCGCTGATTGTGGCTACGGGAAAGGAAGGGGTTTTCCAGCACACCAAGGTGGCCGGGTCGGGGAGTGTGTGGGCGGGATCACCGCTGGGTATCTTTTCGCGGACGGCGGGGCAATATTCGGTGATATTCATGGATGGTGCTGGGAACCCGGTTGTTGGCGATGTTTACCAGTAGTTTTTCTGTGCTGTTCCGTAGTTGTTAGTTGCATCATGTCGGCATCTCACATACCAACACAGGTTAAGAATTACCAATTTTTTTTTTGGTCTATTTCCGATCCGACCCGACCCGGCTATGCATCGTACGCATCGTCTATACCAATTAAACCCGCGTCGTACATGTGCTTTACAATGTGGTACAGAGCCCTACCGTAATTACTTGTCCTCTCCAACACATATCTCGGTGTAATCTGGGTAAACCCCTTCACCTCGTGCTTGTTGCTGTGCGGGTCAAAGGCATGCAGCACAAACGTGTCGGAGTAGTCTCTTTCCCATTTGGGGTATTTCTCCGGATGCATCCACCGATCATCTAGCGGCTCCTCATCAACGTCAAACGTCGGCAGCGGCTGGCCCTGAACCAGCGCCGTTGGGTTGACATCGTCATGCGGCATGAACAGCTTGACCGTATCGTCCTCGTTCCAGCTCCCAGGCTGTAGCGCACTCTGGTCCAGAACCAACACTTCACCGGGCTCTCTCATCAGTCGCGGGATCAGTCTGGTCAGAACGCCATTCCCATGGGTGGTCCACCCGCCGTCGTAGACGCGATGCATTTCGCGACCCCAGATCTCTAGTAGCTGGGTGCCCGGCTGCGCCATAAACACGCCATTGTTTATTTCCCCCCCAAATTGTCGGCCAAACACAGCGGCAAAACCGCTCATGCGCAGCGCTCGCAAGTCTCGAAGCGGAAAGGCGTCAAAGTCGAGATACACGCCACCAAAGGCATGCACGGCGTCGCGACGGACAAAATCGGATCGGTGGACGGGGCCATCGATGGCGTGGGAGTTCCCCGCCGTGGTTGGTGGGATGACGTGGTTTATTCGCAGTTGGGTAAAGTGGGTAAGGACGAGTTTGGTCCACTTTCCGTAGTCGCCGTTGCGGGCCCGATCGATCACTTCGTTGGAGGCGTCGGTGTGGAGATAGATAATGTCGGGATGGAGGTGGAGGTACGCAGCGTAGATGCCGAGGAAGTGCTTGAACTGGAATCGGATGTCTGCATGTCATTGATGATCAAGGTTAGTTTGGTCCATCTTTTTCTTGTGAACAGATATTGATCGTGGCCAAAGATGTAAAGTAGGGAAATAACGAACCCGTGCCACCGTCCTTGAGGACATAGACGTAGTGGACAATATTGGGAATAGCTCCAGCGCAGCCACCGGGGCTCAAATGGCTGACGGGCTTGGGGATATTCTTGGCACCGAAAGATGGCACAACCCCAGTGTAGTGTAATTGCCAAATGACGAGCAGGCTGAGACTGACAAGGGCGGCAATGATAAGGGCACGTGCCCGTGTTAGTCGAGAAAACCAGCCCGCCAACATGTCGCCCGAGGAAGCCATTCCGACACGGGCTCCATTCTACTTTGTAAAATGCGCCAGACTTTTTGTCACGTCAACTCGGGGCGAGGGGTGCTTTTAATGGGATACACCCTGTGCCGCGATCCTGCGGGAATGATCCTATCGTTTGGGGAGGATTGAACCGGTGAGTAGGAATCACAAGACTCCATCAGGCCTGTCATGGCCTATGATTGGCACGTCGCGGCTGAGCCACGTCTGTCAGCACGAATAGTTACTGACACAAGGTCAACTCCTGATGGGACTGGAAGCCCAATGCATACCCACGTAATCTCCTTCCGCATGCACAGATCCATGCCATCGCATGCCCCAGCTGTGGTTGGGATTCCGTTTTAGGTTTTCCTCGGGCAGTGCCGTGTGGCTCAGGGGTCGCAATTTTTTTTTTTTTTTCGTGTAACATGGCGCGTACGATCAGCCAAAGCACGTTAGCGCCATTGGCAAATGCGCCCCAAGCAATGTAACGCGAGGGAAAGGAGTGCACGAAGCAATTATTTACCCCTTACGAAGTATAGATACCACACAATCTGCCGAAGCAAGAAAAGCAAGATCTATAGGCTGCAAAGGGGTGCGGAAAGCCACAAATGAACTAGGTGGCTTGCTAGTGTGTGGGACTTCATAATGGTCTCTAGCTGGTAAGTCCCCTTGTGATATTCACCAACATCGGCATTGATAGCGTCGGCAATGTACCTAAGGTAGTCTGGTAGTCTGGTAGTGGCCCAACATGCTCACACACGCCATCGCTCCCTGCACCGGCAGACAAATAAATTTTGGGGATTGGCCCTGCCAGTGTGCAACAATTCCGACCTCGCATCAATCTGTGATTCAAAGACGGTGAAATGATCCAGTGGTTGAAGTCCGGACAAGCCTCGGCCGTTTGTTCAACACGAGTATTTTCCTTGGCAACCCCGCCTGGTGGGATTCCGCAGCCGCAGCAGGATCGGACTTGGCCAGGCTTGGTCGGATTTACCAACACCCCTGCTGGGCGGCGCCATCTCAACTTTGTTCCTGCTCCTATAACGGAACCGTGATATGTGGCAAGGCTTCTTTAGCACGAATGGGCGCATATCATGGTCAGATCATTGTCAAAGAGCAGCGGGCAGCGACACATTTTGGCACATCTTGCCCGGGGAATACACTAGAAAAGCTTCTTCACGGCACGGAGGATTTTTTCCCCACTACCTAGCTTAGCTGTGAAACCAACCATCCCAACTCCCAATAGCCCCGACTCAGTTAGTACGAATCCTACGAAATGCTGTTCCCTGCTATTTCCGCGCGGATCCCGCCCAGTGGTGTCATGACCGGGGCCAAGACCTGGGCAATGCAGATGTCGTGAAATGTAAATGGTGATGTTTCGGTGGCGGTCTGTACCTTATGTTCAACACCAGCAGAATCAAGCAGGTCTAATACCATCAAACGAAACTTTTTGCTCCTGGGAACATAAAGTCCTGGTCATATCCAAGTGAATTTGAAGCGATCGATCCATCTCCTCTCATAATCCTCTCGCCTCAGTCGTTGATGTTGTAATCCATGCACGTCATTCTCAAATATTTCCCTAGTGAAATCAAACCCTAAACTCAGCCTTGTGCTTCTCAATCCAATCCCCCAACTTCGTCGCCGGAGTTCCGGTATACGCCTCCACTATCCCAGCAGCCTTGTCCCACGCATAGGCAACAGGAAACCAAACAGGTCCATCAACACCGCTCACCTCAAAAGTCTCGACCAAATGTGTCGCTACCGGCGCGGGAATGCCCGTCTCAGCCAAAGCCTGGACTCCATCCGGAACATCCAAATCCTCAATCTCGACCTCCTTCCCACTCATCGCTTTGGAAATTGCCTGCAGCCCGTCTCGAATCGACACCTGCTGCGGCCCAACCAGCCAGACCGCTCCCCCCTCATCTGCTGAAAGCAGTCCCCGACGTGACAGAATCGCCGCGCTCACCCGACCAATATCCTCCGGTGTGATCCAATCCACCTTGACATCCGCACCGTAGAGACGGACCCGTCCGGCGGCCAGCATCTTTCCCCACCAGAGATTTGCATTCGTGGCGAAAAACGCCGGCCGCACTGATGCGAAGCCGTCTTTCCCATAAACTGACAAAAGATTCAGCTCGACCTGGGCGTGGCCAAAGGCAATAGGATCCGTGACGGGGGAAATTGTCTGCAAATCGGTGCCGGGACTGATGCTGGCGCTGGAGAGGAATACCACAAACCCAATGCCGCTAGATTTAAGGGTCTTAATTAACTCCAGGAGATTATCGGGGGAGGTGAAGTTTTGATATAAGAAAGCCCGGGTTGCGCCGGTAGATTTAACGGCGGCGGCGACAGTTTCGGTGTCCAGAAGGTCAGCTTGGACGCGTTGGAATGCTCGGGATTTCTCAATCTCCGGGGTGAGGCCGCGGATGGCTTTGGTGGTGTCTCGCATGGCAAGGACGACTTTTTGGATGCCGAATTCATGGGCGGAAAGAGCGACGGCGGAACCGACGTGGCCGGTTGGACCAAATACAATGACGGTAGCCATCTTGTGTGGGGTGGGTGAGTTGTAGGTAAAAATCTATTGAAGTGATCGGTCTTGCCAGGTTTTCGGGCGATGAGGTCAACGAGCCAGACACGAGTTCTGCAGACGAACAGCTTCCTTCTAAAACATTTTCCAGCATCTCCGAAGCGTTTCTTGATTTCCAACACCAAGAGACTTGACTTCAATTCGTCCGGTCTCGCGCACCGTCGAGCATCGCGACAGCTGACAAATTGACGCAACGACATGGCAATCAGGTCATTTAACCATCGCAACCTGGTTTTTATCAAGATTCAATACGTCACCTCGGACTCAAAAATAGCTAAGTGGTGTATTCCTGAGCCAGCAACTGACGGAACTGACGGAATCTGGCTGACACATGATCAAGGCTCGTCTGACCTCTTTCATATGCGAGTCTTGGGCACTTATTTCTCGGACACCCGGCATTTCTACATTGCCCGATCGTGATGTTGTTGAATGATATTCCCCACGCACGCGTGGGGGTCCACCGAATCGGGAAAGAGTGAAACGCAGGAGCTCAGTTACCCCGCCATCACGACCGGGCGAAGCTTCCATACAAACCTGATATCACGGCACCAGAAACAGGTGCGCGAGAATTCCAGCAGCAAGCACTTCAGGCAGTTCGGCCTCAGTTTCACACTCGCCACGCGCTTCAAACAATTTCATGCATCATCAGATGACTGAAACGGAAACATCTGCCCGCTCACAGGTGGACAAATGCTCAGTGCGCAAAAAGCGCTTTCCTCCGCGTGGAGGGTAAGCACGTTGCAGTGCCGCTCCTTCCCTCGCCCACGCTTAACCGACTTGGCCGTTGCGTTGCCCATCCTCAGTCTTTGGCTTCAAACTCTCACCGAAATCTTCAAACGGCGGCATCTGACTTGCGCGCTATGTCTGCCAAACTCCCATCCATCGATGCTACGACCGCGGCTGTTGTCGGTAATGCGGGCTCCAGCTTCTAGCTCTTCAACCCCGAGGTGGGTTGGGACCTGACCCACCCCCAATCGCCCGATGACGCTCCGCTGCCACCCGCCCGACGCCTCACCCTCGCAACGACGACATCGCCCATTACCATAGACCCAGCCAAGACAGCCCTGATCGTCATCGACATGCAAAACCTTTTCCTTTCTCCTGCTATGGGCCGCTCTCCAGGACCTGGCCATGACGCCGAGAAAGTTCTGCTTTCGACCGCCTTCCCTGCTGCCCGCGAGGCCGGGATCCGCATTGTCCACATCATATGGGGTATCAACGATGAGGAACTTGCCGTCTTGCCGCCCACCATCTTCAAAACATTTGGGTACAAGCAAACACCGGCAGCAGACCACGAACGCGGGGAGAGATACGACGAGAAGGAAGGCACCATGGATGTCGGGCGGGATATGGGAACCCTCAAGTTCCCTAACGGCACCACTGTTTCTGCAGGCCGTGCCCTAATGCGCGGTCAGTGGAACACGGCATTGTACGACGGGATGCAAAAAAGCTTTGACGAATCTCAGGACACGCCCATGCCTCAGGTGCGGTTCCACAAGAACAGGTTGTCGGGATTCTGGGCAGGTTCGGGTGGGGTGGTGGATTACCTGAGGAAACACAATATCACGACACTGCTCTTCACCGGGGTGAACACCGACCAATGTGTTCTGGCATCGCTACAAGATGCATGTAACTTGGGGTTCGATATCATACTTCTCAAGGATGCGTGTGGGACTAGTAGTCCTGAATACGCGAGGGTGATGGTCGAGTTCAATGTCCGGAAGTCGTGGGGGTTCGTGTCGACATGCAAGGACCTGGCTGATGCAGTGAAGGCTGCGAGACAGACGGTGTCCTTATAGGGGCAGCGAATAGTATCAAGAGACGCTAAGAGATGTATTCAGTACCAACGCGGCACCAAGATGGGAAGATTGGGCTGGGCTCCTGACAAAAACTTTTTTGTTAGGGTGGGGCAAACTCGGCAAGTCCAATCTCTTTTCCTGTCTCCCTCTTCACCCGGCACCTTGAGGCGTTCGTGCGATAACAAGCATCGTTGGCAAGGGATAATGGATTTCTGTGGACCTTTCCGAAGGTAAGGTCTTCGAGATGGTTCACCAAGTATTCGAAACCGCAGGCACCCGACCCTTTCGCCAAGCTAACAACAACTCGAACGAAACTCGTCGCCGCCGCCGCGATGACCCTTTGGCCCTGTCACCCGCAGGGCTCATCAAGACCCTACCAGAGGCAGTCCAGGCCGAGATGGTCGAGTTACATTTCGATTACATGCTTTTGCACACAAAGTGTTGGACGATTCTGAGCGGCTTTAAGTAATTCATGGATTCCTCCTTTAGGCAGGCTTGCGAGGGGAGACCCGACTACCTTGCAGCCGAGGATCAGCTTCCTCTGTTGGTAGGGCTCATTTTCCGTGCGGCTGCAGGGAAGGCGCCAGGGTTGGCGGCGCGGGATAATCTGAAACTTTTGGATGCTGTGCGGGAGAGGCTACGATGGGTTTTGGATGCAGGTATGAACCAGATCGTGGTGGAAGATTTGAAGAAGTTGGGCATACCCATAAATCTCATGGATCTCATAGATCTCGATAATGAGTAACGTAGGTAGAGATGATGGTAACATCTTTACAAAGGGAGAAAAGAAAAAAAACTAACCCTTCGCTGCCAAAGCTCCATCCACCAACGCCCAAGTATGCTCCACCACTCTCGCCAGCTGCTCCTCAGTCCAAACCGCCTTCCCTTTCAACAATTCCCCCTTATTGCCAATGTTACTCCAAAACCTTCCTTCCTCTCTCCCTTCTTTTGCTCTTTGTTCCGCTCCAGTCAGTAACCGTTCCGCACACTTCTCGGGCGAAGTTATAAGCACGTTCCCCAGGGCTTTTACCACCCCTTGCAGATACGAGGGAACCACATCGCGAAGGATATTCGTATTCACCCCTCCGGGATACGCATGGATAAAATGCCGTTTTTCTGCCACCACAGGCGTAGGCGTAGACGAGGTATCAAGTTCTGCCTGTGCCTGTACCTGGGCCGTCTTTGCCCAGTATTGGACCATGGCATCATTCATAGTCGTACAATGATCCGCGGCTTTTTTGAGGCCATAGTTATGTTTGAGGTCGAGATCCTCCCAGAGGAGTTTGTCCGGACTTCCCAACCAGCCGTCATAGACGATTATTATCTTTGCGGAAGGGGAGAGGATTGGTAAGAGTTCTCGAATGAGAAGCTGTTTTCCGTAGTAATGAAGTGCCATCTTCCGATCGATTCCTTCGCCGGGTGTTTCTGTGCGAGGGGCAGTGGACATGATTCCCTGTGTCATGATCAGGTAGTCTAGTCGTGCTTGTAGAGAGCCGGGTGATTTGAGGGTGGAAGTGTAGGATTGAATCTGTCGCATCGATGTTGCGTCCAGAGCGCGGAATTCCATGTTCGCGTGAGGGAGATTCGCAGGTTTGGTTCGTCCGGAGATGAGAACGGTAGACGTGGCAGGGAGAGTGGCCGCGACGCGGCATGCCATGGCATAGCCAATGCCGCTGGTGCCGCCGACGACTACGGCGCGAATTACCATAGTGTCGGTATTCCAGGTGAAAAGTCTAGGTAGTTGGGTGTTGACTTTGGTGATTTTGGTAAGGTAAATTTAGTTATGATTCAAAGGTTTTTTATCGTGAAGAAGGTTTTCGTCATCGGCCACACGGGGACATTGAGTAGCGTCGCGCGGGGAAAGGGTTGGCCCGAGGGGCGAGGTCTAGGCAGTGATAGGTTTTCGTAACGTACGAAGAAAGCTTGGCTGCTTGGCTGTCCCCATTTCCTTTGTGAGACAGCGCTATGCCCGTTTTGATCCCGGCGATCAATATCAACTCTACCGACCTGGGAACATAGTTAGTTTGTATAGCGTATCAAAAAAAAAAATTAAAAAAAAAATAGAACGCTATACCCAGTGTAAATGGTGATTAAGCTAGGAGATGCGGCACCAGGACCCGCCTACTCTCTAATCGCTTAACGCCCCTCGGTCAAATCGGCAACCTTCCCATATACCAAACGCCACACCTAAGGCTTACCCTTTTAGAGTTGGATTGCATCAATTGCTAACACCAGTACAAAGTCAATTTCGGGAATGCTAGTATTTTGATCCACCCTAGAGATACCTACAACCCAGAACATTTCACGCATCCACCGATAAACACACAAACGTTGTCCCTACTTTGGCTGCGACGACAGCGTAATGGTGTGCACATATCTGACCTTACCCCCTTCAATCCTAACCTCATGACTATCCGGAATGTTCCCAACCGCCGTAAAAGAACAGAGCACATCGGCCGACCCAAACACCTCGTCAATGACATAGCGTCGCATCGAATTCGGCGTCTTGCTCCCTCCGCGCGGTGCACCCCCCGTGCATGGTGACACGTGGGCTGCGCCCTCGACACGCTCGCAAGGGGTGCCCCAGGGGATGGCGTCAATAGCGGTAGAATTCGTCCACATGTCAAGGTACGCATCAATCGTCTGGCGGAGCAGCTCGCGCGAGGGCTGTTTTTCCACCGCCAAAGCCGGCCAGCTCTCGGCCTTGAAGTATTGCAGTGTCTTGGACGCGTCGAATCGTAGAGCGCCTGTCGTGGCAGCAATCGTGTCGATTAACACAACACTCATGTCGCTTGTGTTATGCCGGATCTGGGTTCCCACCACATACGGCTTGGGCGTCAGTGCCACAAATTCTGTGTATGACGCGCAGGCAACCGTGTCGGCCGTGGACCGTTGGTACTCAATCTTTAGAGCCTGCGAGAGGATGCCGGATTTGATGCTCTTGTCGACGTTGTTCTCCTTGTAAGCGACATTGGCCGCGGCGGGGAGGGATGACAGGTCCACCGTGCCCTTCTCTTGCGCCGCTACATACTTTGCTGCTGCGTCGAGTAGTCCTTGGCGTGTGCATTCGGCGGCGATGCCCTGGCTGATAAACCCAACGACGAACGATGCTCCATACACCCACTGACCACAGGAACCAACGGCGAATCGCATCTTGAGGTTTGTCCCGCTGTAGGTAATAGTGAAAGTGTTGGGTACGTCGAGCACCGTCAAGTCCATTCGGATGAGCAACCGACGGGTTATATGCCAAGGATTTAGCCTCACCGCACGTATATCTACCGCCCAGGCCTGCCGCGGTCTATAAACACATGGTATTAGCACCAAGAACAGCCGTCCGGCACTTGATTTAGCCGCGCAGTGTCCCCTAAAGCGACGAGAGGGGGGCATGTCATGGTCCGCTAGAGGGTATTGGGTCCCCTTAGGTGTTGCTATTATGGATGCAAGCTGCCCCTAAGTTCATGTCACTTATAGGCTGCTCACCTAATAAGAGAGTTATGGACAAGAAAGTCATGGCTCTATTAATGTTTCTTCATCTACCTTCCACCTTGTGGATGCGGGACTGTCGACTCGACCCGGTATGCGGTCCAATCGCACCAAATGGCCCTCGTTTACCATCCGATTGTGTGTGTGTACGTCGAACCACTCCCTTATACAAGGTCAAACCCCGTTGACTCACACCGAGCATGATGCGATTCCCGGATAGTTAGTTCTAGGGGGAAGAGGCAAAGTGAGGAAATGAGAGGCAAGAGAGAAAAAGAAAAAGAAGAAGGAATGAAATGGGGATAGGAGCAAAAAAAAGAGGGTTACTGCCGCGATCACCCCGATCGCTGCGGCGACTCCCCTCCCCACCTCCCCCACACCCTGACAGTGCCAGACGGCTGGGTTTGCTGCAGGGCAGTTTTTATATGGAAAATCCTAAAATTTCCATTATCCGCCTCCGCGCCGGTCCACTGCTGTCCGGCTACAGCCCGGCCAGGGCGCCGTCAGTCCAACTCGCCGACAATCCGCACCGCCCAATGGACTCGGTCAGGGCGCCCTTGGATTGACGGTACCTTGGATCGGGGCCTCAGATCCATGATGCCTTGTCCCGGAGACCTTACTTCTCCCGGGCGCAACGAGTTTCTTCACGACATCGACGTGCCCGCTCATAGAGGCGCACATGAGCGGTGTCCGACCTTCCCCATCCGGGGTATTTCCAGGTTGGCGGACAGCAACGCCAGGCCTTTCTCAACGAAAACGTCCTTGACTAACTGGTGGATGCACTCCCACGAACCAGCGCTTCCGAACCACCGCCATCCAGCCGCCGTCGAGGGTGCGTGGTACAGGAACAGAAGCTATGGCAAGACCACAGCGTAGCGTCTTGAACCTCCTTTCCATCATCTCCTCGTCGGAGACGTAATAATCGGAATCTTGCCATTGTCGTATTGACGTCAGCGGGCAATCGATTCTGTAATCGACAACCATCGCCCATCGCAGCTCATCCACATGCAGCGGCAGGGGCTGCGACTTGCAAAGCAGATGCAATTGTATGAGTTTCCGTGACGCCGCTTGGTCTTGCATGCCGCTCACGAGTTCAAGGTATAGCTCTTCAAGCTTAGTGTGGATTGAGCACACCGTCTTTTCGATCATCTTCAGTCCCTCTCCGTCAGTGTCAAACACCCCACAACGCGGTCAATCACAATAAGAGCCCCACATAAACACTTCCCTCACTTTTTTTACGATATAATCTAGGATTGCCGATACCTAGAGCCGTTTCGAGCTCGAGACGCGGGCTCACACGTAGGTTGAGACGTCTCTTCCGTTCTCGACATGCATGTCGATGAACCGATATTCTGGGCCGACACAACGGGATTGCGAAGGCACGCGAAGCAGATGCGAAGTGGGCACATATCTAAGGGGGAGATATTCCAACATCGAGTTGGATCTCCAGATAAGATCGCGAGCATTACCAAGACTAAGACACAAGTAAACAACAATTAACAAGCCAAACACTACCACAACAAACTAGAATAGGCTATTTTACATAGTCTCATCTAATGTAATACGGGAGTTAAGGGACAGTTGAGCAAGGCTCTTAACACGTTAAAGGGTGTTCTTGTAATCGGCATCCCATAGTACGAACTTAACGAAATCTAAATACGTACAGTCCATAGCGCAAATATGGTCCTCTCTCCTGTCTCCTAGCCGCGACAGCGAATAGCGGACGACTTCGTGACAAGAAACTTCCTCTAGCCCCTCCACCCCGCCAAGTCCCTGCTACCGTGCTATTACAGGGTAGTGTCAGCTTGAGTGACCTTATTCGGAAACGGAACTGGTCCACGACGTCTGGTCCCATACATGTACATCTATGTAAAGCACCATATCTCCTCGCAGCAATTGCCCATATGAACACAACATAGCTAGTAGATACTAAGAAAAGCAGCATATGCATCAAATTGACATGCTGGGAGCATCCTTCCGAGAAAATATATTTTGCTAGTTTCAGCAGCCAGGGCCGCAAAAGAGAACACAATGAACCAGTAAAGAGCAGACGGTAGGGTTTATAGATTTTTTTTTTGAGGTAGATGGTTATGATGTGTAGAACAGTCTAGAGAGAAAAGGTATATCTGTTTAGTAGTGGAGGACTTGCGCGCTTCGTAGAAACATACAAGCTCACACTCGCCCTTCGCTACTAAAGAGCAGTTGTGAATGCTCTCTCTGCTGCTGCTCCTCAAGGACTTGAGAGCTAGTGTTTCCGATCGAATCAAGAAGAAACTGGTTTGGTTCATCCCCATTGAACTATAGGAATGAGGCAACGGGATGTTCCATGCCCTCATGTGAGACGCCGTCATGTGAGACGCCGAAAGAAGATAATCCCGCAAACCGCTCAATAAAGCCTCTTGCTTTCTTCCGACTTCACGGAGGAGAGAAAAATCAGAGCCTGTTGCGTGCATAAGTATCAAATAAGAAGTCCTTAAAAGCTTTATTTCCTTGGCATGAAGTTTTCATTTGCCTTTCAGATATGTTGTTGACGCTTCTACGCGTGCTACATACCACATGGCGAGCGATCAGCTGTCTTCTCGATTAGGCTACCTACACAAGGTGATGAAGTGAGCGCTGCCGATGCCGACGCCGGCGTGTTTGCGATGGAGTGAGGCGAACGCAAAGCGAAGCGAAAGAAGCGAAATGGAAAATGTGCACTTGAGAACCGCCCGGTGATCATAAAATGCTCATTATAGTGGCAGCGAATATCACAAAGAGTAGCCCACGACACTGCAACTGCATCCCGGCAGAGCCTGAATTGCTAGGGCGGGAAGCCACCGTCGAAGGTGGACCGTCCGCTGAGGCCGTCGACGCAGCTGGGGAGCTCGATGTTGTTGTGCTCAAGGGCAATCCAGCCTGGTCCAGGGCTGGCCGGCTAAGGTTTCCATAGCAGGCGGCGACCCCGGCAACAGCCATGATGTCAAGGTTGGTTTTCGTACCCAGCCTCTGCCAGCTGTCCCAACACGCGGTTACAGCTTGCTGTAGGACGGAGCTGTGCGTGGTCCACCAGTCTAGTGCCGAGCCACCGTACGAAGAGTACGCGGGCAGCACAGATGATGGTAGGAGGGCTGTGACGGCGCATGAGCCTGTCGGTATCTGGGTGGGGCAGCTGATTGTGGGCGGGTAGGTCGTAGATACCCTTGTACAGGATGCCGCGAGCGTTGACAGGGCGGCTTGTATCGCATCACTAAGAATGCCTGTCGGCAATGGTGGCGTCAGGGTTGAGAGGTTCGTAGAGGAGCACTCAGGGGAGTTGTCAAGAATGCGCTGGCTAATGTTTGGTGCTGCAGTAGGTTGTGGCCCATGACCCAGGACAGCCCAGACTGTAGTGAGTATAATGATTCCCGATGATTGCCTCATTATCTTTGAGAAAAAAAAAAAACAAAACAAAAAACAGCGTTCCATGAAATACTGCGTTTTCAAATGAATACAGCGGAGTCTAGCGAAATAAAGAGTGTTTTGAGTAATTGGGATTGTTAAAAAGTTGGATAACAGTTGTTTCTCATCCTGGCGGGAGCCACCGATTATAGTGACGAGTCAGTTACTCGCTGTCTTGCAGCCTGGGTAATTATGGCTGCTAGTGGGAGACTGTGCCGCCGGTTTGCTTAGCCGTTAGAACGGTTATTGTGAGATGTGTGCAAAGCTGCTGAGGCTTGGAATCCAATGAAACAACGCAGCTGCTCTGCTCTCCAACTCATAGCAGGCCTCATCTTTTATCCGGCGGAGCCTATTGGACTGCCCGGTGAATTCATGCCGCAAAGGAAGCGATTCTCGCACGCACCACAGCATAACGAACTCTAGACAAATGCTCTAACTATAACAGTTTGCTTGATCCGGAGCGGCGGCGTGACCAGCAACATCATTGATACCCCAAAGCAGCGAGGCCATATTCGTATTTATCTTTATTTTTATTTTTTTTGGCGGTTTTGAACGCGGTATATAAAGAGTTGTTAGGTTCCGCTTTGGTTTCCGACTTCCTGAGAAGCCCTCCGAGGGCACGACCTGTTGGTGGGGAATGGACTTGAAGAAGGGCTGAAAGCGATCAGTACTAGACGAAACCCAGGGATCAGTGAATCGAAATTCGGGTCTGAAAACCGTCACTTGCGGCTGCTGATTTGGGGATGCTAGTATTCCGGTGGGCTCTCTAACCATAGCCCCGGGTAGTTGCTGATTCAGATACTGGGTCATGTAGTAGACATTGAGGCTTTCTGTGCTCATGAGGGATGGTAGTGTGGTTGTGTCGGATCGGTCTCGCCCCCAACATCTCGATGACGTACACGGGTATTCAGTGCACAAGGGGCCATGAAAGGGCGGGTATCAACGCAGCTCAGGTGGCACTCCTATCCATCACTACATGACACGGAACATTTCAGGGCAATGAGGGCGTGATTCACGGCCTAATATACAAGCCCTGAACTGGGGTCATCTGGAAATCTCTGTACGGGCCCCCATCTCTGTATCAGTCCAGTGCCTCGATTCCGGCCTAATCGATAATCGCCCCTCGATACTGATCCGAAGGCAGCCACCGGTTACGGGCTCGGGCGCGGGAGAGGCTGTGGAAAGTCATTCGGCCGGGCCGTGAAGGTCATTCTCGCAGCCTTTCCGGGCAGGTCGGGAACAGTGCACCGGACAGCCTGGCCAGTACGCTCCTGGCACGAGATGCTCGTCTCCTCATAGGCGCTCGCGCTGTAGACATTGCTGCGACGACCGTCAACACTTGGCTTTCGGAGAAGATGGAGGACCAGGAGCACTTGACGTACTAGTAATGCATATCATCTGCCTTTGGCCCACAGTACCACGTCTGCTGCATCTGTACCGAAATTTGGCCCTTCTCCTCGACCGGAGAGGAGAAGCCTGTCCCCATAATGATCAGCTCGGCAAGCGGCCGCGAACCCCGCAGCGCCTCTTCTTCCTTGGTGAAGCCGCCGTCCGGAGCACACGAAGCGTACATGGCGCCGAGGCTCCTCGTGCTGCTGTCGACGTGCTGATCTGCCACGCAGTTCATCGAATACTCGTTTGCCGTGTCATTGAGGATGGCGCGGACATGGATCTCGACAGGGAATTCCGCAGCGCCACGATACGTGTGGGTCACGTCCCAGTTGGTGACTGCGTACGTGGGGAAGCGGAAGCTGGTGCTATTGTTGCAGGGTTTCTGGATGGCAGCCGGTGCTGGCGTCGGTCTATAATTCGAGCAGATGGGTGAGTTATAGTCAACAAACCAGACTTTTTATTTTATTTTTTATTTTGGCAGGGCGACCTACATGTACGCTGCCTTGACCTGCACAAAAGCAAGCGCCCACGAGAGGAGCATGTAGGCAAACGCTGTCGTCCCCATGATGGTAGAGATGCGAGCTTTTGGCGATGCTGACCGTCCAGATTTGAGGTAGGAGCTTCCCTTTTTTTTATCGTGTGTGTCCAAGACGTCCGAGGTTGTCGGTTGTCAACAGGAGGGGAGCTGGCTGGCATTCCAGATGCAGGCCAGGGTAGTATTACCCCGGAGTCTTACCGCTACGTCATTTGGAGATGGGTGGCTCTCGCTTCAGCTGCTGTCATGTGCGATTTAGCCGTGATTACCTTACCTATGTTAGCATAGTGGAGCGAAGACACATTGGCGGCGCCTGGTTGGTAGTGAAGTAACCGGGCCAAAAGACGGTCACACCTGAAAGAAATTAAGCCGCTCAAATGGTCTCATCTCCTGGACCTCCTTCATAGGTGGTAGGGAAAGAAATCTGGAGTCGATGCGAGCATGCATAGGTAGGCTTAACCGCTTTTCCTGCAGCTCTACTACTCTTGGGGTAGCGTATGATGCTTGTGAATCCACCGCCGCCCTACAAATTATTCGGGAGGAGCCGTACAAGAAGTATCTGGAACGCGAAAGCCAGCATCGATGGCCGAGAGCTCGGATCCTGGCATGGCCGTGACCTTGCGCACCTCCAGTGCCGGATCCACCGAGCTCAGCAGCTTTTGCCAGTCGTCGAGCGAGCGCTCACACCCGCCCAGAATCGAGTACATGATCAAGTCCACCACCCTGTGCTGGGCCTCCTGGTGTAGGGGGATCTCGCCGGGTCTGTTGGGCAGGACCCTCTCGACCAGGAACAGCCTCGCGCCACGCCTAAGCCCCGGCAGCAACTGGCTCAGGATCCGCACACAGTCGTCGTCGGGCCAGTCATGCAAGACCCTGCCGAGCAGGTACGCCTTGGCGTCGCGCTCGGGCTGTGGCGTAAAAAAGTCGTGCGCCTGGAAGCGAACCCTCGCGGCCTCGGCCGGGCTAGCAGCCGCCCGCATAAGCTCGCTGGCCGACGCCCCGTTCTTGGCCAGGTCCTGCACGACGAAGCACAGGCGGGGGAACTCGCGCGCCACCGACAGGCTCATGTGGCCGCTGCCACCGCCCACGTCGACGACGAGGCCGTCGCCCAGGCCGGCCCAGTCAAAGGCGACGGCGACGTGCCGGCTGTTGTGGCCGAGCATGCTCTGCAGGCCGGAGCGCATGGCGGCTGTGAATAGGGCCATGCCACGGCCGTCGGGCTCGTCCTCGTCGACAATAGTCCAGAAGTCACGCCGGGCTGGATCCGAGCGCGCGAGGGGCGGGGCCGGCCAGTTGCGCAGGGCCCAGGGGAGCTGCCACGCGGAAGCCTGCATCTGGGTCGCGTCGCCGAGCTGCAGCCACAGGACGGGCGCGGTGGCCGGGATGAGGGCCGACATGGGCGTGTGGGCCACGTGGTCAGGCTGGTCCGCCGGCTCCCGGAACAGACGCATCGTGTAGGCGAACCGCAGGACGCGGCGGAGCGGCACGGCATGGGCCCCGACCTTGGCAGCGAGCGCGTCCATGCTGATGGAGCCCGTCGACGGGACGGCCTCGGCGATGCCCAGGACGTGTACGGCGCGGAGCACGTTGACGCGCATGCGCTCCGTGTAGGCCACGGCACGCAGCGAGTCGGCCGGGCCGAGGGCGAGCGCCGTCATGGCCTGCGACGCCTCAATGAGCTTGGCCCGCGCATCCATGGCAGCGGGCACGAAGTGCACGTCGTGGTAATCGCCCCGGCCCGTCGTCGGCCCATGGCTCGGCTGTGCCAGCTCCCGCTTGGACAGCTCATCCTGCAGGACGGCGGCGGCCTGGAGAATCTCGTTGGCGAGGTCGACGAGGGGCGTCTGAGAGGTCATTTTTCTTTCTTTTCTTTTCTTTCTTCTGGTGTGGATTGTCAAAGGACGGGATATCCGGAGCTTTACATCTTGGCCAAGTTGGCGGGGTTATATGTTGGATGGGATGGTGTGCTGCCGCTAGCTACAAACATCGGGCTGCCGTCCGGATAATAAAAATCCCGCAGATGGCGTGTGACTGCTAACCTGTAGCATTCTGACGCGCGCTACGTGCAGAGAAGAAGATTCTACCTGGAAGGAGAAAGCGTGCGATTGACGCGGGATGGTAAACGTCAGTAAGAGAGGAAAAAAGAAAGCAGGGGGAAGGATTCGCAATCGCGTCGGAGTTGAGAGGCGTGAAGAGATGTCACGGAAAGTACTCGCAATGGGGTAAAAAGGTGCTTCTCTTTCCAAAATCCTCAGTGGGCCTAAATAAGTCTTATCTATCACGTGGGATAGTGATATTCCCAAAGCACCAAAGCACCAATTTTACGGTGGCTTCGCAGCGCATTTGGACCACGTGAATCGTGTGTAACTAACTACCTTACCTCGTCAGTAAACTTCACTTGACAAAAACAAATGTCACTCTCCGCACGCCCAAAAAAAAAAATATCAGTCGCCCTCCCCTGCAACCGCGTACAAGGTCGACATCATATGTGCCGTCAACGGGAAGGGAAGCATGCCCGCGCCCACCACATGCAGCTTTCTTCGTCCGTGCCATACATCGATCGCGTGTGCAAGAGAAGTGGGGTCCGATGTCGTGAATTGTTTGGGGGCCGTTTATTACCGCCTGTGGCAGCATGACCGTCTATGTCCTGCTACCAGGACTCACCCTTGGATGTACCGGCACACATTCGTGACGGACCGCGGGTAAAAGGCGGGGTACCTAGTTGGTCTATCTCTGTCAACTCACGGATTCCGGTAAGCATTCATCCCCAGCACGACGTTACCAAGTCAGAGCATATGCAAAAGGTTCTCGGACATGTACTTGAAGTCTAATAGACAATCATCAAGGAAAATGAAATATCCAAGCATCTTACCGCTACACTACCTACCTACCTACGTAGCCCTTCTAACGCTGCTCATCATAGCTTAGTTAGGTACAATACCTCAGGCAGCAAGGCAAATCAGTGAGCCCAATTGAAACCAACCAACTAATATGGTCCACTAGCCGTCGTGAGTAGCACGCTGTGCCACAATAGCACAGGAGGATCATAAACTGCCGTCGTTACACACACGGTACACCCCGGTAAGGAATGCCCCGTCTTACGCCAAGAAACCAGCAAAAGAACCGATTCCAGTGGCTAGGTAGGGTAGGTAAGGTATGCAACGGGTCGGACACGTATGCGGCCCTGCAGATCACCGTGCCTTCTCAGGGCGGGGTGTTGGGCTTCTCCGCCCTGTATCTTTGTTCCTCCTTACCCCACTCGGTGGACTCGTTGAGGCATGTCGCTTTCACCACTTTTATGGTATTTTTCTGCATTGTGCAAGCTGTGCTCAAGTCTCGCGCTTCGCCCTATTTTATCAACTAAAACTCGGGGCCGAAGAATCAACACCTTCCGGAACCTACCTACTGGGTGATGCGACCGAGTCCAGCAAGTTCTTGTTCCCGCTTGCTTGACATAGCTGGTGTGAAATGAACCTTCCACCATGGGATAATCCTCCGGAGGTCTTACCGGATGAGAATCTCCCAGAGGTCGTTCCGGAGTCATCCCTAGAGTCGGACGGGAATCTGTCGCATCCGGAGGAGGCTCTCAAGAGAATCGAAACAAAACTATCTATTAGGTCCGGCGGCGTTGATAAGCCCTTTTACGATGACGAGAAATCGTCGAATAAGAAGCTGGATCGAATCTGTGGTTTACATCGGCGTGTCTTCCACATTATCCTTGGAGTGACCGTTATCGTGGTCATAGCAGCAGCAGCAGCTGTTGGTGGTTGGGTGGGTGGTACGAGGCGAGCACAGGAAAACACTTCAACAGACACGGCAAACCGTGCAAACCCCAATATTTCCTCCTCCTCACCAAGCAGGTATGGATGGGTTCCTACTTTCAAGTTATTGCCTTGCTCTTTTTTTTGGGGGGGGGGGGGGGGGGGGTTTTTTTTAATCTT
>Ga0247765_1000667_pt1 | contig 24320 bp, 26 predicted proteins | sample UWRJL106311C6_FD_179949 | JGI IMG/M metagenome (GOLD analysis project Ga0247765, IMG submission 179949) | Plant litter microbial communities from Arlington Agricultural Research Station in Wisconsin, United States - UWRJ-L106-311C-6 | ecosystem: Environmental > Terrestrial > Plant litter >... | reverse complement strand
GGGACAAGTACGTCGAGTAGAAGAACACCGAGATCATAAACCCCAGCCCTTGCGCAGCCAACCCAGCACAAGCAACCGCCAACGCTCTCTCTCCGGGCAGAGACCGCGTCGCCGCTCCCGCCAGAGTCCCCGCCAGCATGACAGGGAAGATAGGCAGAATCCACGCTGGGGTCATGGCACTCGGCAGCAGTCGCCTCTCCTCCTTGACCGTAAACAACAAATGATACTGGCCGACCGAGAACACAAACGTCACGGCAAGATACACCCAAAACGCCACCTCCAAAAACTCTGCCATGGGCCCTCCAATCCGCATCGTCTGCCTCGAGAGGAACAGCCTCCCATACTCGGCGACGTTGGCCAAGATTGCACACACGGACAGCAACAACGTTGGCACAAACAGCGCCTCTGAAGGTCGTGTAAAAGCTCGCTGCAGGGTGTGCCGGTACAGCCCGAAGCGAACGAGGATCGCCACGGTGATGAAGCAAAAGAAGATGAGGTCGAGGAGGAAAACGGCCAGGCCGATTTCTGAAAGGCCGCGGAAGCGTTTGGGGGCAATGGCAAGGACGAGAGCGATACCGCTGGTGGACATGCTATTTTCTGTGTATTAGCTTTCCCGTTCATTATCATCATTACCACCACACATGCCAGCGGAATACACATCGTAAGAAGGGAAGGGCAAGAAAAGGAAGAGAACAAATACAGGGAAAGAGGAATGGGGAACCCACGTCACGGTATACCACGCAAACGTAAAATGCAACAAGCGGTTGCGCCACGGGATGCTCGGCTGTAGAAACGTCGGGATGCGTTCCAGAATCGCCAGATCTCCCCCTAGTGGCATCATGCGGGGTTCGTGTTCGTGATCAATGGCATCTGACCCGTGTGTGCCGCCTGACGGGCGAGAATGTGTCCGAGAAAGCGGGTATGGGTGTGGAAGCTGGAGCCGGAGCTGGTTGAGGAGCGGCGGAAGTGGGGCCGCGCTCCCGGGTGATGCTGCTGCCGCTGCCGCTGATGCCGCCGTCGCCGTTGTTACCGAGCCGGGAAGGGGAAGGGGAAGGGGAGGAGGATGGGGACGGCGATCCCAACGGCGACGATTACGAGCATGGTGGTCATCACGACCATGACCATCGTATACGTCTTCATCATCGTCTTCAGTATCGTCTTCGGAATAGGAATCAGAGTCGGAATCAGAGCAGGGGCTAACCCGATCATCGGGCTTGGATTCATGTTCATGTTCTTGGCGATGACTTTGCTGAGCGGGAGCCGCGTTGCTATGGGTGAAAAAGCTGGGGAGGTGGATAGTTCGGTGTCGATGTCGATGTCGCTGTCTATAGCCGCCGGGACGATCGTTGTTGTTTGCGGAAGAGAAGGAGTTGGGGTCAGGGGTTGTTGTTGCACCGGTTCTGGTTGCGGTACTAGTACCGAGACCGGGACCGGGACTAGGATCAATACCGGGACCAGGGCTCGGGCCGGTGTTAATGCCAATGCCGGTACCGGTGTCGGGGAGGTAATCCCGCCGATCAACTGAGCTCATTTCCATGTCGTTCTTTTTGTCCCAAACAACCCGGTTCCATGCTCGATTTCTTCTCAGTCTCCAGAGAAAAAGAGAGAGAGAGAGAGAGAGAGAGACAGGGAGGCTTTGCAAAAAGAGAGCCAGCTAGACAGGACGTGCAAAGTGGCGGGCGGCACTGGCGGGGACGGCGATGGGAGAATGATGAGGTTGCTGACTGGGATGGACTGGCTATCTGCTTCGCCAAAATCCGTATTCTCCGCCTGAACAATTTAAACTCCCGCAACGTGATGCCTGTCATTCTTGGTGGAGCCCTGATCCATCCGCTGGATCATCCGATCGAGCGCTTGCATGGCATCTGAGCCAATCTCGGGTTGCTTTGGTGTTTGTTCAGCTTGGCTTTTCGTGGTGAAAGGGTCATAGGGCGGGGACACAACACAGCGACACATGTCACTCATCTCATCAACTGGTAGGAGTAGCCAAACATTCGGTGACGCAAAAGCTCATTGTGATTCATGACTATCCGTTAAAAAAAACCAATAGTGCCTTCCTCCCAGTTAGGGCTGGCCAACAAGAAATCTGGCCGGTCCTGTTTACCAAATAGTTTGTGCGTGCGCGCAACAGACAAAAATGCAAGAGAGAAAGTGGTATCATGCGGCAACCCAACCAAAACCCAAGTGGCAAAGGCAAGAAGAGGAGGTCCGTCCCGTCCCTCTTCCTTGTGCGCCACCATGAAAAATGCCAAAAAACCGCCCTCCCACCAAGAAAAAAGCCATCTAGTGTAGTGTAGTTGTTCCCTTCCCAATGCAAAAGTGTGAACCAACCCAAAAGTCGTGGTCGTTGATGATGCGTTCCTTACGCAATAGAACCCGCAACTCCAAACCAGTATCCATCCTTCCATCCAGGGAGGTGCCGACTTCGGATGTCCAAATGCCGTGTGACAGTTCCACTGCCTGTGTCTAAATGGCACGTCACCATCTTAAATGGCGTCGCACCTGTAATATGTACACCAATGTCCGATGCAGGGGGGCGCGACCCTTCATGCTGGACGCCTTGTTCTTCTGACCGCCGCACTTAGGGAGCCACTTACGACCTCGGGAGGTCTTGGGACTGGGGCGGCGGAGCGGAAGCTGACCTCATTGGGTAGCTTCCTTGGACTTCTTGGTGTGTTGTTGCGGTTGTGACTTGTGAGGGTGCTGGTGGTGATGTTGATGATGATGATGGTGGTGGTGGTGGCTATCGATTCGCGCACGCTCCCGTTGTCGGCCTCGCCTCTCTTCCTCTTCATCGGTGTCCGAGCTGCTTAGTCGCCTCCGGTCCTCTTCGTACCAGGCGCTAAGTGGCTTGCCACCGAATGTAAGGTCATCGTCTTCGATGACGGTGGCGACCATCCACGGATGGCTGCCCAAGTCGATCTCGCGAGCTGATGGGTCGGCAATGTGGAGATTGGGCACCAGGAGGTAGGGCTGCGGTGCCCGTTCGGTGGGCGAGCTCTGTGGCGACGACATGGTTGAGTTTGAGCGAGACGATGTGGTGCTGGAACAGCTCGTGTCGGAAACAGGCGAAGCTGGGGGTAGCTCCAAATATTGACGCGACATGAAAGAAAACTGCTTAAGAGGCACGAAAGGAAGAACTTTTTTCGAAGACGGACTGCCCGTCCTTTATGCTCTTTCTTTGTTGCTGCGGAGTGATGGCGGGGGCGGTAACAGTTTTAGTCGACTGCTAGCTGCTTGTTTGCGGGGAGGGATGCCTAGACAAGTACCTTGTCCGCAGGGTTCACGTTGATCGGCCCAAAGGTAAAGCGCCGCTCGAGCAACGGGTGGACTAAACCGGCGGCCAGAAAAAAAATAAACTTCGACGGGGAGCAGCGGAGACAGCGGGTGGCCGTTGATGTTTTATTCGAGAATCGAGATGTGGTGGCTGGCGGGCTGACTTGCAGACGCGTCGCCTGCAGTTTTGGGGCGAGGACCTCTGCAGCGTTTGGGCAAAGTCAAATTGGGGACCCACCAATCGCGGGGAAGCAGGTGGGGGAGGGGGCGTTTTCGTTGGTTGGCAAAACGGTCCGTGGGATTTTGGACGGTCCGAATAGCAGAATGACCAGCGGATTCGGAAAAGGCCGGGACTGGAGTTGCTGAAGGTGCTTCGGCTGACGGGATGAGAGAGATCGGGGATGAGGGACTTATAGTCCAGTTGGTGGTGATCAGAGATGTTGACAGGATCGGATGGATGCTGAGTGTGCACAGAGTTGTGGTGCAGCTGACGGTGTGAATGGTGCTAAGTCAGCGAAGCTGTCACAGTGACTCTTGAGGGCAGCGAGACCAACCGGACGGGTGGTAAATAAATACAAAGCTGAGCAGTTGTATTTCCAAGCAAACCGGTTCGCGTTGTGGTGGTCTTTCGGCGACCGACCAAGCAAGGCAGGTACGTTGACTGGCCAAAAACCGAAAACTTGGATGAGTGACGTTTGTGTCGGGGCGTAAACTTCCTCAAGCGGCCCTGATTTTCTTGAAACCGCCACCTGTAACAAAACTTCCCGCCTCTGCTGGTCTGACTTTTTCTACCGCTCGCTCTTCTCGCCCGATCGTTCCTTGATCGATGAGAAATCGCTGACCGCGCAAGTAGCGGTCTCAAGTAGTGAAGGATCGTTGGTCGAGATTGACCCGGAGCTGAGATACCGAAAGGCGGCGGTGCACGCTGCAACCCAGGTGCGTTGATGGGCCTCGTTTACTTTTGCGAACAGAGTCTGCCAATCGAAATTGCGGCGTCGATGCTGTTGACGCAGAAAATGGCTGGACCAATGTAGGGTTCTACCCCGTCTTGATTGATGTCTGTCGGTTGTATCGGTATGTAATCTGAATAATCGGTAATATGGTGGCGCACCGAGATCCTTTGGAATTGATGGTGAGTTGGTTGCACAGGTTTTTGCGACTCAACACAAATCGCAAATGCGATACACGCGAGGGGGACAAGCTTCAATTAAATGTCCCGCCACCAGGCTACACTATGACTGATAATGAGGCATCAAGGGTAGCCTGACGGACGTGCAGATGCCATGTGGATATCACCAAATACTCCAGGCAATGCGTCGGGCCTCGTCGGCCTCGACTATTTTGCCCGGCCAGCGAGGCAGGCCGTTCGTCAGTCAGGCAGCTAGTCGGCGCGGCTCTGCATTTCCAGCCAACGCATCGTCGCAATCCAAGTTCTTATGCGGACGGCAACACAGTTCCCGCACAACCCGCGGACCAGGAGCGGATTTCCGCCTCAGGCAATTGATGCCCAGTGCGTGTAGGTCGTCAGGTTGATTGAAGGTGATGCGCTGGCTCGCGTGCTGTCCTTCCAGCAATGCGATGCGGCGACCACGAGTGCTTGCCACGACAGCCACAATCGCCCTCTCCGTTTCGGCGGGGCACCTGGCGCCCTTCCGTTTGGCCCGGGGTGGTGTGGACCACTCAACAGCTGGAGGAGGACACCAGATGTAGGGCTGAGGCAGCTCACGCTCGGGGTTGGTGGAACCCGACCTGCAAAGAATCGCCATAGAGCGCCCGACCTTTGCATGGCAGTACGATCGTCTGGTCGGGTTCGTCACTCAGCTTACCTGACAGATGGGATCTCCAAAGTGTCGGTGAGACTAGCAACATGAGCCTCCCGAGCCGCCACCCTCCATCGCCATCCATCGCTAGGTTTGACCGAAACCCGGTGCCCCGCCTCCGCCTCTCACCGTATCTCAATCCTCACTGTGGGCGTATGTAGGTGGGTGAGTCACGAACGAAAGCCGGCCTCATGCACCCCAGAATGACACAAAGACGGAGGACTCGGACCTGGTGTCGCGCAGGACCGCCAGATAGCATGTGAGGAGCCTTCCACGATGGGTTGAGGAACCGCGGGAGCAAGCGAACAAATGGATGCCCATCGCTCCATGCGAGCAGCTGACGACCTCCCCAAAGAAATGCAAGCAATCAGGCGTCCTTCCCGAAATGGACATGCCGGTTCTGAGCATCCAAGCGCCGGAAAGTCCCTGGAAGTGATTATTCTGTCCACTATTGCGACGGACCTGTCAAAGCTCAAATGTCTTCTCCTTGGCTCCGTTTCGGGACGGCTTTTGGCAGCAGGTCAGGCCTTGTGGACACCAACATGGTCGATGGGCGACAGATCACGTCGCGCAGGCCTTGTTTTGGGGTCAGCCATCGCGACTGCGCCAGTAGAGGTTGGCCTTGATCGAGACACTTGACCGAATCGCCCGGAGCACCGCATTCACATGGTCTTGACGATGCGCGGGGGTTCCGACCAACCGACCACTGAAGCTCGGCGGTCCCACGCTCTTTTTCGGCCGTGTGTGCCAGAGCGGTTCCCTCCCTCCACAACCGACCGTGAAGAAAAACTATCAAGCCTCTTCCCCGCAATCCCAGGCAATTTGAGCATGACTAAAAATAACGGAGAAAAGGGAAAGCCGGATCACGCGGGGTACTCAGCTCTCGCGCACCGTTATTCATGCCAGACACTCATCGATAATATGGATGCGTTGCATGAAGGTCGAAATTCGACGGCACGAGATAGAGTTCGCACTGGCAGCGACTAGCTCCCGCAGTGCACAGGGGGATAGCTCCTACCCCGCGGAAACGCAATGCGAGAAATCCTGGATCGACGCTCCTCCAGACCTATGCCGGAGTATTTGTCCTGTCGGCCATTCGCCCATCTACAATGTCAACCTGGGAATCCAGATTTCATCGCATTACGACGTCGGTACCTGCTCAGGGGGTACTTCTGAGCAAATCGGAGAACAACGGCCGGTTCGGCGCGATCACAAGCTAATTCCAAGGCCTAACTCCGCCGCTTTGGTGGTTAAGGTACGTGGGAGGGGTGGCGGGGTGCCCCACTGTCCGGTTTTCGGCCCCTCAACGACCCAGCATGACGTCACCGAGTCGCGACCCTGGGGGCCCTGTGACGCGAAGAGCAGTAAGTCCCTGTCTGCCGGTTTCGGGACTTGTTGTAAGTAGCAGAAAGATGACGATATTATTTCGTTCTTATTATTGGGTTGTCGGGCACGACGCTGTCATCAAACATTTTGACGGCTACCATCGGGCATGAGGCGGCTCAGGACGGCGTCATGATTTATGTGCGACACTTTTGCGCAGTGCGCACTTGAGCAACATTGTGCTTAATCAGGGGTGAAAATTGTTGTCCACAAGTACGAGTATTTTGCTAGGGAGTTTCGCCCGAGAGAGCTTACAAATTAAATACTACATTGTGACTCTCTCGGATGCCTCTCTGTGGGCCCTGGATTCCCAGTGTTTCATGCTGCGCGATCAGATTTGCTCTAACACTGGACCGTTGACATTCGAGTGATGGGCTTCTGATGGGCTTCATGTATTGGCGGCCAAGAACCCCAAGAATTCCTAAGTGAGTCTGCGCAGCCTACATGTGTGCATTATCCATCAACACATGGGCGGCAGTTCCGTCCTGTGGTTTTGTTTGTTTGCAGCTTGGGCACGACATGGGATACTGAGAGTCAACGTGCCTGGTCGGGCCTCCAGTTCAACCCCTTTTGGGCTGGGCTGGGTTCAAACCGAAACCCCCCCAGTGCCCTGTAACGAATAGGTTGACCTATACTTCCTTCACACTTTTGTTCTAATGTAAATTTTTTTAAAAAAAAACACGACCCAGCACGGATTGGTTTGACCGACATAACCAGACTTGATTCAATTTCACTGCCTACCTAGGTACCTAGATTTTATTCATGCAGCCAACATGAAGCCTTGTCATGTTAGGAGGTATTAAACACAATAGAATCTGGAGACTGGACAGACAAAAAGCTAAAACCCTATCTATGTATTGAAGCGGCGCCACCAGACGCAGCCGAGAGCGACATCAATGGATAAGCTCTACCTTGCCATTGGGCCAGGCTGACTTCAATTCCCACTAGCAGCGTGGATTGTCCAGTCCGGTCCCAGTCTGGCGTCTATTGACAGGCTCAAAAGCTACATATGTGTACGTATACTACAGTCACTTATATGCGTGATTGGGACGGGACTGGACCAGCTGCATATGTGCTGTGAAACCCCTGGGCGGTTGGGCGGCAAGCAGTCAGCCACAACTCCTCTGCTCTGTGCATTCTCAAGTCCTGTCTGCGAGTGATGGGTTTCTCCGTTTGGTGACGGGGATGTGACATATGTTAAGGGTTAAGGGATGTGAATTTGGTTGAAATTGAGTATTATGATGTTTTTCGGATAAGAGTAGCTCTAATTACATGTACTTCAATGAATATAGTCTCCACTGGTGCTAGTATCAACAGGCACCTACCTGCAACGAAGACGCACTATCGACTCCCTACATTTTCCCCTGGCAACTCTGCAAAATATCTACTCGTCATTCCCGGGTTCACTGGCAACTCTCCCGGTGGCCTCTCTCCTGCCAGCTCGCACGGTTCCCATGGTTTTGGCATGATGATCTCCGAGGCAGTCATGGAGGCCATCTTATCCTCCTGCTGACTCGCATTTTTGTCATTGTCTCCTCTTAACCGGCGCCCACAGTTCATGTTCAGGTTGTTTCGTAAAATGTATACAACCATGACCCCGAAACCGAGCAGTAGTGCTAGACCTCCGAGGGTGCTGCCAATGATGACGCCCGTGCTGATGCTGGGGCTGGTTTCGGGTTTTGTATTGTTGGTGCCGATATCTCCAGTCGGTAGGGGAGTCCCGTTATGTGTCTGACTTGGTGATTCCGCGACTGGGGGGTTCAAGTTTGACGCCCCTGTGGTCTGGACCACCGCAGAAGATGGTGAGGATAGTCGCGACGTTAAAGAGGCTGCTGCATTGGGCGAGAAAAACACATTTTGTCTCCCGGGATTTGTCGCGCAATCGACGTAGTCGTAGGTCTGATCCGGTCCGAAAATCAGACTCTCCGTAGTACAGAATTTGGCATCTCGCACATCGTCAAACTCAGGGCTGGAACACGAACAACATGAATTAGAACAGCCTGGCAACAACATATGATGAGTCTTAGTCCACCTACCATCTCCAAGTCGTAATCTTGGGGTTGTTTCTGAGACTGGCTCTCCCACAGCCCGTACTGCAGGGGCCAGCATCAAAGCAGAACCCACCAAGCCCACAGTCGGAAGCGACGAGAACAGTTGTTGGACAAAATCCCCACAGTCCGTTTGCTGTGTCAACCCTGCAATTGAAGCCTGGTGGCGCTATCCTCGGCTTGGAAGGGTCACCGTCGACGTAGCCACATGTTGAAAATCCTGAACTTGATGCTCGAGCCTGAAGGAGAGGATGCGATGTGGGAAGGGCAGGAGCGGGCGTGATGACTCGAACAACGGCAAAAGCGTCAACGGCCCCCACAATACCGAGCAGGGTGATGATGCTCACAGCAAAGGAGGGCATTGGATTTGGATATACAAAGTATCCAGGTAAAGTAACCAGGTCGAGAGAAAACGGCGATCAAACGAAAAAAGACAGTTCGAAAATGAAAACCTTCATCACACCACGTAACTGCGTTTATGAAGCCCTGCCCGTTTTCGCCCAGTGCATCGAATTGATGTGCTGTTGTTCCTAAATATACAGATCCCGCGCTTGCGAGCCACATATGCCGCAATTGGCATGAAACATGCAAATTGATTGTCCATTCAGCTGAGATTGCTCACGCAGCCTTCACAGTGCGAGAATGGGATGGCTGAGTGGCACTGGGTTGCGGCTGTTAAGTGTTGCATTTACTCTCTCCTCCACAACCTAGCAGCAGGGAGAAGCGGTCACTGGAACACGCGTGCCACTCTTTCGCCATAGGCGCAAATACCCGCTCGGTTGAAAGGCTCTGGTCGAAGGGCGATAATCGTGGCTGCATGATTGGCCTGATGAGCCCGACAGCTTGGGTCGCCCAAGAGGGTGACTGGCCGACTCCCCGGGGGGCTGAGGGTCCCTGTAAGGAATGGAAGCCAACACCTGAGCAAACAAAATCCGTCGCAGGACCCCTCTCTGCTTCTCTTGTTTTTAGCAATGGAGGTGTTTGTCTGCGGATCGACTCGTCGGGCATAGGGCATTATGATGCCTCGCCGAAAGTTTCTCGATGTTGTCCAGATTGCTCTTTTGTTCATTATTGCGCTGGCGCTCGCATCTTTTCTTTACCGCGGCTCTTCCATCTCCTTTCTGCCCTCATTATCGCGGGGCGTAGACCCCAACGAGATTCCCCCTGGTGGTATGAAATCTCTCTGTCTCTTCAGCTTACCTACCACAAGCCACTTGCTAACTTGACCTTGGGCTTCGCAGCGATTCTATCCCGCAGCGATGTGACAGCCTATGTACGCGCCATTCTTGACCCCAATGACAAATCTCTCCCGAAGCTCGAATGTCCACGACCCGACCTCTCGCGATATGAGCATCTCAAACCGCCGCCGGACCACGGCTCTCCGCTACAAACGCGATACTTTTTTGCCTTGAATCTCCGAAATAATCTCTCTATCCTCCCTCGCTTGTTGGGTAGCATTGTCGAGGCAATACAGTTTCTAGGCCCGGAACATTGCGCGCTCTCTATCGTTGAGGGAAACTCCCCCGATGGAACGGCCGATGTTCTCGCCGCGCTCCAGCCGCAGCTACATGTAATGAACCGGCAGCAGCAGTTGCGCACCCACTTCACCTTGCACAATATCATCGACCCTCTTGCCGAAGGCCACGACCGTTTCACCAGCCTGGCTGAGCTGCGCAACCTCGTTCTGCAACCCATGCTGCGCGAACCAGACCGCTATTCCGACACGACTGTCCTCTTTATCAACGATGTCGCCATCTGTCTCGAGGATATCCTCGAACTCGCCCACCAGCGACGGATCCAGGGTGCCGACATGGCATGTGCCTTTGACTGGATTGGTGGTGGGTCCGGCCCCGATGACCTCCCGGCGTTTTATGACGTCTATGTGGCGCGCAGTATCAACGGGGACCTCTTTTTTGAAGTCCCTCCCGATATTAGCTGGAAGCGAGCTCAGGATATGTTTTGGAACGAGCCGACTTCGCGAGCTCGTTGGCATGCCCACCTGCCCTTTCAGGTTTTTACCTGTTGGGATGGGGCGGTGGCCTTTACGGCCACGCCGATTGTTAAGGGCGGGCTTCAGTTCCGCGCGGCGAGACGAGATTTGGGTGAGTGTCATGCGGGCGAACCCGAGTTGTTTTGTAAAGACATGTGGTGGAAGGGTCACGGGAAGATCATGGTGGTTCCAACGGTACATTTGGAGTACTCAAACGAGAAAGGAAAGTATATCAAGGAACTCAAGGGCTATGTGTCGGACTGGGTGGGCAAAGTGAGTGATAAGGACATGATTGAGTGGCGAGGGCCACCGGAGCAGGTGAAGTGCATGCCCACGTTCAATGAGCAGAGTTGGCGGCTGTGGAACGAGACACTGTTTTGACTAGCTTTTTTGTCGTCGGTTGATCAGCTTGTATATATCAATATGGGATATGATAGATTCGAGGCGTCTTGTAAAAGTCAACTCCCCTACACAACCCAAGATCTTCGCCATTGATACACCAGTCCTCGCCAAACCCTGAGAGGTCCTCAGTCGAAAGACGCCAAAACCACTCAGAGGTCCTCCTTGCGGGCACACGGCCCGCCCAACTCACAGGGAATTTCTCTCGAACACACAAAAGCGATCCTCCGTGCTGTGGCCAGGCCGTCCCAGCCAATGTGGGGATACGTCTCCCAATTTGGATCTGTTGGTTCGAACCGCTGCTTGTTGTATACAAATAACGGCCTATCCTCCACACCACCTACCTAGTTAATCTTCCTTTCTTCCAAAACAGCCAGAAACAAGAAGAAAATGAAGAAACAAAACAAAACTCACGGCAAAATCCCCCCCTCCGTGCTCACCAAAAACCCATTACCCACATACTGCACATACCCCCTTCCCTCTCCTCCCCCCTTTTCATTCTCACCCTCATTCTCATTTTCATTCTCGCCCTTCAGGGTAATGCCCACAAACTCATCACGTCTCGCCACACCTGCATCGAGGACCCTCGAAAAGTTATAATCCAACACCGCCCAGGGCATGGGTCCCCTTTCTACCTTTCCGGGACGATACGCCCCCGCCATCTGCTGAATTACAAAGTTACATTCGTCTGTGAAATTGCGGGGTTTCACAAATGCCCAACACCATGGACAGAATCGCCCAGAGAGATATCCGTGAAAATCGTCAGGGAGACCGGCCCCGTCGGGCGGTACGGGATTGTTGTTGGGGTTTGGCCAAGAGGTGGGGCGGTGCGTAGGTCGGCCTGGGGAAGGCCAGGCGGAGGAGCGAGCCGGGTCGATTTCAGAAGGGGTGGGGATGGTGAGACTGGTAGATGAAGAAGTGGAGGAGGCGGCAGTGGTGGTGGTGCTTCCGGCGGAGACAGGATTACCGAGGATGATGTTACCGGCGAGAAAGAGGGAGGAGACGTTTGCTAATAAGTTGAGCGTGGGCTGAATGTGAAAACGCATTTTGCGTTTGATTTTGCGTTGGTTTTTTGTCTGCGGAGGATGTTTCCCAGAGGGACAGGAACAAACATCGAAAGACACAGCACCTTTAAAAGGGAAGAGGTTTAAATGCAAACTTATATGCTCGATATCAATGATAAAAAACTGGCAAACACCCAAAATATGTAGTGATCGATGAGTCCCTACGAAACATGCAAACAAAACCACCAAACAAACATGAAACCTGCCACATGACTTGATATCCGACCGAAAGGCTAGTATGCCAGCTGTGCAACTACTTCGACAACAACTTGTGCAGAGACAAGTGTCTCCCACTCCTAGAGTCATGCCGACTGCGGCTTCGGCTCCGGCTCCGGCTCCGACTCCGACGGCTGTCATCCCGACTGTCGTGTCTGGACCGTGAGTGGGAATGAGAGTGACGACTTGAGCTCCGCCCCCCACGATCCTTGCTCCTCTCCTGCTCAATCAGATCCCAATACCTGCGATGACGAAACTCAGCAGCGTCTTCACCGTCTGTCCAATATATATGCTCATCTGCCCATTCGGCATCCGTGGGCATGAGGACAGCCACATGGATTCTGTCACCCTTGTGTGGGTTCCTCCGAGGTGAGTTGGTCAGTTCAATCTTTGGCACCACAGCGCCAGTTTTGGTCTTGACCAGCTCCAAGTTCGTCGAAAGCACATCCTCCAAAATCGACCGGCTAGCGTGCAACAAGGCGACAAACTGGGGTATGGTAGCCTGAATAGCATCCGCATCAGCCAGCTTTTGGCCATGGCTGCCATGACTACCGTGGCTATCACGACTGGGTGACCGGCCATCCCTACTGCGAGACGGGGAAGGGGCTGGCCGCTCCGGGTTCTTCAGTTTCACATATGTCGGTCCTCGCTGGGGATTGGACCGCCACTTGAGTCTGCCCTGGCCACCTTCAGCTGGAACAAAGACAAGTTTGCGGACGTCTTCATCGGTGCGCAGTTTGACGAGAATGGGATTCGGTACGTGCTGCATGGCAGCGACAGGCCGAATACCAATCGAGTTGCCAGAAGCATCGGCCAGAATCTCATAAAGAGTGATGGAGCCGGAAATGTCATTCTCCTCGGACCACGTCACGGCGGTCAGGAAGTTGGACGCATCGTTGAACTTGGTTACATCGAACAGCGTCGTCTCTAGAATCTGAAGCTCGCGATCCGAGGGGGTTTCTGACTTGGACGATGACGAAGATTTCTCAGGCACGAGGATGTCTCGCTTTGACTCAAGAAAGTCGAGGTATTTGCTGGAATGGAAGATGCCGTGGACCGATTTCCCGAGGCCGCCAAGACCCTCGAGGCCAATCTCGCCCGGCAATTCCAGCTTCAGCTCGTTGAGAGATTCGAAAACCTTATCGCGACGTGACCTCTTGAAGTTCTCACGAGCAGACAGGGGCACTTCTTCGAACCTAGCCCAATCGAAGAACCTGGGCACCTGTGGCGGCGTGGCGCCCTGGGAGTGGGGGTGCACCTGGATCGTGATTTCCGTTGGTCCTTCGTCGGGAGACTTGGCTCGCGGAGAGGGTCCGACCAGCTCCCCGCCAGGAAGATACGGCTGCATCCGTGTTTCATTGTTGACCGTGGTCAGTGCCGTCGCACTTTTGGCTCGGACATTGACCCTCGTCGTTCCAGACTCGGGTTCCTTGATGGCGGGCACTGACTTGGAGGCCATGGCTGTTGAGATTCGATGAGATAAGCCTAGATCGGCGATTTAGCAGTGAATTTGCGGGTCAAAGTTGGCTGTAGTGTGCAGTGGACTATTTGCGACGGCCCGCGATATTGGTTCTTGGGTCGACCGGAATGACCGAGGCGGTTCCTGAAGAGGGGATGCAGATATGAGGTTCTGCAAGCCAATCCCGGTGACTCGCTGCGTCGTTAGGCAACCCTGTGGCGGTACGAATAGCTATTGGCCTATCATACATTGCTGGGCGACCCTGGCAGTGCATGCTGCCTTCGGTCTGCTGCGCCGCCCGGATGGGTCGGTGCAACCCGCCATTTACGGCTCGATAGCCGGAGACTTGGAAGTCAGGCCATAGGGCTGGAATTCTGCGTTTGACAGATGACATTTGTTTACTGGCAGCTTTGCATCCTACCTTTGTGAACAGTTTGAATGGTCTGGCGCCCAAGAATGTCGAGTTGCAGCCTCTAAGGAGGTCTAGCACTCCACGTATAAATAAGCCAAGAAATCTCACACTAACAATATTTCAGGGGTCGAGGTTGTGCAGCCCACCAAGCCCATCTGACTGTAACTTGACCACGCGACAGAACATTCTCCCGTGATTATCTTTCCGTAGGTCCCCTACGTTGATGCCCAGAACTACGAGGCGAACCTGGGGGCTTTTTTTGTGCACTTCTCCCCTGTTGCAATTTTTCGTGTTGGAAGACAGTTTTGCGCCAACAACAGAACCAACGGACAGGATGGTTGCGGTGGGAGCGGGATTCCTTCCTACTTGGTCCCGAACCAATTCCACTCCACCACCCTCTCTTGGCAGCTCTGGCCTTTTTTTGCACCTTTGTCCGACGTGAAAATCCCAGATTGGTTTGACAAACAGACAGGATTGGGAGCAGGCTCTCTGGCCGTGGGGATTAGGGCTGAGCGCTATCTCCATTGGTGCAAATAGCGTAGGCGGTGCAGGACCCCGCGTCACCGGCTGGTGGATATCCCATTTCAGCCAACTTCTCAATCACGAAGCTCCCCCGCTCCGGAGGTGACCCCCATGCCGCAGCCAGCCACAACTGGACATCTCTCCGGCCATAGCGGAGCTGATTGGCGCTGGGCTACAGCCGGAGGAGCTTTCAGCTCTGTCGCATGCATTTATCGTACGCTTCTGCGCACACCGCAATCTGCGCCAATGGATGCACCCGAGAAATTCTAGACCCGATGGGGCTGTTGGCGCCTGTGCCAACGGCGCAGAGCCCGCCCGTCGCGCATCATATCATGGCTCGCATCCCGGACGACCCTTCTCGATTTCGGTCCCTCTCTCACGTCAATTCTGTCTCTGTGCGTGCCGAGACCCACCATCGTCCACCATGTCGGGCCCCGGAGGCCAAATCGGCCCCTTGAGGCAGTCGGAGATGAACAAACTGAACCAACAGCTCGCCAAGTCCCGCTACATTGCCGGATTCCATGGCGACACCCTAATTGGCAACAAGCAGGTGCTGAAGCTTGGCCTCATCGACGACCTGCGTCGCATTTTGACTTGGGACAATGCACCCCAGATCATCAAGCTCATCAGGAAGCTGATACGCGGCGGTGGCCTGGACACACGAGCTGGCGCCCAAATCTTCGCGTCCATGTCCATTTTTAGCGAGAACCGGGCCAAGTACATCGAGAAGCAGGTCAAGGCCAAGTACGACCGCATGCTCCATCCGCCCCTCACCTATCTCGGCGGCGCTTTCAAGTACCGCGCCGCCGATGGCAAGTTCAACAGCGCCCTCCACCCACATCTCGGACAAGCAGGCGCTCCGTATGCCAAGACGGTCCCCGCCATCACCCACCCACTCGGCGCACTTCCGGACCCCGGCGACCTCTTCGATCGGCTGATGGCCCGGGACCCCGGCGGTCGTGCCAGCAAGTCGGGATTGTCCAGCATGCTCATCTACCATGCTACCATCATCATCCACGACATCTTCCGCACCAATGACAGGGACAAGAACATCTCAGACACCTCGTCGTATCTCGACCTGTCTCCCCTCTATGGCTTCAACGACGAGATGCAACGGAAGGTCCGGGATGACAAGTACAAGCTCGGCCTGCTCAAGCCCGATACCTTTGCCGAAGACAGGTTGTTGCGACAGCCCCCTGGCGTGTGTATTATGCTTGTCATGTATAATCGGTATGTCTCACGTGGGCCAATCAGGTGGCATTCCTGCAAAACTAGGTGCTGACGTTGACTCAGGTACCACAACTACGCCGCAACCCAGTTGATTCGTATCAATGAGAACGGCCGTTTCTCAATTCCGGCCAAGTTCTCAAAGCCCAAGGTCTTGGCTGCTGCCGAGTACTTTGTCGATGCCAAAGATAAAAACTCTGCCGAGTTCAAAAAGGCGGTTGCCGACTTTGAGGCTGCACACGAGTTGTTCGACAAGAAGGGCAGAGACCCTGCTGCGAAACCCGATCTCGAAAAGGCCGCGGCACCTTTGGAGGCCTTTACCAAGAAAGCAATAAATGCAGAGGTGCTCGAGGCGTTCTACAAGCAGCATGAAGCAGCCTGGGACAAGCTGGATGATGATCTTTTCAACACTGCCCGCTTGATCACCTGCGGTATGTACATCCAGGTATCAATTCACGACTACCTGAGGGCTTTGATGGGTTTCCACCAGTACGACAGCAACTTCACTCTCGACCCGCGGCTCCACGAGTCAACAGCCAAGGATACCTCTCGCGGTCTCGGCAACCAGGTGACCGTCGAATTCAACTTGCTCTACCGCTTCCACTGCGCCATCTCGGCTGAGGATGAGGAGTACACGGAGGATTTCATGCGTGAGATGTTCAACAAGGACGCCAATTGGAGCCCGAAGGGCCTCCCCTTACACGAATTCATGAAGCTCAACCAAAAGTCGCGCGAGGAGGGGGGTAAGAAAGCGAAGCCTGAGCCGTCACAGATCACCTTTGGCCTAGGCAAGGGCCCTAAGCACTTCAAGCGCAACGAGGTTACCGGCTTGTTCGATGATCAGCAAATGGTGGATGCTCTCCGCGCCGCCATGGACGACCCCATCTCCAACTTCGGCCCCAGGAACGTGCCGAGATCCCTCAAGGCTGTTGAGATCTTGGGCATCATCCAGGCTCGGAAGTGGGAGATTGGCACGCTCAACGACTTCCGCGAGTTCTTTGGCATGTATCGTCACAAGACATTCGAGAGCATTTCCGCGAACCCTGAGATTCAAAACGCCCTCCGGGATCTCTACGAGCACCCGGACAAGGTGGAGCTTTACCCCGGCATCTTCTGCGAATCTGATGCCGACATGGGTTGTGACCCTGGCCCTAGCGACGTGAACTCGGCGCTCTGGGCGGCTATCTTCTCCGACGCCATCACCCTTGTCCGGTCTGACCGGTTCTACACGGTCGACTGGAACACCAACTCCCTAACATCGTGGGGAATGAAGGAGGTTACCCAGGACAATGAAGTCCTCAAAACATCGGTTTTCCACCGTCTTCTACAGCGCGCCTTCCCAGAGTGGTTCCCAACCGACTCGGTCCGCTTCTTCCACCCATTCTACACGGGCCAGACCAATGCCGGGTACGCCAAGGAGCAAGGCTACGACATCAACTTCAAGATGGAGCCTGTGACGCTGGCGGCCAGAAATTGGCGTGGCAAGAAGAAGGATGCCGCGGCGAAGGATGTTTTCGATATCAGCGGATCTGAGCCCCGGAAGCCAAGCAAGCCCAAGTATCTCAAGGATGCTTCTGTCATCCGCGCGGTTCTGGAAGACGAGTCGGACGTCATTGTGCACCCGGCCCGTTTGTTTCTGTCAGACCTGCCTGAGGCTGTGCGTGATGTTCTCAAACCTGGGCAGAAGCCTTCCAGCGGGAAGAGCGGCTTTAACTTAGGCCCAGCGACTCTCTCTGGGTACTTTGTCGACTTGATGCACAACATTATCAACCGGGAGTACATCATCATCGACCCGGTGAAGGATGTTTACCAGATTGACATTGCGCGCGACTTTGCCGTTCCCGTCATTGTGCGGTGCGCCGCTGACTTCTTGGGCTTTGGTCATTTGATCAAGAGCAACACGAACCAGTCAGCTCCGTACTCCGAGAACGACATTTACCAGCATATTACCCACTGCCAGGTTTATCTGTCATACAATGCAGACGAGACCAAGATGGTGAAGCGTCGCAAGGCTTTCAAGGATTCGATGCGTTTCCTGTATAATCTCACCCTGGAGGGCAATGTTGCGGCAGCCGACAAGTTCTTCCTCACGCGGAAGTTGGGTGAGCTGTTCAGCAAGGATCGGAGCCCCATGGAGCAGCTTGGCTTTGAGATTGCGCAAGATATTCTGAAGAACGAGGGTGGTGATGCATCCCGCGCTGCGGCCATTTTACTGCTTGTTGGTCTCGACAACGCCTACAACACTATTCTTGCTTTCAACGCTGTGCTCGGCAAGTTCATCGACGATCTCTATGAGGCAGCAAACTCGGATCAGACCAGAGGCAAAGTGCAGTGCGACTGGCTTGAGATCCAGGAGTTGGCATTCAAGGAGGCTGCCTCCAGGGAGGAAGAGCAGGTCATCCACGCTTCCATCCAGAGGCTCGTCCTCGCCGCTCAACGCGAGAGCGTCAAGCTGCCTATTGTGCGCAAGGCGGTCCAAGACCACAATGTGATGGATCCTGTGAATCCCAAGAAGGTCGTTCTATCGATCGAGAAGGGCCAGACCATTGTCTGCGATTACGTGAGTTGATGCGTCTCATTCAGATGTCTGTCCAGTGCTAACTCTTTCCAGAACCCAGACGTTCACCTCGCCAAGTACGGAGCCACTAACGGTGTAAATGGCGTCAATGGTGTCAACGGTGTGAACGGTGTAAACGGCCACAACGCCTCCCCCGAGGCATGGGAGTACTCCTTCTTCGCCCACCTTTCCTCCTTCACCACTTCCTTTGCCCGCTACCACCCCAAGAACCTCGCCGGACTCTCCCTCACCCGCATGATCTCCGTCCTCGCAACGCTCAAGAACCTCCGCCGTGGCCATGATGCTCAAGGCCATATCAAGCGCATACAGATCGGCTCCGCTTCTGAGATCTACGAGAACTACATGGCCCCTGCCCGCGTCCAGTACATTGCCCACCAAGTCGAGACCAAGATTTCCGCCATCCAAGCCGACACCACCAAGTCTGCTGAGGCCAAGGCCGCCGAGATTGCCCAATGGCGCGCCGTCTACAGCGGGGATATTCTCTGTCCGGAGACGGCCACGTTCTTGTCCCCCGAGTGGGATGAGTTTTTGCCGTTCCCGACGACGTGGAAGTTGCGGTTCGAGGGGTTCGGTTGGTCCGACTATGGAGGGAGGGAGACCCTGGGTGGGCTCAAGCTGAGGGGTAAGCCGATGGATGACTTTGCGCCGTTTTATGAAGCGCCGGGTGGTGCGAGTAGGGTGGGTGGATCGTTTGCAGCGTCGAGCTGTGCGCACGCTGGGGCGGGCAGTGAAGGGGCGGGGAGTGGGGGGACTTTGTGGCATTAATGGGATGTGATGATGATGGGTGATGCGGGATGTAGGATTCTGTTGGAACTTATGGGGTCTTTTTGGGTTATAACGTTTGCTTGGAATGTTGTTTTGAAGATTGGATACCAATTTGCTTCAACGGAGTCTTGCTTTTTTCTTGACTGGAGTCTATAATTCGCCGACATTGGTACAGGTTGATCCCTAAAGATGACTAGCAAGATGCTTATGAACTTTGTAGCCATGGCGTTGTCAAAGCCAAGTTGCTATCTGGAGCAATTATTCGGCCTGCAAAGAGTGCGAGGATTCATATTCGTATATCTAGGGCTTAAAATGATCCAAGGCTACAGTTTTCTAAGCCCAGGGTTTAAACATCTTTTCGCAGCTCCTCCTCCGTTGACTTAACTTGCAAACACCCCAGCAGCTGTGGAGGAGTGTGGACCCCCCCCCCCCCCCCCCCCACCCCCCCCCCCCATCCCACCGCAGTACCCTACGGTCACTACGAGCTCTCTTGTCGGCTCTGTACTACAGGCCTTCAGTTGCGAGTACAGCAGTAAGCCCTCCAGCCGACTGTGCGAGCACTTTCTTCCCCCGAGTGCTCTAGAAGCCTTCTGTACTACAGAAGCCTTCCAGGCTCCTTCAGGCCGTTTCCACGCCCTAAGGAGCACACCTAGAAACAGAAGTGGATACGGATTTTTTTTTTTGATGTTGTTAAAAGAGGACGCGGAGGATAAGAATGCTTGTCGCGATGGTAGTTACGGTGCTTTTAGCGTTGTTTCAGTAGTTGAGGTTGATTAAGTTGATCTTTGTTATGCTCTGCAAAGTAAGAGGCTAGGGCCCTCAGAGATTATCAATTGCGGCTGCAAGCATTTTAAAGCGGGCTATGCAAAATATCTAGTTTTTCCAAAAAAAAAAAAAAAAAAAATTTAGAAAGACAGGACACTTTACAGCCGACTAATGCCCAACTGTGGTGACTAGGTAAGCTTGTCGTCACGATGACAACATTGAAAACTCACTGAGCCTAATTTGTAGCTTGGTAATTGGCCGTGTATTTTCCATCCCTGGGTAGGGGCTGAAAGCACACCGTCTGGCCTCGCTTGTACCAAGCGCAACCAAGATGCTGTTGTGATCAAGAGGCGTATTGGTTCACAGACGGCGAGAACGAGGCTTGTAGCCGCAGGGCCCCATCAAAAAGCAGGTGTGGCTTGGAACCTTTGACCTAGATGAAATTAGATTGACTACATACCTCTGCCTAGCGATGCAATAACGGTAATTTAATAGCGGCCAAGGACACTCTACGCTTATTGCTCCCCCACATCGGTCCAGTGGTACAGCCCACCTCATAACGATACCCCGTTCACCTCCAGACGAAATTTGTCGAGATGAGAGCGTTTTAGATGGTCCTGGGTTTCAGTGTTGCCGTCAACGCTACCCGGCACATTCAGACGGATCGAACTATGGTCAATCTCCAGGCATCTGAGCTCTCGGCCGTATGTGGCGCCATGGCGCGCATGGATTGGTCCCAAAGGAACAACATAGAACCGAATTTCGACATCTCGGGTCGCGGTGTAAGTTCTAATCCTCTGCATATAGACTCATAATCTCCTCCCTAGTTCCATTGAGGTGAAGCCAAGCTGAGTGCTCTATTAGGTTATTACCGGATTTCTCGGCACCGCAGGATTGATGCTGGTCATAACCACTGCCTACTACTTTCTCGCCTTTGACCCAGATGGCGACCCGTTCAAAGCGCGGAAGGGGAAGACTACTGAGTCGTCTCCCCAACAATGGATAGCAAACTCTGTGGACAAAAATGTCCACAGTCTGATGACACCGCTGAGACTACGCCTTGCGCGGACACTGGGCGTGGATACAAGTTCCCCGTATCGCGGGAAACTAGAGCATGCTCTCAACGCGGTTTGTGCACTATGTTGATCGCAGTTCTATTCCCCAACTGGCCCAGTAACTGACTACTTGGCAGTGTGTCTTGACTCTCTCCGACACCCAGATGCTGACGGGGATTGGGATTCTTGTCAGTGCATATGGCACTCTCAGCGTAGGAATTACGGTCTACCACTGGAGAATAGCTGTCTACCTCGCCTGGTACGCCAATTTGACCCACCAGTCAGGCCTCATCTTCCTTCGCGGGTATCTGAGCAACCCTCGCCGCCGTTTTCAACGCTATATCAGGCTTTTCATCATGGGCCTGCTCGCCGTTCTCCTCATAGCCGCCATGACACCGACCGCGTATAATAACAATTACTGGTCATCATTCTCTCGGAGCCCAGCAGAGCTAGGCGATTATGCCTGGTGCTTCATTGATTCACCGACAGCAACCAAGATGTTTGAGGCTTATCGACAGGAAGGAAGAGACTCTGGTATGGGTTTAAGAAGTCTCAAAAGCTTCGAAACCATGATCATCTCTATCCTTCTCCTCACCTTCACATTCATGTCCAAGGCCATCCGACTCTCTATGCGGACCTATAACCTCTTCAACAATAAGATTCGCGGTAGCGTGAGAGTATGGTTCCAGCAGCAACTCATACGACTGACTGGGCAAGACTTGTGTCATACTCTGGATCTAGGTCACCGCGCGCGGTCATATTCACAAGTCAAACTTCACTTTCTAATCAGGCCGCTGCTCGCCCTCTACATCACGGGTCACGTCTACCTTGAGCTATTTACCTCAATGTTGTCTGAGGTCAGTCTGCTCCCCCCCCCAGCGCAAGGCTGCAGCCCAGTCTGACTTTGGTTTAAAGATATTCTGGTTGTGGATATCCGTCATCCTCCTCAGTTTTAACCTTGCAATGCTAGTGATTAGCGGTGAGTCAAGGTTGGGGAGCGGTCCTTTCACCTTTGGGCAAATTCTGCCTATCATGCTACTTGCTGCCCCCTGCATGGTCGTTGTTATGGAACTGCTCTCGCCAGCGACCGACGACTGCGTCGAGGCCGCCTACCAGGCAACACCAACAAGGCTATTGCCGCCGCCGCCGGCAGCTGTTGGGGGGGTCGCAAGCGGCTGCACCACAGCAACGCGGTCGAATGCAATTCCCTACGACAAAAGTTTTATACAAGAACACATTCAAGAGCGGATACAGGAACGCCTCGAGACATGCAACACATCATGTAAAGATTGGAGATCCTGTAGCCACCAGCGGAGTCTTGGCATTCGATGGACCGTACTCCTGCTCGTTTTCCAGGTCTGGTACACCTTCGCAACCACTCTGTACGCATTCTTGTATGATTGGGAAGGACCAACCGCATCCCTCAAGCCTTACACGGCGTGGTACGTGGTTACGTTACCATCCACCGTGTACTTCATGTTGCTCTTCACCATGGAGGCGAAGGGCAGCAGAAAGGTTAACATACCTTGCTTCACGCTGATGGTAATGTATTCAGCTGGGACATGTCCTATGTTTTCAATCGTCTATTATTTGTGGCCCACATGTACCAACATGTGGTGTGGGAATGGGCTTGGTGTGGTGGTTATGGTGTCAGTATATGTCATTTGTATGGGTTGGAACGTGGTGCGTTTGCGATTCCCCCAGAATCGTGAGGCGGGGACGCGAGGTTGTTCTAATCTAGCATAAGGTCTGTATCGGCATCATGGTACAAACTTAATGCGACATTAGACCAGCGCATGCCTTCCAATGTCTGCTGTTTCAACGTCAACACCAGCACCAACGAGGCGGATTTCACTGCAGGATTTAGAAGTCATGCCATGGCTTTCGTGATGAGCACGGTATATAATTAGGTACCTACCGTAGGTAAGTCGTGGAGTTGAGTTTTACTGCTAGTTATCTACCTAGGGACCTAGGATAGATAGTACGAATTTACTTCCTAGTACGAAGTAGGGAGGCGGAGATGGTCTGTTTTTTTTTTCTGCACGCTCCACGCAAACTTGCGAGCTTGCGAGGCTCTCTAACTGACTTGCTCGCAATATTTTCCCCAGTGGTTACTCTATAGGTAGGTAGGGCTGTTTTTGCGTCGTCACTACCATGTACGTAAGTACGTAAGTACCTAGGTATTTTGTAGGGAGGCAGTTTCGCTGCACTAATATTCTCACTACCAAATCCTGTGGAGAAAAGTTAACGCTGTGCCACGCAACCCCCCCGCTTGGAGCCTTGGCAACTCGTGTTTCGTGTTGCGCGTGTTGCGCAAGCTTGCAGCAAAACCCCTGTCGCTGGATTGTTTTGGGGGCTGTGATTGGCCAGTGATGCCAAGATAAAATGGGACAGGCAGGGCAGATCTCGGGAATCCCGCGACTCTGGGAACCTCTTGTTCTCAGCTGTGTCCGGCCGGTTTGCTTTTATTTTTATTTTTGACATTGACGTATACTGTGAACTCACCGGTTTTATTTTGTTTTTCTTTCTTCTCATTTCTTGACAAGTTTACTTACTGCTTACAAACTCGTCGTCACAATGGACTTTGACTCGGACTCTGACCTCGACGACCACGTCAATGCGGAATCGGCTCCCCTTCTCGGAGACCAAAACCACGACTCCCCTTTCCCATCGACCTTGGCCGCCTCGTCGTCAACTCTGACCCCTCTCTCACCAACTCTAACTCCTTCATCGTCAATCCTTCTCCCCCTCGAGGACTCCTCTCTCCCCCCAAAATGGCAACCCCCCACACGGACCATCCTTCCGCTTCTCTCCCTCTTACTATTCCTCGTCGTAACCTCCGGGCTATTGATTCTCGCCCCGATATTTCGTCTCATAGAAGACAAAGCCTGCCATATCCATTATCGCCTCCCGCCCTCTGAACCAATTGACGAGCGTCTTTGTAAAATTGACGAGGTGCAAGGCCCGCTGGCTTATCTCGGTGGTCTTTCCGTGTTACTCGCGGGGGTGTTGAACATGGTAGCGGCGTTACCGTATGGTCTTCTCGCAGATCGCGTGGGGCGGAAAAAGGCTTTTGGGCTGGCATACCTGGGAGTGATCATGGCGTTTGCGTGGGCTCCTGCAGTACTCTGGTTTGGATCCGGGTTGCTGGTAGGAGAAAATCAGTTGTGGGTGTTGATGGTGGGGTCGGTGTTCTTCTTGGTGGGAGGGGGCGTGCCCATGTTGTTTAATGTCTTGAATGCAATGGCGGCGGATGTTAGCGGGGAGGGTGACAAGTGAGTTCTCTCTCTGTGTCTCTATCTTACTGTCTCTCCCTTTTTTTCTTTCTTTTTTCTTAACAC
>Ga0247765_1000666_pt1 | contig 24359 bp, 26 predicted proteins | sample UWRJL106311C6_FD_179949 | JGI IMG/M metagenome (GOLD analysis project Ga0247765, IMG submission 179949) | Plant litter microbial communities from Arlington Agricultural Research Station in Wisconsin, United States - UWRJ-L106-311C-6 | ecosystem: Environmental > Terrestrial > Plant litter >... | reverse complement strand
TAAAAAATAGAATACTGGAAACGGCGTGTCCGTGTCGGTAAGCATTAAAAAAAAAAGTGCGACAGCTTGCAGTAGTAGCTAATTCTATTTTCAGACTCCAGAGATGTGTCTGGTGTTCTATGATAGGTAAACCCGCCAGTACCGCCGTGGCAAAATGCAAGTCCCCCCCCCATCACAGCCCACGTATCTCTTGCAAAAGATCAGGTCACCAGTTCGCTATCCGGAGAACATCTTCCGGAGGGCATGTGTGTAGTGTGTCTGTGTGCGTACGTGCGTGTGTGTGTTGACTTTCTCCGAAAGCCTACATGTATACTTCAGACGATGATGCACATGTACTTCTACTCGGTAAGGTAGATAGATACCTAGGCAGGGACGGATAATGCACTCTCCCAAATCTTGTCAGAGATGATACATGCTTTGCCGGTTGGGGGGCCGGTTTGAGTCCCCATTGACCGTTTCTGTCCTCTTGCATCACCAAATATGTCACTGCAGGGTGATGTGAAATCCCACAGGGCTGTGTGTCCTTACTTACCTACCTATCAATATTAGGCGAGGAAGTGTGTCGGCTCAACGCTGACCCGTCTCCAGGCGGAGCCAAATAGATATCTCCTCAGGGATAAAAAAAAAGATTTGATTGATTTCAAGCTCGAAAATGCATCAAATGGAGAAAAAGATAAAGAAAGGATTTAAAAGTCTCACCGCTTTCTGCAGCCCCTTTCCGCTCCCGATCGATGCAAACCCGCCAATAAAACGACCTGACGGCCGCGGCAGATGGCGGTGTGTGAATATTTGAAAAAACATTGCAGGTGGAGAATTTTGGCTGTGGCTATGGTAGGTAGATTCATCGGCTGGCTTGTCGTGCTGCCCGTGCTGCCATGCAACAAACATTACGGCTAACTTACTCAGCGACCCCCTAGTCAAAAATGCTTGACCGGTTCGAGAAGCTTGTGCATGATGTCATTTGCTGGTTCAGAGGTTACACAAAACGCCCCCAAACGTGGGAGTTTCATTGCGTCACGGCGTGTCGTGTCGTATCGTGTCGAGTCGTGTCGAGTCGTGTCATGTCATATCATATCATATCGTATCGTATCGCGTCACGTCGTGTCTTGTCTTATTTTATCTTGCCATGGTGACAACGTGGGAATGGGCTGGGGGGGAAACTTCATCGAATCACTGGTGCCGACAAAGACAGATGATGATGGCGAAGATGATAGTTTTCTTCAAATTACGACTACTATCGTTGCTGCTGTGTTACGGTTGGCTTGTGAGATTAGGTACGGTAGGTACACGGTGAAAAGTCGGGTAAACGAGCTTTGGCATTTTAAAGTGCATGTGCTCGATATGAGAAAAATGGTCGGGTATTAAGATGTTGGCGGGAAAAGCTTGCGACCGACAACCCTGATTTTGTATTCGCGAACGATATTAAAATACCAATAGGTCTGGTAGGTTCCTCAAATACAGATTGGCTGGCGACTTTTAATGTAGGTAATCTAACAGCTGCATCGAAATGCCAGACAAAATCACTAACGCCTGCATTAAAGGACTCGAGAGGTTAGCACAGCTCAAGGAGGAACTCAAGGAAGACTTCTAGGCCGAGAGAGCCGCCATGGAGGCTATTACCAATGCAATGGAGAAAGACCAGACCGGAATTCTCATTCCCTCGTCGACCAAGACCACGATTATAGCCCGGGAAAATAACTATTAAGCGACTCAAGGAACAGTCACAAAGGTTGAGGAAGAAGCCAGAGGCTCGAGGAGTTAATGGAATCCGAGGCTCTACAGCGTTCACCCAAATAAGTCTAGGTGTCTAGAACATAAAGCGAGAATGCCCCGGGTGCTAATGGAAATCACTTATATTTTGATCTGGACCTAGCCCCGAGACTTGGCTTGAATAATTCCGACTCCAACTAGGTACGCTATCCCTGCGATGAGAATCGCTGCTACCCCTACAGTGACTTTCGGGAACTCATAGACCCAATTTATGAAGGTTTTAGTGATGCTAGATAGTGTCGCCGAGTCTTTTTTGTGCTGGCTGACCGATGTGTCCATGCGGTTTCCGTCCTGCTGCTGCACAAGGGCCGCCCTGTAAGCCCTCTTCGTGGCGATTATAGCTTGCCGGGCCGGATCTTGCATAAACCGTCGAATTCTGGCCTTCAACTCTTCCAGGCCCTCGCCGGGATGTTTTTTCAAGAAGATAAACCGGTGGGCGAACCAGTCCATATCGGTCCAGTTTTCAAGCGCGTTGGCGACAAGGAAGCGGCCGTTGGGTTTGGCTTTGGACCATTCGTCGGCAAGCAATGGTTCCCCAAACCTTTAGACTTCCCGGGTTCGGACAATGTCCAACAAAGAGGTCAAACTTTTTGAGATACCTCTGGTAGAAAACTTCATAGGCGAGGTAGTGGGTGGCCATGACGGAAAGCCAAATCGGAGGGATGAAGAACTGTCGAGGGACGATACGACTCCACTCCCAATCGAGGGCCGAGAGAATGGACATGTTTTGGTCGACAATTAGATTGAATGCTTGGAAATATCCATGCACCAGAACAAAAGGGCCTTGATCGAGGGTCGGATCTTTCCATTCTTGGGCGAACTCACGGAAGAGGTCAAGATGGTACAAGTAGTCGCCGCCCATGTCCTCTTCAACGACGCTTGCCTGGCCTTTGGCAAAAGCATTGGCGGAAATGTCCAGAAGCATGTCGATATACTTGTTGGCTGACACAAGGCGATCGTCGGGGCTATAATACGATGTCTGGATTTCGGAGGGTTGCAAGCCCTCGAGTTCCTGTGTGTTCATGTCGATGGATATCGTCTTGCTGGCCACCTAGATACCATCCAAACCGAAGCCCAGACGCCCAATGGACGGAAAATCGAGCCGTCGGAGCTGTATGTAAATATCGGCCAGCGATGTGTACAGGTTATTCAACTTGTCCGAGTCCTCGGGGAGCGCTTTCACTTCTTTGAGATCGAGCTTTTGGCCTTCAATAAATTCGAGGATGAGGTATGGCGAGAGAGCCTCCGGCCTGTCGCCCAAGACATAGAAGATCAACTTGGGGATTGGGATGGTGGCCTTTGTCAAGACAAGTATGGGGGTTGCAGTTAGCGTGGGATTCCATCTAAGGATGCCTGAAAGAGTGGAGGGAGTCTACTGCATTGTGGCGATTTCACTCTCGAGTTTATTCTTCCCTCCAGACACCAAGCAAGGTCGAGTCGTGGTGTGACGATGCAAGAGTCAAGACCTGGTCTTTTGGGATCGAAGCGATAAAACGGTCGCGCTCGCGGTGGACTCGGGATTGTACAACCTGGTCTTTCAGTTGCTGCGGGCCTGGGGCTTCGGATGCCATCGTTAACAACCTGAGTGTGGTGGAGTTTTTGAATGGATTGGGCAGCCTCGGATGAAATGTGCCAAGAGAAAAATGACCCCCTTCCGCAGTCTCTCACGACCTCCTAGATAAACAGGCACCAGCAAGTTCCAATTGTACCACCACACCCGTGAGGATACTGCGTGTTGACCGGAAGCAGTTCTAGGAAAACACAAGGAGGAGAACGAAGGGGTATAAGGAGGGGTGTTGGAACTCGATCTCGCTCGAGCTGACTTTGCAACAGACAGACTTGGACCTAGACCGTCCAAAAGCTCAAGCCCACAAGTCGCACCTTCCGCATGAGATCGAATGCGCCAGAAATCAATCAATCTTTGCAAACGTGTCTCTCACATTGACTGTGGAGTGAGCCTGCTCTGAACGTGCCCCATTCTTGGTGTAATACATGACATGGATTTTCAGTCTCATTGTTCACAGCGAGCTTTCAAAGCATTTTCCACGTAAACCAACATGAACACAACCCCAATGCAAACCCCCAGGTCCCCAGATTGCCTCCTATCCCTCAAACACGAAAGAAGCCAATGCATAAATCCTTAGAATTCCCACCAACCATGCCCCGCCCCGACCCCCAAACACCCAAGAAAGCCAATGAGAAAATCGGCCAACCAATCATGCCCCTCTGCCTTTTCCTATGTTGAACTCAACATGTCCTGCCTGCCCCCGCCATCTTCTCATCCGCCCTCCCTTCTCGACCCCCCAGAACTGCTCGACGACTCCGTCCCCTCCACCTCAGGCATATCCGCCGAGATATCATCCAAAATCTCCAGCAGATGAAAAGGATGCACCCAGACAAAACCAATATGCGCCACCAACCCCGCCCCGAGGACCAGAGGAAGAGTCTGCGAAGTGGTCGTCACCCAGTTGACATCGACCAAACTGTTCCACTGGATGGTGAGCTCGATGGCGACGACGACAGAGCTGAGCACCGCGAGGTCGAGCATGGTTTTAATGAATTGGAGAGAGCCTTTCCATGCATATCTGTAGCCAAGAGTGTCAGTATTCTGTAGGTTGCGTCTGGGAAAGTTCCAGGGATTGATGAGAGAAAAAGAAAAAAAAAAAGACTCACTCTTCCTCCCGTTGATCTAGCCGCTTCATAGCTTTCTCGAACCGTTTCTCTTGCTTTGCAATCCAACGCGGTCGTTTCGCCACGCCCAGATCGACAGAAAAGACAATGACAAAACATATAAGCAAGAAAATCGTAAAGACAATGTTTGCTGCCACAAACAACGCCGAGTGTAGCGGCGCTTTGGTAAAGAAGAACCCCCATGTCTCGCATGTAGGATCCTCCTCGCCGCGGGGAAGGGTGTTGATACCGGATGCCCAGAACCTTTTTCTTATGTCAGCATACATACAATCTACGCCTGATTCTCGCGGAACAAACCAGCCTTGGAAGGCTGGAAGATTTGAAGCTAGGAAGGTAAGGCGAAATAGAAGACCACATACCACATCTGGAAACAAGTAATTGCAATTCCCAAAAGCAACAACAGCCTCCCATAAATCACCGTTTCCCCTACCCTCGGCCACCTCGATGGGTCCCAAAACGGATTACACGCAATGAGCAACCTCCACAGATACACCGGCACATAGGTATAAAACGGCCCATAAGCCAACAGCAACCCGATATACACATCGATCGGCCTTATCGAGTCTGTTGAGGTCCGTATCACCAGCGCGAGAAAGCCCCCCGCGGAGAACAAGGCTGCAACAAATCGCAGAACAGGGACTTCGCTGCGCACAACCCACGATGCGGCAATGTGACCAAACCAGAGGAGATAAAAGGCGACGCGGATGCCAAGCCCGTAGAGGTCGGGCGCGCCGCGGTAGGCGCAGGACATCCTTTTTCCGCCGAGCTCGACTTCGGGCTACAGTTAGCCAAGTCAGGATGGAATATGAGAAGGATGCGGATGTGTCAGATCAAAGAGGGACACCAAGTAATCAGGCACAGTGATGATGAAGCCATCGATAAAACTCAAGTAAGGGGGATCGTATCGATGAGGTGAGATGGTGAAGTGAGGTGATCGATGCATCAGGCAGAACTTGGGACACCCCTTCCCCTCCCGCTACCCGTTTCCATCCATTTTGGGTGCCTGCGTCCAACTGAGGTTGGGCGGGTATGGAGGGTAAGTGGCTGGGTAGGACCGTTATTTGCGGTATTATATCCCCTCCATCCCGCACTTATCCGCGCCTCCCATTGGAGGGAATCTTATCAGCCAAGAGCATCGCAGGCACAGCGGAGATCCTCCTGAACTGGAGGGTTACCACCAATTCCACGAGGGTAAAGCGTGAACGGAAAATCAATGGCGCGACTCCACTCATTGGCGAATTAAGTGCTGACTGATACTTTGGAGTGTTTCTTGCCTTAGTGCATCATAGAGTCGCGCTGCGAAAATTGACGCACCCAAGACCTACGCTGTAGACCGTTGTCAGTGGGGATGTCAGCAGCACCTACCAGGAAGATGGAACACCTTAGACTTGGTGGCCGGTTGCCTAGAGTTCTTGTTTTCCATGGCAGCTCACTTTATGTTGGTCCCGTTTAGGGCGATTTGGTGGTGAACGATCTTAAATTGTACTAGGTATATCCTCCTCAATTGACCTACCGGCAGCTCAGCTGGGCTGAAAGTGCGATAGTCGTACACATGACACCTTAAAAAGAAGAAATGGTATCCAAATTCGCGAAGCGGAACGGCCGATCAAGAGGCGGTGATGCCCTCCTTAACGGGGGCCTTCTCCGGGGGAGTGGCGTCACCAGGCGATGTCTTGTCTGCCGCAGCCTGGGCATGAATCGTCTTGGGGTGGGTCTTGCCAGTGATATCGCTAAAGACAAACTTGCACGTCTTGACCAAGGTCTCACGGCCCTCCCAGATGGGGAACAGGCCAACGCCAATGAAGGAGCAGAAGATCCAGATGATACCAACCGTGACCCAACCGGTGAAGAAGGGCTTGCTGAAGATGTAGCCCGAGCCGTACATGGGCATGGGCCAGAGCACGAGCAGGAAGATGGTCTGGATTTGGTCAGCGGGGCTCATATACATATAGGTTGTGCCAATGAGTCGAATGGGTTAAGCTTACCATCACAACAGTGGTTGTCTTGCTAATCTTGCCAGCACGCTCAAGCTTAGTCTGCTCCTCCTCGAACTCAAGTTGGGTCTCATCATGACCGCCGGGAATCTGGTCAAGGTCCAAGCCAACTTCCTCGGCAAGCTCGTGATCGTCGCCCTTGCGGATGTCCAACATCGACTTCCAGTCATACTTATCGACACCGAAGATGAGAGTGAGGATGGGGATGAAGATACAAGGCGACAGGAGGGCAGCGACATTACCAGCCAACATGGGGTTGTTAGAGCCGGTGCAGGCGACGCCCAAGTCGCCGCACTCCTTCTTGGCAGTGACCAGCCAGGCAATGAGCGCGCAGGCGAGACCAAGGATGGGGGAGAGCGATGCTGCCCACTTGTTCTGACCCTTCCAGAGGAGGGTGAGGGTGGCGGGAAGCACGGCCGAGGAGATGATAACACCCATCATGACGTAAAGGTAGCCGAGCGAGATACCAGCATACCACAGACCGACAGAGAAAGTTGAGATGAAGACGGCATAAGCAATGACAAGAACGTGGCTCATGTAGATCAGGCGCTTGCCGCTAGCCTCGGGATTGAAGTAGGTACGGTAAAGATCGTAGGTAAAGATGGAGCTCGTGGCGATCAGTTCAGCCGAAGTGGCGCTGGTGACGGCCATGAAGACGATCAAGAGCGTGGCTACGGCACCGCCCTTTCCGAGAAGCGCGACAGCCGCATAGGGAAGCACGAGACCGGCGCTGACGTCGGCATCAGGCATGCGCTCCGGATAGGTGGGGAAGGCCGGGTTGCTCTCGAGGGCAAGACCTGCCAAACCCATGGTGGTGGCGGTAAGCCAGGGGATAGCAAACCAGCTGAGGCCACCAAGGATGTAGCCGGGGAGAGCATGGACGGGGGAGGCGGCGATGGCCTTGTTGTAGTAGCCGTTGTCGAGGAAGACGGTGCCGAAGTTGCCGACGATGTTGATGACGAAGAAGATGGCACCCTCGCGGGATTGCATGGTCAAATAGCTGCCATCCTTGTTGCCCTCAACTGGGTGCCTGGCGGCAGCTTCAACCAGGGCATCATAGACAGCCGATGGTGAGCCGAGGATGTCCGAGGTCGCATAGGTAGTGAGTGAGAACAAGATGATGATGATAAGCAAGATGAAGGTGTGGACATAGTCGGTCAAGATGGTTGCCTTCAGGCCACCGAACACAGTGTACGCGACGACGCCAACGGGGAGAAGGTAGACTTGGGGTTGTCAGTGATTGCCAGAGGGAATTTTCGGCGGTACTCACTCGCAGCGATGGTATGCATGCCTGTCAGGGCAGAGACGGTAGCCGAGCCGCCGACGATAAGCATGAGCGACACAAGGATGTTGGTCACCAGGCCAAAGACCATGAAGACAATGTGCGTGAATGTACCATAGCGGGCCTTGATGACCTCAAGGAAGGTATGGGCATTGGGAGCGCGTCGCTTGAGCTCAATGGCCAAGGTTGCAAAGAGCAAGATCTGAACCGTCGCGCCAGAAGCATACCAGAAGGGGCCGGATACACCGTAGCGGTAGCAGACACCAGAACTCTGGAGAAGAGTGGCAGCCCAGGTCCACGAAGACACGACAGCGGAACCGACGAGACCCGACTTGACAGTACGGCCAGCCGTGTTGAACATCTCAGATGTTTGCAGTTCTTGGTTGTATCGTCTCAGGATGAAGGTCACGAGGATCATACCTGACACAATAGAGTTAGCCAGGCCACGGTGGACGAGACAGGAACTGATATCGCTCACCCAGCGCGAATAAGGCGCCCAAGCCCAGGACAATGCCATAGCCGACGCCCTGGTTCAGAGCTGGCTCCGCCATGATTTTGGATTACGGTGCTCGCCGCTTGCAAGAGGTCGGTAGGTGGTGTGGGAAAGTTGGGCAAGCGGTGGTCGCGCCGAGCTCTGGGAGACAGGCGCCGCGACCTGTTATCGCGGGGCCACGGCCATGTAGATATAGGCCAGAGGTCGAGAAGCTCGAGGAGCAACAACAGAGGCAAAGAGCTACCCTTGCATCTGATATGCACGTCTCGCCGCCCGTCTCTGCCCACCCCGGCTGTCCCAGATGCAGAGGCCCAAGGAAATTCGGATTACGGTTGGGGCCTTGTCTCTGCTCCCCCACCCAGCAAGTCCCGCATCTTGATGCAGGGTAGGTGAACTGGGTGACATATCACGGCCGTCACACGGGGGGTGGAGATAGGCCATGGTGCCAAAGAGTGGCACAACAGCGACCCGAGTGCAGGTCGCCGTGGTATTTCTGTTGTAGGGTTAGGCGACCCATCTCAAACCCAGGGCGCGGCACTCTCGTGCCATGGCGAGACATCTGGGGATGTCGAGTCGCGATGTCGAGGTTACGGACACCCCTGTCGTAGGTTCTTGGCTTGAAACCTACTACCGGCGCCACGCGGATTGCCCTGCAGGCCAGAGATAAGGCGATTTGATCAGTCATAGGTTTTGTCGCAAAGGCTCCCCTGCCGCCTGCCACCCGCCCACCAATAGAATGCGCTGTAGAAATGGAGGGGCTGAGATTGCTTTTTTAATTGTGAGCTTTGGGCCGGCTGCCAACTCTTGTCCTTGACGCTCCGCTTTCGCCCAGCGCTCTTGGTGAGCTTGATTAAAGCCCAAGAAGCTCCAAGTGTTTCTTGTTTTCTGGCCAAGGTGCCGATCAACGCTCTTGGACGATCGCTAAGCGTGCCCTCCAGCGGTCCAGACCGCCAAAGACCCTGACCGAAAGTGCTGTTGTTATCGGCAGCAATTCCAGCTAAAAATGGTCACAATAAACGCTGAACGAAGTCGAAGCTGCGTCGCCCAACCACAAATGTTTCCCACCACTGTTCCGCTGCAAAGCTCTTAGCTTACTCGAAAGAATTGGCGAATGGCTCAAGCCTCGACGTTGCAGAAGGCTGGAGATAAGAAAGGCTCATGCTGGGCCGGATGCGTAAAGGCAGCCGCCAGAGGGAAGAGCTTGGGCTGGGAGATTGTGATAAGATTGGGATGCAGGGAGGGAGCTTGGGCCAATTGGGGGTGACAGTTCGGTGTGGGATGGCATACCCTAGGGTGTTTCCCTGAGATTTATCGTGTCCAAACCTGGGTAGACCGCGTCGACTCTCTTTGTGCCGCTGGCGATACCGTGGGGATATATGCCGTAAATTGGTCGACTGTTGCTTTAGTCGCCTTGGGCCCGCCGCTGACAAGTACCGGTGACGAGCACTTTTATTTGCGACCGCGGGGCAGCGGGGTTGATGGCGGGGTTCACTCGCAGGCTCGCGGGGTCTCGAGTGCCGCCTCTCATTCGCGAAGACAACCCATTTCTTTTCGCCATGACCAAACCGGGATCAAAGATTTGGGCGGAAACGCTTAGGTTACTGATAAAGCCCGAACCTGGTCGCAGGGAACGACGGTTCTGTCCTAGACGCTCATTGGTTTGTTGGATCCCCAGATAAGAGTCCCCTTTGGAGAAAGGTGAGCACCGAGCCGTCGACATGACTTGGCTCTACAACTAGCTGATGTCTGTGGCTGTTCATTTCTTGTCTTGATATGGAGTTTTATCCAAGTTGGGAAGATTCGCTGGCGCCTGGTGTTGTACCTGGGAAGCAACTTCGAGTCAGTGTCGTGTGACGGGATTCTAGTTGAGCCTAGGAAGGATGGTCGCGCCGCCTGCCGTCCAGCAATTCCAGCCGCACTCGATTTGGTGAGACCTCCACGCCAAGCTTTGAGGCACCCCACACGCTCACGGAACAGAGTGCTACAGATGGACAATGTCGCATCGCAGGGAAGGCAGGAACGATGCACAGGATAACTGGCGCGGTGGATACCCACACGGGTAGCTCAGACTAATGTTAGTGCAGTGCTGGAAAGACGAGGTTGCCCAATGTGTGAAGTTTAGTGGGAATGGTCCAGACCGCATCGTCCACCGCGCTTGGTTGAGCCAGACGAGCATTTGGAGTGGGATGGACCTTATCTCCGTCGTGAGAAATGTTGATGATGCGGGTCAGCAAAGAGCTTCCACTCGATTCTGTCAAAAAAATGCTGGCCCCCACGTAACAGTCTGCAAGCAGAAGCCATCCATGCCGGTGGTGTCGAGATGGACATAAGCTCAAGAGCTCATTGGGCGCCTAGTATCTCATCCACGTTCTAGAAGCCGACAGAGAACATCGAGACACCTTGATATAACGGCTTGCAATTGGGCCGTGTTCCAGCTACTGGGGGACGTGTCATTACTCTTTGTCGGCAACCCGCGTGCTGATGCTCGAGTCCAAGGTCATTGGCTGATGTGATTCAAGTGCAACATTGAAAGTCCATCTAAGAGGTTGAATGCAAGAGAACCCAAGGGTTCACCCCTTTAGTTGGGTAAGCCAGATGTAGTTGAGAAGCCCACTGGGATACAGACGCGGCCCAACCACGACGAGTGAGTGAGAAATCGAGATTAATGAAGGCTCTGCAGATGAGACTTTGAACTGCGTCCCGACAAATGCGGTTGACCGGAGTCATCAAAACACCGCGAATTAGGAAGAGTATTCCGATGTCGGTAGAGGTGGGACGAAACATAGATAGATTGCAATGTTGGTGATGTCTGGGATGGTGGTGAGGTTCAGCGGCAAGGAAACACCCGTGTCGCCGGAGAAATGCGGGAAGGGTGGATCAAGTGACGGAATCTTCCGAGACGCGGAGCTTGGGCCAGCGACCATCAACCGCCAAGAGAAGCATCCACTCTGGCCTCGTGCGCTGACGAGCGGGTCAGCTGTGTTTCACGATCCTGAGCCTCAGTCTCCATCAGCGCTCGTCTCGAGCTTCTTCTTGTTGCTGCGTTTTGCACTTGTTTTGTTTTGTCGCTTCTGCATTTCTGCGAGTACGGTGCAACGTCTGCGTGCCAACTGGCCCGACAGCACGAGCCACGTCAACAAACTGCCGACGTCGGCCGAGTCTGCCTCGATCGGCCCCTCGATGCCGGCACCTGCCATACTCGTTAACCCGGTATCTCAGCCATCTGAGAGACAACCAAGATCATGATCCGCGATGCGAGCAAAGAGGGCCTTTTGAAAGGCCACGGTGACGGCGACGGATATCGACGTTCGTTCGATGATGATGATGATGGACGCGATTCCTCGGACCTCGACGCGACCGAGTTTCTCGACCAAGACGCCCTGGCCTTCGACAAGAAGCTGTCAGGTCGCCAGCTGCGATGGTCGATCTGGCGACCCTTCTCGGGATGCGGCAGGTGTTGCATTATGGTCCTCACCGTCATCGTCATCGTCTGGGTCGTCCTCGCTGCTGGAAGCGCCTTCATCTACAAGAAATTTCAAGACGAGCCACCATACGGCCAGTCTCCTCCGTGGTATCCCACCCCGCTGGGAGGCATTGCTGGGACATGGGCCGAGAGCTACAAGAAGGCTGCAGCGCTGGTGACGAGGATGACACTGGCAGAGAAGGTCAATATTACAACTGGCACTGGATGGCAGATGGGGCTCGCTGTTGGCACCAATGCCCCTGCTGTCTATGTCGGCTTCCCGCAGTTGCAGCTGCAGGACGGACCACTAGGTATCCGCTTCGCCGATAATATCACAGCCTTTCCGGCGGGTATTACTGTCGGCGCTACATGGAACCGCCAGCTGATGTTTGCCCGCGGAAAGGCGCACGCCATTGAGGCCCGAGGGAAGGGGGTCAACGTCTTGCTGGGCCCTTGTGTTGGCCCTCTAGGCCGCATGCCTGCCGGTGGGCGAAACTGGGAGGGCTTTGGAGCGGATCCGTACCTCCAGGGAATCGCTGGCGCCGAAACCGTTAAGGGCATCCAAAGCGAAGGCATCATGGCCACCATCAAGCATTTCGTTGCCAACGAGCAAGAGCACTACAGACAGCCCTGGGAATGGGGTCTTCCTCACGCAATAAGTTCTAATATTGACGACCGTACTCTTCACGAGCTCTATGCCTGGCCCTTCGGTGACGCTGTCAAGGCCGGTGTAGCGTCCGTCATGTGCTCGTACAATCAGGTCAACAATTCGTACTCGTGCGGCAACAGCAAGCTCCTCAACGGTATCCTCAAAGATGAGCTCGGCTTCCAGGGCTTTGTCATGAGCGATTGGCTGGCCCAACGATCCGGTGTCGGCACGGCACTCGCGGGCCTCGACATGACCATGCCTGGCGATGGCCTCAAGTGGGCCAACGGAGACTCGCTGTGGGGACCGCAACTGACCAAGGCAGTACTCAACGGCAGCGTCCCACTGGAGCGACTAAACGATATGGTGACTCGTATTGTCGCTGCGTGGTACCAGCTAGGACAAGACGACGAGACCAAGTTCCCCCACCAGCCACCCAACTTCTCGTCATGGACGAACGAACGCCTTGGTCTGCCTTCCGAAGGCAGCCCCAGTCCGCAAGAAAAGGTGGAGGTGAACAAGTTCATCAACGTCCAAGCTAACCACTCCATTATCGCTCGTGAGGTGGCTGCGGAAGGCACCGTCTTGCTCAAGAATGAGAACCTGCTTCCCATCAGCCGCAAGGGATTGGAGGGCGACAAGCTGATCACGCGGCGCAACAACATCTACCGGGCAACAGGGAAGCGCATCGAGGGTAAGTTCAAAGTTAGCATCTTCGGCGACGATGCTGGCGAGGGAAGTGGGCCCAACTTTTGCAAGGACCGCGGCTGCAACCAGGGCACATTGGGGTCCGGTTGGGGCTCAGGCGCTGTTGAGTTTCCTCACTTGATCACACCCTTCGATGCGCTGCGTCGCCAGTTCGACTCATCCAAGGTGGAGCTCCATGAGCACCTATCCGACGAACCGCCAACCCGACTCTCAAGTGGAGCCAAGGTCGAAGACCTAGAGCTCTGTATCGTCTTTGTCAACGCGGACTCGGGCGAAGGCTTCACTAAGTGGCGCGATGTGAGTGGGGACCGCCCCGACCTCAAGCTTCAAAAGAACGGTGATTCCCTTATTGGCCATGTGGCGTCCAAGTGCGGATCGGGCGACGGAGACGTCATCGTCGTCATCCACTCAGTTGGGCCTGTGCTGGTTGAGAAGTGGATCGACCTGCCCAACGTCAAGGCTGTCCTCTTGGCCAATCTGCCAGGCCAGGAATCGGGTCACGCCCTAGCTGATGTACTGTTCGGGGACATCAACCCATCGGGTCATCTTCCTTTTACCATTGGCAAATCGCTCGAGGATTATGGCCCAGGCGCCAAGGTCTTGTACACACCCAACGGTGTGATTCCGCAGCAGGACTTCTCCGAGGGACTTTACATTGACTACCGATACTTTGACAAGAAGGGCATTGAGCCGCGCTTCGAGTTCGGCTTCGGTCTGAGCTACACGACGTTCGAGTACAGCAACATCAAAGTGACAACAAAGAAGAGCAAGTCAGCCCTTCCAGCTCCCCGGCCCCAAGATGCGGCAAAGCCTCCGACGTACTCGGCCGAGATTCCGCCCATCAGCGAGGGGCTGTTCCCAGCTGGGTTCCGGACACTCAAGAAGTACATCTACCCGTACATTGACTCGGCAAACGATATCGGGTCAGGACGATACCCCTATCCTGATGGGTATACGACGGCCCAACCTCTGAGCGGGGCTGGTGGCGATGAAGGAGGCAACCCGGACCTGTGGGAGGTGTATGTGACGGTTACCGTTGAAATCAAGAATGCGGGAACTCGTGCTGGCGCAGTCGTTCCGCAGCTGTACCTAGCATACCCCGGCAAGGAGGGAGTCGACTTCCCTGTCAATGTCCTGCGTGGCTTTGACAAGATATATCTGAAGGTGGGAGAGAAGCGGGAAGTGAAGTTCAACCTGACAAGGAGAGACCTGAGCTACTGGGATGTGGTGCAGCAAAACTGGGTTATGGTGACGGAGGGGCAATACACGTTTAGCGTTGGCGAGAGCTCGAGGGAGCTCAAGCTTGTTGGGAAGTGGTGAGATCATATGGATACTATCAGGGTCGGGTATGGGGTTTTGCATGGGAGGAGTTCGTTTCTTAGTCACTTGATAATAGGATGAGAGAATTCTTTGCATTAAGTCAGTCGTATCATGGTATCAAGGCCAGTCGCATGCAAACGCCATCCATCCTTGATACATCTGTCCCCGTTCCTGTCCATCGTTCCTGTCCAGTCAACCCAATCCAGTTCCTCCCTGCCCGTATGACCCCGACCAGTATGTTCCCCACCTGTATACCTCCGTCCCATGGGCCCATCGCAAAACCCAACCCTTATACCCACTCGAAGACGCCAAATCCCATTCCAGTCCACGCGCCCCTTGCCATCCGTGCTGATACCCCGCTCCCATTCCTAATCGTGACCGCAAGATCGACCCAAAGCTCTGTTCAAACCTCTTGGAACACCTGTAGCCTCCCATTGTGGAATCCGTCCCAGTATCACCGTGTCCTCCTCGGGTATTCTGCCACCCACCCATATTCACCATCTCATTTCATTTCATTTCGTCTCGTGTCGTTCCGTTCATGTTTCGTTCCGTCTTCCCAGTGATTTTTATTCCGCCCAGTCTTCCCAGTATAGTGCAGTCTTGCCTGTTCAATCTCCCTGGTTCAATCTCCCTAGTCTGTCTCTCTAGTACGTTTGCGAGTCGATATGATGCAATCTAGTTTGCTAGGAATCGAAACTCCCTTGACATGTGTAAAGGCAGACTACTCCCCCCGCTTCTCCTCATGCTCCTCTCGCAGCTGGAATAGCCCACCGCCAATCTGCGGCGCGCCGCTCACGCTCAAGGCATGTCCGGCGGCTGACCCGGCATTCCTGCCCGCAAGGGGAGTCGTCTCTGCCCCGGCCGACGCGCGGGGATCATCGGACACAGTGGTTGAGTTGAGATGGCGCCCATGTCCCGTGCCATGGAGACGCTTGGCCTCGCGCTTCTCAATGTCGTTCCAGTCTTGGCCCGGGTTACACTCTTTCCAGCGCAGGTACTTGAGGAGGGAGTAGAAGGCCGAGGCAATAAGGGCGCCGAGCAGCGGGCCGATCCAGTAGATCCAGTGGTAGGATGGGAAGCTGGAGTGAACGACGGCGGGGCCGAGGGAACGCGCAGGGTTGAGGGAGCCACCGGTGAAGTTGACGCCTGCACCTCAATTCCATTAGACATTTCTCTGTCCCTCTCTACCTTGGTATTTAGGACGCTGAGGGGAATCATACCAACCAACTGCGTAAGAAAAAAAGCCAGCCCAATCGCCACAGGCGCCATGTATGTGCCCTTGTGCTTTTCGGCCGCGACCATGATGATGACAAACACCAGTTCCGCCGTCAGGAACATTTCAATAAACAAGCCCTGGACGGGCGTCGTGCCGTTTCCCAGCGTGGTTTCGACCACCATCGGTCCGGGGAACAGGCTGGTGACGACCGCGGCGGCGGCGATGCCCCCCAGGAGCTGGGAGATGATGACAAGCACACTACGGAAGAAGGGGAGACCGCCAACGAGGAAGAGCGCGAGAGTGACCTGCATGTATACAACAAACATCCTATTAGCAAGCCCGAGCTACTTCTTCTAGACAGAGATGAAGACGACTGGACCTACCGCAGGGTTGAATGCGCCGCCCGTAACACGGTAAAAAGCCCACACATTCGCCGTCAAGCTTCCCCCAAAAGCCAAGGCAATGAAGATCAGCGCGGCCAGGTTGGGCAGCGTCTTGTTCGTCGGTTCGATAACATCGTCCGGGGAGGGGGTATTGGCGATCTGGGTCCCAGCGAAGGCGAAGAACAGAAACAGGAATGTGCCGACGAACTCGCCCAGTACGGCTACGGCGTTGTTGCGGAACGTGGTGGGGAGGGTGAGCATAGGGAGGGCCGGCGAAGGTTTCTCGTGGCCGCCACTAGTTGGGGGGAAGCCTGTGGCAAAGGAGAGGAAGCGCGGGCGGGATTCCATGGTGAAAGCGTGGTTGACGATGCTAGCGACGCTGGAGGTAGAGCTGGTATTGGGAATCTGAGAAGAGATTTGATCAGACTACATGCAGGTGTAGTCAAATTCAGGAAGAAACTCGAAAGATATTTCAAAGATTTGAAGCTGAGAAGGGGTTCTCAACTGCACCTATTGGAAAAAGGAGATGCTCAGAACTAATGTGGAGAAGAATCTAAAGGAAGCAAAAGATGGGTCCAGGGCAGCAACACCGGACGCTAGAGCACATTCACCGCTCCTGTTCATAGACGAACCAGCCAACAAGATGAGATGAATTTGGTCCACAAACCCTTTCAAATATCAGAAATCATCCCAACTTTTTAAAATCCTTTTCTCGACCACACATACACACACACACACTTGGAGCCTAGCCTGGCCTGACTAACCTGATCCTTGGCCCATGGCATGACCGACATCGCCGGTTGCGCCGAGCGCTGACGGTTAGACCAGGAAAAACCGTAACACGAATCGGCATCTCGGATGAGGTCTGGTGGACAAGCAGATCGATCCGTCAGAAGCCAACAAACGCAGCAAACCAACAAATCACACAGTTGACCAAAAAAACGGGAGTGAGACGGTCCTACCAAGCCACCAGTGGGAATTCAAAACAGGACCACAAAAAAAGAGACTCAGTTTCACCGCCGACATGCCCGGTCCGGTCCGCTGCGGCGCGGTGGGTGGTTTTCGTTGCAGTCATGTTTGATATTTTCAGCTCTCGAGAACTGAACAGTAACTTGAAAATGAAAAAAAAAATGACAAAAAGGAGCGCCTGACGGGTTTGACGTTACACCCCGGATGTCTTCCGAAATGTTGTGTATGTTTGTGTGTTCACCGTGACTTGCATCGTCAATTGCATATGTTGTGCGGGCGAGTGTGGCTTGACGCAAGGAGTATGTTACGTAGATTGGGACTGAATGTCTCGGTCTCAGTAGCTCAGCATCTCACAGCTCGGCAGGGAGTTGGGGGGTTTGAGGTGTGGGTGTAGGTATCCAGGTCAAGGGATGAAGTGAGGATGGCATGTGAGATGAAGGTCCGAGGTTCTACGTAACTACCTTTGGGCAGTTGCCACCAAACCGTAAGTGCCGTGTCACTTTCACTTTTGAGCTTTTGAGTTTTCGCCTGACCTTACTCATGATCCCAACTCACCCGGCTCCAAGCGGCACACGTCCCTCGCATATATTACCACTGACGTAAACGTCACCCAAACACCGAAGCACCACCTGAAAAGTCACATGTTGGCAATCTCTCGTTGCACAACAGATCATGTCTCAAATCTGGGGATCGCGGTCCCGGTCATGTTGTCCACGCACTGCTAATTTCGAATCGAGTCGAAGCGCCTGAACAACACACCCCCCCAAAAAAGTCTCGGAACTCAAACTACACGGAAGCGCCACGAAATGATTTCATCTCTCACCGCCTCGGGCAGACCGAGGACTGAACAACGACAAGACGGACAAAAAGATGGACTGTACGATGAGATCAAACGAAAGAAAATGACCTGCGATTGATGAGAACGCAAAGGCCAGATCTTGGATGAGAATTCATGACGCAAATATTTTCCGTTTGTTTCTTTTGTCTTCGCTCTCTTTCCTCTGTCTTCTATCCTCTGTCCTTCTTAGCAAACCTGATTCCATCCTTGAACCCAACGCAGCCCGTACCCCTACGTACCACACCACCACCATCCCGGTACCACCAGTGCAGATCGACCGACCGCGTCCTCACGATGCATCCAGTCCCGTGATCATGCTCCCCTCCAAGGACAAGTCACACCGCTGACCCTCCAGTCTTTAACTCCTCCACCAACCTATCCTGGTTCCCTTCATCCTCGGCCAGTTCGCTTGGTTCCTCTCTCTTTCTCCTCGCAAAATACCCCTCCCTTACCCCCTATGTGGGCTGCCCCTTTCCCTAGTGCCGCCTAACCAGTGTATCCAACGCTTCGTCCAGATCTGCTTTGGCAAGCATAACCACCAGAGCTTTGATCTCTTCAATACTGGTAAGTTCGGCACCAGGTCAGGCGGATCTTGCGAGAGCACCGCGGGAGGCGCCGCGTGCTTGCAGGATTACCCTTTGCCAGAGACGGACAAGGCGGTGCGCGGAGCCGGTGATGAGGATTCGTGCTTTTCTTCTTCTTCTTCTTCTTCTTCTTTTCTCGGGGTTTCCTTTCACGGTGTTCGCAATGGGGTGGGAGTTGATCTTCGGACTGCTGACCCTCCATGTTTGTGAGCTGCTGGTCGGCAAGATATATATATATGTATATTTGGTGATGTGTGGTGATGTGATATCTAATACATGTAGGTAGGTAGGTACCTAGGTATGGTGATCCCCCCTTTTATAGCCATGGATTCCCATGCTTTCCACACCACGCATTACTAGTCGGTCAGTTAAGTACGTAGCCTAGCCTAGTGGGGGGTATCGCTATGCGGGTACGTAGCATTCAGGCCGGTTCGTTCAGGCCCATGACGTTGGTGGATAGACCGGGTGGAATATCGCCGGGCAGCGGGTGGAGTTAGTTAGGGGTAACCTTGGCGTTAACCCCCTTACTTACAACACAACACATGGAGAGAGAAAAGGCAGGACTCGCAACAAAACGGCAAGTAAATCCAGCATATATTCTCCAACATGGCCATGTTGAACCGGGGGCGCCAATGTACCGCTACCAAGACAAGTAACGCCTCTTGCCCCTTTCCCTCCTCCTATGTAATTCTCCCTCGAGTCCCTCTTTCCTGGCGTCACCCCCTCCCGCCATTGTAATCCGCACCGCCGGCCTTGCGCAGCCGGGACACAATCTCCTTCTCATCCAGATCCCTCCTCTCCCCCGCATCAACCTGTATACTATGGTGGCTCAACACCTTTTTCACCGCGCCGCTCTCAATGCCCGCACGAGCCTTGCGCATGACCTTGGTATTCGGACCGATCCACACCACTAGCGCAAACTTGATGCGTTTGCTCTCGGCATCGTTGGCATACTCGACGCGCACGTAGGCGTATTGGACCTGGGTGTCGTCCAGCTCGTCCGCCAGCTCGGCTAGGCCGCCTTTCCCCGTCTTGGAGAGGGTAAGCTGGCTGCCGGTCGCGGCCGCGTACGAGATTAACAGCCAATTGGTGTCGTCCTTGTCGGATCGGACGGCCTCGTACGCGGCGAGAATCTCGGGGGCGTCCGCGCCGGACATGGTCTTTGGGAAGGACTCGGATTGGGGGGCGGGCGAGGGGTGGGATCGGATTGAGGGGGAATTCGATGCAATGCGGGGTCAAGCGACCGATTGAACTTTTGTTGAGGTGAGGCAATAGCGATATTTGGTTGAGTCGACAGGTAGAAATGATTGAAGGATCGCTTGAACAGTCGGGTCTCGAACAATCCCAGCGATAGCGTACTGCGCGAGGTCGGGAGACAAAAAGTCGTCGCTGTCGCGGGCGTTCAAGACAAGAAGATTGTCGGCCCCGTTTCAGGGGCCGGTCTAGATCCCGACGGACAATGCCGGCCTTGGCATTCAGGGTCCAGAACTAACTGGCCGACCCTAACCCTGCTCAGAGCCAACCTGAGAAGTGGAGAATGGTGTCCTGAACAACAGGGGAATTCTCGATTAATAATCGCTCCGTGGTGTTTTCTAGATTGAGAATTCAGGAGTGCTCCTCGAGGGCTGCGAGACGTGAAAGCGTGCAGCAAATTTGGAGCAGAATTGCACGCAGTCGTGTGCCAAGTCTCGCCAAGCCTAAACCTGGGAATGCCTTCATCTGATAGGCTTGCTGCCTGAAGCTGCCTGGCGCCCGACAGCACCTTTTGCTTCGTTGGGAGCGACAAGCCCTGGATCACCGACGTAAGATGGGCCATTATCCTGCCGTTTCGGGTGCCGGATGAAGTTATAAATGTGAAGGGAGAATGCCTCTTCATCGTTTCTCATCATCACCATCATCAAACATTTGACACCAAGTCACCAGACACATACCCAACCACAATGCCCAAGTTCGCCATGCTCGTCCGCGCTACCGCGGTCTCCGAGTCAGGGACTTTCCCCCCCGACATGACCAAGCTCCTCGAGGACATGGCAGCATACAATGCCACTCTCGTCGACGCCGGAGTCCTAGTCGCCGGTGACGGCTTTCTCCCTTCATCCAAGGGTGCTCGCGTGCACTTCTCGTCGAGAATTGCGCCCACCGTCACGCACGGCCCATTTGAGCCGTCGTCTCTCGTATCGGGTTACTGGATCATCAAGGCAGCCGATCTTGACGAGGCTATTTCCTGGGCGAAGAAGGTCCCTTTCAAGACAGATGAGTCAGTTGTGGAAGTGAGACAGGTTGCGGGGGAAGAAGATTTTGGAGATAGCATGACGGATGAGCTCAAGGAAAAGGACGCGGCGATGAGGAAGAAGCTTGGAAACGAGTAAATTGATGTTCCTAAGAAACAGAAATCCTTTGGCAGTTTTGCTCGCGCGTTGGTCCTGTGTGCGAGGGTGTGACTGTGACTGATGCTGGGCTGAAAAGATGTAAAGGGTAACATGGAAATAAAAGTGATCTATCTTCTGTGTTGGGCAGGCACGACTGAGTCGGACTGACGGACAGGTGAACGGGGCTACTCGTTGCGCGCCCTGATCAATTTCTGTTTTGTGCACTGCAGAACCGTCGACAGCTGCTCTTGATTTCTCGGCACCGATCAAATCCATTTGCCCACCGCTTCCCATCTTGTTTTATGTGATCGGTCCATTTCCTATCTATTACTTTTGCCATATCCTTTCCGCTGTCGGGCGATATTCAAACGTCGTCATGCTTGAAATCGTTTGTTCCCTCGCCGCTGCAGTCTGTTTAGCCCCTACAGAACGAAAATATCACAGGCCAATTCGCCTCGTCGTGAGGGACTACCTACTTTCACCTCTCAATATTAGTCGCTCACCGCTGAAAGTAATATCTAGCAAAGATCCTTGGAATCAGCAGTGCAACCCCGATAAGTCCAGCATCCGAAACAGGCCAGCCAATCAAGCAAGCGAGCCAAACATGACTCGACAATAGCATGCAGTGTCCGGTGCCCAAGACATAGTACCCCTGGTAGCCAATCACGCTCCAACTACAAGATCGGTGGGACAGTGGCGATGGGTGCAGACAACCCCGCAACCGCGCTGGGCAGTGGTTGGGCAGATATCATTGCTAAAGACAATTCTTCTGTGTGCTGACACGGCTGGAAACCGGTGGCCCGCCACATCCGCCGTTAGCTCAAGTTCCGGACTTCGGAGTTGGGGAACTCGCGTGACGCTGCCTGAGTCGCCGGCTCGGGTCAACCCCTCTTCCTCTCTCACTCAACAAGAATCGGCGGAACGACGCAAGGGAATACAAAATTATGTCCGCTACTTCTGGCAACGCGGCAGTGGTCGGCGCTGGCATAGCGGGTCTCAGCGCCGCCATTGCCCTCCGCCGGGCCGGGTGGCGTGTCACCGTGTTCGAACGGAGCCACTTCAAGAATGAGGTTGGAGCCGCTATCACGGTTCCCCCCAACGCCACGCGCGTGCTGGATCACTGGGGTTTTGATGTTGCCGCCGCCGGCGCTGTTCCCAACCAGGCGTCCGTCTTCAGCAACGCCAGCGACTTAAAGGTCTTCCTCTATGAGGAGTACCCCGACATCGCGGAGAAAATGGGTCACGTCAGCTGGAGTTTCCACCGCGTTGACCTACACCGTGGACTGCGTAAACTGGCCGTCATGGAGACAGAGGAGGGCGAGCCCATTGAGATACGGCTGGGATGCGACGTCAAGAGTGTGGACTGCGATAAAAGTGTGTTAGCGCTGGCAGATGGCTCGACAGTGGAGAATGATCTGGTCATCATTGCTGATGGCGCTCATGTGGGTATTTCCCTCCCTTCGTGACATGCCGTCGCTGATTTTGTAGAGCCGGTTGATCCAGGACTTCACTGGAAAACCATCCGAAGTTTACCGTACGGGAAGATCTATCTACCGTTGGCTCGTCTCGATGGATGATGTATTGGCAGACGATGACTTGAACCCAATCTTTGCCAACACGCTGCCGGGCTTCAAGTCGTGGCGGGATCCCATCAAGGAGATACTGTGGGTGAGCTACACCTGCCGAGGCGACAAGGTGCTCAACAACGCCGTGGTACATACGACACAAACCGGTGAGGGCGAAGACGACCTGTGGCACTCGGAGGTGACCAAGGACAAAGTCTTAGCCATGCTCGAGAACTACCACCCGACACCCAAGAAGATTGTCCAACTCGCCAACGAAGACGGCATCAAAGTACACCACTTGTTCAAACGCCCGGCGCTAACTAGCTTTGTCAATGGGCGTGCCGTGGTTGTGGGTGATGCTGCCCATGTGATGTTGCCAACCCACGCAGCCGGGGGCGCCATCTCGATAGAGTCGGCGGCGGCGCTCGAGGTTTTGCTCAAAGGAGTATCTGGCCGCGACTTTGCAACGCTCTCGAAACGTCTAGAATTATTCGATAGAGTGCGAATCCCGCGATGCAACCTCACTATGCTGGCATCCAACGCTGGCCCAGCGTGGCTCGCCGTCCCCGGTGTTGAGGAAGAGGTGCGCAAGTTCTACCAGGGCCCGCTGCCCCCGGCCGGGTCGCTGCCATGGGGTCACCAATTCCGTGATGTGTTATTCAACCACGATGCCTACCGGGCTGCCAAGGAAGCGCTAGCTCAGCCTCCGTCTGGGAGGGGCGGTTAATCTGCCCTTCTCTGGCTCCCGACGAGGGGCGAGGGGACGAGAATTTGGGGTAGATAGAGACATTATATCATTAAGCCGACCCCATTCATACTGCTACCATTAACCCGACGTCCTTATAGTGTGGGGTCATCAATGCTGAATGTTGGCAGCTTGCGTATTTCCTGGCATCATCTCGGTGCTGTAGGAACGGGTAGCTCGGCTGTGGTAATATCTGGGAGAGAGTTGGCATGGGTCCTAGTCCAGGGAGCAGATTCTTCTTCTTGTTCGTCGCAACATGACTGACACGAAGGTCATGTTTAGGTTTTTCCACTCCGCCTTTTCGGGAGAAGGTTCTAGAAGTACAATGACGCTGGCGACGCCAAAGAGCTGGGCCGCCAGTGCAGAGCCGAGCCCGGTGGTGCCGCGGCGGCAGGTTAGCTGGGGGCGTCGGACCCATTCGTGATGCTGTCGCCATGACACCGACGCCCTCGTACCGAAGAGCTACTTTTAGTGCCGAGCAGACGTTAATGTGCGGAGCTTTCTCGGGTTACCGCCAAGGCGGTTTGCCGGACGGTGGCACGGGATGACTCCCGCCGTTCCTGCAGCGGTTTGCACCTGGTCGGTAAAATCGGCAGCCGGTTGATTTAGCCATGGAGTCAACATTGCTCCGGATAGTGGCTGATGTTGCCCTTTCTGGCTGTTCGACGCCGGGGCGACGCAATGCAATCCAACACGATGGGATTATGGCGCCCTCTACAGCCGCCAGCCGGTTCTTGGACGCAGGCCAAGATGTTGGTGATCAGAGAAGATATCATGACGGAGGTGCCCGCGCCCCAGGGACCTGCATCGCCAGTCCCGCCCCCATCCGCTTCCCCTGGCTCATGACTGCAGAGACGACGAGGACACAATGAGGTGCACGTACATTGGGCTGGCTGCTGCCCTCTGCTGGACCGGCGTGTCTGGCTCGCTCCTGGACAAGGTGCACATTGGCGGTCACCGCATCCTGGCCGACGTGGGAAACCACCGCAAGAATGCTAGCAGCGTGTCGTTGAGCAAGGCGAGGGGCGGCTCGTCGTACGCTGCCCTCGAGCTGCGCCAGGCTGCTGGACGATGCGGTCAGCAGGGCGGACGCTGTCCCGGCGACCAGTGCTGCTCCGACTACGGCTTCTGCGGAGATACAGTCGACCACTGCGCGCCCCTTTTTGGCTGCCAACCGCAATACGGCGTGTGCGGATGGCCGCGAACTGCCCCGCAGCCTCCAACCACATCGGCTCCTCCGCCGCCGCCGCCGACTACCACAACCTCTGCGCCGCCCCCTCCGCCCACGACCACATCTGCACCTCCGCCCACGACCACATCTGC
>Ga0247765_1000665_pt1 | contig 24368 bp, 27 predicted proteins | sample UWRJL106311C6_FD_179949 | JGI IMG/M metagenome (GOLD analysis project Ga0247765, IMG submission 179949) | Plant litter microbial communities from Arlington Agricultural Research Station in Wisconsin, United States - UWRJ-L106-311C-6 | ecosystem: Environmental > Terrestrial > Plant litter >... | reverse complement strand
AAAACAAAAAAAAAAAAAAAAAAAAAAAAAAAAAAAAAAAGCGTGCAAATTAGCAGTGAAGGTGAGCGCAATGGCAGATGGTACCTGAAAATTTCTCACTCACACGTGCAACAAATAGTACAAGAATATGCATGTTTTAAAATGGCAAGGACCAAAAGACGAAAAGACGCGACCAGGCTGAGTTGCGTAACAGAAGTTTGTGGAACCAACCCGCGAGAACTAGAAAAAAAGGGGTAAACTCTGCTGTATTACCTCCACTATCCACTTTCCATCACCTTGCATTTGTCTAACCAACCGGGCAAACAAGCAAGCAAGCAAGCAAACAAACAAACAAATAAACGGAAAACTGGTCATTGCAGGTTTGCTGGAAACGTGCATGCATGCACGTATACTTTGTTCGACACAAACGCTTTTGCACCTGCAGAGAGCAACACAGCAGAATGGCCCGCCATTGATGCATATTGAAATGCTTCCCGGGGATATCATTCGGCGTTGGAGTTCCAAATAATGGGGCAACTCTCTCTTCCTTCCCCTTACATAATAAGTCATAAGGCATGGAATAATTAATCCTTGCCCGACCCGACCCGACCCTATCTATCTATCGCGGCCTGAATCATAATGATTGCAACCAGACAGACAAATTTCCAGCACCAACATCCAACATAAACCAACAGACCAGACCAACAAAACTTTTTTTCTTCCACACGCACTGTTCTCGGATAAATCTTGAAACTCGGATTCCAAACGCCAGACTCGGTCATACTTTGATACCTCACATATCACATCCGGACGAACAAGCCATGGCCGACCCTCCGCAGCAGCAGCAACAAAAACAGGCATACCAGCCTCTGCATCCGTCAATCCGAACAAAGCTGGATCCTGAATATGTCAAAATACACGACCAAATCGTGCAGTACCTCAAGCCCATTGAGCTGATAAGCCCGACATTGGACCAGAGTCTGAGGAGCCAACCCTCGCCGCTGGCGGGGTATATGCAAAAGACCGTTGAAGTTGGTAGAGTCTACGATAGAGATGTCGACCATTACAGGATTAGAGTTTTCGTCCCACCGGGAAGGGTTCCTGGCGGCGACAAAGGCTGGCCTTGTTTGGTGTGGTATCACGGTGGAGGCTGGGCGTTGGGTGGGCTGGATAGCGAGAATGGATTTTTGACGCATCTTTGTAAATGTGAGTTTCTTTTTCTTTTCTCCCTAGAATTCCCAGACCCAAAGAAAAGAGAAGCTAATGGTTTTGTTGTCCAGATTTGCAGTGTTTGGTCGTATCCGTCGACTACCGACTTGCTCCGGAAAATCCTTATCCTGCGGCTACTGATGATGCCCTTGATGGCTTCAAGTGGGTGGTGACTGCCGAGAACGCCAAAGAATTGGGGATTGACACCACGCGGGTGGCGATTGGTGGCGTATCCGCGTATGTCTGACCCATACCAGACCTATCATTCCAAGTGTTGGACCGAAGCTAACTTAACTTCTCCCGTCCGTCTCTCACAGCGGCGGAGCTCTTGCAGCCATTACGAGCTTGAGACTTGCCGACGAGTCGGCTAGCAATAGCAATGCGACTGACATACCCAAGCCACTGTTCCAACTCCTCATCTGTCCCGTCATTGATAACATGGCAACTGTCGAGACAACCTGGGCAACATCGCAGCACTCGCCTTTCCTCACACCCGCCAAGATGCTGTGGTACCGCAAGCTGTACTTCCAGGGAAACACTCCCGAAGCTGACCAGCACCATTGGCATGCGTCGCCGTGTTACGCACCGCCGAGCCTACTCGCCCAGAGTCCTGATACCTTGATCGCTATCGCAGACTGTGACCTGTTGGCACCCGAGGCTGCGCAGTATGCCGCGTCGCTAAGACAGAATGGGGTGAAGGTGGAGACGAAGGAATACAAGGGGGCGATACATATCCTACTTTCCCTCGCGGGGGCGCATGATATCGCCAAAGACTTGGTTCATGATGCTTGTGAAGCACTGGCTCGTGCTTTGGGATTGAAGTACAGTTGGGAAGAAGCGCCGATATTCAGACATGGAGAGTGAGACTAGACTGAGACTAGACTGAGCCGCAGCGGTGAAGATGGAGGTTGGATGAAAAGGAGATGGGACCGAGAATCGGGAAGAAAACCTTTCTGTCCACCGCCGTATCTTCTGCTCTGGATGGATAGCAGGCCCAACACGGTTGATGCACGTGCAGTGAGGCAAGGCGGGATGGATGTGAATTTCAGGGAAGACGTCACCGAGTGTCGCAAATGCAAAGACAATCGAACCATTCATACTTTTCCATAAGAGAATCAGATAAATGCTGAAAAGACCTTCGCTGAAAAAAACTGAAAGGGATTGTCGACTTTCTTCAGTGACGTTGCGCTTGTGGTTGGAAACCCTAACCCTGTTAGGGCAAGAAATCACAGAAATATTCTGCCACACGACTCCGCCTAAATTTTGGAGTGGGGGGGGGTTGAGGAACCCAACCAAAGTCACAAGCCACCCAGTTTGCGCCCGCGACACAATTGAAGATTTCCAGATCTCCTGACCGTATCCGATCGGCATCACTCACCATGGAGAGTTCACATCGGGATCCCGACGCCATGAACGCCGTCCCTGAAAACGTCGACGCGCCGGTTGACTCGCCGAGCCCCGCCCCCGCCATCGCGCCCAACGATGCTCCCGCTCCCACCCCGGCAGCAGCACCCACCAAACGAGTCCACTCGCTCATCTTGGACGCAAATGCGATCATCAAGAATGAACCTAGTGTGTCGAGCTTGATTGCCCAGGCCGAGCAGCTCTATACCATCCCCGCTGTATTGTCTGAGAGTACGTTCCTGGCCTTCGCGAGACACGCCGTCTGCCGTAGTGACTGACCCCCGCCAGTTCGCGACGAGGCCACAAGATCCCGGTTACAAACCACACTCTCCCCGTTCCTGAAGCTGCGAACCCCGCGTCCCGAATCGGTCCAATTCGTCACAAACTTTGCGCGCCGCACGGGTGACTTGCAGGCCCTCTCGAAGCCTGATTTGCATCTCCTCGCCTTGACATATGATCTGGAGGTGGAGAGAAATGGCGGCGATGTACGTACAAGATTGGGTCACTATTTATTTCGGACATGACTGACATATGGGTATGTTGTAGTGGCGGTTGAGACGGGAGCCGAACCAGAAGCAGGTGAATGGGAAACCACCAGGGAGAGCAACAGAAGCTGAAGCGGCGAACCCTGTTACTAAAGATACCCCGGCTGTCGCTCAAGATTCCAAACCCAAAGAAGACACTGAACCTAAGGAAGAGACTGGACCTAAAGAAGAAACCAGGGAGCCTGCCACACAAGACATTGACGCCGTAGTGGACGAAGCGCAAGCTTCAAGTGCCCCAGACACGGTCGCTGAGAAACTTGAGGAACTGAACCTCGATGGTCAAATAGAGAACTCCTCTCCAGAGCTAGAGGCTGAAGTTGAAGTGGCGACTGAAAGTGAGGAGGAAGATGAAGACGATGGTGGCGGTGAATGGATCAGTGAGTAGAGCCTCAGTTCTGCTGTTAAACATACTAACCTGGCATCACAGCCCCGAGCAATATCAAGAAGTACCAAGCTAGACAAAACACCTCGGCAGCTCCCCAGCCCATTCAAAAGATGCTCCAGGCTGCACTGATCACCTCGGATATGGCCATGAGAAACGTAGCTCTGAGAATAAATCTCAAGTAAGCCAGTCTCGCACAGGCTTCCTAATATAATGCTGACCTCTTAGCCTCCTGGATTCTGGAATGTCTCGTATCACCTTTATGAAGACATGGGTGCTCCGCTGCCACGGGTGTCTCAAAGTCTGCAAAGATACCAGCAAGCAATTTTGCCCTTCGTGTGGACATGCTACCCTGACGCGCGTATCCTGTACCACGGATGCCTCGGGGAACTTTACCATCCATCTGAAGAAAAATTTCCAGTTCAACAAGCGGGGTAATGTCTACAGCATCCCTAAGCCAGCCCATGGGACACCGAGTGGGAAACTTGCCAACATCAAAGGCGGAGGAAAAGGTGGATGGGGATCAGAGCTTATCCTGGCGGAGGATCAGAAGGAGTACGTTAAGAAGACTGATGAGGATCGTCGAACAAAGTACAGAGATCTGATGGACGATGATTACCTGCCTGGAATCTTGACAGGTTCGAGGGGCCCAGGGAATGGGAGAATCAAGGTGGGGGCGGGTCGAAATGTCAACTCGAGAAAGAAGAGGTGATTTATATGCATTATATATCACCCGCAGTTTGCGTTCAATACGTAATATAGCTGTGGGAACATGATAGAATTATGCCAATAACGCCAAACCATGTCATCCTCCAAGAAACGCCGATCCGAGCTTTTCCATCTGCGGCTCCCCTTGATTCCAAAGGGTATAAAACCACCTCTTTGCGGATGCCTTACTGCCACGCAATCGCCTTCTCGAGTGAGCTTTGTTCACTGCCTTGTTTCAAGCAACCCTTGCCTCCTCCCACATGAAGTCCAAGCCCGTCCACCATATCCCATCAAGCTGCTCATCACAGGCACTTAGGTGAGATCGCCTGCTAGCGAGCAAGTCCAAACTCCGTTCCTCCGATATCAGGACCAAACTCTTTTTGTTTTGTGATTGTCGACCCGAACTTGATCTTGACGACGTCTCGTGTGTGGGCTTGTAAAGTCGGATCCCGCTCGTTTGACCCTGGTTTTCTCTCATGTCAATCCGCTCCGGGTTTGTTCTGGTTTGCTTTATTGCCCCTCGACTTTAACATTTTCTGTGCTGTGTTAGCTACTTTTTCTCTCTCTCTCTTTCTCTCTTCGACTCTTCTATTTCCCCCGCGGCTTACGACAAGTTTGCCTAAGCGACATCCTCCGCACGCATACATGCAAGACATAGACAACCCCCACCCTCCCAAATTTAAGTAGAGGAATAGAAAAGGGGAGAACATACTGGAGATCAACAGTCCATAGCGCCTCTGCAGCTGAATGCGATGACGAGACCACTTATCGTCCGGAGAGAAACGCGCCGGGTGTGCGGACTTGGTGATTTGGCCTTCGAGAACCTTTTTCAGGGTATATTGCCGAGCGGGGGTGGCGCCGTTTCCCTTGGTGTTGGGGATGTACATTAGATGCATTTTTGGTAATTAAGTCTAACACCTTCGAGTCAAGTCCTTGTGGTTTGTTTGTATGGTGTGACCTTCTGGTGGTTGTGGTGGTTGTAGATTTGTTCTTTTTTTCCGTGATGATTCGAATTGGTGAAAACTTAATTTTTTTGAGGAGCTTGTCTCTTTGCCCCGCTTTTTCTTTTCACAACACACCTGCGCACTGACCCGTCCCCAAGAAAGGCTTGGCGTCCAACTCCCCCTTCCCTTCTTCACAGGACACAGGAAGCTCATCAACGTGACAATGTCAACATTCACCAAACATGGACAGGCAATGCCAAGATCTCGTTTCAATATCAACCACAGCGACACGTACACTGGAAAGGTACACTTAAGGGACAATGAAACCCTGCCAAATCCTACAGTATTCCCCCAGTCCAAACCATCCTCGGAACACCCAATCCCAACCCGGCCTTCACCACATCCCCCAAACGCCAAGGTCATGACACATTAAGAAATATCTGAAATAAAGACACAATGTGAAAAGAAATCATTCCTTCGGCTCTTCTTGCGGTTCCTGCGGGCTCTCAGCTACAGCGGTCGCCTCTTCATCATCAGAGTCAGAGTCATCGCCGCTCTCAATCTCTGTCGCTGCATCACCTTCGTCAAAGACATCACCCAGCCAGTGTTCACCTGGCGAATACGGTGGCGGCCAAACTGATGGCGACCCGTCCGGCCTATTCACACTAGGCCCAGGTGTGGCACTCGTCTCAGACAGGGAAATTCGGTGTTCGCGAGACCAGTTCCTGAAACAAGGGGCCGTTGTCGGCTCACGAGGCATCATGTCGCCTTTGGCCATGCATATGAAGCAGTCAGGGTGCGAGTAATGGTCAATTCCGTTGAGTCGCTGTACGCGCAGGGGACGGTCGCATGTGGGCTTGTTGAAGTGCTCACATACCACTGTCGCCTGGCAACCCTCGCACTCTGAGCGCGGCCGTGGGGCGGTGGAGAGTGTGCGTGGCCGGCTATCATCACCATCTGCAGCGTTTGAGGTGGAAGGCCTCAAGTAGTCTGGGGAATCGATGATCACAATGGGACACCGCCTCGACGGTGGGGGTGACGTTGCCAACATGGGCCCGTGAGGCGTTGAAGGAACTTGGGTTGGTTGGTCCCACCCCATGACGGATGGAGCCGAGACGGTGGGCGCCCAGGTGGACTCGGAGGCCGGAGGCGGAAAGAATCTCTCGTCGAATCCTGGCGACGGGTAGAATGGTTGTGGAGTTGACATTCTCGACCGATCGCCGTACATGTCCTCGCCAAACAGGGGAGGAAAGGCCCAGTCTGGCGAATATGCCGGTTCGGTATGCATCGGCGGCGGAGCGGATGGAACCCTTGGGGGCGCATTGCGACTTCTTTGGATGTACCTCCGGGCCCGCTCCTCGGCAGAGTTTGAAGCCGGAGAGTAGTCGCGCCGCGTGTGGTACGAAGGTGGGGAGCGTGACCTATGGCCGTCGAATTCGCTCTCGAATGAAGACCGACCTCTTAATTCCGGATAGAGCGAGGGCGAAGCACATCTCCTCTTTCTTCGCTCCTCCGACCGTCGCAGGCGGGCCTCGCGGGCCTTGCGTCGAAACTCCTCGCGATCAACATCGACCCAGGGGTTATCTCCTCGGAAGACCCTGGTGAAACCCCTCGCGTCTTCGCATACTTTGGCTTCAACACCACGAATAACCACGAGGTAGGTTACCTGCCCAGGCTGACGGGGCTTAGGGCTCTTCCAGAATCGACCTTTCTTCGGCGCAGGCGGTGGTCCAGGTTCGGCCTCGGAGAAGCGGAAGCCCTGCTCTTGCAGCACAGCCACTGTCCATGTCCGACGTCGGTATTTTGTTGAACATTGGTCTCCCCTCAGGCTCAGGAGTTGGTTGATTAGCGCCTGGATACTGAGAGGAAGCTTGCGACATCTCTCGTCCAAGTCTTGCTCGTAAGTCTTTGGCTTGCCTCGGAGGATTCGGGCAGCCCAGCTACGTCGGTGTGCCACTTGATATCGCTCGACGGCTCCGAGGTGCACGTCTGCCAGTTCTGACTGCTCGGCATCAACCGGTCGGCTGATGTGATGCTGACAACCCTGAACTTCAGTGGAAGCCCGGGTAGCGATCGTGGCGCCAAGAACTTTCCAGCTTGTCGTGGTCTGGATGTGAGTGGCATCGGTATCTTCCTGGAGGGGGAGGCGAAATCGCCATGCTTCGTAGACAGGCTTCTGTCCGTCCTGTCTGTGGAGACGACTGGTGGCTGCGTGTTAGACGATAAGAACACTTGGGAGGAATTTTGATATACCTACAACTCACGCGCGGGACGCACTGCTTCTGACGATATTACCGAGTCATCTTCAGAGAAATCGCTGTCATCTTCTCTGTAAATGGTACTGTCGGCGACAGAATGCCTCCTGGTGGCGGTCATTTCGAGGCTGATAAGGATCAGGTGCTAGCACAATGCAACAACGAGATCTGAGTTCCAGACCCTAGAAGTAGAAGCAAGACAGAAAGCACTCCGGGGAGACTACTGCATTTATGCCTCGAATGCAGGGGAATCCGCAGGAGGGAAGCCAGGCAGTTATGGCATTGGAGGACTCACACAGGGCTGCAGGAGTCCTCGGCCATGCTGCGCAGTTTGGAACAACCGCTGCACTGCACCCCGCTCCCTCCAGGGCGTGGGTGCTGGGCGGAACAGTGGGCAATGGGCACGGCGCTGGAGCGCTGACCAACCACGAGTCAGCATTGTGGGACGTTCCCTGGACAGCCCACTTGCTGCCTGGCGGGACTGCACGACATCGGGAATGGTTCGCAGCAACACTGCTGCAAGCGCGTGAGCAAAAGGGCGGCCGCCGACTGGGGGGCTTTCTGTCCTCGCGCATTCTTTGGGCGGTGCTGGGTGGCTGTGTCTCGTGGTGCCTGGGACAGTGAACCGAATGGGACAAGCTTCCTTCTCCGAGCCCCGCAGCAGCATCTGGTGGTGGGGAAGCTCTGCCCCGCATCCGATAACCCCCCCGCCGCCTCCGAGAGTCTCGAGGCCTCCGTGCGAAGCCCGGCCAGGCCAGGACCATATTGATGCCGTAAACCTTCCGACCCGAACATATCTCCGGGAATTGTCCGGATCCCAATGGCCTCAGGCAAGCTGCATGCTGCCGCTAGCCTGTCGCACAACCCTAAGGCTGTAACACCACGCTGGCGTTTGCAGGGGCACGAAAGCCATGTGCCAGGGGTTAGTTGGCCGTGTCTTGGGCACCTTGGAGCTGGCCAGCAAACGATTCCATAGATAATAGATAGGTGTGGTGACAGACCATGCACTGAGGGAAATACAGGAGCTGCACAGAGACCTGGCATCGAAGGGGAGTGGGGACAAGCGACTATCCCTCCGTCGTGAGTTCCCCGCCATCGAAAGTGGTGCGCAAATAAGGCAAGAGCAGGCAGCTCACCCCATGAGTTACCCCTCGCAAGCGAATGTTAGTGATTTACTTTTATATGCTCTGACGCGCTGTCGCCTCCTCACGGTGTGAAAAGCGTCGCTGACTAAAAAAAGACCATTTCCATGCAAACCGATTTGAGAGCTCCCCTTTCGGTGAACAAATTGTACCCTAAAGCTAGTTAGAGATCTCAAAAACAGCGTTGTAAAATCCACTTTGGGGTATCTGGCTAACAGTCATGTCGAGTTTATCTCGAAGGCCCAGTGTTGCATGGCAAAGGTCCCGGTTGCACACCGATGACGGCCTTTGAGAAGGCCCAATCAGAGATGCACGAACAACTATCAATGAGCCCCCACCCACCTCAACACTTCCCACCGCCCCTCTGCCGCTCATCCAAATTCCACATTGGATGGCCCATCATCGGATGTTGGACGGTGAAGGGTCTTTTCCACCGATTTTTGTCTCGACGAGCGAGATGAATCAAGGAAGAGATTTTTCTTGGAAATTACACTCGTCGTTACTGCCACAATCGCAGGTCCATTTGATCGACCTGTTGAGTGGGCGCTTCGCTTTCAGTTTCAGCTCTTGCCAGCCTGCTGTCCTCGAACCGGCACAACAGGTCTCTCTTGCCGCAGGCGCACACAAGGCTGTATAAATGGCTATACTGATTGGTCAATGTCCCCTTGCCAGCTGAAAAAAACTTCGCCCCGTACTTTGAGCATGCGCTCAAAAATGGCCTGGCAGTGCCCGTCATAAGGGGGGATTAGATGCGGGCCTGAGTTCCTCGAAAACAGGGGCGGTGCTCAATGGATAACTTTAAAGGAAGTCCAAGTCTCTCCTGATTCTTGTCCTCGACTTTTTCGATGCTTCTCGGTTTGCTGGCGCTGTCGAAGTCGCGCCTGCCCAAAGCTCGGCACAAGGCGGCTCCCAAAACCGATGAGTCTCTGCCCACGCTATCTGGAGGGCTTTCTATTTTCAGCGCACACGCGGCATAATGCTCTCCCCGACCATGGAGATCCCTTTGCACCCTATGAGGGGGACCTTTCACCTCTGTCGTCGTCGCGGGCTCCCAGGCCCCTTCAGGATCCCCTTCCGACGTCTCCGGACCCCCCACCGATAGCAGTTTGGCCTCATGCTGCCGACGCGGACCTACAACTAGTTGGGAACATGGGTAATACAGCACTAGCGATGCCGTACCGGCAAACCTGCGCGTTTTCGGTCTGCATACGAGCCCGGTTGCCTCGTCATCATCGTCGAACTCGACCGCGACCCGGAATGCAGTGTCCCAATTTGTCACCTGGCAGCTCTTTATGGATCTGTAAGTCTTTCTCCCTCTGTTGCCCCTGGCCCTTCCACCCTCCACCCTATCACCCCAAGTCATTTGCCTTATGCCACGCTGCCCAATAGAAAGCCCTGCTGACGTAGGAAAAGTAGGCGACTGGTCGCCGGATGCCTCCGTACTCGCCTCACCGACTTGGTAATTGGAAAATGGGACCTTGGCAAAGGGGCATCCTCTCATATTACACAAGCACCTTTCAAGGTCCCTCTCCGTTATACTCGTATGGAAATGCGGTGCCCGATCGAGAAGCCATGAGCGTCGAAGTAGACACTCAAGGGCGCCGTTGTGCTCAATTACCAACTTCCCTCGGCCATATCTATCCCCAACTTCGCCACCATGATCGGGAATCGAGACACCACCACATCGACAGATATCACCGTCTGTACACACTGTACGCTTCACCCTCATCATCTGCCCTTTTAACTTGAGAGCTTGCCATGGCTGATCATTTCTTCGGTCTCGACGCCCCACAGTTCGTCCCTCCACAAGATCCGTGGCACGTGGACTCTCAAGCTACCATCTTTTCCGGCCTGCACGTCAGAGAGGATTGGTCCCAGCATCTCTACAGCTCGCCGTCTGACCTGGGTGAAAGTCCAGCAAGTGACCGAGCTCCCGCCTGGCTGGAGCACAAAATTGTCGAGTTGCTCAAATCCTCTCCGTCGTGTAACGACGCTCTGATTGAGCGTGTGTTGGGTGCCCTCAACGATCAAGACCTTCGCGACCTCGAGCAAAGAGGCTGCTCTTGCGGCGGACAACACAGCACGTCGCCATATTCCTCCAGTGGAAGCTGCTCGTGGTGCCGAGCCAAGGTTAGGCTTGGTAACGTGAAGCACTTTGGTAGCATCATCAAGCGCGCGCTTTCAAACGCTGGGAAGCATCTGCGGCATCGCAAGAGCTCAGACGTACCTCCCTCCCCTACCTACGACTGGGCAAGCGACATGCATACCCCGCTGTCGCCAACTGGATCCCGAGTCCCAGTCTCCAAGGCATATAGCTTCCCACCTAACCAAGTCCCGGCCACATACACAGACTACATGGCTGAGCTCCCAGCAGATCTCAGCTTCGGGAATCACGTGCAAGATAACAAGGTGCCCGCCGCTCCGTATTCTGATTGGAGCCAGGCGGCTGGGCCTTCAGAGCTCGCAACCGCCGAGACGCTCAGACCAGCTGCGGCGGCCTTCAGCAGTCCCCAGACCACAGTGCCCTACAGATGGCATCCAGTTTACAACAACGGTGCCAGGGACGCTGCCAGCGACAGGCCTTGGACACAGGTTTCCGCCATGAGTGGCTCGTCTGTGTCAACCAGACCTAGAGGCTCCCAAGTCAGCTCAACATCCCGGTCCACAACGCAAACCGACCTCACCCGGATCTCAACCGATCAGTCATTTTTTGCTGGAGGAGAAATCTTGCAATCGCCCACGGAAATGAACGATGTCTCGCCTTTGAAAGTTGATGACTGGTCTGACAGGCAGGGTTCATCGTCTTCTTTGGCAAGCACACACTTGGATTATCCCTCGGAGCTTCCGGGGGAAGGAAAGAAGGCCTGGACGAGCCACAATGAGGCCGAGGTGCCATTTCACTCAACGTCGCCGAACCCTCCCCCAGTTACTGGTGATGCCTACACGGAGTTTTCACCTCTTCATGAGCTCCCGTCTACCCAAGACTTTACATTTGTGCAAGAGTCCCCGCCTCCATATACAGTCCTCAGCCAGCATCCGACTTGGGATCGTAATGCTCCGCAACCGCCAGTCTATTCACCACCAATGCACCCTCAGCCTCACCAAACTGTCGTCGGGTTTACCCCCTTGCACACTCAACCTCACCACGCTGGCGATGGATTTTGGGATGGCATATACGATGATCCCGACGCCTCGGCGTCGGGTCACACCACGTCTCACAACCAGATGGACGACATTTTCCACGGTGATCATCATAACATCGGCCCATACCCGCCTGTCTACACGCCAACGGATTCGTTTTCGCCCCCTGGGGCTCTCCTCAACATGGAGTCATCAGAATTGCGGCTTCCCATGACTTTCAGCCAACCGGCGGCTGCAGTGAGTTTGGACGCACATGCATATGTCATGGGTGGCGGTCCTACACAGACGGCACCGACACCTCAGTTAATATCTGCGATTGACACTTTGCCATCAGTCCAGAGGAGCCAGCAGCCAAGGAGACCAGAACTAAAGAGAAACAATAGGACTTCTGACACACGTCATTGCTGTGGCAAGGAGTTTAATGGGTCTGGGACGGCAAAGAAGCTCAAGCGACATCAAAAATCGGATGAACACCGACGAAAGCAAAATCAAGAGGTGTTGGAGAGGGTGCCTTGCGGCATGCCCAACGCCAATGGCACTATATGCGACAGGAAGTTTCAGGCCAGTCGACTGGATAACCTGCAGCAGCATCGTAAGAAGGTGCACAAAGAGGTTATGCGGTCACAGTCTGAGGGGGGTAGAGGGAATGGTTGAGCTTGGAGGTGTTGGTTGTGATGAGTCATGAACAATATTGATACCTTGGTCTTGGTGGCTTTGTATATATGGGTGCCAGGTGTTGGTGTTCTGGGGATGGGATAGTGGTATTTCTGTTTCACGACCCTAAAATCGATGAACACCCATGCTTATAGTCACGTGACTGTTCTTCGCGTTTGATCAGCGCGGAGCTGAATGAAGCTGAACGGAGCTGAACCAGCACAGTTCAGCCCATTAACTCCGCCTCACTGTCACCAGTATAATAGGAGCTCTCTGGCGTAAAAACGAGAAGCAATTCAATCAAGCAGCTGCAAGCCCATCAATTCCACCAAATTCCAGAAGTGCAGTGCATCTGACAGCCACACCTCCTTTCTGCGCGTTCTGGCCGCTGGCCAGAACTCCCTCATTTCTGGCATCAGGTCAGCTACAACCTCGAAAAAGGAGGTGTTTCACCTTGGTGTCAGCACAGATTAATAGGAGCACAGACATGCTTATGGTCCGGCGCAAGTTCGGCTCCTAAAGTCTAATTCAATTACAGGCTCGAGAGCCTCGTGACTCTGTGCCAGTGCCCTGCCCGGACTCCGAACCCCATGAGGTAGACCCATTAAAGGTTCAACCAAGAAAGCGCTTGCGATGGCTGCCAAATCCGGTTGACACGTGCTGCGCGTAGTATAGGGAGAACTCGCGAATCGATGATGCCCAATACCTACCCCACCTCTGCCCAACTCCCATTAGCCCTTAGTGCCCTCGTCCCCCAGAACAGTTCGGTCGCATCTCAACATTCTCACAAGCACGACGCTGTTTCCTTGCTGCTCCCACCCCTTCAGAGCATCGACGCCCACCTCAGGTACATGCCATCATCATGGTCAAGATATACATTCCCCTCCCCAACTTCTCCACTGCCCCTCCTCCCGATGGCCCCCTCCATTTGGGAAGCGTCCTCCGATCGCTCGACCCGAGCCACATCACCGCCCCGCTGAACCGCAAGAAGCGCGATGCCATCGATGAAGACGACCTGCAGCCGCTTGACATCAAGCGCGGGTATCGCACCACGCGCAAGGCGCTGCGAAGCGGCGACTTTGGGTTGTGGGCGCAGCTGGCGAGTGTTTTTGGCATTGGGGTGGAGGGCAATGTGTCGTATGAGCGAGAAACGGATGATGTGTTGAATGTAGAAACCCTAGAGACTTCGACGGTGTGTTGATTTCTTTTTCTTTTTTCATCTGAGCCTGGGCTAACGGGGGAAATCACCGGCAAATAAGTTCATTCTCACTCCGGCATATGTCGACAAGGTTTTGGCTGCGCCACCGGTGCAGACGTACCTTTCGATAACAAAGCAATCCAAACCTGTGTATCTCGTCACGGGCCTGAAGGTGGCGCGTGGTGTCTCGATGGAGAGCAGCCGCTCTGTGAATACAGGGGCGCGGCTGAAGCTTGGGTATGCGCACCCGGGTGTGCCAGTTGAGGGTGGTCCCGACCTTGGAGTGACTCGTACGCGCGCAGAGGGGGTTTCGTTCCAGGAATCAAGTGATTTTGTCATTGCGGTGCGCGTGGAGAAGATTGTAATCGATAAAAAGGGGACTGGGCAGGCGAAGACTACGCTTCACGTCAAGGGAGCGACGATGGAAGATGAGGACAAGGGATACAAAGAGAAGACGACCGAGTTTGTGGTGGAGGACGTGGAAAAGGATGAGCTGTCAGGTCTGGCCACGGTGTTTCAGTCTACGGGCTTCGTATCACGGAATGCCGGGGATGAGGATGCCGAAGAGGCTTGGATGGTACCGGCGAGCTTGGAGAACTGAGATTCCATTAGCATGTAAGTAGGTAGGTAGGTAATGAGAAGAATGACACTATGATGCCCTTGTCCCTGGTTATATTGTGAACTCAACCCTCATCCGCATCTGCAGGTAATTATCATCGGCTTCTTCCGCCCAAAAGTGCCACGGCGCAACATATCGATGGCTCTGAATCCTCTTAGACAGGAACTTGGTGAAGACCTTCTTCATGCCTTGACTTCGGCGCAGTTCATTGTTCTGCAGCTCCGTCAAGCTGCCGTGCGAGGCCAAGTATGTAGCGTAGTCGAGAAAGTTTGCTGCGATAGCGGCAGCGACGGGCGTGGCGAACGAAGTGCCAGACTTGTAGACAAACTCTTCATCCCAGCAGCACCTTATCGCAACCCCAAGGGTGCTGAAATAATCTGGGTGCTCCTCTGCTGGTGGGTTGATCCCACCGTCGTTGCCCTTGCCGTCGGATGCGTGGATGCAGATGACGTTAGGGTCTCTTGCTGGATAGGCTCGCCCACCGTTCCCGCCACAATTTGATGCAGCTGCGAACATGATCTTGCCCGCCGCGGCGGCGTGGTCGACTGCGTCTTTAACACGTCGGAGACTAACTTCAGGAATGGCAGACGTGTTGATGCCGAACGACATGTTGATGATATCGCAGCCGCTGTCTCGCGCCCAATCTATTGCCTAGTGTCATCGTTGGTTAGCATGGAAAGAAGTGACGCTACCTCGGCACGACATCTCCCCCCGCGCCAACGCTCGACCGATGCCGACCACGCTTACCTTTGCGATGTGATCCACCTCGTCCACATCCAACCCATGCGCTATTTTGGCAATGTAAAAGTCCGCCTCCGGTGCTAGCCTTAGCAATATCTCCATCACATGTGTCCCATGGCCGCAGGTGTCCTTGAGTCCATGCTCAGCTTCGGGTTCGATGAAGGATCGCATATCTATGATAGGATTCCTAGTCCGCTTGATCTCACCAAGCTGTACGAGTTGCTCCAAATCCACCCCGGTGTCTAGAACAGCGATTTTGGCGCGTAAACCATTGCGCAGTGGTTTCCTGACACGCTGGTAGAACTCTTCAAATTTTTGGAAGAAACCTTCAGCATGTCGAGTTCTAAAATCAACATTAGCAACTACGCAACTTCCATTGCCCCGCTCAGCCCGTCGAGCCAACACACACACACACACACACCTATCATCTGTCTTAGCGACAATGTCAAGGCCGTCATCAAAAAGGCTGATTGCCGCTCTTGTCGAGTGCGGGGTACATGTCGAGTGCTGCGTACCTGGCGAATCCAGCTGCTGGCTGGAACAAGACGCTTTCTTGTCGAATTCAAGAGTCGAAAGCGGAACTGATAATCCGTGGGCGAGGTCGTACTTGTCGGCGAGGGCGTCGTCCAGTTGTAAAACTTGCCATGTCTCGAGCAATGCAAATACATCTTCGTCCAGGGGCCTGACGATACGTTGGAAGATTTCCGACCTCATGCTCTTGTCGTCGTCAGCGTGTGCTACCGGAAAGTATTGGGGGTCGATGCAGGCCAATATGACCTCTCTATACCGCCCGGGAATATTTTCGAACTTGAGTCGCTTGTAAGCCACCCATGCCTTGAGGTAGAGATCGTTCACATCCGTGATGTCGCCGTCCATCTCGAGGAAGGATTCCAACCTCTTGCCCAGATATATCTCGAGGAGCATGACCCCGAGCATGAGTATATCTGGGTGCCGGTGTTGAGAATCCGGAGACGCAGCGTTGCCTCTGCGCCAGAACGCATCATCGGCCAAAGTAGCTCCGAAAAATGGTCGGAGTGGGATGCGATCCCCGTCGTGAAAAAAACTAATGTTTTCCCGCTGCCAAAGACCCTGGAAATGGGACCCCCCGTATAAGTAGAGCAGTGTGTAAGCAAGGAGGACGGCGAGTGCACATCTCGTCCCTGTGTCCCACCTCCTCTCCTTCAGCGAAAGTAACGACTTCAAGTCAATCTGCCCTTGAAGGGATTCCGTCTGAAAGGTGCGATCAGCTGGGCTGCGATTGGAATAATCTAGGCAACCCTGCCGTAAGTTGAGATCAAGACGGAAGGACGGCTCGGTATGCTTGTTGAGGCGCTTGCAATTGTCCGCCGCTACTCTTGTGCCTTGTTCTGAGTGAGCAATGCTTTCCGGTCTGATTGGGAGAGATTGATGTGGATTAGTCGATGCGTGTGCCTATGCGACGCCCGCTCTGTCGAGTTTTCCTGGTGCACTCACTTGCTATTATGGAGGCATAGTTCGTACCATTCTCCGACCCTTGCCTGCAGGGGAATCAGGAAACATAGAAACTTCGGATCTGGTTTTCGCAGATTGCTTCTGTACGTTCCGACACGGAGTCGGAGAGTTTGTGTGCGCGTCATATGTTTCATCTCATCGCATTTGCAAATCACCGCGCCGAATGCCCGATCAAAAAAATGGCAGACGCCGTCGTCTGGCGGCAGCCACGTCTTGGGCAGGCTAGACTCTTCCTTGTCGTTTGAACTATTTCCTAGGTCACTGGGCTGGAGCTCATCGGTGAGGGCAGCCAACTTGCGCCGTAGCGTTTTCCAGGAATTCGGGTTGTTAATGTGCGAAGCATCCGAGTCCGGTTGCGGATCGAGTTCGTGTCCACAGTCTTGAATTTTGGCGGCTTTGTGCACAGCCACGAGCCTTGGGAATAGCGATTCCTATTAAGTTCAGCTTTTGTAAAATATCGAGTTTGTAGCGTTATCACCGCTCACAATATCGTCAGGGTCAGATGCGATCCGAAGCGCGTCGAAGATCCCTTCGAGGCAACATGCCAGCTTAATTATCTTATCCTCAATCTTGCTGAAGCCGTCGGCGCTGCCCTTGATCCTTCCGAGGTAGTCTTCGAGCAAAACAGCGGACGATTCAACATCCTTAAGATAATCGGTTCTCTTGTCTCTCGGGCCGTACTTGCGAGAGAGGCTACAACTTGCCCGACGCACCACTGGAAGCGCGGACAAGACCAAGCCCGCATAGTATTCGGCATCCTCGGCATCGTCATCTGGGCTGCTCGTCGCAACGGATATCGATAGATCGTTAACCTCGGCTCTGGCAGGCCTTGCGTCGACGTTAGCACTCAGGAAGTTACCCATCTTTTTGAGTCGCTAAGGTGTTGCTTAGTACTGTTTACGTTCGCTTGAGAAGATTTGGGTAGCAAGAGAACCGCAGACATGGGAGCAACTGGCTTTCTGCTCTGCCACACCACCGCTGCGGTGCAACTGTTGTTGGGTCACTAGATTGGGCTCGGGGTCATGCGGCCGGGGTTTTTCGTCGCTTGTAGCGGCTGCATTGACCCTCACAAGACGCAGCGTCTTCATGATGTCCCGGCGCATTGCATCCCCTTGCGGTTTAGCGGAAGCTGCAAGCAGGGTCTCGAAGGGCCGAATTTGCGGTAACAACTTTTGATGTGCTTGCTCATTCGCTACAGTGGCACAACATGCAGGAAAAGGCTTCTCCAATCATGAGCAATACTGACCCGATTGTGAAAAGAACCCCACCTGAAGCAAGCTGCCCGGCATGAAGTCGCGCTGCCAGTTTAATTCTGTGACTCCCAAAGGCTGCCCCCGCTGCGCTTTCCTCGGTTGTTCTGGTTTGATGACGGGAGGCACAGCGTGGTGGGCTTTCACAGGCTAGCCTGATGTGTCGCTCCCTAAAAACGATTAACTCCCGTCCTTGCACAATTGATTCGCGCAATCAAAGTGCCGGCTCAAAATTCTGGAACTCGAAACACGCTGAGCCTGCCCCACTGATGAGACACTGGCACCATGACAGACAACGTCACAATTCGCGAGCAGGCAAGGGGATGTTTCCAACTTTTCAAGGACTGCCTCGCGTCCTGCATCCCACCTGAGACCCGAAAGCAGCATGACACCCAGGCCGTGAAGGACAGCATCGAAGACGAGTTCGCCCGGTTCAGGCTATGGCTCTCCAATATTGGCGTCTTTGCAGACACGCAGCTTTCGCTGGATTTTCGCGTGCGAGAGATACCTGATCTCAGGGACCTGTTCCTGAAACACCTTGACACGATTGAATGCCGATTGAATCAGCGTATGCTCTCCCCAATGACCATATCCAGTTCACGCTTTGCACATGCTCACCACGGCGGGAGGCAGTGCATGAGAGACACTCAGAATTCCAGCCAGAGCCACAGCATGCCACGGCACATCCAGAAGCTGCCGGCAACGCTACCGACGATGAATCATCTCCTCGCCCTGCTCTCCCTGCAGAACCGATGAGCCAGTTTGAGGAATGGACTACGGAAGAACTCCTTGAATCGATCCACCGGAGCATCGACTGGATTCACCGCTTGTCAAACTCGGTCAGAAAAGCGAGCGCCGTCAACCAAAATGCGCGCGCAGCCAGCTTCAGGCTGGAAGACTACCCAGCGAATTCGACGAGCCAGCTTTCAGAGCCAGATGTGCGGGCCATCTTCGAGAAGAAGATCCGGATGATTAGCGATGGTCTGCATGAAGAATGGGTTCAAAGACTTGTCGACACCATGGTCACACGGCTCAGACGAATCTTGTATCGACGCTCACGGCAAGCTCGGTGGTCTTTACCAGAGATCGCACTCCCCACCATTGGACAAGGGATACCTAAGCCATCACCACAAGTACAGCTTTCTCCATCCCGCGTTACCAAAATCTAGCCGAAGGCCAGCACGTCGAAGGCGGCTCCGGAACATTTCCATTTGCGTAGCTTAGGGCTACCTAGTCGGGTCACTGAGTTGTCCACTGGAAAATGGGAACATTCTCATCCCGGGAGATCCGAGATATCAAAGGCGACTTCGGTACCGCTGAAACAAAAAGACGAGATCGCTATTCCTAACCCTCCAACCGAGTCAGCGACGAGCAAGAATTTCACGTGCCCATACTGCTGTCTGATTCTAGACAGTGTTGTCGCACGAAACAGTAAGGCTTGGGCGTAAGTGCTTTCCTGATCGAGTTCGCGTCACTAGTAGCTGGCCAGGTTCTCACACGCATGTAGGAGTCATGTCAGAAGGGACCTTCATCCCTACATCTGCCTGTACTTTCCTTGTGACGACGGATCCGAAATATACTCTACCAAAGCTGAATGGCTGTCACACATGACGAGCATGCATCTTATGAGATGGCAGTGCCTGGCTACGGGCCATGACCCCGCAGTATACGATTCAGCTGCTGAGTTTACCCGGCACATGCAAGAGGCGCATGCCGGCGCGTTCCCTGCGGACGAACTTCCCTTTCTCGCCGAGATCAGCCAACACCCGCTGTCCCCAACGGTCAGCAGCTGCCCTTTCTGTCCCGAATTGCCGGCTACTACCAGCCCCGAGATCCCAGAAGGACTAGAGGAGCACGTTGCTCAGCACCTTCAGGAGCTTGCCATTTTCTCTATGGATCCACCTTGTTCCGACCCACCTTGTTCCAATCCACCTTCTTCCGAGCCCGACTGTACGGAAACGAGCGACGGAGGCGGCGCCAAGACCCGGTCGACCGTCTGGAACTTTCGAGAAGAATGGACCGAACCAGTCAGATTCTTCGAAGACGACATCGACGTGGAGACCGACGAAGCCCAAGGCCCCGAGCCCGCGACTCGGTTGCACGAGTGGGGCGCCATCATCGCAGCCGCGGACCAGCATGCAATGGTAGACACAGCGGTGCTTCTGCGCGGTCACTATCAGCATCTCGCCGCCTTCGCGTGCGAGCAATTCAAGAAGTCGGACGCGGCAGCCTTGGTCGAATATCTGTCCGCTCCCGGAATAGACGACTTCTTGGTAACCTTTTACTTTGTGGATATCGTTTATTCCTTCCTCAGAGTTACATACGGTGTCTTTGACGAGAGACTTGGGATTGGCAGACGGTCACTGGTACAGGCTGCCGAGGACCTCATACAAGAGCTTGATAGGACCGCTGGGATATCAGCTTTCACCGAAAAAGTCTCTCCGTCACCGTTTGCAGATGCTGTGCTTGGCATCGAAACGCGATGTCGAGACCTAGCATCCTGTCTCCTTGGTGCCGTCGGGGACACTGATAATGACGATGATCTAATTAATATCAGAGACCTCTGTGTTGGCCAGGATACGACCAAGCTGGTCTGGGACTTGAGCCTTGTCGGGCTTATGGAACATCCGTTGGAGGAGACATACAGGTGAGCTTTATACCACGAGGTTGGGATTCAGCAGAAACTCACAGTACTTGCAGTCACGGGCTTTCCTTGAAAATAAAGACTGAGTCAGATCGTCTACAACACGCAATTGATCACGCAGCAAGCGCGGGCTACCCAATTCGACCCGAAGCTGGAGATGACCTTTCCACCATCCAGAAAAGCTTGGCCAAGCTTGGGGAGTCCTCCGTCCACGCAGGAGAAGGGGAATCAGACATACCGCATGGAGAACCTCGCGTGACACCTCAAGGGGGCTCGACTCCACGACCCTTAAATACGCCTTTAGAGTCGCACCAGAAGATCCAGAACGCTTCATCAGAAACCGAGCTCTCTTTGCCTGATGATGGCTTGCTACGAGAGACCGAAGGAGAGCAGCTTAGAAAATCCTGTGCCGAGGGCGATCTCAGAGCAGTCAAGCTTCTTCTTGAGAAGAATGCCGATATCGAGACGAAGGATACGAAATATGGCCAGACACCATTAAGTTGGGCTGCTCAGAATGGCCACGAGGCTATTGTGGAGCTTCTTCTTGAGAAGAATGCCGATACCGAGACGAAGGATACGAAATATGGCCAGACACCATTAAGTTGGGCTGCTGAGGATGGCCACGAGGCCATTGTGAAACTTCTTCTTGAGAAGAATGCCGATACCGAGACGAAGGATGAAGACGGCCAGACACCACTTGGCTGGGCTGTTCGGAATGGCTACGAGGCTGTTGTAGAGCTTTTAGAAAGCCATGTTAAAACTGAGATATAGCATAGCAGCTATTTGATAATGTATATATTGAACTATTGTGACCTGTAGTGGTGATGATAGCTAAGGAAATGTTATGAAGAAAGAGTCCCCCGTGCTTCTCTAACGTATCAGCTAAAAACACTTCCAGCTTCTAGCACAGGTATACGGCTTAGCCCTTCGCAATGCAAATTGCTCTTAATTTTTCTATAGGTAGCGAACTGCTACCTGACACGATCGGAGGGCGTCCGATGAAATAGCCACCCCCACAGGCGCCCCCAACAAGCCCTCCGTCATGAGTGCGGCGATGGGCCACTTCTCGAATAGTCACACGCTCCGCTGCGTATGCATACCATCCAACAGTCCTTGCAAGGCGTGCAAACCTTGTAATTCGTTACATCTCCCGACTTTAAAGGTGGCTGGTACGGGCGCGCATCCACATGTTTGTCTGTGAGCCCAAGGACAAGACGCCCGCACCCTCGACAAGTGGTATACTGAGTAGTTTGGCGAGCGCCTCCAGCCCAACGCCTTGGCCGGCGTCTTCTGCTTCCTCAGCGATGTGCCACTCGCCAAAAAAAAAAAAACCCCCGCACCGACCGCACCTTCCAGCAGTTCTCCGTGGCCAAAGACACCCGGGACGGTGCCTACGCCAAAGAGTACACCGCACAAGCTTGATAAGCGTCAAGAAAATCAACAGGCTGCAAAAGTGTTCCAAAGTCCTACCCAAGGCGGCGGACAAGCCCATACCCATGAGTCCTCCCACCATGACAAAGGCAACACCCATGGTCTAACCAACGTGACAGGCGCAGTTTGAGCGGTGCCTACGACCAAGGCGCCGGTTCCCGTCACAGCCAGAGCTTGCTGCCTCTCGGTGAGCCTGTACGCGGCAGCCGCCGTGGTTTGCCTCTTCATTACAAGTTTGATGTAAGATAACACGCCGGAAGCCACGTCACGAATCCGAACGCGCGCCGACGACGACGATGATCAGAGAGTTAATTGGCTTCGAGTTTGGTGGAATTAGGCTACTTTGCTGCGGAGAGCGTACTTTTCTGATTAGTGAGGGAGTAGTAGTGGCAGCAATAGGAGCGAGACACATTATCAATTCGGAGGGTGTCATGGAATGTTGCCATTGAAGCGCTTGTGTTTAGCAAGGCAGACGGCTTCTGCGGATCTAGGCTAGGGGTTTTGTGTCTTTGTCAACCCCAATATCCGCCCTCTTCCCACATTCTTTCCAATAGCGTGCATACTATTTATGTATTATTCTGAATTATAACATGATGAAATGTTGCCAAATACCTAGCTACCTACCTAAGTTATAATACACTGTCCGCGACATTAGGCTCACGCAGGCCTCACACTCCAAGTCGTCCATCCGCTCTTCTCTCATTCCGTCTCAGTGTCCAGTCCCAGCACGAGTCTGTGGAGTGTAGCAAATTTCTCTCAAGCAGTACCAGAACATCACTGCTATAAAAGCCTCTGGCCATCTCTTCGCAGAGCCAAAGCCAGTATGAACTGAGCCAATCGACACACACCTGTCGATAACACGATGCTCTCCGCACCAGTAGGCAAATCCGGAGAACCGACACGACCGATCGGGCAAGGTAAAAACCCCTTTTTTCAGATGGCGCACAGATTAGCATCATCACCTGCGCCAGAACCAAAAACCACCGACACACCGACGCATCCCACCCGCCCAGATCGACACACGGCTCCGCTCCAAAGCACCAAAACCACATGCTCAGTTACCGCATATCAGTCTAGACCACTAAGTGGCGCGAAGTCCAGACCTTCAAGCATCCAATATCCCACAAGACGGTGCTGAGGCGGCTGGCTGAGAAAAGCTGCAGCCTGTCACCAGCATGAAGGGCCTAGGTCTCCGCCGAGCACCCAACAAGCATAATATATGGCTGCAAGCAAACACGCTGTCACCATTGCCTTTTGGGCCTGGGCTGCTCATCCGCCAGCCACATTCGCTGCGTTGGAGGCGCCCGTCGGGATCATTGCCGGCCCAAGGTCCAGACCAGCCCCAACCTAGATAGAAGTAGCAAATTCAGTGCGGTACCTAGCTAGGTAGTAGGTATGCACAAGATCCCGAGTTGCCCGTCAAAAAATCATTCCCTGTCAAACCAGCTTTCTCTCTTTCGCAGCAGCTTCTCCGGCGCATGCAGGGGGGGGAGGGGTCGATCTGGCAGACCATCGGGGCCCTGTGTGCCGACCGAGAACCCGGTGTACGTGTAACATGTAACATGCAGTCATGAGGAAGGCCCTGGAAGGGCTCTAAAAGTCGCTGGAACCAACCACTAGTATATTTGTTAGCAGTCGCCACCTAGCTGCCACTAGCTCCAAACTATAAGAAGAGCTCTCCGCCAGAGAGCAAGGGAGCAGGCTTCAATTGATCACTTACACAACCACCTACCTACTATAGGAGCCACCGTCTTGCAGTGCAACCCCCCTATGCTCACGTTCCCCCAACGCATCCTGCGTTACAGTACGGCCAGCGTGCTGCCTAGAACCGGGAGTTGCGACACCAAAAGGCCAGACAACCCGAACTGCCACTTCGGTGGTGATGATCGATGCAGAAGAGGCCTAGCCGAAGCAAAAATGGCGCTGGCTGGGACTTAGTTGGAGGATCAAGCACGGCTGCGGGAGCTTGAGTGGTAGGTAAGGTAAACCTACCTAGTGGGCAGGCACTGCACGTGTTTTTTTCGAACTACCTACCTACCTGTCCTTTGAATACCTAGGTAACTAATCTGATATTTTATGCATTTTTTTTCTTAAAAGTCCAGTCCTGCATCCAGTCTAATAAGTGGACCTCTAAATCACTGCAATTTCTTTCTCTTAGGAGAGTGCATTTATTGCATTTGTAAGCTGGGGACTCGACTGACTGACTGAGGTATAGAGAAATCACCGGCCCTATGACTTTTTGCAGGATGTGATTAGGCCAAAGCACTGCAATTTCTGACTCAAAGGAGGGGAGAGAACATAGAGAGAGAAGAGGGCATCTGGAAGTTGAGACTTTTGACCTTGCAAGATAAACCATTGACACACACAATCTGCCTAGAATAGGTCAGGTGCTTACCATTGAAACCTACCTAGGCAGGTAGTTGAGCTCGACATGCTTCAGCCACTCTTTTTTTCTCTGCATAGTTCTGTCACATGCAATAGGTTGTTAATAAAAAGTGGCTTGTCTTTTTTTTTTTTTTTTTTGGGAAAATATAATTTCAGTCTTCTCTCTCGTCCCATTAAAGCCATCTAGGTACCTATCATTTATTCTTCATGATAGAACAGCATATGCAAGTTCCTCAGTTCATTCAT